>Ga0209254_10000434_pt1 | contig 33514 bp, 25 predicted proteins | sample FrelakmetDIP11DI_FD_187148 | JGI IMG/M metagenome (GOLD analysis project Ga0209254, IMG submission 187148) | Freshwater lake sediment microbial communities from the University of Notre Dame, USA, for methane emissions studies - DIP11 DI (SPAdes)... | ecosystem: Environmental > Aquatic >... | reverse complement strand
GTCATGTTCTCGCGCGCGTAGCCGTACGCGAGCTCGTACATGGAGTAGTTCAGGGCGTGGAAGCCGGCGAGCGTGATGAACTGGAACTTGTAGCCCATGGCGCCGAGCTCGCGCTGGAACTTGGCGATCGTGGCGTCGTCGAGGTTCCGCTTCCAGTTGAACGACGGCGAGCAGTTGTACGCGAGCATCTTGTTCGGATGCACCTTGCGCACGCCCTCGGCGAACCGCTTCGCGAAGTCGAGGTCGGGCGTGCCGGTCTCGCACCACACCATGTCGGCGTACTCGGCGTAGGCGATCCCGCGCGCGAGCGCCTGGTCGAAGCCCTTCTTGGTCCGGCAGAAGCCTTCGGGCGTCCGCTCGCCGGTGCAGAACGGCTTGTCGCGCTCGTCCACATCGGAGGTGAGCAGATCCGCGGCTTCCGCATCGGTGCGGGCGAGGAGCACGGTGGGCACGCCCATCGTGTCGGCTGCAAGACGGGCGGCGGCGAGCTTTTGCACCGCCTCCTGGGTCGGCACCAGCACCTTGCCGCCCATGTGACCGCACTTCTTCACGCTGGCGAGCTGGTCCTCGAAGTGCACGCCCGCAGCGCCCGCCTCGATCATGGCCTTCATGAGCTCGAAGGCGTTGAGCACGCCGCCGAACCCGGCTTCGGCGTCGGCGACGATCGGCGCGAACCAGTCGATGTCGTCCTTGCCCTCGGCGTGGGTGATCTCGTCGGCGCGCTTGAGCGCGTTGTTGATGCGGCGGACCACCGTCGGCACGCTCGTCACTGCGTACAGCGACTGGTCCGGGTACATCGACAGGCTCTCGTTCGCGTCCGCGGCGACCTGCCACCCGGACAGATAGATCGCGGGCACGCCGGCCTTGACCTGCTGCATCGCCTGGTTGCCGGTCAGCGCGCCGAGCGAGTTCACGAACGGGCGCTCGCTGCACAGCTTCCACAGCTTCTCGGCGCCGCGCCTGGCGAGCGTGTACTCGATCTGCAGGCTGCCGCGCAGGCGGTAGACCTCGGCGGCCGTGTAGCCGCGCTTCACGCCCTTCCAGCGCGGGTTGGTGGCCCAGTCTTGTTCGATCTTGCGGATTTCCGTTTCGCGATTGCTCATAACTGCTCCTGTCCAGGCATCGATCGTCCCGAAGCGCGCTCTGCCGCGCCAGCACGGTCGAAGCGCGGCGGCTCGCCGCCGGCGGTGGCCGGACGTCCGCTCGACCGGGCGCCGTTTGGGGAACGTGACCCGCGGCGCCAACAACGTCATCACGGCCCGACCGGAGATCCTTTCCGTCGCGACCAGGGCAGCGCCGCTGTAACAGCTCCGCCGGCTTCGCGAGGCGCGGGGTACTTGCGCCTCGCGACCGTGATTCTCGCCCGCGACCCCGCGGGCACCGTGGATTTTCCCATCTCACTCTCGTGCGTCGCAATGCACAGCTTGGTGCTTGCAACGGTTTCTTTGATCGCAGTCAAGGGCTTTGCGCGCTGGCGACCTCGCCAGACGTGGCTCCGCGCCGCGGCAGCGCGTGCTTGCCCTGTGCGTCCCCGGGCACCTAGAATCGCGCGCCCTGCTTTCGCGGCTTCGCAATGGAACACGATCCCCGCCAGGACCTCCGCGATGCGCACGCTCCGCCCCGGTCGCGCCCGGCCTTCGTGGCCGGGGTGATCTTCGCCGCGCGCTGGCTGCAGCTGCCGCTGTACCTCGGGCTGATCCTCGCCATGGCGATCTACGTGTGGCAGTTCTGGAAGGAGATGATCCACCTCCTCGAGATCGTCGCGGGCAAGGGCATCAACGAGACCGAGATCATGCTCGGCGTGCTCGGCCTGATCGATGTGGTGATGATCGCCAACCTGCTCGTGATGGTGATCATCGGCGGTTACGAGACCTTCGTCTCGCGCCTCTACCTCGAAAGCCACCCCGATCAGCCGGAGTGGCTGTCGCACGTCAACGCCTCGGTGCTGAAGGTGAAGCTCGCCACCGCCATCATCGGCATCTCGTCGATCCACCTGCTCAAGACCTTCATCAACGCCGAGCACCTGTCGGAGAAGCAGATGCTCTGGCAGGTGATCATCCACGTCACTTTCCTGCTCTCCGCGATCGCGATCGCCTCAGCCGACCGCGTCCTCGGCATCAAGTACCACGAGGAGGGCCGGACCTAGCCGCGACCTCGCCGGGGCGGAAGCTGTTCAGTCGAGCTCGTCGACCGGCCCGGGGCGCGCCTGCGGCTGCGAATACGTGCCCGCGACCACCCGCAGCTCGTTCCACACGCGCAGCACCCCCATGGTGCGGCGGGCAAGCGCCTCGGCGGCGGCACGCTGCTCGGATCTGCGCACGCAGCCCTTCAGGGTCACGAACTGGCGCTGCGCCTCGACCCAGATCGAGGTGTCGGCGAGCTTGGCGTCGGCCTTGAGTGCCGCTGCGACCCGGCGGGCAACCTCGTCGTCGCGGTCGTACGCCGTGCCCAGTTTGCGCTCCGCGCGCTGCTGTGCGTCGAGCCGCGCTTCTGCCGACACCGGTGCGCGCGGGAGCGGCGCCGCGCAACCCAGGCCGCGCGTTGCCCGCAGCGGGGGATTCTGGAAGGCGGCGTGCGCCGAGGTCGCGGCCAAGGCACCGCCTGCCGCGAACGCGAGCACGACGGCGCGCAAGGAGCGCGACGGCACCACCCCTCTGGATTGCGTACGTGCCATCCCGCCCCTTGTTCAGTCCTCGAAGACCACCGTCAGGCCCTCGACGTCGAGCCCATCCCATATCGTCGTCCATGTCTGCCCAGGCGCCACGGGAAAGGCGTCGGTGAGCGTGCCGGTGGTCACGATCTCGCCCGCTGCGAGCGGCGGCGCCGACGCTTCTCGCGCGAGCGCATCCACGAGGTAGCGACCGAGCGCGAGAGCCGGATGCCCGAGCGCATTGCGGCCGCGGCCTTGCGCGACCGCGACTCCGTTGCGACAGAGCGTCACTTCTCCGTCCGCAAGCGCCGCAGCCAGCGACTGGCGCTGTGCAGGATGGATCGTGCGCCAGCTTCCGACGACGAGCCGGCCGTGGCACGCCAGGTCCGCAGCCGCATCGGCGAGCGCGAGCCGCCAGTCGCGAAAATGGCTCTGCACGATCTCGATGGTGTGGCAGTACGCCTCGCAGGCGGCGAGGATCGCTGCGGGATCGTCGCTCGCCGCCGGCGGCGCGGCGAGCCGGAACGCGATCTCGGGTTCGATGCGCGGCTGGGAGAGACCCGCGAGCGAAACGCTCGCGACGCCGTCCCGCGACGGCAAGACCGAGTCGCTCCAGACGTGCGCCCACATCGGTGCATCGACCTGGTAGAGGGGCCAGATCTCGCGGTTGGTGAAGCCGACCTTGCGGCCGAGAGGCGTCGCGCCGCGCAACCGGCGCTCGTCCTCGAGCAGCGCACGCACGCGCTGTCCGCCGCGCAGGTCGAACCCGGGATAGCGGCTGGACGGCAGCGCGATCAGCGAGCCGGCAGCGTGCGCCTCGGCGAGCTCCGCGGCAACAGCGCGCGCGAGCGCCTCGCGTTCATCCCCGGAGCGCATCGATCCCGGCTTGCGCGATCTGCTCGTCCTCGTGCGACTGCACGCCCGAGACGCCGATGCCGCCGACGCACTGCCCCTCGACGAGGATGGGCAAGCCGCCCTGCACCGGCAAGAGGGGCATCGCGAGCATGGCGAGCCGCCCGCCCGCGATTCGCTCCTCCCAGGACTTGCTCGAGCGCCGCGACAAGGCGGCGGTGAGCGACTTGCGCTGCGCGATCTCGGCGTTCGCCGGCGTGGCTCCGTCCATGCGCACGAAACCCATCAGGTGGCCGCCGTCGTCGTGGACGGCGATCGCCACCTCCCAGCCGTGGCGATGCGCCTCCGCCTCGGCCGCAGCGAGCAACGTCTTGACGTCGGCGAGCGCGAGAGTGGGCCGGGTGCGCATCGGGTGAGCGTTTCCTGAAAGCGGTCCGGCGGTGCCTCTATCCGCGCCGGTCGTTCATGGCACGCACGACGACCACCACGAGCGTCACGACCGTGATCGGCGCGACGAAGCCCATCATCGCGCGGCTGAACGCCGGCAGTGCATCGTGATCCCCTGCGGCGAGAATCAGGTAGGCGGTGTAGGCGACGTAGTAGGCGAGGAACACGCCCGCTTCCCAGCGGGCGACGTTCGCGCCCGTGAAGAAGACCGGCAGGCACGCCACGGCCACCGCCAGCATCACCGGCAGGTCGAAGTTCTGCAGCGACGGCGCGACGGTGAGCGGCGTCGCCGCGAGCACTCCTGCAAGTCCGAGGCAGCCGAGGATGTTGAAGATGTTGCTGCCGATGACGTTGCCCACCGCGATGTCCCGCTGGCCGCGCAACGCAGCGAGGACCGACGAGGCGACCTCCGGCAGCGACGTGCCGGCGGCGACGATGGTGAGGCCGATCACGACGTCGCTCACGCCGAGGCTGCGCGCGATCGTCATCGCCGCCTCCACCAGCCAGCGGGCACCGAGCACGAGGAGCGCGAGGCCGGCGACGACGAGCAGAACATTTGGCGCGAGCGCGCCGCCGCGGCCGGGGCGCTGCTCGCCGACGCCCTGCTCGTACTCCGACTTGACCGCCGCGCTCGTCTCGGCGCGGCTCTGCCGGATGACGAACACCGTGTACACCGCGAGCCCGACGAGCAGCGCGGCCGATTCGACGCGACTCAGGACGCCGTCGGCGCAGAACAGGAGCAGGAGCAGCGAGACCCCGATCATAATCGGGACCTCCTGGCGGATGAGCTGCTGTGCGACGGCGAGCGGCGTGATGAGCCCGGCGACGCCGAGAATGAAGAGGACGTTGAAGATGTTGCTGCCCACCACGTTGGCGGCAGCGAGATCGACCTGCCCGCCCATCGCCGCGCCTACGGAGACCGCCACCTCGGGCGAGCTGGTGCCGTAGGCGACGACGGTCAGGCCCACCACGAGCGGCGAGATCCCCCACGCGAGCGCAAGCCGGCCGGCACCGCGCACGAGCAGCTCGGCGCCGACCACCAGCAGCACGAGCCCGGCAACGAAGAGGAACGCCGTGGTCACGCGGAGGATTCGCTCCGCGCGATGGTGGAGGCCGTGAGACGCGAAAACAGCGCGCGGTGCAGGAGGAGAAGCGCCGAGGCGTGCGGTCCTTGCAAGGGCCGCGCGTGCGAGGGAGCCAGCTCCCCCGCATGCCGGTCGAGCGGCGATGGTGCGGCGTGAACCTGGTCGTCCCGGCGCACGCCGGGACGTGCGCAACGTTCAGAGATGCTGCGCAAGCGCTGTCTTGATCTGGTCCAGCGCGCCCGGATCCTCGATCGTGGTCAGGTCGCCCGGATCGCGGCCCTCCGCGAGCGCCTGGATCGAGCGGCGCAGCAGCTTCCCGGAGCGGGTCTTCGGCAGCACGGTCACGAAGTGGACCGCCTTAGGCCGCGCGATCGCCCCGAGCAGCTTGTCGACCGTCGCCATGATCTCCTTCTCGTGCTCGAGGCGGCCCTCGGGCGTCGCGACCTTCGTCGTGTCCTTCACCACGGCGAACGCGACCGGCATCTGCCCCTTGAGCTGGTCCTGGATGCCCACCACCGCGACCTCCGCGACGTTGGCGTGCGCCTGGCAGGCCTCCTCGATCTCGCGCGTGCCGAGGCGATGCCCGGCGACGTTGATGACGTCGTCGGTGCGGCCGAGGATGAAGTGGTAGCCGTCCGGATCGCGGATGCCCCAGTCGAACGACGAGTACACCTGCTTCTTCGAGAACATCGAGAAGTAGACGCGCACGAAGCGCTCGTCGTCGTCCCATAGGGTCGACAGGCAGCCGGGGGGCAGCGGCGGCACGACCGCCACCACCGCCTTCTCGTTCGCTTCCGCCTCGGACGCGTCCGCCTCGCGGAAGAGCCGCAGGTCGTAGCCGAACACCGGGAACGACGGGCTGCCGAACTTGATCGGCGTCTTCTCCACGCCCGGGACCGCCGAGAGCATCGGCCAGCCGGTCTCGGTCTGCCAGTAGTGGTCGATCACCGGCTTGCCGAGCGCATCGCTGATCCAGCGGTGCGTCGGCTCGTCGAGCGGCTCGCCGGCGAGGAACAGGTGGCGGAGCTTCGAGATGTCGTACTTCTTCAGGAACGCCGGGTCCTGCTTCTTGAGGACCCGGATCGCGGTCGGCGCGGAGAACATCACCGTCGCCTGGGTGTCCTGCACGATCTTCCACCAGATCCCGGCGTCGGGCTTGATCGGCGTGCCCTCGTACATGATGGTCGTCATCCCGTGGATGAGCGGCCCGTAGATGATGTAGGAGTGGCCCACCACCCAGCCGATGTCCGAGGTGGTGAACATCGTCTCGCCGGGATTGCCGCAGTAGATGTACTTCATCGACGCCGCGAGCGCCGTGCAGTAGCCGCCGACGTCGCGCTGCACGCCCTTCGGCTTCCCGGTCGTTCCCGACGTGTAGAGGATGTACGAGGGGTCGTTCGACTCGAGCCACGTCACCGGCACCTGCGCGTTGATGTGCCGCGCGCGCAGCGTCGCGTAGTCGAGGTCGCGGCCCTCGACCAGCTTCATCTCCTTGTCGATGCCGCGGTTCACCATCAGCACCTTCTCGGGCGGCGACTTCGCGAGGCGGATCGACTCGTCGACGAGGTGCTTGTAGGGCACCGCCTTGCCGCCGCGCATGCCGGCGTCGGAGGTGACCATGAGCCGGGGCTTGGCGTCGTCGATGCGCGTTGCGAGACTGCCGGCAGCGAAACCGCCGAACACGACCGAGTGCACCGCGCCGATGCGCGCGCAGGCGAGGATCGCGAACGCGGCCTCGGCGATCATCGGCATGTAGACGAGCACCCGGTCGCCCTTCTTCACGCCGAGGGCCAGCATGACCGCCGCCATGCGGTTCACCTCCGCATGCAGCTCGCGGTAGGTGTAGGTGCGGGTCTCGTCGGTCTCGGTCGAAATGTAGACCAGCGCCTTCTGGTCGCCGCGCGTGGCGAGATGGCGGTCGAGGGCGTTGTAGCAGAGGTTGGTCTCGCCGCCGACGAACCATTTCGCGAACGGCGGCCGGCTGTAGTCGAGCACCTTCGCGAACGGCTTGTTCCAGTGCACGAGCTGCGCCTGCTCGCCCCAGAAGCCCTCCTTGTCCTTGATGGAGCGCTCGTGGAATGCGCGATAGATCTCGCCCGCCATCGGTCGTCCTCCTCGCTTTTCGCGGCCCTCGTCGCGGGCACGCGCAATGGTTCGTGGGGATTATTCTGGAGCGGGGCCACCCCGACTCGGCCCCGACTGCGGAGAATCGTGCCCCCCAGCCGGGAGCGTTTTGAGCCAGATCAACCGGCCCCGGCCGGACGGCGCCGGGGCCGATCGCGCGTCGCGGTCAGCCGGCGATGTCCACCACCACCCGGCCCCTGATCTTGGCGTCGATGAAGTCGTCGAAGACCTTCGGCAGCTCGTCGAATGCGACCGTGCGCGTGACCTGCCCAAGATGCCGCGGCCGCATGTCGCTCGCCAGCCGCTGCCACACCTTCTCGCGGAGCGCCATCGGGCAGTTCACCGAGTCGACCCCTAGGAGGCTCACGCCGCGCAGGATGAAGGGCGCCACCGTCGTGTTGAAGGTCATGGACGCGGCGAGGCCGACCGCCGCGAGCCTGCCGTCGATGTTCATCGTGCTCGCGAGCCACGAGAGCATGTCGCCGCCGAGGTTGTCGACGGCACCTGCCCAGGTGGCCTTGTCGAGCGGCTTGATCTTCGCGAGGTCGATGTCGGCGCGCAGCATCACGTTCTTCGCCCCGAGTCCCTTGAGGTAGTCGGCCTCGGCCGCCTTGCCGGTGATCGCCGTCACTTCGTAGCCGAGCGCAGCGAGGATGTCGACGGCCACCGAGCCCACGCCGCCCGTCGCTCCGGTGACGGCCACCGGCCCGTTGCCGGGCTTGAGCCCGTCGTGCTCCATGCGCGCCACCGCGAGCCCCGCGGTGAAGCCCGCCGTGCCGAGCGACATCGCCTCCTTGAGGCTCATGCCCTTCGGCATCGGCACGACCCACTCGGCCGGCACGCGCGCGTACTCGGCGTAGCCGCCGTCGTGCGCCACGCCGATGTCGTAGCTCGTGGCGATGACCGCGTCGCCCTTCTTGAACTTCGGGCTCGCCGACTCGACCACCGTCCCCGCGAGATCGATGCCGCCGATGCACGGGAAGCGGCGGATGATCCTGCCCTTGCCGGTGGCGGCGAGCGCGTCCTTGTAGTTCACGCTCGAGTAGGCGACCTTGATGACCACGTCGCCCTTGTCCAGCTCCTCGAGCGACGACTGCTCGAACGCGGCGGAAACCTTGCGATCGGCCTCGCGCAGACGGTAGACCTTGAACGTGTCCATAAGCTCTCCTCGAAGTGGGGAAGTACCGCCTTGCGGGCGGCGGGATCAGTGGCCGGCCGGAGCCGAGGAGCGCGCCGTGCCCGCGGCGACGACCGCTGCCGGCTCGGCGCCCGGCATCCGTCGTGCCGCAGAGAGGTAAGCGCGCGAACGCATCTCGACCAGCCGGCTTTCGGTGCGCGCGAACTCGTGGGCGAGCGTGCCCTCGCGGTACAGCTCCTCGACCGGGCAGGCGGCGGAGATCGCGAGCTTGACGCCATTGTCGTAGAAAACGTCCACGAGCAGCGTGAAGCGGCGCGCCTCGTTCGCCATCGCCGGCGTCATGCGCGGGACGTTGGCGAGGATGACGGTGTGGAAGCGCTTGGCGAGGTCGAGGTAGTCGAGCTGCGAGCGCGGGCCGCGGCAAAGCGCGTCGAACTCGAACCACACCACACCGCCGGCGCGCTTGACGTAGGGAATGACGCGGCCCTCCACGTCGAGCTCCAGTTGCTCCTCCTCGACGTCCGCGACCTGGCGGAAGATCTCCTCGAGCGCGGCGTCCGCGGCCGGGTCGAGCGGCGTCACGTAGACGTCGAGCTGCTCCATGGCGCGCCGCCGGTAGTCGACGCCGCTGTCCACGTGGACGATGTCGAGCCGGTCCTTGAGGAGGCGGATGGTCGGGATGAAGTCCTCGCGCTTGAGGCCGTGCTTGTAGAGCTCGTCCGGCGGGTAGTTCGAGGTCATGCAATAGACCGTGCCGAGCGCCATGGTGCGGTCGAGCAGCCGGCCGAGGATCATCGCGTCGGCGATATCGTTCACGTGGAACTCGTCGAAGCAGATCAGCCGGTAGCGACGCGAGATGCGCCGCGCCACGGTCGCGAGCGGATCCTCGACCCCGCGCAGCGTCTCGAGCTCGCGATGCACGTCGCGCATGAAGTGGTGGAAGTGGACGCGGCGCTTCCGCACCAGCGGCACCGTCAGGTAGAAGCTGTCCATGAGGAAGCTCTTGCCGCGCCCCACCCCGCCCCACAGGTAGACGCCGCGCGGGAGCGGCGGCCTGACCACCAGACGGCGCAGCGCCGAGGAGCGCCGCGCCTTGTAGGCCGTCCACTCCTCGTAGAGCCGCTGCAGCCGCAGCACCGCCGAGTACTGCGCCTCGTCCGCCACGAAGCCGCGCCTGGCAAGCGACTCGCGGTAGTACTCGAGGACGTTGATCGGCAGCCGCGTCGCCGGCTGCGTGTACTCGGCCTGGTCGAAGACGCTGCCGCCGCCGATCGGCGGCAGCGGCTCGTCGTCGCGCGCCGGCAGCGCCGTGTCCCGCAGCGGCTTGGTCATCGTGAGGCGGCCGTCCCGGCGAACATCAGGCGATGCTCACATGTTGAGCGCACGCTTGTCCACGGCGAGCGCGGCCTCGCGGATGACCTCCGAGAGCGAGGGATGGGCGTGGGTGATGCGCGCGATGTCCTCGGAGCTCGCGCGGAACTCCATGGCGACCACTGCCTCGGAGATGAGCTCCGAGGCCTGGGCGTTGATGATGTGGACGCCGAGGATCTCGTCGGTGCGCGCGTGCGCCAGCACCTTCACGAAGCCGGTGGTCTCGTCCTGCCCCAGCGCACGGCCGTTGATCGAGAACGGGAAGCTGCCGGTGCGGTACGGCACGTTCTCGCTCTTCAGCTGCTGCTCGGTCTTGCCGCACCACGCGATCTCGGGTGCGGTGTAGATGACCCAGGGGATGGCGTCGTAGTTGATGTGCGCCTTCTGGCCGGCGATCAGCTCGGCCACCATGACGCCCTCCTCCTCGCCCTTGTGCGCGAGCATCGGCCCGCGCACGACGTCGCCGATGGCGAAGATGTGCGGCAGGTTGCTGCGGCAATGGGCGTCGACCTCGATGAAGCCGCGCCCGTCGATCTTGAGACCCACGGTCTCGGCGCCGAGCCCGTCGGTGTTCGGCACGCGGCCGATCGAGACGACGAGCTTGTCCACCTCGAGCCTCTCCGCCTTGCCCTCGTGCTCGAACTCGACGGTCACGCCCTTCCTGCCCGCCTCCACATTGCCGATCGTGGCGCCGAGACGGATGTCGAGCCCCTGCTCTTTGGTGAAGAGCCTCCACGCTTCCTTGGCAACGCTCTCGTCGGCTGCGGCGAGGAAGGTCGGCAGCGCCTCGAGGATCGTCACCTTGGCGCCCAGCCGCCGCCACACGCTGCCGAGCTCGAGCCCGATCACGCCGGCGCCGATGACGCCGAGGCGCTTCGGCACCTCGTCGAAGGCGAGCGCACCGATATTGTCGCAGACCGTCACGTTGTCCACCGGCACGTTCGGCAGGTGCCGCGCCTTGGAGCCGGTGGCGATCACGACATGCTGCGCCTCCGCCGCTTCCGAACGGCCGTCGGCGTCGGTCACGTCGAGCTGCCAGCCGTTCTGGCCCTTGCCGACGAGCTTCGCGTGGCCCTTCAGCCACGTGACCTTGTTCTTCTTGAACAGGTACTCGATGCCCTTCGTCATCTTGCCGACGATGGCGTTCTTGCGGCCCATCATCTTGGCGAGGTCGAAGGTGGCGCCGCTCACGCGGATGCCGTGGTCGCCGAGGTGGTGCTGCACCTTCTCGAACTCCTCCGAGGAGGCGAGCAGGGCCTTGGACGGGATGCAGCCGACGTTGAGGCAGGTGCCGCCGAGCGCGCCCTCGCCGGAGGGGTTGCGCCAGCTCTCGGCACACGCGACCTTCATGCCGAGCTGCGCGGCGCGGATGGCGCAGATGTACCCGGCCGGACCTGCGCCGATGACGATGACATCGAATTGCTGGGACATTGTGTTCCTGGATCTCGAATGGGGGCGAACACCGAGTCGGCAAAGACGCGCCCGGTCTGCCCGGAGCGAGGTCGCTCTGCCCCGGGACGTCGCCCCGGACCGTCAGAGGTCGAGCAGCAGCCGCGTCGGGTCCTCGAGCGCCTCCTTGATCGCGACCAGCGTCAGCACGGCCTCGCGGCCGTCGATGATGCGGTGGTCGTAGGAGAGCGCGAGGTAGTTCATCGGCCGTGCGACGATCTGCCCGTTCTCGACCACGGCGCGCTCCTTGGTGGCGTGGATGCCGAGGATGGCGCTCTGCGGCGGGTTGATGATCGGCGTCGACAGCATCGAGCCGAACACGCCGCCGTTGGAGATCGAGAAGGTGCCCCCGGTCAGCTCCTCGATGCCGAGCTTGCCGTCCTGGGCGCGCTTGCCGAAGTCGCCGATCTTCTTCTCGACGTCGGCGAAGCTCATCTGGTCGCAGTCGCGCAGCACGGGGACCACCAGGCCGCGCGGGCTGCCGACCGCCACGCCGATGTCGAAGTAGCCGTGGTAGACGATGTCGTTGCCGTCCACCGAGGCGTTGACGACCGGGTACTTCTTCAGCGCGAACACGGCCCCCTTGACGAAGAAGGACATGAAGCCGAGCCGCACTCCGTGCTCCTTCTCGAAGCGCTCGCCGTGGCGCTTGCGCAGGTCCATCACCGGCTGCATGTTGACCTCGTTGAAGGTCGTGAGCGACGCGGTGGTGGCCTGCGACTGCAGCAGCCTCTCGGCGATCCGCGCGCGCAGCCGCGACATGGGCACCCGCTGCTCGGGCCGGCCGGCGAGCACCTTGTCGAGGCTGACCGGCGGCGGCGGCTGCGGCAGCGGCTGCGCGGCGCCGCCGGGGAGCGCGGGGACGCCGGCCAGGGCGGGCGGCGCAGCCGCGGCGCGTGCCGCCTGCTCGAGCACGTCCCCCTTGGTGATGCGGCCATCGCGCCCGCTGCCCGCGATGCGGGTCGGGTCGATGCCCTGCTCTTCCACGAGCTTCCGCGCGGCGGGCATCAGCCGCGCGTCTTCGCGCGCCTGCGCGGGCGCGGGCGCGGGCGTGGGCTCCACGGGCGCCGGCGGCGGCTTCGCACCGATGGGCGTGGCCGGAGCGGGCGCAGCAGCGGCCTTCGCCTCGGTGTCGATCTGGGCGATGACCTCGCCCGCGACGACCGTGCCGCCGTCACCCTTGATGATCCTGGTGATGACCCCATCCGCTGGCGCGGGCAGCTCGAGCACGACCTTGTCGGTCTCGATGTCGATGAGGTTCTCGTCGCGCGCGACGGCCTCGCCCTCCTTCTTGTGCCAAGCAAGCAGCGTCGCCTCGGCAACCGATTCCGACAGCTGCGGCACCTTCACTTCGACAAGCATGGTCTCTCCGTTCGGTCCTGCGTGGTCGCCGGCCCAGCCTTCGCCACGCTTCCTTGAACCAGCGCGTAACGCGCCGGACGAGGGGACGGCGATCGAGCAGCGTCGCCGGCCCTTTGTTGCTCTCCTTCCTTTGCTTCGGCGCGGATCCGCGGCGCGGCAGGGAAAGCGCCCCGGTCCGTTGGCGCGCGGGCGGGCGAGGCCCGGCGCCAGTCCGTTCCCGTCCTCCCTACTTCGCCTTGCCCAGGGCCTGCTCGACGAGCCTCTTCTGCTGCTCGTTGTGCTTGGCCACGTAACCGACTGCAGGCGAGGCCGAGGACGGACGCCCTGCGTACTGCAGCTTCTGGTCGGGACGCATGTTCTCCTGGATGTAGTGCTGCGTCTGGTACCACGCCCCTTGGTTCTGCGGCTCCTCCTGGCACCACACGACTTCCTTCGCCTTCGGATAGCGCTTCATCTCCGCGGCGAACTGCTTGTGCGGGAACGGATAGAGCTGCTCGAGCCGGATGACCGCGACGTTCTCGAGCCGCCGCTCGCGCCGCGACGCGAGCAGGTCGTAATAGACCTTGCCGCTGCAGGCGACGATGCGCGTCACCGCCTCCGCGTCGAGTTCGTCGACCTCCGGCAGCACCGTGTGGAAGCCGCCCTTGGCGAGCTCCTTGAGCGGCGAGGCCGCGTCGGGTTTGCGCAGCAGCGACTTGGGCGTCATGATGACGAGCGGCTTGCGGAACGGCCGCACCATCTGCCGCCGCAGCAGGTGGAAGATCTGCGCCGGCGTCGTCGGTACGCACACCTGGATGTTGTGCTCGGCACAAAGCTGCAGGTAGCGCTCGAGGCGCGCCGAGGAGTGCTCCGGCCCCTGTCCCTCGTAGCCGTGCGGGAGCATCAGCGTCAGGCCGCACATCCGGCCCCACTTCGCCTCGCCCGAGGTGATGAACTGGTCGATCACGACCTGCGCGCCGTTGGCGAAGTCGCCGAACTGCGCCTCCCAGATCACGAGCTCGTTCGGCTCGGCGCAGGCGTAGCCGTACTCGAAGCCGAGGACCGCCTCCTCGGAGAGCACCGAGTCGATGACGACGAAGTCGGCCTGGTTGTCGGCGAGGTGCTTGAGCGGGATCCAGGAGCCCGCGTCCCACTTCTCGCGGTTCTGGTCGTGGAACACCGAGTGCCTGTGCGCGAACGTGCCGCGGCCGCAGTCCTGCCCGGAGATGCGAATCCCGTAGCCTGAGACGAGCAGCGAAGCGTACGCGAGCGTCTCGGCCATGCCCCAGTCGAGCATGCGCTTGCCCTGACCCATCTCGCGGCGCGCCTGCACCACGCGCTCGACGGACGGGTGCAGCTTGAAGCCCTCGGGAATGGTCGTGACCTTCTCGGCCAGCTTGCCGAGCTCCGGGAGCGGCACGGCGGTGTCCGCGGCGTCGGTCCACTTCGCGTTCAGGAACGGCGTCCAGTCGACGGCGTACTTGCGCTGGAAGTTGGAGAGCACCGGGCTCGAGGTGTGCCGCCCCTCGTCGAGCGCCTGGCGATACTCCTTGATCAGCCGATCAGGGTCCTCTGCGGTGATCACGCCCTCGGTCTGCAGCCGGTCCGCATACAGCTTGCGCGTGCCGGGATGGCTGCCGATCTTGCGGTACATCAGCGGCTGGGTGACGAAGGGCTCGTCCTGCTCGTTGTGCCCGTGGCGGCGGAAGCACACGAGGTCGATCACGACGTCCTTCTTGTACTCCTTGCGGAAGTCCATCGCGAGCTGCGTCACGAAGATCGCCGCCTCGGGATCGTCCGCGTTCACGTGGAAGATCGGCGCTTCGATCATCTTCGCCACGTCGGTGCAGTACGTCGTCGAGCGCGTGTCGCGCGGATCGGAGGTCGTGAAGCCGATCTGGTTGTTGACGATGATGTGCACCGTGCCGCCGGTGCCGTAGCCGCGGGTCTGGGCGAGGTTGAGCGTCTCCATCACGACGCCCTGCCCCGCGAAGGCCGCGTCGCCGTGGATGAGGAGCGAGAGCACCTTGTCGCCGGCCGCGTCCTTGCGCCGGTGCTGGCGCGCGCGCACCGAGCCCTCCACCACCGGGTTCACGATCTCGAGGTGCGACGGGTTGAACGCGAGCGTGATGTGCACCGGACCGCCGGGCGTGGAGACGTCCGACGAGAAGCCGTTGTGGTACTTGACGTCGCCGGAGGAAAGCTCCGACACCGCCTTGCCCTCGAACTCGCTGAAGAGCTCCTTCGGCGACTTGCCGATCGTGTTCACGAGCACGTTGAGGCGCCCGCGGTGCGCCATGCCGATCACGAGCTCCTCGATGCCGTGCGCGCCGGCGCGGTGCACGATCTCGTCCGTGCAGGCGATAAGGGTCTCGCCGCCCTCGAGGGAGAAGCGCTTCTGCCCCACGTAACGGGTGTGCAGGTACTTCTCGAGCGTCTCGGCCGCCGTGATCCGCTCGAGGATCCGCACCTTGGCATCCGGAGAGAACCGCGCGCGTCCCCGGGCGCCCTCGAGCCGCTGCTGGATCCACCGCTTCTGGCCGGGGTCCGCGATGTACATGTACTCGGCGCCGATCGAGCCGCAGTAGGTCTCGCGCAGGTGATGCAGGATCTCGCGCAGCGTCGCGCGCTCGCCGATGCCCACCAGCGTGCCGGTGTTGAACTCGGCCTCCATGTCGGCCTCGGTGAGGTCGTAGTAGGCCGGCTCGAGCTCCGGGATCTGCGGCCGCACCGTGCGCTTCAGCGGGTCGAGCAGCGCCCAGCGCACGCCGAGGGTCCGGTGCGCGGTGATGAGAAAGAGGACGTAAACCTGCTTGCGCTCCCCCCCGGGCTCGAGCGTGGAAGCGGGCCCGCGCAGCGTGCCGAGCTTCGCGCGCTGCGCAAAGGACTCGACGATGGTGGAGTGGGCGACGTCCCGCGCGCCCGAGCCGCCGAGCGCGCCGCCGGGGACGAGCTGCAGCTTGTCGAAGTAGTCGCGCCACTGCTCGCTCACCGACTGTGGGTTGGTGAGGTAGGACTCGTACAGCTCCTCGACGAAGGCGGCGTTGCCGCCGAAGAGGTACGAGTTCGCCAGCATCTGCTTCATCATCGCTTGCATCCTCCTTGTGGCCGCGCCGCCTGCTGCCCGGGCTGTGCCGCCGGGGTCGAGCGCCCGCGGTTCCGGCGCGCACGGGCGCACAAGCCTGTGCTCAGGCCTTGGAATGGTACGGGAAGTCGGTGCCGCGGTCAGGGTATCTGCGGCAGGGAAGGTCCGCACAACCCGGCGCAGCCGGGTCATCCGCTGGGAAGGGGGACTGCAAAGGGGGGTGATGGGCACCTGTCGCGCCGTTTCCCTGCGGCGGGCGACGCCCCGGCCGGAGCCCTCGCGTCGCGAGGGCTCCGGCCGCAGAGGTCACGATGTGCGGTTCTTAGTCGCGTCCGCGGCGGGACTTCAGCGCTTGGCGATCGGCAGCACGTCGCGCCGCGTCGCCCCGGTGAAGAGCTGGCGCGGGCGCCCGATCTTCTGGTCGGGGTCGGCGATCATCTCGTTCCACTGCGCGATCCAGCCCACGACGCGCGCGAGCGCGAAGATCGCCGTGAACATCGAGGTCGGGATGCCGAGCGCCCGCTGCACGATGCCCGAGTAGAAGTCGACGTTCGGGTAGAGCTTGCGGCTCACGAAGTACTCGTCCTCGAGCGCGATCTTCTCGAGCGCCATCGACAGCTTGAAGAGCGGGTCCTCCTCGAGGCCGAGCTCGGCGAGCACCTCGTGGGTGGTCTCGCGCATGAGCTTCGCGCGCGGGTCGTAGTTCTTGTAGACCCGGTGGCCGAAGCCCATCAGCTTGACGTTCGAGTCCTTGTCCTTCACCCGCTTGATGAACTCGCCGATCCTGGCGACACCGCCCTCGCGCTGGATGTCTTCCAGCATGTTGAGCGCCGCCTCGTTCGCGCCGCCGTGCGCCGGACCCCAGAGGCAGGCGATGCCGGAGGCGATGCAGGCGAACGGGTTCGCCCCCGACGATCCGGCGAGTCGCACCGTGGACGTGGACGCGTTCTGCTCGTGGTCGGCGTGCAGGATGAGGATGCGGTCCAGGGCGCGCACGAGCACGTCGTTCGCGCGGTACTCCTCGCACGGCGTCGCGAACATCATGCGCATGAAGTTCCCGGTGTACGACAGGTCGTTCCGCGGATAGACGAACGGCTGGCCGATCGAGTACTTGTAGGCCATCGCGGTCAGCGTCGGCATCTTCGAGATCAGCCGGATCGCGGAGACCTCGCGCTGCCACGGGTCGTTGATGTCGGCGGAGTCGGAATAGAACGCGGAGAGTGCGCCGACCACGCCGACGAGCACCGCCATAGGGTGCGAGTCGCGGCGGAAGCCGCGGAACAGGAACTGCATCTGCTCGTGCACCATGTTGTGGTGCAAGACGCGGTTCACGAAGTCCTTGAGCTCGGCGCCATTGGGCAGCTCGCCGCGAAGAATGAGATACGCAACCTCCAGGAAGTCGCAATGCGTGGCGAGCTGCTCGATCGGGTAGCCGCGGTAGAGCAGGATCCCCTTGTCGCCGTCGATGTAGGTGATCGACGAGCGGCACGCGGCGGTCGACATGAAGCCGGGATCGAAGGTGAACATCCCGGTCTGCGCGTAGAGCTGCCGGATGTCGATGACGTCAGGACCGATGCTGCCCGAGAGGATCGGGAACTCCGTGGTCTTGCCGTCCCCGTAGTGAAGGACCGCCTTCTTGGTCGCGCTCATGGGTGCGTCTCCTTGTTGATCCGGGCCGACGCCGCGCGTGCCTCAGGCAGCGCGCAGCATCGCGACCATCTCCTGCAACTCGCGTTCGACCACCTCGCTGCGGCCGGCGATCACGTCCCAGAGGTCCGTGTCCGGCATCGCGAGCAGCCGGTTGAGGGCGTTCAGCTGGCGCTGCTCCAGCCGCTCGCCGTGCCGGTCGAGGAAGCGCTGCAGGACGAGGTCGTTCTCGAGCAGGCCCCGCCGGCACCGCCACCGCAGCCTGCGCATCTCGACGTCGGCGATCATCGCTCCGCTCCCCGGCCTAGACCGTGCGCTTCACCAGCAGCTCGCGGATCTTGCCGATCGCGAGCGTCGGGTTGAGACTCTTCGGGCAGACCTCGGTACAGTTCATGATGCTGTGGCAGCGGAACAGGCGGTAGGGATCCTCGAGGTCGTCGAGACGGCTGTTGATCGCCTGGTCGCGCGTGTCGGCGATGAAGCGGTAGGCCTGCAGGAGCCCGGCCGGACCGACGAACTTGTCCGGATTCCACCAGAACGAAGGGCAGGACGTCGAGCAGCACGCGCAGAGGATGCACTCGTATAGACCGTTCAGCTCCTCGCGGTCCTCGGGCGACTGCAGCCGCTCCTTCTCCGGCGGCGGATCGTCGTTGATCAGGTACGGCCGCACCGAGTGGTACTGCTTGAAGAACGGCGACATGTCGACGATCAGGTCGCGGATCACCGGCAGCCCGGGCAGCGGCTTGAGCTCGACCGGCTCCTTCACCTCGGCGATCTTGGTGATGCAGGCGAGGCCGTTGCGCCCGTTGATGTTCATGGCGTCGGACCCGCAGACGCCTTCGCGGCACGAGCGCCGGAAGGAGAAGCCGTCGTCGAGCTCCTTCACGCGCACGAGTGCATCGAGCAGCATCCGGTCCGAAGGCTGCAGCGGCACGTCGTAGTCCTTCATGTACGGCCGCGCGTCCCGGTCAGGGTCGTAGCGGAAGATCCTCATGCGCATCTGTCGCTCTCCAGTGTTCGCCCGGCCGGCCGCGCTGCCCGGGCGCCGGCCCCTTGTCTAGTCATCGTCACCGCGTGCGGAGGTACGCCCCCGTGCGCTGAGAAGTCCGAGCGGCCCCGCTCCGGCTCGGCTGTCCCGGGTTGCCGCGCCACGAGGAGGAAAGCCCCCTCGTGGTCCCCGAGCCCGGGAAGACGCATGCAGCCGCGTTTCCCTTCAGTACACCCGCGCCTTCGGCGCGATGCTCTCGATCGACATCGGCTTCAGGTTCACCGTCTTGTACTCCAGCCGGTCGCCCTCGCGGTAGTACAGCGTGTGCTTCATCCAGTTCGCGTCGTCGCGCTGCGGGAAGTCCGACCGGTCGTGCGCGCCGCGCGATTCCTTCCGCGCCTCGGCGGAGATCATCGTCGCACGCGCGACCTCCATCAGGTTGTCGAGCTCGAGCGCCTCGACGCGCGCGGTGTTGAACACCTGGCTCTTGTCCTTGATCTCGGTGTGCTCGGCGCGCGCGGCGATCTCCCTGACCTTCTGGACGCCCTGCACGAGCAGGTCGGGGAAGCGGAACACGCCGCAGTGCGCCTGCATGGTGCGGCGCATGTCGTCGCCGACCGCGGCCACGCTCTCGCCGTTCTTCTGGCCTTCCAGGCGGGCCAGCCGTGCCTGAGTCCGGTCGGCGGCATCGCTGGGCAGGTTGCGATGGCCGGGGTTCTCGCGCAGGAACTGCACCATCGAGTCGCCGGCGGACTTGCCGAAGACGAGCAGGTCGGTGAGCGAGTTGGTGCCGAGCCGGTTCGCGCCGTGCACCGACGCGCACCCGCACTCGCCTGCCGCGTAGAAGCCGGGCACGACGGTGTTCGGGCCGTCGCGGCCGGGCACGACGACTTCGCCCAGGTAGTTGCTCGGGATGCCGCCCATCTGGTAGTGCACCGTCGGCACCACCGGGATCGGATCGCGCACCGGATCGACGTTCGCGAACTTCTTCGCGATCTCGCGGATGCCGGGCAGCCGCTTCTCGATCTTCTCGAGGCCCAGGTGGTCGAGCTTGAGCAGCACGTAGTCGGCGTGCTCACCGCAGCCGCGGCCTTCCTTGATCTCGGTCGCCATCGCGCGCGAGACGACGTCGCGGCTCGCGAGGTCCTTCGCGGAGGGAGCATAGCGCTCCATGAAGCGCTCGCCGGTCTTGTTCAGCAGGTAACCGCCCTCGCCGCGCACGCCCTCGGTGATGAGCACGCCCGCGCCCGCGACGCCGGTCGGGTGGAACTGCCAGAACTCCATGTCCTCGAGCGGGATGCCGGCACGCGCCGCCATGCCCAGGCCGTCACCGGTGTTGATGAACGCGTTCGTCGTCGCCGAGAAGATGCGGCCCGCACCGCCGGTGGCGAAGAGCGTCGCGCGCGCCTGCAGGATCGAAACCTCGCCTGTCTCCATCTCGAGCGCGGTGACGCCGAGCACGTGGCCGTCGGCGTCGCGGATGAGGTCGAGCGCCATCCACTCCACGAGGAACTGCGTGCGCGCCCGCACGTTACGCTGGTAGAGCGTGTGCAGCATCGCGTGGCCGGTGCGGTCAGCCGCGCAGCAGGAGCGCTGCACCGCAGGTCCCGCCCCCATGTTCTGCATGTGGCCGCCGAAGGGCCGCTGGTAGATGGTGCCGTTGTCGTTGCGGTCGAACGGCATGCCGAAGTGCTCGAGCTCGATCACGACCTTCGGCGCCTCGCGGCACATGAACTCGATCGCGTCCTGGTCGCCGAGCCAGTCCGACCCCTTGACGGTGTCGTACATGTGCCATTCCCAGGAGTCGGTACCCATGTTGCCGAGTGCGGCACCGACGCCGCCCTGCGCCGCGACGGTGTGCGAGCGCGTCGGGAACACCTTGGACAGCACCGCCGTGCGCATCCCGGCCTCGGAGAGCTGCAGGGCTGCGCGCAGGCCGGCGCCGCCGGCGCCCACGACGATCGCATCGAACTGTCTTCTCACCAGCGCCATCGGCTCACGCCCTCCAAACGATGCTCGTCGCCCACACGGCGCCGGCGACAAGCGCGAGAATCACCGCGAGCTGCAGCCCCAGCCGCACGCCGGTCGGCTTCACGTAGTCCATGAGAATGTCGCGCATGCCGACCCACGCGTGCGAGAACAGGCTCAGGAAGAAGAGCAGCGCGGCAACCCGCACCCAGCCCTGCGAGAAGAGGCCCTTCCACGCCGCGTAGTCGCCGGGGCGCGCCGCGAGCAGGGCGAGCACGAAGAAGAGCATGGTGACGCCCATCACCACCGCCGAGAGCCTTTGCACCAGCCAGCCGCGCACGCCGTAGTGCGCGCCGACCACCGTCCGGTTCAACGCCATAGCAGCCAGCCTCCGAGCAGGACCGTGAGCGCGAGGCTCACGACGAACACCGCGACGCTCGTGCTCTTCGCCTGCCCGCGCTCGATGCCGACGTGCAGGTCGAGGAGCAGGTAGCGGATACCGGCGAAGAAGTGGTGCAGGAACGCCCACAGCACGACGAAGAGAATGAGCTTCGCGAGCGGATGCGCGACGATCTGCCGCACGTTGTCGTAGCGCTCTGCCGACGCGAGGCTGCCGTCGAGCAGGTACAGCAGCCAGAACGCGAGGACGAAGAGGAGCGCGCCGCTTACACGATGCAGGATTGAAACGCGGGCGGCGAGCGGGAGGTTGAGGAGGTTCAGGTTGAACCAGATGGGCCGCTTCTTCTTCACTGCGATGTCAGTCATCTGGACGTCATCTCCGCACGGCCGCCGTGAACCTTACAGCGTTGAAAGTATAACAGTCGATGGGCTTCATTGTGGGTTGCAGCAAGGGTGCTCCGCGGGTCATACGAGCGAGTTGCGATAGTGGTGCTGGTCGGTGCGATACAGGCCGCGACGAAACTCCACGGGACGATCGCCGTAGGTGTAGGCTGTACGATCCACGCAGAGCAGCGGCGCCCCCTTCTCGACGCCGAGAACGCTCGCCGCCTCCGCATCCGCAGCCACGGCGCGGATGCGCTCCTCGGCGCGGATCATGCGCGTGCCGAACTGGCGCTCGTAGAGGCCGTAATAGGAGCCCTCGTGGGCGTTGAGCATCTGCGCGTCGAGGCCCTTAAAGAGCGGCGCGGGCAGCGAGATCTCGTCGAGCACGATCGGTGTGCCGCCGAAGACGAGCAGGCGACGCACGTAGACGACGCTCTCGCCGGCCTTGAGGTCGAGCACGCGTGCGACCTCGCTCGACGCACGCTGCCTGCGCACCTCGAGCAGCCGGCTCTCGGGTTGCTCGCGCTCGCCTTCGTTCGGGTGGAGGCGCAGGAAGCGGAACTGCGTGACCGGCTCGCTGTGGGAGGCGACGAAGGTCCCCTTGCCCTGGCGGCGCACGAGGAGGTTCTCGCCGGCGAGCTCGTCGATCGCCTTGCGCACCGTCCCCTGGCTCACGCCGAAGCGGGCGGAGAGCTCGACCTCGCTCGGGATCGGTTCGCCCGGCTTCCATTCGCCCGCGTCGAGGCTCTGCAGCACCAGCTCCTTGATCTGCCGGTACAGCGGGCTGAAGGTGGGCGACACCGGATTCATGGCGCGCAATTCCACCACACCCGCGCCCCGCCTGTCTACTCTCAGATGTCTTATATAAGATGTCTGATGATTGTATTGACAGTGGCGCGGAGCGGCGCCTACACTCGCGCCCGCGGCCAACCGCCACGCAGCACGGCTCGGTCCTCGGGCGACGCCCTCGCGCTCGCGTCTTTCGACCCGCGGCCGGTGTGACCCACACTCCCCCTCTTGCCACGGAGCCCTTACGATGAGCAAAGCCCCCGTGCGTGTTGCAGTGACCGGCGCCGCCGGTCAGATCGGCTACAGCATCCTTTTCCGTATCGCGAGCGGGCAGATGCTCGGTCAGGACCAGCCGGTCATCCTCCAGATGCTCGAGATTCCCGACGAGAAGGCGCAGGCCGCCCTGCGCGGCGTGATGATGGAGCTCGAGGACTGCGCGTTCCCGCTCCTGGCCGGCATGGTGGCCGCGTCCGACCCGAAGGTGGCCTTCAAGGACGTGCAGGTCGCCGTCCTCGTCGGTGCGCGTCCGCGCACCAAGGGCATGGAACGTAAGGACCTGCTGGAGGCGAACGGCGCCATCTTCACCGTCCAGGGCCAGGCTCTCAACGAGGTCGCCGACCGCAACGTCAAGGTCCTCGTCGTCGGGAACCCGGCGAACACCAACGCCTACATCGCCATGAAGAGCGCGCCCGATCTGCCCGCGGGCAACTTCACCGCGATGCTCCGCCTCGATCACAACCGCGCGCTCTCGCAGCTCGCTGCCAAGACAGGCAAGCCGGTCGACTCGATCGAGAAGATGATCGTGTGGGGCAACCACTCCCCGACGATGTACCCCGACTACCGCTTCTGCACCATCGGCGGCCAGCCCGCCGCGAAGGTCGTGAACGACGAGAAGTGGTACCGCGAGACCTTCATCCCGACCGTCGGCAAGCGCGGCGCGGCGATCATCGAGGCGCGCGGGCTGTCGTCGGCCGCGAGCGCCGCGAACGCCGCGATCGACCACATTCGCGACTGGGTGCTCGGCACGAACGGCAGGTGGGTGACCATGGGCGTGCCCTCCGACGGCTCCTACGGCATCCCCGAGAGCGTCATGTACGGCATCCCGGTGACCTGCGCGGGCGGCAAGTACGAACGGGTCAAGGGACTCGAGATCGACGCGTTCAGCCGCGAGAAGATGGACTTCACGCTCAAGGAGCTCGAGGAGGAGCGCGAGGGCGTCAAGCACCTGCTGAAGTAGCAGCTTTCGGAGGGCGCGCAGGTCGCGGCCAGCGGCTCTGCGCGCCCGTCGCGTTTCAGCCCCGTCATCGCCGCTGCATCGGCCGAGGCCGAGCATTCAACGCACCCACGCGAACGAACCATAGGTAGCCGTCCATGGCCAACGACAGCTTCAACACGCTCCAGAGCTTCACCATCGAAGGCGGCAGGACCGCGAAGACCGGCAAGCTGTATTCGCTGCCCGCGCTCGAGCAGGCCGGCGTCGGCAACGTCTCGCGGCTTCCGGTGTCGATCCGCATCGTGCTCGAGTCGGTGCTGCGCAACTGCGACGGCAAGAAGGTCACGGAGGAGCACGTGCGGCAGCTGGCGGGGTGGCAACCGAACGCCCAGCGCATGGACGAAATCCCCTTCGTCGTCGCGCGCATCGTGCTGCAGGACTTCACCGGCGTGCCGCTGCTCGCCGACCTCGCCGCGATGCGCGGCGTCGCCGACCGGATGGGCAAGGACGCGAAGGTGATCGAGCCGCTGGTGCCGGTCGACCTGGTGGTCGACCATTCGGTGCAGATCGACCACTACGGCACGCCGCAGGCGCTGGAGCAGAACATGGCGCTCGAGTTCAGCCGCAACGGCGAGCGCTACCAGTTCATGAAGTGGGGCATGCAGGCCTTCGACACGTTCAAGGTCGTCCCCCCCGGCGTCGGCATCGTGCACCAGGTCAACCTCGAGCACCTCGCGCGCGGCGTGTTCGAGAAGGACGGCGTCTACTATCCCGATACGCTCGTCGGCACCGACAGCCACACGACGATGATCAACGGCGTCGGCGTCGTCGGCTGGGGCGTCGGCGGCATCGAGGCCGAGGCCGGCATGCTCGGCCAGCCGGTCTACTTCCTCACGCCGGATGTCGTCGGCGTCCACCTCAAGGGCGCGCTGCGCGACAACGTCACCGCGACCGACCTCGTGCTCACCATCACCGAGATGCTGCGCAAGGCGAAGGTGGTGGGCAAGTTCGTCGAGTTCTTCGGCGAGGGCGTCGAGAACCTCTCCGTGCCGGATCGCGCGACGATCGCCAACATGGCGCCGGAATACGGTGCGACGATGGGCTTCTTCCCGGTCGACGAGCGGACCGTCGAGTTCTTCGAGGCGACCGGCCGCACCGAGGACGAGGTCGCCGCGTTCCGCGCCTACTTCAAGGCGCAGGGCATGTTCGGCATCCCGCGCGCCGGACAGTGCGACTACAGCCAGGTGCTCGAGCTCGACCTCAACCACGTCGCGCCGTCCCTCGCCGGCCCGAAGCGGCCGCAGGACCGGATCGAGATCGGCAGCGTCAAATCGACGTTCTCGTCGCTCTTCTCCAAGCCCGTGGCCGAGAACGGCTTTGCCAAACAGGCCGCCGACCTCGACCGGACCTTCACCACCGCCGACGGCATCGAGCTGCGCAGCGGCGACGTGCTCATCGCTGCGATCACGTCGTGCACCAACACGTCGAATCCGAGCGTGCTGCTCGCGGCCGGCCTCCTCGCCAAGAAGGCTGTGCAGCGCGGACTGACCGTCAAGCGACACGTGAAAACGTCGCTCGCGCCCGGATCGCGCGTCGTCACCGACTACCTCAAGAAGGCGGGCCTTCTGCCTTACCTCGAGAAGCTCGGCTTCTACATCGCCGGCTACGGCTGCACGACCTGCATCGGCAACGCCGGCCCGCTCGCCGACCCGATCGAGGAGACGATCGTCCAGAACGACCTCGTCTGCGCCGCAGTGCTTTCCGGCAACCGCAACTTCGAGGCGCGCATCCACCCGCACATCCGCGCCAACTTCCTCGCCTCGCCGCCGATGGTGGTGGCGTACGCCATCGCCGGCACGATGCTCAAGGACCTCATGACCGAGCCCGTCGGTCAGGGCGAGGGCGGCCGCGACGTGTGGATCGGCGACATCTGGCCGTCGCACCGCGAGGTGTGGGAGGTCATGAAGCACGCAATGGACCCGCGGACCTTCCGCAAGCTCTATACGCGCCCGGGCCAGGACAACCCGCTCTGGCAACAGGTGCCGACCTCGACCGGGCAGGTCTACAGCTGGCCCGCCTCCACCTATATCGCCGAGCCGCCCTTCTTCGGCGACTTCTCCATGCAGCCGGGCGAGGGCGCGGCGGTGCGCGGCGCGCGCATCCTCGGCATCTTCGGCGACTCGGTGACGACCGACCACATCAGCCCGGCCGGCTCGATCAAGGACACGTCGCCCGCAGGCAAGTACCTGCTCGCCAACGGAGTGACCAAGGTCGACTTCAACAGCTACGGCGCGCGCCGCGGCAACCACGAGGTGATGATGCGCGGCACGTTCGCCAACGTCCGCATCAAGAACCTCATGCTGCCGCCGAAGGCCGACGGCTCGCGGATCGAGGGCGGGCTCACGCCGTTCCAGCCTTCCGGTGAGCAGATGACGATCTACGACGCGGCGATGAGGTACATCGCCGAGGGCACGCCGACGGTGATCTTCGGCGGCGAGGAGTACGGCACCGGCTCGTCGCGCGACTGGGCGGCGAAGGGCACGCAGCTCCTCGGCGTGAAGGCGGTGGTGGCGCGGAGCTTCGAGCGCATCCATCGCTCGAACCTGGTGGGCATGGGCGTGCTGCCGCTGCAGTTCCTGGGCAGCGACTCCGCCGAGACGCTCGGCCTGACCGGCCAGGAGGTCCTCGACATCGAGGGCTTCGACCAGATCATCCCGCAGCAGGAGCTGACGCTGGTCATCCACCGGCCCGACGGCTCGCGGCAGGACGTACGGGTGAAGTCGCGCATCGACACCGGTATCGAGGTCGACTACTACAAGCACGGCGGCATCATGCCGTACGTGCTGCGCGAGCTGCTCGCCAAAGCGGCCTAGCGCGCATCCGCCCGTTCCGCGCCGGCTCGCCCCCGACGCGGAGGCTCGAAGGCGCCCCGGCAGAACGCCGCACCGCGAACCGCGCGGCGATCTGCGCGTATAGTCCTGCCGCGGTCGATCCGACCGCGCGCCGTACTCTGGAGGAGGAGCGTTTGATGGGCCTTTATCTCACGCGGGCGAAGTACACCAACGAAGCCTTCAAGGGCATGCTGAGCAATCCGCATGATCGCGGGGCGGCGGCGACGGTCCTGTTCGAATCGGCGGGCATGAAGCTCTCCAGCATCCACTTCTCGCCGAGCACGGGCGAAGTCGTGTGCATGGTCGAGGGGGACGCGATGAAGGCGGCCGCCATCGACATCGTCGTGATGGGCTCGGGCATGTTCTCGAGCGTCAAGGCGATGGAGCTGATCGACATGGAGTCGTTGCACGGCGCGATGAAGCACGCCGGCGAGCTCGCGCGCAAGTACGCGACGACGCACAAGGCGCCGGGCTAAGCGGAAGGCCACATCCCGGCGGCGTTCGTCGCCGGAATCGTCGCTCCGCGGCCACGCCGCAAGCAGTCCCGCCCGCAGTTCCCCGGTTCTGGTTCCCTGCCCTAGCCGCTTCCGCCGAGCACCACCGCGGCGATCTCGACGATCAGGATCTTCAGCACGGTCATCGACGGGAAGATCATCGCGTAAGCGATGTCCGTGCGCTCGGTCGGCGCGAGCTTGTTCGCGAAGCCGAGGATCGCCGGGTTGCCGGTCGCGCCGCTCATGACGCCTGCGGCCTGATCGAAAGGCAGGCGGAAGACGAGCATCGCCACGGCGAGCGTGACCGCCGCGAGAACGAAGGCGATCACGGCACCGATCGCGAGATAGGTGAAGCCGGTGTCGGCCACCGTCTGCACGAACTTCCGGCCCGACGCCAGCCCGACCTGCGCGAGGAAGACGGTCAGGCCGAAATTGCGCAGGACGAGGCTTGCGGAGAGAGGCAGCGTGAAGGTGAGACCGGCAACCCGCCGTTGCTTGCCGAGCCACAGCGCGAAGAGCAAGACGCCCGCGAGCCCGAGCGTGACCGTGCCGACGCCCGGGATCGGAATCGGCACGAGCCCGATGAGCAGCCCGATCGCCGCGCCCACGCCGATCGACACGTAGCTGAACTCCGCCGTGCCGCGGATCGAGTCGCCGAAGAACTGCGCAACCTCCTGCCGATGCTCCGGCGGCACCAGCACGCCGACCCGGTCGCCGAACTCGAGCACGAGGTCCTCCCGCGGCAGCAGGTCGGCGTCGCCGCGCCGCACGTGCACGATGCGGTGATCGAAGCGGAACGGCATCTCGAGGCTGCCGAGCGGCACGCCCACGACGTTCTTCCTGGAGGCGAAGACGCGCACGTATTCGAGGTCGGTGCGGTCGCCGTGCATCCGTCCCGGCGCTGCGTTGCCGAGCCTCGCGGCAAACGACTGCAGCGCGTTGGGCTCGGTCCCGGCGAGCATCAGGCAGTCGCCGCCGCGGAGTGCGATCTTCCCGTGCGGCACGACGTTGTGGCCGTCGCGCCGGATGGCGACTACATCGATGCCGGCCGGCACTCTCGCCAGAAGTTCCGCGACCGACCGCGCCGGAAGCCGCGTCGGGTCGAGCTCCACCTCGACGATCTCGAGCCGCTGGCCGCGCACCGGCGTCACCTTCGGCTTGAAGAGCGCCCGGGCGAGGAAAAGCACCAGGATGGGGACGGCGACGCCGAACGGATAGGCCACGCTGTAGCCCACCGTCGGCGCGTCCGACCTCAGCACCGCCGTGACCGCCTGAAGCGTCGCCGTGCTCGTGCCCGCACCGGCGAACATCCCGAGCGCAGGCCCGATGCCCACCGACATGAGCGCGACGCTGCCCAGCGCGACCGCAAGCGCCACCACGACGCCGCAGGCCGCGGCGAGGTTGGCCTTGACGCCCGCGGCACTCGTCAGCCCACGGAAGAACTCGCGGCCATAGGCCAGGCCGACGCCGTAGAGGAAGAGCAGCAGCCCGAGCGTCCCGACGAGTGCCGGGGGCGCCGACTTGGGCGCGATCGCACCGATCGCAAGGCCGACGAACAGGACCGCGCCCGAGCCGAGCGACAGACCGCCGATGCCGATCTCGCCGACGAGATAGCCGAGCGCGATCGTGAGGAACAGCGTGAAGAGGGGCTGCGCTTCGAGGAAGGCGGCGACTGCCGCCGTCATGATGCCGAGCTCATGGGTGGGTCTTCTTTGGCTCTCGGACGGGCTCTCCGCAGGTGTCCCGCTCCGCCCGTCCCGGGGCACGACGCCACCGGCGCGGCCCGATTGTCGCATCGCCTTGGTTACACTTCACCGGGTCATCTTCCAGGACGGGGAAACGCCGCGATGAAGGTCGCTGTCTTCAGCGCCAAGAAGTACGACCGCGAGCTGCTCGACGCGGCGAACGAGAGGTTCGACCACGACCTCGTCTACTTCGACTCGCGGCTGGAGCCCGACACGGCGAAGCTCGCCGCGGGCTTCCCGGCGGTGTGCGTGTTCGTGAACGACGACGCCGGGCCGATGGTGCTCGAGACCCTCGCGAAGACCGGCACGAAGCTCGTCGCCACGCGCAGCACCGGCTTCAACCACATCGACCTCAAGGCTGCGGCCGCGCTCGGCATCAAGGCGGTGCGCGTGGTCGACTACTCGCCCCACTCCGTCGCGGAGTTCGCGGTCGGCCTGCTGCTCGCGCTCAACCGCAAGATCCACCGCGCCTACAACCGCACGCGCGACGGCAACTTCGAGCTCGACGGACTGCTCGGCTTCGACCTGCACGGCAAGTGCGTCGCCGTGCTCGGCACCGGCAAGATCGGCCGGGTCTTCGCGAAGATCATGGTCGGCTTCGGCTGCCACGTGCTCGGCTACGACAAGTACCGCAGCGAGGAGTTCGAGAAGATCGGCGGCCGCTACGTCGAGCCCGAGGAGATCGGCGAGCGCGCGGACGTCCTCTCCCTACACCTGCCGCTCACCCCGGAGACGCACCATATCATCGACGCCGATCGGCTCTCGTACTTCAAGCGCGGGGCGCTGCTCGTCAACACGAGCCGCGGCGGCCTGATCGACACCGAGGCGGCGATCGAGGCGTTGAAGCGCGGCCAGCTCGGCGGCCTCGCGATCGACGTGTACGAGCAGGAGGAGGAGCTCTTCTTCGAGGACCATTCGAGCGACATCATCCCGGACGACGTGATCCAGCGGCTCGTGTCGTTCCCGAACGTGATCCTCACCGGCCACCAGGCGTTCTTCACCCGCGAGGCGGTCGGCACCATCAGCGCGACCACGCTCGCGAGCATCAGCGACTTCGAGCACGGCCGGCCGCTCGGGAACGAGGTGCGCTGAAAACCTCGCCCGGCCACCCAGCGACGGGCGGCCCGCGCCCCCCGGGCTCGAAGGAGGCGCGGCTCGAGGTCGCGACGCTTGTGACTGCTCAGCGACTGTTCCTGCGGGCCGGCACCGGACGCGCCGGCCGCTTCGCCGGTGTCTTCGCGGCCGCGGACGCGCGGGCGGTGGTCACGGGGGTGCGGCCGGTGAGCCCTGCGGCGCTGCCGACGACCTTCTCGCGAGCCGCCGCTGGCGCGGCCACCGTCAGGACCGCCTCGCCGCCGCCGCGCTTCAGCGCGGCGCGGAGCGCGCCTTCGGCTTCCGCCAGCTTCGCTTTGAGCGCGGCGACCTGTGCCGCGGCATCGGCGCGGGCGCGCTTCAGCTCCTCGGCGACCGCCGCACGCTCGCGTTCAGCCGCCGCGCGCGCCTCCGGCAGCGCGGCCTCGGCCTTGCCCAGCTTCACCTTGAGGCTCGCGATCTCGCCGGCCGTGGCGTCGTGCGCCTTGTCGACGGCCACCTCGGCCTCGGTCAGCCGCGCCTTGAGCTTCTTCAGCTCGGGGAGCGCGGCTTCGGCCTCGATCAGCTTCGCCTTGAGCGCCTTCACCTCGGCAGCGTTCGCCTCCCGCACACCTCCGAGCGCGGCTTCCAGCTCGCCCAGCCGTGCCGTGAGGCGCTGCTGGGTCTTCTCGGCCTCGACGCGCACGCGGGCCACCTCCTCGGCCCGGATCCGCTCGGCCTCCACCCGCGCACCAGGCAGCGCGGCTTCGGCCTCGGCGATCCGGATCGTGAGCGCCGCGATCTCGCCGCCGCTTTCCTCACGCACGCGCTCGAGCACGACGCGAAGCTCGGCGAGCTCACCCGCCAGCCCCTTCCGGACCGCCTCCGCGTCAAGGCGTACGCGGACGAGCTCGTCGCCCACTTGCGCACGCTCGCGCTCGACGTCCGCGAGGCGGGCCTTCAGCGCGCCGATCTCCGCAACCGCCGAGGCTCGCGTCCCGTCGGCCTCCGCGCGCACCCTCGGCAACGCCGCCTCGGCCTCGCCCAGCTTGGCCTTCAGCGCCTCGATCTCGCCGCCGGCCTGCGCACGCGCCCGGTCGAGCTCCGCACGCAGCTGCGGCACCACGGCCTCGGCCTCGCCCAGCTTGACCTTCAGCGCCTCGATCTCGCCGCCGGCCTCGGCGCGCACGCGCTCGACCTCGGCACGCACGACCGGCAGCGCCGCTTCGGCCTCGCCGAGCTTCACCTTCAGCGCCTCGACTTCGCCGCCGGCCTCGGCGCGCACGCGGTCGACCTCGGCACGCACGACCGGCAGCGCCGCCTCGGCCTCGCCGAGCTTCACCTTCAGCGCCTCGACTTCGCCGCCGGCCTCGACGCGCACGCGGTCGACCTCGGCACGCACGACCGGCAGCGCCGCCTCGGCCTCGCCGAGCTTCACCTTCAGCGCCTCGATCTCGCCGCCGGCTTCGGCACGCACGCGATCCCGTTCGGCCTCGACCACGGGCAGCGCCGCTTCGGCTTCGGTGAGCTTCACCTTGAGCGTATCGATCTCGCCTTCAGCCTCGGCGCGCGCGCGCTCGACCGTTATCTGGAGCTCGCCCAGCTCGACGGCGAAGCGCTTCTGCGCCGCCTCCGCGTCGTCCCGCGCGCGCACCAGCGCGTCGCCGAGAACGACCCGCTGCCGCTCGGCTTCGGCACGCACTTCCGGAAGCGCCGCCTCGGCTTCGGCGAGCTTCAGTTGCAGCCCCTCGATTTCGCCCGCGACTTCGGCGCGGACGCGCCCTGCTTCAGCCCGCGCCTCCGGCAGGGCGGCCTCGACTTCGCGCAAGCGATCCCGCAACGCGTCGATCTCGCTGTCGGCCTCGGCACGCACGCGCTCCGTCTCCGCGAGCGCCTCGGGCAGGGCATCCTCGGCTTGGGCGAGGCGGGCGCGCAGCGCTTCGATTTCGTCGCCCGTCTGTTCGCGCACGCGTTCGAGAACGAGCTGAAGATCGCCGAGCTCCACCGAGAGGCGCTTCTGCGCCGCTTCCGCGTCCGCCCGCACCCGCTCGAGCTCGTCCCCAAGGGTGGCACGCTCGCGCTCGGCCTCGGCTTGCAGGGCCGGCAGGACGGCTTCCGCCTCGACGAGCCGCGCCTTGAGCGCCTCAACCTCACCGGCAACGGCGGCGCGCAAACGGTCCGCCTCGGAGCGCGCCTCGGGCAGCGCGGCCTCAGCCTCGACGAGCTTCGCCTTCAGCGCATCGATTTCCTCCGTGGCCTGCTCGCGCGCGATCTCGAGCGTCACCTCGAGGTTACCGAGCTCGGCCTTGAGGCGGCGCTCGGTCGCTTCGGCCTCGCGCCGTGCATCCGCGAGCTGACCAACGAGCACCATCCACTCGCGCTGCGATCGCACGAGGATTTCGGTAATGCCGTCCTTCAGCGAGGTGATCTGGTCAGCGATCTCCTCGCGGTCCTCGTCCGCGGCGGCGCGCAGCTTCGCGAGCTCGGCCTCGAGCTCGCCTTCGAGCACCGCCACGCGCTCCCGCGGCGACGGCGCGAGCTGGATGCGGGCCTGAACTCCGATACGGTCGACCTCCCGCGGGGGAACCATCGCCTTCACCGTCGCGCCTCCGACCTCGACCAGAGGCCGCACCCGCTGCGCGGGCAGCAGGCCCGGCTGATTCATGAGTTGCGAGGCGATCTTCAACCACTGCTCGAGCCAATACAGTCCGATCATCATTGCCGTCCCCTGGAAGAGTCCGTTAGCGTCCCGCCCGCAGCGCGCAGAGGGGGTTCCTTCGTCTATTCAGCATAGGCCTCGCCGGCTGCGACTTCTTGACGCACTGATGATCCTTCGACGCGCGCGTCGTGACCGCCCAACGCTTGCGCGCTCTCGCCGCCTTCCCCACGCAGTCTTTGCCCGATGTGCTTGACGGACGTCGGAGCGACGAAGGCGCGTACGCGCGCTGCATCCGTCATGCGCGACCGGGGGGGCACGGGTGCACCGCCTCCCCGTTCGCCCTCGAGGCGCGACCGCGCGTGTCGCTCCGCATAGAATCCGGCCCCTCGGGCGCCAGGTGACGGCGGGAGTGCTGGGATCATGAGCGTGGACAGCCAAAGGATCGCGATCGAGGTCGCGCTCGACGGCTTCCTGCGCCGGCCCGCGGACCCGCTCGACGCGTTCATCGCGCTCTTCGACGCGATGCGACCGCGCGATCCAGGCGACGCCGATCGTGCGCGTAGCGCGTTCGCCATGCTCCTCGCTCTGCTCGAATCGCGCGACGACTACCGGGTCGCGGTGCGCGATGCGCTGATCGACCTGTTCGAAACCCGGCGCGAGGTCTCCTTCTTCACCGACGCCGGCATCCTGCCGAGCTCCGGCTTTTGGTCGGAGCTGTGGCGCCGCGTGGCCAACCACGCGCTCCCCGCCGTGGCCGACCGGCAGTCCTTCAAGGACTGCGTGCAGCTCGTCTTCCACGAGCGGGACGACTACCTCTGGCTCGAAGCGATTCCCGCCGAGGATCGGAACCAGCTGTGGGTCACGCTCGCCCTGCAGGAGTCCGCGGACCGGAAGAAGCTGGACCGGCTAACGCTCTCGCTGCTCGAGTCGATGCAGATCCTCGCGACGCGCATCGCCGCGCTCGGCGTCGAGCCCGAGATCGTGCGCCTCTGCCCGGAAGTCGAGCGGTACGGCTCGCCCTTCCTCGGGCTCTCCGCCGAGGTGCATGCGTTCGTGACGACCCATCGCGAGTGGCTCGGCCACGACGAGGCGAAGCCCGACGACGAGAAGCAGCTGCTCGTGCTCCTCAGCCAGTGCGACGAGCTCGTGGCGAAGGCGCACCGCATCGCCCGGCGCGAGGGAACGACGCTCAACCTTACCTATCTCCTCACCCGCCTCGAGCAGAGCCTGCGCCGGCTCGAGTTCCTCGCGCGCATCGTCGCCGCCCGCTTCGGCGCGGCATTCAGCGAGGACCTGCTTCCCGCCTGGACCGGGTTCTTCCGCAATGCGGTCGCGGGCACCATCCGCGGCAACAGCGTCCGCGCGCACGTCGGCGGGCTCGTCGGCCTCCTCGCGCTCCGCGTCACGGAGAATGCCGGCCGCACCGGCGAGCACTACATCGCGACGACGCGCGCCGAGTACCGGCAGATGTGGCGCGCCGCGGCGGGTGCGGGGCTGATCATCGCCGTGATGGCGCTCCTCAAGATCCTCGCGGCCAAGCTCGAGCTCGCACCGCTCAACCAGGCGTTCGTCTTCAGCCTCAACTACGCGGCGGGGTTCGTGCTCATCCTGCTGTTCCACTTCACCATCGCCACCAAGCAGCCGGCGATGACCGCCGCCACCATCGCAGGGACGCTGAGCCAGGTGAGCGGCAAGCTCTCGCACCTGGAGCGGCTCGCGGCGCT
>Ga0209254_10000433_pt1 | contig 33547 bp, 31 predicted proteins | sample FrelakmetDIP11DI_FD_187148 | JGI IMG/M metagenome (GOLD analysis project Ga0209254, IMG submission 187148) | Freshwater lake sediment microbial communities from the University of Notre Dame, USA, for methane emissions studies - DIP11 DI (SPAdes)... | ecosystem: Environmental > Aquatic >... | reverse complement strand
CCCCTGGTAGACGACCTGGGCTCCGGAGCGCTGCTGGACACCGCGCGCTTTGGATTGGGCCACGAGCCGATGGTGCAGGAATCCCTGGCAGACGGCGCAGATCTGGTCTGTTTTTCGGGCGACAAGCTGCTGGGGGGGCCGCAGGCAGGCATCATCGTCGGGAATGCCGACCTGGTATCTCGACTGAAAAAACACCCGCTGGCGCGTGCCCTGCGCGCCGACAAGCTGTGCCTGGCAGCCTTATCTGCCACATTGCTGCATTACCTGAAAGGCGAGGCCGAAGAGTGCCTGCCCGTGTGGCGCATGATTGCCCTCAGCCAGGATGAAGTTAATGAACGGGCACATTCGTGGGCGAATGCTCTCGGACAGGGTGAGGTCATCCCGGGACAATCAACTGTGGGCGGAGGCAGCCTGCCCGGCGAGAGCCTGCCCACATCATTGCTGGCACTTACGGTCAGGAATCCTGACAGGCTGCTGGAGACGCTGCGCAGGAGCCAGCCGGCGGTGGTGGCGCGCGTGTGGGAAGAGCGGGTGGTGCTGGATCCGCGCACGGTTTTACCGCCGCAAGATCAAAGCCTGCTCTCGGTTCTGTCTGCATCCTTACAGCACGAGGTCGCCCGCCCCTGAACCTGCTTTTGGGACAACAGCTATGATAGATCAAATCGATTCGTTGATGCAGGAACGCCAGCTGGAGGCCGTGATCGTCGTCGGTCCTGGACAGCATAACCCGCCCATGGTGTACCTGACCGGCGGTGCTCACCTGACCGATGCCATGCTGGTGAAATTGCTGAACCGCCCGCCCGTGCTCTTCCACCGCACGATGGAGCGCGATGAAGCCGCTAAATCAGGCCTGGATTGCCGCGACCTGGACGCTTACCGCCTGGAGGACCTGGCAAGGCGCTTTGGTGGCGATATGCTGCGCGCGGTGCGAGAGCGCAACCGCCTGCTGCTGAAGGATCTGGGGCTGGAAGCGGGAAGGGCAGTGGTGTGCGGAAAAATTGACGCGGGAACGGCGCTGGCGGTGTATGCGGGAGGAAGTGATGAGATACCGGGACCAGCCTTCATCGGGGAATTGGGCGATTCGATCCTGCAGGCAGCCATGGAGACCAAGGAACCGGCTGAAATCGAGCGCATCCGCAGCGTAGGGTTGAAGACCACAGCGGTGATCGGACAGGCGGCCGATTTCCTCAGCGGGCACCGGTCTAAAAACGGCCTCCTGGTCAAATCCGACGGCGATCCATTGACTATTGGCGAGGTCAAAAGGCGCATGAACCTGTGGCTGGCTGAGCGCGGGTTGGAAAACCCCGAAGGCACGATCTTCGCCATTGGGCATGACGCCGGCGTGCCGCACAGCACCGGCAGGGATGGAGACCCCCTGCGGCTGGGACAGACGATCGTCCTGGACATGTTCCCTTGTGAGCCGGGAGGCGGGTATTACTATGACATCACCCGCACATGGTGCCTGGGTTTTGCGCCGGAGGAAGCCGAAAAGCTATATGCAGATGTGCTCTCGGTTTTCCAGCAAGTTATGCAGGAGCTGCGCCCGGGTGAGTCCTGCCAGAGCTACCAGGAGCTGGCCTGCCAGCTGTTCCGGTCAAAGGGGCATCCGACCATCCAGGAAGCTCCCAATACCACGGATGGCTTCGTGCACAGCCTGGGTCACGGGGTGGGTTTATACCTTCACGAACGCCCATTTTTCCGGCTGGGTTCTTCGCAGAAGCAGCTGCTCCAGCCAGACTCGATCGTGACGGTCGAGCCGGGATTGTATTATCCCGAGCGCGGGCTGGGTGTGCGCCTGGAAGACACCTGCTGGATTCGTCCAGAAGGAGGCGCAGAAACCCTGGCGCCGTACCCGCTCGACCTGGTGCTGCCGGTGACAAAATGAGAATGGTGAATGGTGCTGAGATGGACCAGGTGATGAACCACAAAGAACCTTCCAGTTTCCCTTCAGCCGGGAAGAGCCAGGTGCAGGTGACCCACCCTGTGAGCGGGACGCGCCCCGTGAGCGGGACTCGCCCCGTGACCGGGACGCGCATCCTGGGTATCGAGACCTCGTGTGATGAAACCGCCGCCTCGGTCATCGAAGATGGACGCCTGATCCTGTCGAACTGCGTGGCTTCACAGGTAGAGCTGCATGCCAGGTTCGGGGGCGTTTTCCCGGAAGTAGCTTCACGGCAGCACATCCGGACGATCCTGCCGATCATCGAGGAAGCCCTGCAGCAGGCTCACCTGAGCCTGGGAGAGATCGGTGCTGTGGCGGTGACGCGCGGGCCGGGGTTGCCCGGTTCGCTGGTGGTTGGGATGAACACAGCCAAAGGGATCGCGCTGGGCAGCGGCCTGCCACTCCTGGGTATCAACCACCTGGAGGCGCATATCTATTCAGCCTGGCTGGCGGCGCATCCCCCGCAGCTCACGGCGGCGGGCGACATGCAGGTGAACGAACGGCAGCCCCTGCCGCCCGAACCGCGCTTCCCCCTGCTGGTGCTGATTGTCTCCGGAGGGCATTCCGAGCTGGTCCTGATGAAAGGTCACCTGGACTACGAACGGCTGGGCGCCACCCTCGACGATGCAGCCGGGGAGGCTTTCGACAAGGTCGCCCGCCTGATCGGCCTGGGTTACCCGGGTGGGCCGGCCATCCAGGAAGCCAGCGCCGGCGGAGACCCGCGCGCTTTCAAATTCCCGCGCGCCTGGCTGGAAGGCAGCTGGGATTTTTCTTTCTCCGGCTTGAAAACCGCCGTGCTGCGTGAGGTGCGCGACCTGCAGCGTGTGCACGATACTCTGCCAGCAGCGGACCTGGCCGCCAGCTTCCAGGCTGCGGTGGTCGAGGTGCTGGTTGGGAAAGCCTTCAAGGCTGCTTCAGCCTTCGGTGCAGCCGAGATTCTGGTGGCGGGGGGTGTTTCTGCCAACATGGCTTTACGAGGCGCCCTGCATGCCCAGGCCGATTTCCCGGTGCATATTCCGCCCATTGCGCTATGCACCGACAACGCCGCTATGGTGGCTTCGGCAGGCTATTACCGCTTTTCTGCCGGCCAGCGGGATGGGCTGGATATGGATGTCCTGCCCAACTGGCCGCTCAGCGAAGTCTAGCTGGTTACACCAATTCTTCCAGGTTGAAATTTTTGGATAAGGGGTTAATAAAACGCACGCCTTCTAACATTGGTGTCAATGAGAACGGCTGGCACGCACCCTACTCAGGCTTTTCATCCGATCCGCGCAGCCAGCGGTTGAGGCGTTGCTCGTAGATCTCATCACGGTTCCAGTGGTATACCTCACCATTGATGGCAGCCGCGCGTTTCGAGAGTGCCAGCTGGATGAATTCATCGAGGGCTGAGCTACTATTAGACACGGGCAGGTTATGAGAACCGTGCATTTCCCTCTCGATCGCATGGCGGATAACCTCAGCCTCGCTGACGCCGCGCGCCTCTGCCAGGCGCTTGATTAAATCATCCTGGCGTTTGTGAATGTAGATTTGTTTGCGAACCATGTCTGACATGATTTATTCCAGACCGAATATATACAGCATATTTTACACATTAATTGGTTAAGCTGGCACCTGCTGCAGGAAACCGGACTGCCAAAGTGCTTTCCCACGCAGGTTTTCCGGGGAATCCGGTCAGAACCAGCTGAAATGATGGGTCGGGAGAAGGCTTTAAAACGAATTGATGGCTTCCTGGGGGTCTTTATAGATTTCCAGGAAACTGGTAAAGCCGGCGATGGTCAGCACGTTTTCGATTTGCGAATTGGGGTTGAGCAGTTTCACGCAGGCTTGCTTGTGCCCTGCGTCCAGATTTGTTTCAGGAACATTACCCGGCATGCCGGAATTGTACATGCGTGAGATCCGCAAGATGGAGCGCAGTCCGGCGCTGGTGAGCGAAGTAACCCTGCTCATGTCGATCAATAAATAGCGTGCCCCCGCAGCATACGCCTCGCTGCCCTGTTCTTCGAGCATTTCCGAGGTGCCCATGTTGAGCAGGCCGTCCAGCTTGAATACGGTGACGGGGACGCGCCCCTGTTCCTGGCTGACAGATATCTGCATGGCGTTTTCCTTTCGACTGGTAAATCCCGGGCATTGATCCTTCCGGTTTTCTTCGGCTGCGTCTTCCAGGTTGAAGCCCGGACGAAATTCACGATTATTGTAATGCGTTTTATCAGCTTTGGGTGAAGAGAAAGTGCGCTGCTAAAATTCACCTACTCGCCTAATATCTCTGCCAGGGCTCTCAGCGCCAGGGTGTATGACCTCCATCCCAGTCCTGCCACGCTTCCCAGGCAGACCGGTGCGATCATCGAGTGATGGCGAAATTCTTCGCGTGCGTGGACATTCGAGAGATGTACCTCGATTGCCGGCAAGCCCAGCGCCGAAAGCGCATCGCGCAGCGCCACTGACGTGGTGGTATAGCCGCCGGGGTTAATGATGATGCCTGCCGCCCAGAGGCGCGCTTCGTGCAGCTGATCGATCAGGGCCCCCTCGTGGTTGCTCTGGAAAGTACGCACCTCGATATTCAGCTCGCTTCCCAGTTCCAGCAGCCGCTGATCGATTTCTTCCAGAGTCATACGACCGTAATATTCGGGCTCGCGGCTGCCAAGCAGGTTCAGGTTTGGGCCGTGCATTACGAGAACAGCTTTCATTAACTTTCTCCTTTTCCGATCAAAGTTCGCTCCCCAGCACATCATCCGGCACCTCGACGCCCACCAGCACCTTTCTAACGCGTGCCGGCAGCGCAAAGCGCACCTTTCCTCCTGCTTTCTTCTTATCCACCTGGATTGCCTGGCGGATTTCGACGGGATCCAGGTCGCCAGGAATCGTGGTGGGCAGATCCACGTCCGTCAGAAACTTTGCAATCGCTTGGGCCAGGCATGGTTCGGCCAACTCCAGCCGCTCAGCCAGGCGCGCCTCGACGACCATCCCGATCGACACGGCCTCACCATGTCGCAGGCGGTAGGCAGAAACCACCTCCAGGGCATGTCCGACCGTGTGCCCGAAGTTCAGGGTTGCCCGCAGGCCTTTCTCGTATGGGTCTTGCTCGACGATGCCGATCTTGACTGCCATGGCGCGCGAGATGAGCTCGCTGGTCTCCCGCTCATCCCAACCGCTCTGCGCACGATCGGATGGGGTGCGCGGATGCATGCGGCTGTCAAAGAAACTGGCAGACCTGCTGAGTAGCGTTTCGTCCCCGATGATGCCATGCTTGATCGTTTCCGCCAGCCCGCAGCGCAGCTCAACTTCCGGCAGAGAGGCCAGAAGCTGCACATCGGCCAGCACCAGGCTGGCAGGATGGAAGGCGCCCACCAGGTTCTTGCCGCGCGACGTGTCCACGCCGGTTTTACCTCCCAATGAAGCGTCGACCATCGCCAGCAGGCTGGTTGGCAGGCTTACCCACCGTATGCCGCGCAAATAGGTGGCGGCGGCGAAGCCCGCCAGGTCACTCACCATGCCCCCTCCCAGGGCGATCACCGTGCTGCCCCGTTCCAATCCGGCCTCCAGAAAACGGTCCCACAGCATCTGCAGGCTGTCTATATTCTTACTCGCTTCACCAGCCTGAACGACTGCCAGCTGTGCCGGGATCCCGCCGTTCTCGAGCGCTGTTAGGGCTCGCTCAGCATACAGGGGGGCGATGTTCGTATCGCTTACCACGATTGCAGGTGGATGGATATCCCGTTCCGAAAGCAGCTGTCCGAGAGCGTCCAGCCCACCCGGGCAGACCAGGATTTCTTGCGTCGAGTTCCCCAATCCGACCAGGTAGCGGCCGAGCAGGATCTGCAGCTGCCACGCCGCCTGCTCTGCATCGAGGTGAGTGGTATCGAGGTGCAGCGGGAAGGAGGCATAATGACCGCGGCGTTTCGCCAGCAGCTCAGACAGCCTGGCAGCACTATCTCCTTCCAGCAGCGGGCGTTCCATTCGCTCAATCCCCTGGGATGGGGCGGCCTTCAGGCGTCTCAGGATTTCCTGCTGGCCGGCTTCCAGGCATACGACCGTTCCACTGGCTTCTGCCAGCCGGCGTGTGTCCGCTGCCAGCAGCGCGCCGCCACCCAGTGCCACCACGCCTCTCCCGCAGCCTGACAGCTTCTCGAGCTCCTGCTGTTCCAGCTCCCGGAAAGCCATTTCTCCCCGCTGTGCAAAAATCCGGGAAATTGTATTCCCGCTGCGTTCCTGGATCGCTTCGTCCAGGTCATAAAAAGGCAGGCTCAATCTGGAGGCCAGGATTCTGCCCGTGGCGCTCTTGCCGGAACCGGGCGCCCCGTAAATATAGATGATCGAAGGCAGCCGCATCAGGTTCTCTATTCCGGCCAGAAGAGGTGGGGAAAGCCATCCACCGGCAGGTCTGCCAGCCGCACCTGCCGCAGGCTGGCAAAGCGCGGCAGCAGGTCGACCATTGCATCACCGCCCAATTTTTCCAGCAGGGCATCTGCCAGCACAAAAGCCACCATCGCTTCTACTATTGGCACGGCGCGCGGCACCGGGCAAAAATCCGAGCGCTCGTAGCCTGTCAGCATTTCCTGCCCGGTGGCGAGGTCGATCGAATGCTGCGGGGTGAGGGTGGTGGCAATCGGTTTCATGGCAGCCCGCACCCACAGCGGCTGCCCGGTCGTAATCCCTCCTTCCAGGCCGCCCGCACGGTTGGTAGGCCGGAATAGCACACCACCCTCCGCCTCCAGCTGGATGGCGTCCTGGGCCTGTGTTCCGGACAGGTGTGCGTTTTCGAAAGCCGGCCCGATTTCGACGCCCTTGATGGCCTGGATGCTGAGGACTGCGGCTCCCAGCCTGGCTTCCAGGCGCGTTTCCCAGGAGCTGTAGCTGCCCAATCCAGCCGGGACATCCAGTGCCAGCACCTCGATGATCCCACCCAGGGTGTCGCGGCTCGCAATCGCCTGCTGGATCATGGTGTGCATGGCCTCCGCAGCCTGGGCGTCAGGACAGCGCACGTCGCTTGCCTCCGCCAGTGCAAAGCGCTCGAGATAGGGGATGCTGTTCACATCGGCTGAAGCGGCACCGATGGCGGTTACATAACCGCCGACAGTGATACCGAATTGACGCAGCAGGTGCTTGCAGACCGCCCCGGCTGCCACCCGGGCTGCCGTCTCACGGGCGGAGGCGCGTTCCAGCGCCAGCCGCAGGTCACGGTGCCCGTACTTGACAGCGCCAGCCAGGTCCGCATGCCCGGGTCGCGGGATCGTGAGCGGTTCGACCTGCTTGCCGCGCCACCTGGCATGGTCGCGGTTGGGGATCAACAGGCTTAACGGCGCTCCGGTCGTCTTGCCTTCCATCACCCCCCCGATGATCTGGGCAGCATCCTGCTCGATCTTCATGCGCGGGCCGGCGCCATATCCTCTCTGGCGGCGATCCAGCTCGTGCTGGATAACCTTAGAGGCGACTGCCAGCCCGGCTGGCAGGCCTTCCAGGACGGCGACCAGCGCCGGACCGTGGGATTCACCGGAAGTGATTAGTTTCATGTATTTTCCTTTACGAATTTTCCAAGCCGCCGCATCGCTTCTTCCACCTTTTCAACAGGAGCGGTCAGCGACAGGCGAATAAAGCCCTCTCCGCCGGAGCCGAATACCGATCCGGGGGTGAGGCTGACGTGCGCACGTTCCAGCAGCGCAGCTGCGAAATCGTCGCCTGTGTGGCCAGGCGGAACCCTGAACCAGACATACAGCGAAGCTTTGGGAACGCTGGTCTTAATCTCCAGCTGCTGCAGGGCCTGGACCACAACATCTCGCCGCTGGCGGTAGATTTCATTGCGCTCCTGAAGCCAGGCCTGGTCTCCAGTCATCGCCGCCGCCGCCGCTTCCAATACCGGGCGAAAATGACCGCTGTCGAGATTGGTCTTCAGGCTGTGCAAGCTTCTGATTAATGCAGGATTGCCAATGGCGGCAGCCACCCGCCAGCCTGCCATGTTATGCGATTTTGACAGCGTGTTGAACTCCACGCACACTTCTTTAGCCCCGGGCACTTCCAGCAGGCTTGGCGCCCGGTAGCCATCAAAACATACCTGGGTGTAGGCTGCGTCATGGCATAAAATCAGCCGGTTTTGGCGGGCAAAATCCACCGCCTCGCTGAAGAAGTCCAGGCTGGCGGTGGCCGCGGTGGGATTATTGGGATAGTTCAGCCATAACAGCCGGGCTCGCTGCAGGATGCCGGGCGGAATTGCCTGCAGGTCGGGCAAATAGTCCCGTTCCGGATTCAAAGGAAAATAATGTATCTCACCACCTGCCAGGTACGCCCCGCGCGAGTAGGTGACATAGCCAGGATCAGGGGCGAGCACCACCTGGCCTGGATCCACCGCCGCCAGTGGTAAGTGTGCGATGCCTTCTTTCGAGCCGAGCAGCGGCAGCACCTCGAGCTCCGGGTCGACCATGAGGCCGTATGCCCTCCGGTACATTTCAGCCCAGGCCTGGCGCAGCTCTGCAAAACCGCGCTGCGGCTGGTAGCTGTGCGCATCGGGTCTTCCAGCAGCCCGGGTAAGAGTTTCGATGATATGCGGCGCAGGCGGCAGGTCTGGCGCGCCTTCATCCAGGCGGATGATGTCGCCTCCCTGGGACCTCAAGGCGGCCAGGCGCGCGCCCAGGCTGGCAAAATAGTGCTCTTGAAAAAACTGCATGCGTTGGGCGGGTTGAAACACTATGCTCTCCTGTTTTATGGTATATCAGTTTTTTTAGATTCTCAGGAAATGCCTGAAATTTCCTGGCGCAGGGCGTTTATGGTAGGGCGCATCCCCGTCCAGCGCTCGAAGGACAGCGCGGCTTGCTCGACCAGCATCCCCTGCCCGTTGGCAGCCTGCTTGCCTGCTGACCTGGCAGCGCTAACCAGGAGCGTCTCCGCAGGTTTGTACACCAGGTCGTATACGAAGGCACCGTTCGGGAACGGCACACCCTGGGGCCAGGGCGAATTGTCGCTATCGGGAAACATCCCTATAGGGGTGGTGTTTACGATCAAATCCGGCAGGGTATGGGTTGCCTGCGAGCTGGTGAAATTACCTGGAGGCTTTTCCAATTGCGTTTGTGTCGCGGCAGTGAGAAATTCTGCCAGTGCATCCAGGCTGATCACGGAATTCAGAACCGTGGAAAACGACATACTGCGAAGAAGAGTGTGCGCCTGTTCCAGCCGCCTGGCTGCAAGCGTGACCCGCCAGTTCTCGACTGACAGGGCGTGAACCACCGCGCGTGCAGCGCCTCCCGCACCGAGCACCAGGGCCGACCGGCGAGGCTTGGCTCCGGGTAGATAATGCTGAAGATCCGCCAAGAAGCCTTCAACATCAGTATTATCCCCCACCAGGGAATCGGCAGCTCGAAAGATGGTGTTGACCGCCCCCACCTGGCGTGCCAGGGAGGTAAGCTCGTCCAGGTATGGGATCACCGACTGTTTGTGCGGGATGGTGACATTCAGGCCGTCCAACCGGCCTTCCCGCAGGTCATCCACCAGGGCCTGCATTTGCTTCCTTCCGGCCGGCAGCGGCAGGATGGGATACAAGCGGTAATCCCCCTGCAGTCCGCAGTCACGCAGTGCAGCAGCGTGCAGCCTGGGCGACAGGCTGCGTTCCAGCGGGTAGCCGGTGAGACCCAGTGTAAAAAAATCCTTGACTGGAATGTTCATCTTCGCAGCTGCGCCAGCACTTCGTAGAAACCCGGGAAGGTCTTCGACACACAGCCCGGATCCAGGATCGAGATTCCGGGTGTTTTCATGCCGATCATCGAAAAAGCCATGGCCATGCGGTGATCCTGGTAGGTGTGTATCACTGCCGGGTGCAGCTTACTGCACGGGTGGATAGTCAGACCATCCGGGTGTTCTTCCACGCTCACACCCAGCCGTGACAGCTCTGTGCACATGGCGGCCACGCGGTCGGATTCTTTGCGACGGGCTGAGGCAATCCCCCGGATGGTGGTGGGCGTGCTGGCAAATGGGGCCAGGACTGCCAGGGTCTGGGCGGTGTCCGGGATGTCCACCATGTCGACAGTCAGGCCGCGTAAAGGACTGTCTTCCGGCGAACAGGAGACCATTACCCAATCGGAGCCCTGCGAGACCGTACAGCCCATTTGTTCCAGCAGGTCCAGGAAAGCGATGTCGCCCTGCCTCGAACGGCGCGCGATACCTTCGACGCGCAGTGTGCCGCCGCACAGCGCCGGGGCGATAAAAAAATAGGAAGCCGCCGTGGCATCGCTTTCAACGGCATAGTTCCCAGGAGTGTGGTATTTTTGCGGCAGGATGAGAAAACGCGTGTAGCCCTGCCTCTCGACCTGCACGCCGAAATCGGACATCATACCCAGGGTCATGTCCACGAACGGTTTGGAGGTCAGGTCATCTTCCAGGTGCAGCTCTACCGGTTGCCGGGCGTAAGGTGCGACCATCAGGAGCGCGCTCAGAAACTGACTGCTGGCGCTGCCGGCAACTCGTGCCTGCCCACCGGCTAACCCGCTGGCCTGTACTGAAATGGGGAGTTGGGACAGCTCCGCCTCTGGTATCGATGTGCGCTCCCGGTCTTCCAATTCCAAGGACTGGTGCGGTTGGGTGATGACTGCCCCGAGCTGCCTGAGCGCATCCAATAAATCCTGCATCGGCCTGTGCCGCATGCGCTGATTTCCATCCAGGGTGTAGCTTCCATATCCAAGGCTGAGCAGTGCGGTAAGAAAGCGCGCGGCTGTCCCGGCATTGCCGATGTACAGATCAGCCCGTGAGGCAGGAATCCGTCCACCCTGTCCGCGCACGGTTATCGTTGGGTTCAAATCCCCTTCAATCTCAGGCTGACTCTGGTTAACCAAATCCTCGGGTTGGACATCGAAACCAAGCTGCCGGAGCGAGCTGGCAAAATGGAGCGTGTCGTCCGCAATCAGCACATTGGTCAGGGTCGTGGTGCCATCTGACAGAGCTGCCAGGGCCAACGCCCGGTTCGTCAGGCTCTTCGAACCCGGCACCCGCACCGAGGCAGACAGAGGTTGAGTGATGGGCTGGATGGTGATGGCTTCAGCTGACATGCTCAGCTCGCTTCCTGGAGATCATCGAAACAGTGACGTGCGTAGGAACCCAGCAGCCGGTAGAACGGCGCCATCTCCTGCAGGTGTTCCAAAGCTCGTTTACAATTAATATCATCGACGTGCCCGGCGAAATCAATATAGAAAAGATATTCCCACGGCTGCCCGATCAGCGGGCGCGATTCAATCTTGTACAGGTCGATATCGCGCAAGGCAAAAACGCCCAGCGCTTTAAACAAGGTACCGGGCTGGTTGCGCAAGGTGAAAACGATCGAGGTTTTGGATTCACCATTCCTCATGACCGGACTGGGTGCAACCGCCAGGAAACGGGTATAGTTCTGCGGGTGGTCTTCAATCCTCTCTGCCAGGACCGGCAGCCCATACACGACAGCCGCCCGGTTTGAGGCGATGGCCGCGACCTGCGGGTCGCCCTGTTCACGGATCAGGCGCACGCTGCCAGCCGTGTCATAAGCTGCTTCGCTGGTCACTCCGGGTAAAGAGCCCAGGAAATTGGCGCATTGAGCCAGCGCCTGCGGGTGGCTGATGATTTTCCGGATGTTTTGAAGGGCGGCGCCGGGCAGGGCTACCAGGCAGTGTCGTACGGCAAGAAAATACTCACCCACGATATGCAGGTTGTGTGCCAGGAGCAGGTCGTAATTATGGTGGATGCTGCCCGCCAGCGAGTTCTCGATCGGCAGCATTCCGTTAGTGCATTCACCTGTCTCGACGGCAGCGAAGACCGCTTCGAATGTACGGCAGGCGACCGGACTGGACCTGTCACCGAAATAGGCCAGCAGTGCGGCTTCAGAATAGGCGCCGGGCTCTCCCTGGTAGGCTGTTTTCATGGTTTATTTATACTCGACTGGTGTTTTTGTGCGCCTGCTTCTAACAGGCTGGCCAGACTGGTGAAATCACCTGCCGCCAGGGCACTTTCGATCACTGCCAACTGTTGCTGGCAGATGTGTAAAGCTTCCAGCACCCTTTCGCGGTTGGTGAGTAGAATGTCCAGCATGACGGTCGGCGAGGCTGAAGCTAAACGGCTGGTGGATCGATAGCCCGGTCCTATAAACTGTGCCGCCCCCTGGGGTATGATGCCTGCCAGGGCATTCGCCAGCAGGTAGGGCAGGTGGCTGGTGAATGCTACCCGGCGGTCATGGGAAGCCGCGTCAATCCAAACGGGAGTCGCGCCTACGGCAGCAGCCAATGAATTGGCGAGGGTGCGCGCTCTTTTGCTGGTACGCTCCAGGGCGGTAAAGGCAAAGGTCGCTCCAATAAACAGGCCGGCTTCAGCATGCTTCAGCCCTGATGTTTCCTTTCCGCAGATGGGATGCCCGCCGATTGGATCGATTGCCTGCGGCAGTGACTGCATTGCCTCCACGACCGCCTGCTTGGTAGATCCCAAATCGAGCAAGATGATCCTTCCAGCTTCCAGCGGGGAGCCGGACTGGCTGGCGGTCCTGGCCTGCTCCCCCAGCAGCTGGACCTGCTTCAGAATCGTGCCGACCGGGGTTGCCAGGATGATGATGTCAGCTTGATGGATAATCCCATCGGTGTCAGCTGTTATCCGTTCAACGACACGCTGCTGGACAGCCAGAGTGCGCACTTCCGGGTCGGGGTCGACTGCCAGCAGGGATGTCACGCGGCCCTTCAGCGCCAGCGCCAACGAGCCGCCCATCAACCCCAATCCGACAATTGCCACCCTTTGGGCAGCCAGGCTTCCCACAGTATCATCCATTGGAAGCTGTCTCCTGGTGCATGGAGAGCGCGGTTGACCGGCCAACAGCCTGGGCGATGGCCTTAACCTGCACTACCAATGAGGCGAAACGTTCTGGCTTCAGGCTCTGTGCGCCGTCGGAAAGGGCTTCTTCAGGATGCGCATGCACTTCGACGATTAATCCATCCGCCCCGGCAGCGACGCCCGCGCGGGCTATTGATTCGACATACTGCCAGTTGCCCGTGCTGTGGCTGGGATCGATTATTACGGGCAGGTGGGTCAGGCTTTTCAGCACCGGGATGGCGTTGATATCGGTCGTGTTACGTGTAGAGGTTTCGAAGGTGCGGATGCCGCGTTCGCACAGCATCACCCGGCGGTTGCCGTGCGACAGGATATATTCGGCTGCCATCAACAACTCTTCAATGGTCGACGAATGCCCGCGCTTCAGCAGAACGGGGTGCTGGCTTTCACCGACCGCGTGCAGCAGGGAATAATTCTGCATATTGCGCGCCCCAATTTGCAGCACATCGGAATACTGCGCCACCAGCGGCACCAGGTCCTGTGAGATCACTTCCGTAACCACGGGCAGGCCGGTGGCCTGGCGGGCTTCCGCCAGCAGCTCCAGCCCGGCTTCACCCAGTCCCTGGAAAGAATAGGGCGAGGTGCGCGGTTTATATGCCCCACCGCGCAGCAGCATCGCTCCTGCTTCGCGCACGGCCCAGGCCACTTCCATCAGCTGCGAGCGGCTTTCAACCGAGCACGGGCCGGCAATGATCACAATCCCATTTCCGCCGACCTGGATACCATCCAGGTCGAAACTAGAGTTGTCGGGGATGAATTCGCGCGAGGCCAATTTATAGTGTCGAGTGATCGGCACCACCCGGTCGACCCCCGGCAGGTAGGCAAATGTGGCCGTGTTAACCGGGCGTCCATCGCCAATCGCGCCGATCACGGTTCGCTCCTCGCCCACCGATAAATGGGCTCTCAAACCGATTGTCTGCAGGGTGTCGATCACTGCGTCTATTTGTGCCTGGCTGGCACTGGTTCGCATGATGATCATCATGTTGACCTCCTTTAATGGATATTACCGGCTAAATCCGGGCGCAGGTTGGAGGCTGCACCCAGGTAAACATGGCGGATTGAATTCTGGGGGATTTCCGTATTCCAGTGCAGCAGCACCCGGATGCAGTGCGGCAGCCCATCTGGAACCGGAATTTCTTGCATACACATCATAGGCACATTCGTCCAGCCCAGTTGCCTGGCGGCCTGGGCCGGATAGGTTGCGTTCAAATCTTCGGTCACGGTGATGATCAGGCTGGCCAGGTCGGAAACTCTGAGAGTGGGATTGGCTTCCAGGATGGCATTCAGCAGCTCGCGGGTCGCGGCCAGGATGGATTCCGGCGAATTCTCACCGGCGACGGTTGCACCGCGTATTCCCTGAACCGGCATGCATACCTCCTCGATCGATAGAAAAAGAAAGTGCGAGGCCGTTTGCCTCGCACTTTTGGATCGTATTGCAGTGAATGACCCGTTAAGCGCCGCCAACGGCAGCTGGTTTACAGTTGCCGTAATAAAAATAGAAGTAGCGGTAATCGGGATTCAAAATCATCAGATAAACCCTTAAGATTGGACGGATTTTACTTAACATTGTTTAATATGTCAAGGTGGTTAAAGGTTCATAGTTTCGGCTGTTGATGTCCGAAAACGGCTGGTCTTCCAGTGCCAAATCTGATATATATAACGCATGAAGATTGAACCAACCCTGTGCTATAAGGCTGTACAGAGCCGCGACCCGCGCTTCGACGGGCGCTTCTTCACCGCGGTGCTGACCACCGGTGTGTACTGCCGCCCGGTTTGCCCGGCGGTCACACCGCGTCCGGAGAATGTTCGCTTCTATCCATCGGCAGCCGCAGCACAGGAAGCCGGCTTCCGCCCGTGCCTGCGATGCCGTCCAGAAGCCTCACCGGGTACCCCCGAATGGCAGGAAACCACATCCCTGGTGACCCGCGGGTTACGCCTCATATCGGAAGGTGTACTGGACAAAGCCGGTGTGGATGGACTGGCGGGCTCCCTGAACATCGGGGCACGCCACCTGCGCCGCCTATTCGCCAGGAACCTGGGTGCGCCGCCGGTGGCGGTGGCTCAAACCCGCCGCCTGGATTTCGCCAGGCGGCTAATAGATGAGACCAGCCTGCCGGTCACGGAAATCGCGTTTTCCGCTGGATTCTCGAGCCTGCGCCGGTTCAACGATGCGTTCTTGCGAACATATGGCAGGCCACCTTCCGCAATGCGGCGCCTGCGGGCTTCTACCGCTGACATCCCCAATTTCAGCAGCCTGGGGCTTAAGCTGTACTACCGGCCTCCATTTGATTGGTTTTCTCTGAGCCGCTTCTTGAGAGACCGGGCGATCCCGGGTGTCGAGCTGGTGGGCGAGGGCTATTACCGCAGGACGGTGCGGGTGCGGGAAGCGGTTGGCGTGATAGAGATCAGGCCTGTACTGGCTGAACGGCATGTGTTGCTGCTGGTTTCTGCGCAGTTCTCAAAAGACCTGTTGATCATCACGGACAGGGTGCGCGACCTGCTCGATCTGCGCTCGGATCCCCTCACAATTGGCGCGCATTTGAGCTCGGATCCATGGCTGAGTCCCCTGGTGCTCGCCAATCCCGGCTTGCGAGTGCCGGGAGCCTGGGATGGATTTGAAATCGCGGTGCGCGCCATCCTGGGCCAACAGGTCAGTGTTAAGGCGGCCTCTACCATGGCCGGAAGGCTGGTGCAGGCATACGGAGAGCAGCTGCCCCAACCGGGCGAAACGGGGCTGACCAGCCTGTTTCCGTCCCCCGACCGGCTTTGTGAGGCGGACTTGACGGAAATTGGAATGACCCGGCAGCGTGCCAGGAGCATCCGTGAGCTGGCGCGCGCGGTAAACGATGGTGAGCTCTCATTCACGACCAGCTCCAGCCTGGAAGGGGCGATCGAGCGCCTGACTGCCCTGCCGGGGATCGGGGCCTGGACCGCGCATTACATCGCCATGCGCGCCCTGCGCGAGCCCGATGCCTTCCCGGCGGGTGACCTGGGATTGCGCCGGGCGATCTCCGCAGATGGAAAAAGTGCCTGGAGTGAAAAGGATTTAATCGAACGCTCACAGACCTGGCGTCCCTGGAGGGCCTATGCCGCCATGCACCTGTGGAACCGCTACGGCGCTTTACATGCTAAATAGTAAGTAATGAGGAAAAAAACAATATGGTTGGAATCGCATATACTATCATGAACAGTCCACTGGGCCGCCTCCTGGTTGCGCGCGACGACGACGGCCTGATCTGTATTAATTTCCAGGACGGCACGGAAGCGGTAGACCCCCAGGCAGGCTGGTTAGAGCAGCCATCAGCCCTGGCGGATGCTACCGCACAGCTGGAAGCCTATTTCCGCGGCGAGCTGCGGGAGTTCGAGATCCCCCTGGCGCCGCAAGGCACTGCATTCCAGCTGCAGGTGTGGCAGGCGATGCGAGACATCCCATACGGGCAGACCGCGACCTATGCGGAGCTGGCCAGGAGGGTGGGCAGGTCAACAGCGGCGCGTGCGGTGGGCGGCGCCAGCAGCCGCAACCCGCTGCCGGTGGTGGTGCCCTGCCACCGCGTGGTAGGCAGCGACGGTTCGCTGACCGGGTACGCTGGAGGCCTGCATCTCAAGCAGGCCTTGCTGGAGCTTGAACGCCTTTCGGAAACCAGATGATGCTATAATGTAGACTGACTAGACAGACTAGAAAGGACTAAAAATGGCTCACATCTGGCAGCTGCAGGAAGCTAAAAGCAAATTCAGCGAGCTTGTAAATAAAGCGCTGGAGGAAGGACCTCAAATTATCACCCGGCACGGGGATGAAGTAGCAGTTCTTTTGTCTTACGGGGATTTCAACCGGCTGCGAAAACCTGAAACCAGCCTGGTTGAATTCCTGCGCTCATCTCCGCTGGCGGAAGAGGAGCTTGACCTGGAACGAGATCGAAGTCTCTCGCGACCGGATGTCGGGCTATGAATTACCTGCTGGATACCAATGCAATCTCCGAATTGGTAGCAAAACACCCCGATCAGAATGTCCTCGGCTGGGTTCAGGGTGTCGATGAATTATTGCTGAATTTGAGTGTGATTACGATTGGAGAAATCAAGAAAGGAATTGAGAAGCTGCCTGCATCGCCTCGTAAACAAGAGCTGGCCGATTGGCTGGAACAGGATCTGCTGGAAAGGTTCCGTGACCGTATCGTGCCCCTTGATATCCACGTCCTGTTGTGCTGGGGTGAGCTGGCAGCCCGACTCGAGATTTCCGGTAAGCCCATGCCGGCCATCGATTCCTTGATCGCTGCTACTGCACTGCAAGGGGATTATGTCCTGGTAACTCGCAATACTGCAGATTTCGAATATACAGGAGTACGCACTCTCAATCCTTGGAGATAACAGGAAGACCCTAAGGGTTTTCGGAAACCCTTAGGGTCTGATTGTCGCCGGAACCGCTCTAAAGCTGGCCGCGTGCTTTGAGCTCCTGCGGCAGCAGGCAGTCATAGATGAACTGGTTGAACGGAGTTGCGACGCCCGCTTCGGCTCCCATGCGCACCACCGCCCCGTTCTGGGCTTCCAGCTCGGATGGCCTGCCGCCCATGATGTCGCGCACCATGGAAGCATGTGTTTCGTGGGGCAGGCTGTCGGCAATCGCCAGCGTCTTTACGGCAACATCCGCAGGAAGGTTCACTCCGCGCATGCGCCCGACCTGGACGATTTCCGCGACCACACCTTCCAGGATGCGGCGCGCGCCGGGCAGGCTGCGGAACACGCCGGCGGGAGAGCGGGTGATGGAGCCGACACCGCTCATGGCAGCGATGAAGATAAATTTTTCCCACATGGCTGCCAGGATGTCCACGGGTATGCTGATGTTGATTCCGGCGCGCTCAAAAGCCGCTCGCAAGGCCTTCACGCGAGCGCTGTGCCGGTTATCCAGCTCGCCGATGGCCACGATCGGGTCGATAGCGACGTGCCTGATGTGCCCTGGTTCGACCAGGATCGATGAGAGGTAGCAAAGCCCCGCCATGGCGTGCTGGTTGCCATACGCATTTACCAGCAGGTCGGGCGCCTCGACACCGTTTCCCAGGGAAAGAAGGCCGGTGTGCTCACCAATCATGGGGCGCATCGCCTGGATGGCTTCGGCCAGGTGCCAGGATTTAACTGCCAGCAAGACCATGTCCACCGGACCGGCCTGGGCAGGGTCGCTGGTGGCCTGCACAGTTGGCAGGTGCAGGTCTCCCTTGAACGATTCGATCCGCAGACCGGAAGCCTGTAAGGCCTGAAGGTGGTCGCCGCGCGCGATGAAGACCACCTCCTCGCCTGTCTGGGCAAGCCTGCCGCCGAAATATCCACCTACTCCGCCGCTGCCGAATATGCCAATCCGCATTCCTGGCCTCTCCTCTTCTTGTAAGTGATACTTGTTTATCCTACTCGTATTATTACACCATGCAAGTATAATCTGCACATGGCTTCCAACCCAGTAACATTCCGGAATTTCTGTTACGGTATTTTTCAATGCTGGTGTTGGTTGCGACCGCCTCAGTCGGCATCGGCTTCCTGATTTCTGCCTTCTCACGCACGGACAGCCAGGCTATCCAGCTAACCATGCTGGCATTGCTCCTGTCCATCTTCTTTAAAGGCTTCTTCTTGCCGATTACCGGATTTACCAGGCCGGCATGGACCATCTCTCAATGACCATACCGATATCCCGCGCCATCCACGGCTTTCAAGGCCTGATGGGAGCTAGAGAAAGCGCCTCAGTGACGACCTGGATATCCCTGGGGCTGATCACATTGGTATCTTTTGGTCTCGTATAGACCCACTTGACATCAACCAATTTACTCTATTATGTTTTCTCGGCTCCCAAGACAGGCAGCCTGGCGCGATATAAAGCGCGCTCAAAGTAGCCGCCCTCCAGGGACAGACCTTGGTATCCTTTCGTGAGTAATACTTCCATCAGGGGAGTCATCTGCCGGGCGTAATGCTCCATACAAGGCGTCGGATGGATTCCAGGCCACGAATAACACGAGACAGTTGTCCTCCGGTTCTGTGAGGGTACTGAAGCCGGCACAGTTTTTTCCCAATCCGAATCACCAGGGATAAAAATGTATTTATCAAGATTTCCCTGGGGAATCCCCTCGATGCCACGCACTACCGGGGGCACGTGATCGAGCAGATAGGGATCGACGGCCAGGTCGACGACGATGGCCTGCTCTGGCAGCCAGACCAACCAGGCATTGGGAACCACCGGCTGGCTGGGATTTCGGCGTTGTGTGGCGTCCACTAGAATATCCGACTGTCGGAACAAGCTTTCCATAACCTGCAGGTTCCCGCTGATGTTCCGTCCAACACTGAGGGCGATCGATCCTGTCCCGTTACTCTCGATCTGGCCAGCGTTTCGCTCGATGTTGCCAAGCTTCGTGGCAGCTTCCACGGCATGCTTTCCGACCATGCCCGTTCCAAGAATAAGAACCTGAAATAACCTGCCGTCCTCTCTCTGCAAACCCGGCCATAAGTTTTCGAGACTATCAAAAGCTGCTTCTAATCCGTTCCAGGCGACCGCTCGCATGTTCTCGACCAGCCGCAGATTGTTGTCATCTACGATGCTGTCCAACGAGATCGAGTTAATACCTAGTTCATTGAGTGTATTCACGCGCTGAGGGCGAGTGGGGTAGTGAATCATCGAAATCAAACAGGCCCCTTTACGGAGCAACTTGAACTCCTCGTTGCTTGGTGAACGCAGCACGATCACATAATCTTTCTGATAGGCTTCACTCTGATCTACCTGCTTGACGCGCGAATTGCCCTGGCGATAATCGTCAAAACTGTAGCCGAGGCGACTGCCATAACCTTCTGAAAGATAGATATCCGAATAGTTGGATAGCATCTGTATGAAATCTGGCAGAAAAACGCGCTTCTCTCCCGGTTCTTTTCGCATACGAGGGAAGCCTATCGATATGGATTTATCCATTTAGATTTTCCTCCATTCAAATAGTCATTTATGTGTTTTTCCAATTGGTGAGCAAAGCGCGACCGATCGCTCGCTGGAAGAAACTCCCATGCGGGTCAATATTCTTGACTCCACCACGTTTGGCGATTTCATGCAGGATTGGCGCAAGCTGTTTGCCGTATATATTCATGCATTCCTTGGGGTAGATTCCTGGCCAGGAATAGCAGGAGACTACCAGACGCCTTTCTTTTGTTTGGACACAAGGAGGGATCTTGTCATAAGCAGGATCATCCGGGCTAAAAATGTATTGATCCAGGTTCCCTTGTGGAATACCCTCGATCCCTTTCACCGAGAGCAGTTCTGGTTCGCATTCGTAAGGATCTACTGAAAGATCCAACAGCACTGCATGCGGCCGCATCAGGCCAATCCATTCATTGGGGACAACCGGCCTGGTAGGATCCGGTCGTTGGGTTGCATCGATGAGAATATCGGTGTATTTCAGGACCTGTTGAATTATTGACGTATGACTTGTCAGGTCGTAGTCCACCGCAGTTACCTGAACCCCGGTCGCACCGATGGAAGCCATATATCGCCAATAATTTTCATTCCCGTAACGAATGGCGGCTTGAATGGCGTACATACCCACCGCGCCCGCCCCCAGGACGGTGGCTTTAATGGGTAAGCGGTTTGGGTCTTCGAAACCGGGTGCAGGGTAATGCTCCTTTAGTACATTGAAGGATACCTCCACGCCATTCCAGGCAACTGAACGAAGATTCTCAATCAAACGCCGGCCAACATCATCCTTAATGGAATCAAGCGATATCGCTTCAATGCCCATCGTTTTCAGCAGCGCGATCCGTTGAGGACGGGTTGGGAAGTGTAGCATTGAAATCAAGCACCCGGCTGGTTTCATGGCGGTCAGCACATCGTCGCCTGGATAGCGCAGCACAAGCACAATTTCTTTTTGGTAAGTCTCTTCTTTCCCTACATATTTTGCAGTTGGGATCAGGGAAATGTAATCATTCTCCTGGAAGCCCATCCCCGCGCCGTAGTCATGTTCCAGGAAAACCTCAAATCCATTATGGTGAAGGCGCTGTACGAATTCGGGGAGGAAATCTCTTCTCTCACCCGGTTCCAAGTGCATCCTTGGCAGGCCGATGGACAGGTTAAGTTCCATGAATTCTATCCGAGCTTCATCAATCGCTTTAGGTCTTAGACAAATAGATTTTACACTATTTAGAATTCACAAATTCCGAAACGCTCTCGCTTGAGAATTTCGCCAGGCTTCGCCTTTTCTGCTCCATCCCCATAATGTCTCCAGGTAGTCCACACTTGAAGAATACCGTAAAATCACCATGGATGGTGATTAAATAAGGCCATCCTGGCGATTCGCCAAGCATCATAAAATGGTGTACAATCACTTTAAGGCTGCTCGAAAGACCAAATAGATGGACCTTCACGTTTAATCGATCAATAAAGGCAGCATGCATATTGACCGGTGACAAAAAGGTAAAGGAAAATGAGCGAAAAAGATAATCCGCAACACGTAATTGACGCCTACCGCAAACGCCAGCAGTCCGCACGCAGGGCACCCCTGGTGTTTGGCATCGCGGCCGTATTCCTGTTATTGGGGGGTGCGCTGGTCATATACTGGTTGTTGGGTCCAAACGCCTCTTCGTTCCAACTGTCCTTCCTGGCCACCGATACGCCCACTCCCCCCAACACACCACTTCCCACAGACACGCCGACCATCACACCGACCTTCACCACCACCCCCACTGCTTCGCCCAGCCCAACAGAAACCCTCACTCCCACTGTATCTGGGCCATTCATCTACCAGGTGGAAGAGGGTGACAGCCTGTGGTCGATCGCCGAAGAGTTCGGTGTTGACCTGCTTGTGCTGATCACAGTCAACAACCTCGACCCGGCCAACCCGACCATCCGCGTCGGCGACAAGCTGACCATCCCGGGACCTGACACCAAGCTGCCGACCCCGACACCTCTGCCCAGCAACATCCCGCGCGGCACCAAGATAGACTACCAGGTGCAGCTGGGCGACTCGCTGCTCTCTATCGCCATCCAGTTCAACAGCACCGTTGAAGCCATCAAGAAAGAGAACGAGATCGAGAATGAGAATGAAATCTTCGTTGGGCAGGTAATCACGGTGCCGGTTAACCTGGTCACTCCGGTACCCTCTGCCACCCCGACGTTGACTCTGTCTTCAGATGCAGTTGCCGGGACGCCAACCCCGTAGCATCCGGCAGTTCTTCAATTCACATGAGTGACTGAAAACGAGACGGGCCAAACCCGTCTCGTTTTTTATATATTGCAGTATCTACAGGCTTTTGAGCAGCGGGTATTTATCGCAGTTGAAGCTCTTCCAGTGATTTGGTGAAAATATCCAGCGCCTGGCTGACCTGGCTCTCGCTTACGATGAGCGGGGGAATCCAGCGGATGGTATTGTCCCATGGGCCGCAGGTCAACAGCAGCAGCCCACGTTCCTGGCAGGCATGGACGATTGCTTTGGCTGTGGCTTTGTCCGGTGTTCCATCCGGGGTGCGAAACTCGGATCCAACCATCAGGCCCAGCCCGCGTACATCGGCGATGACCGGCGCTTCTTCCTGCAGGCGGCGCAGGCCGGCGGTGAGCTGCTCGCCGCGCTGCCGGGCATTATCCAACATGCCCTGCTCGCGCATGGCCTGGATGGTCGCCACAGCCGCAGCGGCAGAAACGACATTCCCGCCGAAGGTCCCTCCATGTGATCCCGCCGTCCAGCGCTGCATCAGGTCCAGCCGGCTGAAAACCCCGGCGATCGGCAGTCCTGAAGCCAGCCCCTTGGCTACGGTCATGATGTCCGGCAGAACGCCAAAATGCTCGAAGGCAAACCAGCGCCCGGTGCGGCCCATGCCGGACTGGATTTCATCCAGGATGAGCAGGATGCCGTGGCGGTCGCAAATCTGGCGCAGCCCGCTCAGGAAGCTGGCTGGTGGAATGATGTAGCCGCCCTCTCCCAGCACTGTCTCGACCAGCAGCGCCGCGGTTTCCTCGGGTGCAGTCTGGCTGGACAACAGCAGCTCCAGCTCGTCCAGGCACCAGCGGCTGGCCTGTTCCGGCTCCCATCCATAACGGAAGGCGTAAGGGAAGGGCGCCACGAACACACCCGGCATAAGCGGCTGGTAGCCGGCGCGGTAGATGGTCTTTGATGTGGTCAGGGACATGGTGCCTACCGTGCGACCATGAAAGCTGCCCTGGAATACGATCACGTTCGGCCGGTGCGTGGCGACCCGTGCCAGCTTCACGGCTCCTTCGACGGCTTCGGCGCCGGAGTTGGTGAAGAAGAAACCGTCAATGGCGGGCGGCAGGATCGTGCGCAGCTCAGAAATCAGCTCGAGCAGCGGTTTGTGTACCAGGATATTCACCTGGCCGTGCAGCAGCAGCCCGGCCTGGCGGCGGATAGCTTCCACCACCTGCGGGTGGCAGTGACCGGTGTTGGTCACGCCGATGCCGCAGGTGAAGTCGAGATAAGCTTTTCCGTCCAGGCCGTAGACGTAGCATCCTTCGGCGCGTTCGGGGATGATCTCGGTGTAACGGGTGTAAACCGGAGAGAGGTGTGAGATGGCTTCGGTATAGTCGGTCATTTGAATTCCTTATCTCGGTGGGCAAGCTAAAGCTTACCCTACGCCTGTAGGCAAGCTAACAGCTTGCCCTACAAAGGCAGATGCTCCTTGGCCCAGGAGATGCTGAGTTCATCCAGTTTGGCCGGAGTAGGGCTGCCGTCGGAGGTCCAGCCCATGATCTGGTAATACAGGTCCAGCGCGTTTTCGATCTCCTGAGGATCGAGGGCGATGCCCGCTGTCGGACCGCTGCCAGCCAGGGACTTGTAGAACTTCTTCGGAAGCTTATCGTCCTGGCGGGTGAAACCCTCGCGAGCATTGAAGACCCGCATCAGATTCAGGCGGCGCTCGCCGACCTTCATCAGCTCGTACAGGCTGAAATCCCAGCCAGTCACCGCCTGCACCATCTCTACCGTTTCTCGCGGGCCGTACAATGTCCAGGTGGGGCCGAAGACGAACTGGCACAGCTCGGCGCTGTCGAGCATGCTGTAGAACATCTCGGTGTAGGCCGCAAAGCGCACCTTTTCCGGTCCCAGGCTGCGGAAGGCGGTTATATCTTTGAGGTCAATCTCTGCCAGGCGATCGGTGTTGAATCTGGCAGCATCTTCTTCATAATACGGGTCGTGCTCGCTGGACTGGTGATCGGCGCCGAAGGGATTTACGGCGTAGATCAGCCCCAGGGAGCGCTTGGACTGCGGCATGTGGGCGGGAGATTCGATGTTCTTGACGGTGACCAGGCAGTCCTCCGTCTGCGGTCCCCAGGTTTTAGCAGCCTGCGCCGACCCTTCTGCCAGGACCTGTCCCAATTGCCCGGAGCGGGTGACAATCTGGCGCAGAGCCTCCAGCATGGCATCGGAGTCACCAAAACGCAGGTCGAGACCGCCGGTTTGTTGGCGGGTGATCAGTCCTTTTTCGTAGCATTCCATGGCGAAGGCGATGGTGGCCCCGCAGGAGATGGTATCCACGCCGTACTCGGCGCAAATCTGGTTGGCCTGCGAAATGGCAGCCAGGTCGCCGATGCCGCAGTACGAGCCAAAGGTGCTGATGGTTTCATATTCGGCGCCGCCGTACAGGGGGTCAGCAGTGTACTTGCCTTCTTTGATCTCTACCACGCGTTTGCAGCGCACCACGCAGGCGTAGCAGGTGTCGTGATCCTTCAAAATTGTCTCGGACATCTTCTCGCCGCTGATGGCTTCGGCCTGTTCGAACTGCCCTTCGTTGTAGTTAAGAGAAGGAAGCGAGCCGATTGTATTCTGGAAGCTCACCACGTTGGCGGTGCCGTATTTCGCCAGGTTGTCCATGTCGGCATTTTCTGGAATGTACTTTGGACCCAGGCGGTTCAGGGCTGCCAGCTTATCTGGGTGGGCTATGGGAGGCTTGGCTTTGCCGCGCACCACGATCGCTTTCAGGTTCTTGGAAGCCATCACCAGACCCATGCCTGTACGCCCATGCGCCCGGTTCGACATGTTCATGATGGCGGCGAAGCGCACACCCTTTTCGGCTGCCGGGCCCACCTGCATCACCTCGATCTTCGGATCACCCAGCTCTTGCTTGAGCATGGCCTCCACTTCGCCAGTGATCTTGCCCCACAGGTGCGAGGCGTCGTGCAGCGAGGCTTGGCCATTGATCAGGGCCAGGTAGACAGGTTTTGGCGATTTGCCCTTGATGACAATCCCGTCGAAACCGGCGAACTTCATCTCTGCCGGGAAGAAGCCGCCAGCCTGTGAATCTCCAATCGCACCGCTCATCGGCGAGCGGGCGTTGACATTCACCCGGCTTTGGCCGGAGATCGAGGCGCCAGTGGTAACACCAAGCATGACAGTCATCACATTTTCAGGGCTCAACGCATCCGCACCCCTGGGCGTTTCTCGCAGGATGTAAACCAGACCCATTGCGCTCCCACCCATGTACTTGCGGTAGAACATCTCGGGTGGAGTCTCAATTTCAAGGGTTCCCGTCGTCAGATTGACATGCAGAATATTTCCGTGAAATCCGAATGGCATAATAACCTCCAATACAGGGAGAAGAACTGCGCGGCAAGCGCAAACTATCTCCAGTCACGATCCGGTAAACCCGGATACCTTTTATTCTAAACCAATTAGCGCGACCCAGACCTCGCAGGTTTTCGTAAACCTTTGAAGCCCAGGAGTCACTTTTCGAATTATCAAATCTTATTGTTTATCCTTCTGTTTCTTTTGGCGATTTACTCCAGGCAAAGATATTTTTGGTATCGACCGGTTTGTTGTAGATGTCGGTCAGCAGCTTGGGCTTGTCGATCTTTTGGGTCGCCAGGGAAACGACAAACAGGAGTACGACCGAGATCAGGAAGGCGGGAAAAGCCGAGACCATGGTCGAATCGAAGAAGGCGTCCCAAAGGGACTCACTGGCATCTCCATCATACCCTACCGGCAGGACATAGGAATAATAATAATAGATCGCCAGGACAATCCAGGACACCACTCCACCAATGAACGAAGACAGCGCGCCGATGTGGTTGGCCTTCTTCCAGTACATGCCTATAATGTACGGCGCAACCATGCCTACCAGGATCGAGGTATTGGCCAGAACCGCCAGTTCGTATACCGTCTGGGCGAACATGGCGATGGCTAATGCCATCACTCCACTGACCATCAGGCTGAGGCGCGTCAACAGCAGCTGGGATTTGTCGCTGATATCTGGTTTAAAAGGCTTGACCAAATTCTGGGTGAACATGGTAGCACCCGCCAGCAGCGAGCTGTCAGAAGTGCTCATCAGCGCCGAGGCCAGGGCAGCGATGAAGACTGCGGTCAGCACGGGCGGCAGGAATTTCATGGCCATTTCTATCAGCACGAACTCCACCTGTGCTCCCTCCAATTCAGCACCCAGCGCACCGTAGGCTGTTACACCGATCAGCGGTGAGAGCACGCCGAAAACGATGTACAGGCCGGCAGCCAGGAAGGCGGCCTGGACTGCCACTTTCTCGCTTTTGGCGGCGCAGGTGCGCTGCAGGTAATCCTGGGCCGGGATGGCACCCAGGCCCAATGAGAGCCAGGCTGCGATGTAGTAGAACATGCCGTTGATGCCGAAATAGCCATAATAGCCGTCTTCCTGAGTCGGCCAGATGGCAAAGGGATGCGGGTGGGTAACTTCTTGGGCGCCTACCAAAGCGAACATCTCGCGCAACCCGCCCACTGCGCTGATAATCCCCGCCATGATCAGCACCAGCCCGGCGCAAGTCAGGAACATCTGCATGAAGTCCAGGGCGGTATCAGCCCACAGGCCTCCCAGGATGGTGTAGAAGGTCACCACGGCTGTCACCAGGATCATGCCGGTCTGCAATGGCCAGCCGAGCAATGCCTGCAAGATGGCGCCGCCAGCCACAATTTGCGCCGCAGTCCAGCCGAAGTAGGTGACAATTTGCACAGCCGTCCCGGCGACTGACATGAACTTTCCATAGCGGTGCTCGAAGAAATCCATGATAGTGATATATTGGGCGCGGCGCGCCAGTCTCACCACGAACAGGCCGGCGATGACCAGGCACAGCGTGGCTCCGAACGGGTCGAAGACCACACCCTGGAACCCGTAGACGTAGGCTTCAGAGCTGGAGCCCATCAATGTTTCGGCGGCAAACCAGGTGGCCATGATGGAGGGAGCGGCCATCCACAAGGGCAGGCGGCGGCCGGCAAGTACGTAGTCCACGTTGGTTTCGACGCGTTTGGAAGCCCAAAAACCCACGATCAGCCGGATGATCAGGACCACAACGATACCGGCGATGATCAGGCCCGCATATTCATACTGTTCAAACTCCATTGCATCCTCCTCTATGTCGAATCAATTGGTCACATTTCCTTGATGGCATACGGGAATCCGTAATGGGCCATTTTTTCCATGAAAGGCAGCGGGTCGAATGCTTCGGGACCGAACACACCCGGGCCTTTCCAGAAGCCGTGTTCGATCAGATCCCACCCGATGACCGCGTTGAAGGCGGTCTGGGCGACTACCGCCTGGCAATTCCACTCCTGCATGCACTGCTCGTTGTCGACGACCTGGTAGATGTAAACCTGGCGCGCTTTACCGTCTTTAATGCCTTTAACCCAGGTGCCGGCACAGGTCTTGCCAAACATATGCTCACCCAGGTGGGCCGGGTCGGGCAGGCAGGCTGCCACCACATCGCGCGGTGCGACCATCACATCCTTGACCTTGATGGGTTCCTTGTTATCCAGCCCCAACATCTTGATGGTCTTCAAGATGCCAATGAATTGGTCTCCCAGCCCGTATTTGAAAGTAACCCGCCTGCACTTCACCCAGCGCGGCACCAGCAGGACCTCTTCATGCTCGACATTGACGCATTCAACCGGTCCAATGCCCTCCGGAAATTCAAAAACCTCTGGCTCAGAGAACGGGGCGGTGGTGTACCAACCGCGCTGTTTTTCCCAGATCACCGGAGGGTTCAGGCATTCTTCTATGGTGGTCCAGATAGAGAAATTAGGCGCGAACTCATAGCCGCGTACTTCCAGGTTAGCCCCGTCGCGTACCCCGATTTCTTCGATTTCATCGAAAAGATAGTCCTGTGCGTAGCGGGCGAAGACATCCGCCATGCCAGGCTCCACCCCCAGTCCTAACAACGCCAGCAGCCCTTTCTTTTCCCACTGCTTGGCGCGTTCGAACTGGTAGTCCCCAAGCTTTACCCCGGTCTGGTTATATGGATCGGCCGGGTGCGGCTCGGAAAGGGACATCGCCATATCCATGTAGTTGCAGTCGCAGTTGAATGCGGCTTCGAAGATGGGGATATTGAATGAAGGGTCGCAAGCATTCATGATAAGGTCGACGCCATACTTGCGCGCCAGATCCTCGATCAATCCCTGTTGTTCCGCGTCCACCCATTCTGCCGGAAACCTGCTGGAATCTGCCAGTTTGGCCTGCACTTCTTTTGCTCGCTCCAGGTTGTAATCCGCCAGGACCACCTGCTCGACCCAGGGATGGCGTTTCGCCATTACCGCAATCGCTTCACCCACCCCGCCGACTCCCACTAAAAGAGTTTTCATATATTCTCCTTTCTTTATTCCTTTCAATTTATCTTTCTTTACTTTTTTGTTCCTGCAAATACCACAACCTCCAGGGTTGCTACTTACCATTCGAGTTGGCTTCCATCTGCATGAGGACTTCTTCAGCCACTTTGAGGACCTGCAGGATATGCAATTGAGTGTGTGCTGCAGAAACGAAAAGGGGATGGTAGCTCGCCATGATCCCGTTTGCCCGCATGCCAAAGTGAAACAGGTTGGCTTTCGTTTTATCCGCTTGCAGCTGGTCGCGTTTGTTCCGGATTTTCTCAAGGCCGAAATGAACCTGGATAATCGATGCCACCCGGTTGACCAGCAGGTTGGTGCCCTGACGATCACCGATCTCACACAATCCTGCCTGCAGGTTCTGAGTGAGCTGGTTTAGGCGATGATAGATTTCGCCTTTTTCCAACTCATTCAGCACGGTCAGGCCGGCGACCATGGTGATTGGATTGCCAGAAAAGCAGCCAGATTGAAAGATTTGCTCGGATAAATTCCACAAGCCTGTCCGGGGAGTGACGACGCGCTCCATGATGTCTCGCCTACCACCGTACCCCCCGATTGGAAAGCCCCCTCCCAGGATCTTGCCCAGGCAGACTAGATCGGGCTGGATGCCAAAATACTCAGCTGCGCCTCCCAACCCAAGGCGGAAGTTGGTCACCACCTCATCGAATATTAAAGGGATTTCATGGCGGGTTGTCACCCATCGAACAGCATCAAGGAAATTCTTTTCAGCTGGAACGACGCCTAAGCCGAAAGCCGAGACCGGCTCAAGGATAACGGCTCCCAGCTCCGATGCATGTTGGGTGATTAGGCTCTCAGCCCTTTCGGCATTGTTGTAAGGCAAGACCAATACGTCTTCACCCGACCTGGCAGGCACGCCGGCACTATCGATGAAGGAAACGGGAGCTTCGGCAGGACCCTTTGTGCCGAGTGTGCTGATCAGCACCGACTCATGCTGCCCGTGAAAATTACCTTCGAATTTGGCGATTTTGTCCCTTCGTCGGAAGGCTCGCGCGGCGCGCAAGGCCATCTGGGTCGCTTCGGAGCCGGTATTAACAAAACGCACCATCTCGACGCCAGGCATCAGCTGGCATACTTTTTCCGCCAGCAAAGCTTCCGCCTCGGCTGCCATATAGTAATGAACGCCCTTCTCAAGCTGCTCATGGACAGCCTTGAGAACTGGCTCGGGCGAGTGTCCCAGTATGTGCACACCTCCCCCCATCAGCAGATCAATATAGCGGTTTCCGTCCACGTCGGTGAACTCAGCACCACGAGCCTCGCTCACGTAGATTGGATAGGGCGGCAGGAATTTTCCATTGCCAGCCACGCCCCCCGGGAGATACCTGCTGGCACGCTCAAACAATGCCGCCGAGGCAGGTGTCCTCAGTCGAAATTGTTCCTCGAATAAAGCTGTCATAAAGTTGTACTGATTCCTTTCGGTGAGTCAGCCAGGCGGGTGATCACTCCGTCCAGCTGATCAAAGGTGATGACCAGGGGCGGCAAAATGTCCAGGAATTGGGCCATCATCAGCCAGGATGCTAAATGGGTTCTTCCAGGGATCAGTATGGGTTGGTTCTCACCTCCTGCTACCTGAAATCTCTAACGCAAACCGCAGCGGCCAGAGTGACCTCACGCAAATTACTCCGCTGGGATCCGCCATTGGTAAACATCCTTTAGCACTAAGGGTACGAAAGAGGTGGTCGATTTATGGACTCCTGGCAGCTTCCCGATCACCTCGGTAACGAAGGAATAGATTTCCTCATTGTTGCGACCGACGACCTGGATGCTGACATCCGGCTCACCGATCGAGCAAGCGACGTAGCTAACGCATTCCTCCTGAGCCAGCCGGTCAGCTACCTGGCGAATCTGGCTGTTTTCCACTTCGATGAACACGTCGGCGACTACCGAGTAGCCCAGAGCCTGCCGGTTGGCGATGGCATTGATGCTGATCGCGCCTGCGCTGGTCAGGCGCTGGATGCGGTAGCGTACCATGCGTTCTGAGATTTCCCCTCCCAGGTTGCGGGCGATCTCGGCAGCCGGCATGCGCCCGTCCTGCATCAATAAATCGATGATCGCCCGGTCGACCTGATCGATCTTGTTCATCGCAGCCCTAGAATTTGCGCGTCCAATCCTTCGGCCAGCGCTCGATGACCACTTTCTTCTGCGTGAAAAACTCCACGGCGTCCATGCCCTGTCCATGCAGGTCGCCGAAGAAGCTCTCACGCCAGCCGGAAAAGGGGAAGAAGGCCATCGGCGCCGCCACCCCGATGTTGATGCCGATATTGCCAGCGTCGGCTTCGTAGCGGAAGCGACGCGCGGCGTTGCCGCTGGTGGTGAACAGGCTGGCCTGGTTGCCGTAGCTGCCGCCGTTCACCAGGGCGATAGCCTCGTCGATCGTATCGACATGTATAAGCCCCAAGGCAGGGCCGAAGATTTCCGTGCGGGCAATTTCCCCACCCGGCGGCAGGTTATCCAGGATGGTCGGCCCCACGAAGCTGCCGCGCTCGTAATTCGGGACGCGCAGGGAGCGGCCGTCCACGGGCAGGCTGGCGCCCTCTTCCTGGGCTTGCGCGATCAGCTGCTCGATGCGTAGCTTGCTCTGCCTGCTGATGACCGGTCCCATCTGCACGCCCTGATCCAGCCCGTATCCGACTACGCGCGTGGCGGCAGCTTCGCAGATGCGCTCGGTGAATTCGTTTCGGGCTTCGCCCACCGTGATCGCCAGCGAGGTGGCCAGGCAGCGCTGCCCGGCACACCCGAACGAGCTGTCGGCGGTGATGCGCACTGCCATCTCCATTTCTGCGTCCGGCAGCACCACGATCGGGTTCTTGGCGCCGCCCTGCGCCTGGACGCGCTTGCCGTTGGCTGCACCGGTGGCATAGATATATTTCGCCACCGGCGTGGAGCCCACGAAGCTGATCCCGCGCACAGTGGGGTGATGCAGGATGGCATCCACTGCTTCTTTGGAGCCGTTCACCAGGTTCACCACCCCCGGGGGGAAGCCGGCCTCTTCCACCAGCTGGAAAATCTTCTGCATGCTGAGAGGCACTTTTTCGGACGGCTTGACGATATAAGTATTTCCGCAAGCGAGTGCGTAAGGCATGAACCAGAAGGGAATCATGCCGGGGAAGTTGAAGGGGCAGATCGCCGCACAGACACCCACAGGCTGTCGGATCATGATTTCGTCGATCCCGGGGGCGATATCTTCAGAGATCACGCCCTGTGAAAGGAGAGGGATACCGCTGGCGACTTCGATATTCTCGACCGCGCGCTGCAGCTCGGCTTTGGATTCATCAAAAGTCTTGCCGCATTCCATGGTGATGGTGCGTGAGAGGTCATCGATCTGCGTTTTCATCAAATCCCGCAGCCGCAGCAGGTATTGGATGCGGTCCTGCGCCGGCGTACGCCGCCAGCCAGGGAAGGCCTGAGCAGCAGCCTGGGCAGCTGCCTCGACATCGGCGGCGGTTGAGAGCGGCGTGCGTCCCAGCAGCTCGGCAGTAGCCGGGTTGATCACTTCCAGCCATTCTTTGGCTTCAGAAGTGCGCCATTTTCCGTTGATGTAATTCAGAATGGTAGTTTCGGGTGGCATCGACTCTTCCTTTGCTAACTTCCAATACCCTAAGGGTCTAAGAGGACCCTTAGGGTGTTGGTTTGGAGCTAATCAACGACCAGCGCGTCAGTGATCTCCAGGGCGCGCTCGATGATCTGCAGGCCTTCATCCAGTTGTTCCTGGTTGATGCATAGCGGCGGGACTACGAACAAGATATTATGGAAATTGAAGGTGAACAGGCCGTTGGTGCGCAGAAAAGCCGCCACCTGGGTGAGCGGGTCGATGGGCTGTCTTGTCACCCGGTCCTGGATGATCTCCAAGGCAGAAAACAACCCGATATAGCGCACGTCGCCGACCGAAGGATGGCTGTGCTTGATGGCCTCCAGACGCTCTCCCAGGTACAGGCCAAGACTGGCGGCATTCTCGATCAGGTTGTCCTTCTGGTAGACTTCCAGGGTAGCCAGCCCAGCCGCACAGGCCAGCGGGTGTCCGCTGTAAGTCAGCCCGCAGTACAGCATCTTGTCTTCGAAGAATTCGGCGATCGGCTCGGAAACGACCACCGCACCCAGCGGCACGTAGCCGGAGGTCAGTCCCTTGGCGGTGGTGATGATGTCGGGTGTCACACCCCAGTTATCGACCGCAAACCACTTCCCGGTGCGCCCCCAACCGCTCATCACTTCGTCAGAGATCAGCAGGATGCCGTGACGGTCGCAGATTTCACGGACGCGCGGCCAGTAATCATCTGGGGGCACAATCAGGCCATTGGAGCCGGTGACGCCTTCCATGATGATGGCGGCGACGTGCTGGGGACCTTCGTACTGGATGATCTCCTCGACGTGGGAGATGCACTCGCGGTGGCAGGTCTCAGGTGTCCAGCCGAAAGGACAGCGGTAGCAGTATGGGTCGAGGAAGTGCACCGCGCCTGGCATGGCTGGCTCGACTGGCAGGCGGCGGTAATCTCCGGTGAGCGCAATGGCCCCATGGGTAGCGCCGTGATAGGAACGGTAGCGCGCCATGATTTTGTGCCGTCCGGTGAAAAAGCGGGCGATCTTGATGGCGTTCTCGTTGGCCTCGGCGCCCCCCAGGCAGAAAAAGGTCTTCTTGAGGTTGCCTGGGGTGACTTCGGCGATCTTCTTACCCAGCCGGCCGCGCGCTTCGGTGGCCATGCTGGGGTGAGCAAAGCACAGCCGGGCAGCCTGATCCTGGATGGCCCGCACCACGTGGGGATGCTGGTGGCCAATGTTCAAATTCATCAGCTGCGATGAGAAATCCAGGTAGCGCCTGCCGTCTGCATCCCAGAAATAGACCCCTTCGCCGCGGGTGATGGGGATGGGATTGACTGCCGACTGCACCGACCAGGAGAAAAAGGTGTATTCGCGGCTCAGATCGATGATCTCCCGAGCAATCAGGTCAGGTGCTTTTGTTTCTGTAATGGACATGTGTGTTTCTCCAGTAGGACAAGCTTTAGCTTGTCCATGTTGTACCTGTTTACCAACAAGACCTTCGTGCTGCCAGTCCTGGTGGACCTGGCCAGGAGGCAGGGTCTGGCCAAGGTGTTACCCTACAAGATGGCGAATTACAGGCTGCCTTCAGCCGGGCAAACTAACAGTTTGCCCTACAAGCCGGGGAATTACAGGCTGCCCACAGCCGGGCGAACTAACAGTTCGCTCT
>Ga0209254_10000432_pt1 | contig 33648 bp, 38 predicted proteins | sample FrelakmetDIP11DI_FD_187148 | JGI IMG/M metagenome (GOLD analysis project Ga0209254, IMG submission 187148) | Freshwater lake sediment microbial communities from the University of Notre Dame, USA, for methane emissions studies - DIP11 DI (SPAdes)... | ecosystem: Environmental > Aquatic >... | reverse complement strand
CCCCGACTGCCCTGGCAAGGTCAGCCTGCGTCATATCTTTCCGTGCCCGGAATTCCTTCATGCGGGTCTTCATACCACCCTCACGAATCCATCACGCCAAACTTCCCGGTCCTGTACGTGGCGCAGTTCTCTCCTTTCTTTCATGATAATTTCTGCCATCGGGTTAATTAATTCTCATATTAGTTAGATTTATCAAACATTATGTTATTTAAGGATAACTTAGGCGTCTGCGAATCGGAAATGGCACACCTGATTTTGACTTCGACCGCATGAGGTTTTAGGCAGTAAAGATAACCCAGGGCCCTGTAGAGTATTGATCAGGGGAGGTAATCGAGAATTACTTTCCAGCATGCACATTTTCTTTGGAAGGGGGAGGTGGCATTGGCCGGGCTTGAAGAAGGAAGTACCTGAATTGCCGCCATGCTCTGAATAGTTTCTCTGCGTGCCAGTTTCCGGAAACACTCCCCTGCCTTGCCACCGTTCAGACCGATAAACCGTATCGATGGATGGTTCCGGATAAATCCGGCTATATCATTCTGATCGGGATCGCTGATATCTCGATCCATGCTCCCCGGCTGGAATTTTCGTGATGCGATGACATCCCAGACCGCAATGCGATGCAGTTTCAACAATTCCGAATTCACCTCAATAGCCTCCGGATTTTCAAAACAAAGGATGGCCGTCATGATATGCCAGAACTGGTTCCGGGGATTGGCGTAGTACAGCTTTCTTTCGAGGGACATCTTGCTTGGAAAACTTCCAAGGATGAGAACCGCAGGAGTAGTACCGACAAGGGGTGGAAGGCCGTACTCACGATTATCGAGCATTAGGGAATATCTCCGCGGAGGATCACGGTTGAACAAAGGGTAAAAATTTATTTCTTTTTTGGAGGTTTCATCAGGACCCAGGCCACTCCCATGCCAATCAGGGCAAGAACCAGCACGTACGGGAAGACCCCAAGATAGTTCCCGGTAGAAGTCTTGATGAACCCGGCCAGTTGCGGGCCTGCAATGGCTCCTGCACCGTAAGCGAGGAAGACGACGCCATAACACCGGGGATAATCACAGGTGCCGAAATAGCTCCCGGTTGTGGTCGGGGCAATCGCCAGCCAGCCCCCGAGACATCCCCAGAGGATGGCAAACGAGCATATGTAGACCGGCACCGAGGGGATCTGCCAGAGAAGCACTGATGCAGCCGCAATCAACACGAATGACAGCAGGGCGGTATTCCGTGGCGTAAAGCGGTCGGTGAGTGCACCGAAGACCGGCCGCCCCCCGCCATTGAAGATGGCAAAGAAGCCCACCAGGAACGTGGCAAGGCCGGTCGCGATCCCAATCTCTGTCCCCACGGGTTTTGAGATGGATATCGCCATCAGACCGGCAAGACAACCGATGAAATAGCAGATCCAGAGGCCGTAGAACGCAGGGGTCCTGATCATGGCCGAACGATTACATTCGCAAATCTCCTCACCCGGCTTGGGGACGGGGGGAACCCACCCGGCTGGTTTCCAGCCTGCAGCCGGAAACCGGAGGGGGAGGGCGAGCAGGACAATCAGGATGATAAATGCAACGCCGAAGACCCGGAATGTATTCATCACTCCGGTGCTGTTGATGAGGTATCCCGCAATATTTGCGGTCAGAAACGCAGAAAATCCGAACCCGAGGAGGGTCAGGCCGACTGCAGTTCCCCTCCGGTCCGGGAACCATCGTGCAGCAACCGCAACCGGGACGCCATACGCTATGCCTACACCGATACCACCGATAACACCATATACGATGTAGAGCATCCAGACCGAAGTTACCGTTGAAGCGAACAGCCAGCCAAGGCCTGTCAGGATACCTCCGATAATCGTGACCTTCCGGGGGCCGAGTGTCTCGATGTATTTCCCGGTCAACGGCATGGCGATGGCAAAAAATGCCAGGAAGACTGAGAATGGCATCAGGATTTCACTGGCAGTGATCGTCTGGCCGAGGGTAGTGGAGAAATACGCCGTAAGCGGCCCGACAAAGACGCTCCATGAATAGATGGTTCCCAGGCACAGGTTGATGATCATCCCGAGGATAACCAGCCCCCAGCGCCCCTTCTCTGCCGGCATGCCGAATAGCGACTCATCTGCAGACATTCTGGAACACACTCCCTGAATCGGAATTCTCCCCCCAAAAAAAGTGGTCGGGGGAGTCACTCCTCCAGTGTCGAGATGTCACCGGGGTCGATCCCCATCTCCTTGGCTTTCAGAACCCGGCGCATAATCTTACCGGAACGGGTCTTCGGGAGCTTGTCCACGAACTCGATCTCTGATGGCATGGCAATCGGCCCGAGCGTCATCCGGACATGGTAGATGAGGTCAGACTTGAGTTTCTCGCTCGGGGAGAAACCGACCCGGAGGATGACAAAGGCCTTGATCAGGTTGCCTTTCAACGGGTCCGGTTTCCCAATGACCGCGGCTTCCGCAACTGCCTGATGTGAGACCAGAGCACTCTCCACCTCCGCGGTGCCAATGTTGTGGCCGGAAACGATGATGATGTCATCAGCCCTGCCGATGATCATGATGTACTCGTCCGACTTTCCTTTGACTGCGAGATCGCCTGCAGAATAGCAGTTCGGGATAGTGTTCCAGTACTGTTTATACCGGTCATCGTTCTTATAAACGGTCCGGAGCATCGCCGGCCAGGGGTCCTTGATCACGAGGAAGCCGCCGTTGCCAGGCTTGACCGGATTACCCTGTTTGTCAACCACATCGACAACCACTCCCGGTATTGCTTTCCCGGCAAATCCCGGCCGCATGGGTTCACCCACCATGGTGGTGATCATCTGCATCCCGGTCTCCGTCTGCCACCAGGTATCAACGATAGGGCGCCCTGATTTCCCGATCACCCGGTAGTACCATTCAAAGGCCTCGGGATTCAGAGGCTCTCCGACTGAACCAAGGATCCTCAGGGATGAGAGATCGTATTTGTTCGGCCACTGCTCGCCGACCTTCATGAACATCCTGATAGCGGTCGGGGCGGTATAGAAGATGGTAACCCCTAATTCCTCGGCTATCTTCCAGAACGATCCGGGATCGGGATAGTCCGGGACAGCCTCTGCCATTACCACCGTGGCACCCACGCAGAGTGGCCCATACACGATGTAACTGTGTCCGGTAACCCATCCGGTATCAGCAGTACACCAGTAGACATCGGTGTCCTTGAGGTCAAACACGTTCAGGGTCGTATAGTAGGTCCCGACCATGTACCCGGCACAGGTATGCACAATACCCTTGGGAGCCCCGGTTGATCCGGAGGTGTACAGGATAAAAAGCGGATCCTCGGCATCCATGACCTCCGGTTCACAGGTACCTGCCACCCCTTCCATCAGCTCGTTGTAATCAATCTCCATCTCTTTGTGGAGTTCGACCGGTTGCTCCTCGCGGGAAAGTACGACGACTTTCTCCACGCTGGGGCAGTTGATGATGGACTCTTCCACGATAGTTTTCAACGGAATGGTCTTTCCCCGGCGGATAGCTACATCTGCCGTAATCACTACCTTTGCCTCGGCGTCCTTGATCCGCATGTTGAGGGCACCCACACCGAAGCCACCAAAGACAACGCTGTGTACAGCACCGATCCGGGCGCACGCAAGCATGGCGATAACCTGCTCGGGGACGAGCGGCATGTAGATGCAGACCCGGTCCCCCTTTCCAACCCCGAGCTTCTTGAGCCCGTTCGCAAAGCGGCAGACCTCATGGTAGAGTTTCTTGTAGGTGAAAATCCGCTCCTCACCATCCTCACCCCGCCAGATGAGAGCCACCTTGTTCCTTCGGTGGTTTACCAGGTGCCTGTCAAGGCAGTTGTGGGTAATATTCAGCTTGGCGTTGACAAACCACTTGGCGTGGGGATAGTTCCACTCGAGAACCTTATCCCACTTTTTGAACCATTCAAGGTGGTGAGCCTGTTTCTCCCAGAATCCTGTCTTATCGGCAAGAAATTCCTTGTATGCCTGGTGATAATCTTTTGTCCACGCCTGCTGTTTGTACGAAGGGTCAGGGATGTAAAATTTTTCATCCTCGACCAAAGCCACTTCAAATGATTCGGCCATGAATTAATCTCCTTTCCGTTTCCAAAATTTCGATCGGTAGGGTGTGCATCCTCTTGAGGATGCAGGATCTGAATCACCCGGCAGAAGCCGGGAACCTCAATGTTCTTCCTCCTTCTTCAGAGTGTATGACGGGTGGTCGGCAGAGCAGTACAGAGACAGGGACGCGGTTCTGGAGTCCCTGAAATAATATAATCGCCGTGGTATTATTTGCGTATCCCTCCCGGGATATATTATAATGATTAATCATGATAATAATAAAAGTAGCTTAAAGGAACCGTGTCCTCTAAAGTATATTCTGTGGATATCCGACGAAAAATGAATCTGGAGAGCATGGGCAGCCGGCTCCATAAAAGGGATCATGAATACCGGTTGTGGCAGCGCGCGTACATCACGAATGAGAAAAAATGAGCATATAAGTGGAATAAGGAAAAAGAAACACATTTCCGGGAAAAAAGATTAACATCCTCCCCGGAAAATAGAGATCCTATGAAGATTGCGATCATCGGGGCTTCCGGTTATACCGGTGGTGATCTTATCCGGCTTTTACTTGCCCACTCCGCTGCTGAGGTGACCATCGCCACCTCGCGACGGCTTGCCGGAAAGCCAATCGAGACGGTGCATCCCCATCTGAAGGGATTTACCAGGCTCCGTTTCGAGAATCCCTCAATAGATACTCTCGATGCCGATCTCGCCTTTCTTGCGGTGCCCCATACCGCAGCCATGGCGTATGCCCGCCCCCTTCTCGAACGCGGCATCAAGGTAGTGGATCTCTCTGCGGACTACAGGCTTCCGAAGGAGATTTTCGAAAAGGTATACGGGGTCTCCCATAGCGATTATTTCGATGCACCCTACGGCATTCCAGAGCTCCACCGGGATGAATGCCGGAATGCAGAATTTGTCTCAAATCCCGGATGCTTCCCCACCGGTGCGACCCTGGCAGCCGCCCCTCTTGCACCCTCTGCCCACACCATTATCTTTGATTCAAAGACCGGGGTGAGCGGGGCGGGTGACAATCCCTCGGCGGTTACCCACTATCCAAACGTTGGTGATAATGTCAATCCCTACAAGTGGACCTCCCACCGTCATCTGGCCGAGATGAAACAGGAAATCCGGAGACTGAATTCATCAGCCAGGGTTTATTTCACGCCGCACCTCGTTCCGGTAAATCGCGGGATCCTTACAACAGCCCATATCCTCCTGGATGAACCACTCGGGCAGGATGAAGTGGAGCAGCTCTACCAGCGGTACTATGAGGGTGAACCGTTCATACGGTACCAGATGCCGGTCCTGGCATCAGTGCGGGGAAGCAACTTTGTAGACCTCAAGGCGGAGAGTGAAGGAGACCGGGTGGTTGTGGTTTCTGCAATCGATAACCTGGTAAAAGGGGCCTCAGGACAGGCCATCCAGAATATGAACATTATGTGCGGATTCGATGAGCGGGACGGCCTGATGATGCCGGGTCTGCTCCCCTGAAGAGGCGAAGAGAATGAAAATTTCAAAGGTTATGACCAGAAATCCCATTACCGTGTCTGCGGATGACCCGGTTCGCACTGCTGCCGGCCTCCTCCGGGCTCACCGGATTGGCGGCCTCCCGGTCATGGAGCAGGACCGGCTGGTAGGAATAATCACAGAGTCCGATATTATTGCTCTTCTTGAAACGGGGAGGCTTTCCGATGATCTCTGGCTCCCTTCCCCGCTTGAAGTCATCGAAGTCCCGGTCCGTGAATTCGTAAACTGGGAGAAGACAAAAATGGCGCTGACCAATATCGGTGATAAAAAGATCCGGGAGATCATGAGCCATCCGGTAATCACCATTGACGAGGATGCCGATATTGAGGATGCTGCATCCCTGATGCTCTCCCATAAGGTTGCACGGCTGCCGGTAGTCACGAAGGGTCGCCTTACCGGTATCGTTACCAGGGCCGATATCGTTCGCGGAGTCGGCGGGCCATCCGGTTAGAAGGAGTACAGGGCGTGAAGAGTATCTGCGGTGTGGCAGGGGTGAAGGCCTGGGGTATCAAGGAAGGAAAGTACGGTCTGGCCCTTATTGAAGCCGGTGGTACAGCGGCCGGAGTCTTTACAGCAAATCTGGTGCGGGCCCCACCCATCACCCTCATGGAGCAGCGGATCCGGAGAGGGTATCTCAATGCAGTCATCGTGAACTCCGGATGCGCAAATGCTTATACCGGAGACCAGGGATACCACGATGCTCTCCGGATGGGAGAGATCGCTGGTAGAGCACTTGGCATCGACCCGGAATCGATCGGTATTGCGAGCACAGGAGTGATCGGCCGTTATCTCAACCTGCCGCTCATTGAAAATCAGTGTGGGGCAATTGCCCCCCGGATCGAACAGAGTGAAGAGGCCGAAGTCCGGGCAGCACGTGCCATCATGACTACCGATCTGTTCGAGAAGCACGCCATTATCAGGGCGGATGGATTTACCATCGGAGGTATCACCAAGGGGAGCGGTATGATTGCCCCGGCCATGGGCACCATGCTTGCCTTTCTCTATACCGATGCGGATATCCCCGCATCAGAGCTCTACCTGGCACTGAAACATGCCGCGAACAGGAGTTTTAACCGCATAGTAGTGGACGGGGATATGAGTACCAATGATATCGCCCTCTGCACGGCTACAGGCCAGGCCGGTTCTGCAGACCCCGCAGAATTTTCGCGTGCTCTTGAAGCGTGCTGCAGGAACCTTGCCATCCAGATCGCACGAGACGGAGAAGGAGCAACAAAGCTTCTCGAGGTTACCGTCCGTGGGGCGGGATCTGAAGAAGATGCTGCCCTTGTGGCCCGGACCGTGGTTGCTTCTCCGCTGGTGAAGACCGCAGTCTACGGGGAGGATCCGAACTGGGGCAGGGTGATAGCGGCGGCAGGAAGGGCAGGTGTCCATTTCAATCCTGATATGATAGATCTCTGGATCAGTGATGGCGCTGTCCGCCTTCCTCTGGTGGTGGATGGAAAAATTGTCGTTGACCTTGCGGCTGCAAAACTTGCCATGCACGGGAAAACGGTCATATTTGAGCTCGATTTACATGCAGGTAACGAAACAGCCACGGCGTGGGGGTGCGATCTCACAGAAAAGTACGTTGAGATCAACGGGAGGTATACAACATGAGGCGGGAAGAGATCCTGACTGAGGCACTGCCCTATATCCAGCAGTTCCATGGAAGAACCATGGTCATCAAGCTCGGCGGACATGCCATGGTCGATACCGCTATCCTTGACACTGCAATCCGGGATGCTGTACTCCTGGAGCTGGTGGGGATCAAGGTCGTCCTTGTCCACGGTGGTGGACCTGAAATTACCGAGAAGATGAAGGCAATGGGAAAGAAACCCAGGTTTGTATCAGGCCTGCGGATCACCGATGAGGAGACGCTCGAGATCGCCCAGATGGTGCTGGTGGGAAAGATAAACAGCAATATTGTCTCGCTCATAGCAAAATGCGGAGGAAAGGCGGTAGGTATCTCGGGGAACGATGGGAGTCTTATTGTTGCCAGGAAGATGACCCCCCAGAAAGTCCTGATGGAAGACCGGGAAGAAGAGGTGGATCTCGGCCACGTCGGGGAAATCGAGGAGATCAACCCCGCGGTGCTCCACACCCTCCTTGAAAACCGTTATATCCCGGTCATCGCTCCGCTGGCCATTGACAGGAACGGACAGACCCTGAATATCAATGCCGACACAGCTGCCGGGGAGATTGCTGTTGCCCTGAAGGCCTACAAGTTGATCAACATGACCGATGTCGATGGGATCATGGACCGGGAACGGGTCAGGGTTTATCGCCGGATGGGGGTGCGGGAAGCTGAAGATCTTATTGCCCATGGTATCGTCAGTGAGGGGATGATCCCCAAGGTGAGCTCGATTGTCAAAGCGGTCAACGACGGGGTATCATACGGACATGTTATCAATGGAAATATCGCCCATAACCTCCTCCTGGAGATGTTCACTAATGAAGGAGTAGGTACGATGATCTACCGCGATTGAGCACTGATAATGATAAAACTCAACCGGAATTCCCGATTTTTGGTACACCCGTGCGTCATTCTTATTCTGGCGCTTATCCTCATGTTCTCACCGGTTACTGCGGAGCCCACCGGCCTGCCCTCTTCTTTGGATTCCAACCTCTCCCGCTCACCTGATATACCCGTCTCTTCCCTCCTTGTCAGGGATGGAAAGGCGGTCATATATTTCTTTTACAATACCAACTGCGGGGAGTGTCTCGAGACCCTGCCATATATCGAAGGATTTGCAGCCACGCGCCCTGATGTCGTGGTGACTTTTGTCGATGTGAGGGAGAGTGATGAAAATCTTGCCCTCTTCAAGGCCTTCAAGGAATACTACGGTACGGGACCCATTCCGGTTCCCTCGGTCTTTGTCGGGAACATCACCCTCTCCGGGAATGCTGAAATTACCGGGGGACTTGAAGCTGCAGCCAACCAGACTGTCGTGGCACTCCCCACTCCGCGTCCTGAAACGGGGAAGCCTTCCAGCGGAGAGCTCACCCTCCCTCTGATTATTGCAGCAGCTCTCGTTGATGGCATCAACCCCTGCGCCTTTGCGGTTCTTATTTTTCTCCTGGTTACCATCATGTCCCTTGAGTCCAGGAGAACGGTGCTTGTGGTGGGATCCGTCTTCATTCTCGCGGTATTTATCTTCTATTTCCTTTCAGGTCTCGGTATCTTTGCGATAATCCAGTCTGCGGGAATTTCCCGGGTCATCTCGGCAATAGCCGCGGTTATCGCGCTTGCGGCAGGGACGATCAGTATCATCTCTGTTTTCGGAACCGGGAACGGGCAGTCAGTACTCTCAATCCCTGAGTCCAAAAAAGGAATTATTGACCGGTATATCAGGAAGGCATCGATACCTGCAGCATTTGCCGTGGGGATCCTGGTGGGGATGTTTGAGCTCCCCTGCACGGGGGGAATCTACCTTGCTATCCTCTCCCTCCTCTCCAACAGGATGAGTCTCATGGAAGGGATCCCCTATCTGCTGGTATACAATTTCTTCTTTATTCTGCCGCTTATTGTGATTCTCGGTATTGTGGCTTACGGACTTCCGGTTGAACGGCTTGACCAGTGGAGAACGGAATACCGGAAAGGAATCAGGATTCTGATGGGGGCGATCATGATCCTGCTGGGAATCATTCTGATCCTTGAGCTGCTGTGACAACCATGGTCAGGGGAGATTTCCCTCTCCCGAGCACTCGCGCTGCCGTTCTTCACTCATCTCAATGAGTACCTCGAATATCTTCTGGATTGAGACAGGGTTGATGTTCTTCTCCACCGCAGCCGTGAAGGCATCTTCGAGGACTTCATGGGTCCGTTTCAGGTCATGAATGGGGAGCCCCTCGTTCATCTTGACCTGTGCAATCTTTCCGGCAATTTTCTGACGCTCGGCGATGAGATCGATAATCTGCAGGTCAATCCTGGTGATCTCCGCTCTCAGGGCTTCAATGGTCATAGCATATAGTAACGGCACAGGCGGGATGAAAAAGCTGGCGCCCTCTTCCCACAACACATATGCCGCTTCAGTCTCTACCATATGAGGAGGAGTGTTTCCATGCTCGAACGAATCTCGCGAAGGGAACGGTACGACCTTATCATAGCCTGGCTTGCCATTTCAATAGCGTTCTCACTGGCGTTTACCGGCGGGGTCGGGGTGTGGATGGGAAGCCCTTTTCAGCAGACAACCCTGGGAACATACCTGGTGTACCTGGTCCTCTCCATGATAACAGTCGGAACGGGTTTTGTTCTCCACGAACTTGCCCATAAGTTTACGGCGATGCGGTACGGTTACTGGGCCGAGTTCCGGAAGGATAACCTTATGCTCCTGGTTGCGGTTGTACTGGCCGCTCTCATTGGTGTTGTCTTTGCAGCCCCGGGTGCAACCATGATCTCTGGGACCGGTATCACCCGCAAACAGAACGGCACAATATCTGCCGCAGGCCCCCTCACCAATATCATCCTGTGCATACCCTTTGCACTCATTCTGCTGGTGAGCAGCAGCCTTGAACCCGGCATCCCATCGCGGATTCTCCTGTCCCTCGTTGGCATGGTGGGTCTGCAGGTGAATGCCATGATCGCCGCTTTCAATATGCTCCCGGTGAGCGTTCTCGATGGGAGGAAGGTGCTCGCATGGAACCCGGTAATCTTTGTTCTCCTTATCGTTGCATCATTCGGGATTCTCATCGGCTCATTCTCCCTGGTGATCCTGTAACACCCCACGAATTCACTTTTTCTCCGGTCACGACCCGGAAAGATATGGTAATATTTAATATAATACAAATTAATTTGTTTTAACACAAAATAAATTGAGGTTATTCGATGCATATCATGGAAGGTTTCCTGCCGTTGTATTGGGCTCTTTTCTGGTGGATCATCGCCCTTCCGTGCCTGATTTTCGGTATTTACCAGTTGAGAAAAGTCCTGGAAGCGGATCGCGAAGCCCTCCCTCTGCTTGGCGTGACAGGAGGATTCATCTTCATCCTCTCATCCCTGAAACTTCCCTCGGTCACCGGCAGCTGTTCCCACCCGACCGGAACCGGCCTTTCAACAATCTGTTTCGGACCCTGGATAACCGGTGTTGTCTGTGCTATTGTGCTCCTGTTCCAGAGCCTCTTTCTCGCTCATGGTGGACTCTCGGTTCTCGGAGCGAATATTGTCTCGATGGGTATTGTCGGCCCGCTTGCAGGATACGGGGTATATCGTTTGCTCCGTAATACCCGGGTAAATATGTATCTCACGGTGTTTCTCGTTTGTGCCCTGGCAGACCTGTTCACCTACTTCACCACTTCCCTCCAACTTGCCCTGGCATACCCGGCCGAGGTAGGGGGCGTCATGAGTTCTTTCATCCTTTTTATGGGTATCTTTGCTATCACGCAAGTTCCCCTTGCCATCGTGGAAGGGGTGGTTCTCACGCTGGTGTTCAAATACATCGTCCAACTCAAACCGGAAATACTTCTCCGCTTAAAGGTATTTCCGGAAGATAAAATCAGAGCTGCAAGGAGTGAAGCCTGATGGCGTTCAAATACAGGCTGGAGATCCTTGCAATCCTCGCGATACTGGGATTCTGTGCCCTGTTCCTTTACACGAGTTCAATCATGAGTGATGCAGAATTTGCAGGTGCTGATACTATCGGGTCCTCAAAGGTTGCAGAAATAACCGGGAGATCGGAAGAGGAATTTCAGCCGTTGATCTGGCAGTGGACTCCTCCCAGCGGTGAGATTGAGGCAGGAATCTTTGCACTTCAGGCTGCCATAGGCGGGATAATGGTTGGCTGGGTTTTCGGCTACTGGAAAGGCCAGAAGAAGAGAGAGAGCACGGAGTAAGCGGAAACCCCGATTGTATGTATGAAGAATTCCTGGAAGATCTTGCCCAGACGAATGGACTGAGAGAGGTCAACACTTACCTCAAGCTTATCGCGGGGCTGGGTGCAATCCTCCTCTGTCTCCTCTCCTCAAGCTACATCGCACCCCTTTTTATCGCAATTATCCTTTCCGGGGCAGTCCTGTTTCTGGCGAGGATTGATGCAAGGACATACGGAGAACTTTTCATTGTTCCCTTCATTTTTTCGGTCATGAGTGTCATCGTCATTGTCCTGCTTTCGGGGGGGGGAGAAGTATACTGGAGCTGGAATCCGCTCCCCTGGTTCTCTCTCTCAATAACCAGTGAGAGTATCAACGAAGGTTTCTTTGTGTTCTGCCGAGTTATCGGAGGAATGTCTGCGCTGATCTTTATCGCGCTCACTACTCCCATGACCGATCTCTTTGTGGTGATGAGGCATTTCCGTATTCCTGAAGCAGTGGTGGATCTCGCCATGATTATTTACCGGAGTATCTTCATGGTCATGGACCAGCTGGTCCAGACATACCATGCCCAGCTGATGCGGCTTGGCTATGGCTCCTTCCGTGAATCCATACAATCATTTGCCACACTCTGCGGCTCTGTATTCATTGCGAGCTGGGATTCGGGTGAGGATTTCATACGAGCCATGGATGCACGCTGTTATTCCGGTAAATTTGTGGTTCTCGGAGTGACCCGTCCGGCAGAGGTTTTACCCGCCCTGGCGGTGGCCGCATTTCTGACCATATCATCCCTCGTGGTCATCACCACCCGGAACATTGCACTCATCTGAGTGAGGTACCATGGGAAACATAATACTTGAAGCACGGGATATCCGGTATCGCTACCCACGGGGTATGGAAGCGATTCAGGGGATAAGCTTCCACATCCGCAAAGGGGAAAAAATTGCCCTTGTCGGACCAAACGGTGCAGGAAAATCCACGCTCATGCTGATGTTCAATGGTATGATACGACCCGATTCCGGAACCCTGCTCTTCGATAATAAACAGATCAGCTATGACAAGGAATCGCTGCGGATGCTGCGGAAGCGCGTAGGTTTTGTCCTCCAGAATCCGGACCGGCAGATTATTGCCCCGACCGTCTATCAGGATGTGGCTTTCGGGCCGGCAAATCTCGGATACAGCGATGAAGAGGTGAGGCAGGCGGTAGCAGGAGCACTCAAGTATGTCGGACTTGAAGGGTTTGAACGCCGGCCTCCCCACCAGCTTTCGGGTGGAGAGAAGAAACGAGTGGCAATTGCAGGGGTGCTTGCCATGGATCCCGATATGCTGGTGTTTGATGAACCGACCAGCGGTCTTGATCCTTCCGGGTCAGAGGATATCATGGAACTCCTCGATGAACTGAACCAGGGTGGAAAGACCATTATAATATCCACCCATGATATTGAACTCGCATATCCCTGGGCTGACCGGGCGATCCTGCTTCTGAAAGGGAAAATCCTCCAGGAGGATATCCCGGATGTGGCATTTGGCAATCAGGACTATGTACGGCAGGCCCGTCTTTCTATGCCTACCCTGCTGGAGCTCTATTTTGAACTCCAGAAACGTGGATTTTCAGTACCGGAACGGAAGCCACGGACGACTCTTGACATGCTGAATGTGTTTGACCGGGCGTTCCATAACCGTCCCTGTTTTGGCGAGCCCGGATCGATAACCGTAGCTAATGTAGACACGGCCGGCCCCGATTTGATCAGGAACTGGGTCATTGCCCGCCCGGGTATCTCGATCGGGGCAATGGGCACCCGCGCAAAACAGCGTGCTTCGGATCATCACATCCCCCTTGAATTCACCTACGGGGTCATCGACAAATGTATCCTGAAAGCACTGCTGGGTGAAGATTCCCTTATTTTGACGACTGAAAGCATGGTTCAGCGTGTTTTCAACCGGGTTGAAGAATTTTGCCAGGAGAATGGGCTGTCAATCCCGGTAAGCCGATTATAACGGGAAGATATAATATCCGGAACCAAACCCTGGACCCATCCCGCGGAATGACTGATCCTACTGTTCTGCAGCCTGCCATTTCCTGGTTGTCGCGCCGTTTGCCCCGGCCACCGGATACCTTGGACTACCTACTACCGTAGACCGTTCTCTCGGTTGAAGAAGAGTACCGGATTACCCTGAAAGAGTGTCACAACGGCAAACCATCCATAGAAGCTCCGGAATCAGCTTCACTTAGGGCTAGTACTCAGCAGAGGGCAGGTGTGAGTGCTCCACAAAAAGGTTGAGGGAAATCGCAGTTAATGGTGTCCAGATGAGACGTTCAGCCCACTAATGTCCCGGACAACCTTCTGCCCCTTCTGGAAGGCTTCGGTAAGAGCGGTTGGATGGCCGTGGATGCCCTTATACTGGTCCATGTTGTTGGCGATGATGTTGTCATAGTACTCAAAGCCCAGGGTATTGAAGAAGGCTGTGATGGCCGGGAAGGCGGCGTCAAAGACATTGTCCCAGGATAGTCCGGCTGTTGAGACGAAGATCCCCTTGTGGCGCTGGATATGTTCATTCGTGAAATAGAGGTTTTTCAGGACAAACTTCCGCGCCCAGATATATTGTGCACGGTCGATGAGACCCTTGAGCTCCGCGGTGATCCCCATGCTGTAAATCGGCGAGGCCACGCCTATGCAGTCCACCGAGAGGATTTTGTCGAAGAGGAGCGGGGCATCATCCCGGACAATACATTCACCGGTCTTGTGGCAGGCATTGCACCCCCGGCAGGGGGTATAATCAAGGTTCTTGAGGATGACCTTCTCAACCGATGCACCAGCACTCCCTGCACCTTCAAGAAACGCGTCAAGCAGGGTCTCAGTGTTTCCATGCCGGTGGGGACTGCCGGAGATACCGAGAACCCTGACCGTAATCTTCTCCTTCATCCTGCCAGGCGGACCCGGATCTCGCTGGTGACCTCCCGGGCGAGGCGTTCTGCGTCCTGCTGTGCGGTCGGGTGTTTCAGGATGGCTCCCTTCTCATCAACATTGTTGACCATCAGGTAATGGATGTCCCTGTCCCGCACCTCTATGACATGGAAGAAGCATTTGACGGAAGGAACAGCACCGTCAAAGACATGGTCCCAATTCTGTCCTGCCGTGGAGAGGAATATTCCGAGGCGCTTTCCTTTCCGCTCGGGAGGCACAATCGGAAGCCCGAGGACATATTTCCTTGATCGGAAAACCTGGAACCTGTCGATGAGTGCCTTTGCCTGGGAGCAGATCCCCATGCAGAAGATAGGAGCGGCAAGAACAATCACATCAGCTTCAATAATCCTGTCATGGAGATAGTCCATGCCATCCCGCTGGATGCACTTATTCAGTATTTCACAAGCGTTGCATCCCTGACAGGGATTGACATTAGCATCAGCCAGCACCACCTTTTCCACTTCGACGTCCGGTTCCTGCTGCATTGCATCCAGCACCCAGTCAAGCAATGTCTCAGAGTTGCCATGTCGCCGGGGGCTCCCTGCAAAGGCAAGGACTTTCACTGGCATAGAGAAGGAATTTTCCCCGGGAGGTGATAAGAGTAAGGTTCCGCGCGAAGATCTGATAGTGGAAGAAAAAAAAAGTCAAATCTTTTTAAAGCAGAGGTACCAGTCCTTGCACTCGTAACCCTCTGACAGGCGCTTGTCCATCTCGGCCTTGTTCTTTGGTGCCGGGACGACCACCTTGTCACCCGGCTGCCAGTTTGCAGGAGTGGCGACACCGTACTTGTCAGTGGTCTGGAGTGCTTTGACCAGCCTGATGATCTCCGGGATATAGCGTCCGTTGCTGAGGGGGTAATAGATCATTGCCCGGAGGATTCCCTTGTCATCGATGAAGAAGACCGTCCTGATAGTTGCAGTCGAGCTCTGTCCGGGGTGGATCATACCGTACTTCTTCGCCACCGCCATATCAAGGTCGGCGATGATAGGGAAGGGGATGTCAACGCCCATCTTCTCTTTCACGTTCTTGATCCACGCCAGGTGGGAGTGAACGCTGTCGATGGAGAGCCCCATCAGCTGAACGTTCAAGCCCTTGAGCTCATCGGCCACGCCGGCAAATGCTATGAACTCCGTGGTACAGACGGGAGTGAAGTCTGCCGGGTGGGAGAACATAACCACCCACTTCCCCTTCAAATCCGAGAGTTTGATAGTACCGTTCGTGGTCAGGGCTTCAAAGTCGGGAGCCGGCTCACCGATGATTGGCATGGATCCGTATTCACCGCACATAACCCCTTACTCCTTGAGTACCTCATCGAGTTGTGCCTTGCCGTACACATAGGCCGGCATCCCTGCGAGGAGGAACGTTACTCTGAGTGCTTCCTCAATCTCGGCCCTGGTAAGCCCAAGGCTGGCAGCACCCGCCAGCTGTGCTCGCGTCGCGTGCTGATCCCGCATGGATGCGGCAATGGCGATGGCAATAAGCTTCTTGGTTTTCCTTGTCAGGGCACCATCATCCCAGATGTGCCCCTCAAGCTTCATCACCATCTCATACATCTTTGGATCTTTGACGGTCAGCTCCTTGAAGAACTTGGGCACTTTCCCAATCATACGTTCGAGATCCTTCATCTCGTCCTTTTTTGCCATGAACATCACCCTTTCTTAAGTTTCATCGGCTGACCGCAACAGACAAGTTCGCCGCCACCGACGACCTTTACCACCACGATATTTCCGCAGATCTCACATTCATATACCTGTCCTTCTTTTGAAACATTTACCATGTGCAAACACCTCCTGTGAATGATCTTCTGTTACACTAGTAAAAATATGCTTTCGGGCAGATAACCTGCCTCGCGAGGCAGGTCAAAAAGACCCGGGTATCTCCTGAAGGCAGGATGAATCCGGTATCCGATTCCTCAACGATACAAAAAATAAAGGGTCACTGGTTGCTCTTGCCACGTTTCGGCGGGTGCATCGCATCTTCCGGAGTCTTGATATCCGGGCGGATGTGGGTCATCGGGAAACACTGGTACTCTTCACAGGCGCATTGCGGACATTTCCGGAGGTCCTGCTCCACTGCATCGAGTTCCATCTCCTTTCCACAATCGATGCAGACATACTTTCCGGGGCCTACCTTCTGTCCGGCTTTGGCTTTCTCGGGCAGTTTGATCACCATTTCCATCTATGGTTGTGATAATTATATATCCCTTTTGTTTCTTCCATCCAAAGCGGGCAAAATCGAAAAATCAGGCTTAAAATGCCGAAATTTGAACCAGTATGCCCCACTCCCAAAGGTATAAGGGAACCGTTCAGGAATTATTTGTTCATGGGTGCAAGAATTATTGCTCTGCTCGGTAGCCCCCGTCTTGAGGGAAATACGGCGAAGCTTCTGAATGAAGCAATACGGGGGGCAAATGATGCAGGGTGCTCGGTTGAGAAGATCGAGGTAACAAGCCTCAATTTCAGGGCATGCCGCGAGATTTTTTTCTGCCGGGAGCACGAGACCTGTGCCATGAAGGACGATATGACCGGTATCTATGAAAAATTCCGGGATATCGATGGGATCATTGTTGCCACCCCTGTCATGACCATGGGGATCCCCGGTATGCTGAAATCATTCATCGACCGGTTCCAGGTCTTCTTCATGGCCAAGTATGTACGAAAAATACCCCTGGTCCGAAAGGAAAAACGGCAGCACCGGCTCGGCCTCTATCTCGGAATTTCAGGAATGAACGTTCCTTTTGTCTTTGATGGAGCAAAACTCACCATTCATGCCTTTTTCGATATCATCGATGTGGCGTACTGGGATGATCTCCTCATACGGGATATGGATACGATCCAGGATCTGTCAACGCGGCCGGAATTTCTTGAAGAAGCCTACCGCAAGGGGAAGGAAATGGGCCGGCTCCTCGAGCACACGGTTACATAAATCCCCTTTCTTTGAGTGAAAGCCATCCGGAATCAGTGACAATGAGATGGTCGAGGAGCTGGATACCCAGCAACGTGCCGGCTTCCTGGAGCTGCCGGGTAATTGCCAGATCCTGACTGCTTGGCTCAAGAGTTCCCGAAGGGTGATTATGAACACAGATGATTGCTGCCGCCCTGTCCGTGATCGCATCGGCAAAGACCTCCCGCGGGTGAACCAGGCTGTGATTCAGGAGACCGACGGTTATCGTCCGGATCGCCAGTACCTCATGCGCTCCGGAAAGGGTGATGCAGATGAAATGCTCCTGTCTCTTGCCCGAGAGGAAGGTAACCAGCGGAAGGATGTCGGCAGGCGCAGCAATCTTTTTTCCCTTCGAATTATTCCCGAAACATCGCCGGCCAAATTCAAGGCAGGCAACGATCTGGGAAGCCTTTGCCGGGCCAATACCCTGGATCCGGGCAAGATCGGTATATGAGACAGTGTCCGGATTATTCCGGATAATGGGCACAATCTCTTTTGCAAGGTCTACGACACCTCTTCCCGGACTTCCGCGGCCTATGATCGCAGCGATCAGCTCCTGGTCGGAGAGGCATGCAGCCCCTCTTCCGGCTATTTTCTCTCGTGGCCGGTCATGAGCAGTTATGTCCCGCATTCGTTTCATGGAGTTTCCTTCCCTCTAAAAAAGCGTGATACCTCGGATATCACTCGTGGTTCCTCAAAAGGGTTGCGATTTACTTCTCATCGCTGGGAGAATGGAAGTCCATTGTTCTCAGCGTCATGATAACAAGGATAAGAACGAGATGAAGAAATGATGGCAGAAAAGACAGGACACGAAAGAAAGCTGGGCGGATGCCGGTAAAAAAATTAATACCGTGGGGTCCTGTACTTGGGCAGGCATTCCTGGCAATAAACAGGCCTTCCTTCGGTCGGCTTGAACGGTACTTCACATTCCTTTCCACAATCTGAACAGATGACTTTTGTCATTTCCCGGGGGGGTCGGTCTCTGGGGCCGCCATAATTTGACTTATACATAACTCTTTCTCGAACAGTTCTGTTACAAACTGTACTAGGGAATAGGGCATCAATATTTAAGAAGTTCTCCATAAATTCAAGGGGGCAATTGCTGGGAAGGTTCATGTTTTTTAGTGGAATATCCTAGAAAACCCAACTACAGGAACATGAGGCTTTCGTTGAATAATCCCCGGAACAGGAAACTGAAGTACCCGCAGTGTTTCAGGGTATCGGAAGAATATCTTCATATCTTCTTTTCTCCACATGTATGACCATGGCAACTGAGCAAAATGCACGCGAGGCCTTTGCAGGTGAATCGCAGGCAAACCGTAAATATCAGGCATTTGCCGAAAAGGCAGAGTCGGAAGGGTACAAGAATATCTCCCGTCTCTTCAAGGCTGCATCCGAAGCCGAGGCCATTCATGCCAAGAAACTCCTGAAAGCTATGGGGTCCATTGCATCGACAAAAGAGAACCTTGAGAAAGCAGTGAAAGGAGAGACCCACGAATACACAGAAATGTATCCCGAATTTGTACGGGAAGCCGAGGCTGATAAGCAGAGTGACGCACTCCTGGCCTTCACCTATGCCATGAAGGCTGAGGAGGTCCATGCCAACCTCTACAAGGAAGCCCTGAAATCCCTGAATGCAGGACAGGACATGTCAAACCGGACGGTATGGCTCTGTCCGGTCTGTGGGAACATCTTTTTGGGCCAGCCACCAGAGAAGTGCCCGATCTGCAGCGTATTCAAGAAAATGTTCAGGGAAATTCAGTAACACTCAAAAATCCTTTTGTTTTAAGGGTATAGTGGCATTTCAACCACTGTTTTTTCAAGCATCTCAAGAGTTTCATGGCCTCATAGAAGCTCCTGGGGGTTGCGATTTCGGCTTACCCCCGCCGCTGTGGCGTCCCTCACGATGCGATAGGGAAGAATCAAGCACAGGATTCCATCTTCGGTTTGTGTTGAATGGGGTATCACTTTTTTTGAATAGATCTTAGAACAGCGAATATCAAAGTTTTTCAGAAGTAAATTAATGGCGAGATTGGGGGTGTACCTAGTACTATACCCTTTTTAAAATAGTTCCTAGAACGGGGTTTCTTACCGGCATTGCTGACAGGACCTGCGGCCTCCTTATACCCTTCAAGATTGTTCCAAGGAAGAATTATTTTGCCGGGTCTTAATCCAAAATAGAATCGTCATCCGGACATCCATTCCCGGATTTTAATTCCCACATGTTTATAACCGGTCAGGGGCAATCTCGATTGCATGCCCAAGGTCACCGTGTACGCAACGAAGAACTGCCCGTACTGCCGGATGGTCAAAGCGTTTCTCGACCGACAAGGTGTTGACTACCTCAGCATCGATGTAGGGACGGACAAGGAACAGGCAAAGAAGATGATCGAAATTTCAGGCCAGTACGGTGTCCCGGTTGTCACCGTTGACGATGAGGTGATGGTGGGATTTGATGCACAGAGGCTCAACGAGCTATTTGGCGGGGAAAGAGGCGGGGAAGTCTATGACCTCATGATCATCGGTGCAGGGCCGGCAGGCCTCACTGCCGGAGTTTACTGTGCCAGAAAACTCCTGAAGGCCCTGATCATCAGCGAGAATATCGGAGGACAGGCCATTGAGTCCTGGGCCATTGAAAATTATATGGGATACCGGATGGTGAGCGGCGAAGACCTGATACGAAAATTCGAAGAGCAGGTTCGTGAACAGAAGAATATCCACCTCGAGCTCGACAAAGTTCTCGCCCTTGACCGGGCCGGGAATGAATTTCTGGCCAACACCGCCACCGGGGCAGCATACCGGGCACGGGCAGTCATCCTTGCCCAGGGCAAACATCCCCGTACGCTTGGTGTTCAGGGTGAGGACCGGTACTGGGGACGGGGGCTCTCAGTCTGTTCCACGTGTGACGGCCCTCTCTTTATGGATAAGGTCGTTGGTGTGGTCGGTGGAGGAAACTCTGCCCTCCAGACGGCGATAGAGATGAGCGGCGTCGCAAAAGAGGTGCACCTCATCGTCCGCAGCAGGATCAAGGCCGATGAGAGCTACATCAGGCAGTACGAGCAGAAAAAAAACATTACCACGCATCTTCATTCAGTGGTCACAGCCCTTCAGGGCAACAGCATGCTTTCCGGAATCACCCTGAAGGACCGGGACAGCGGGAAAGAGACGGAAGTAACCGTTGACGGGGTTTTCCTTGAGATCGGGTGGATACCCAACACCGATTTCCTCGAGGGCCTGGTGGAGATGAATGCCGAAAAAGAGATTGTCATCGACATCAACTGTCATACCAGCGTTCCCGGGATCTATGCAGCCGGCGATGTGACCAACATCCAAACCAAGCAGATCATCACTGCAGCCGGAGAGGGGGCAAAGGCTGCACTCTCCGCCTATGAGTACCTGACGCGGTAATTCACTCCTCATCCATCCTTTCTGAAAAGCACGATACGGTTGGTATTCGTACCTGAATTATTATTTCCTATTCCCCAGATATGGGAGGTCTTGGTGAACTCCTGGAGGTTAACAAGGATACCGAGGGGTAAAAAACCAGCATCGGCGCCGATTGGCACGATGTGCTCATCGAGCTTCAGCCTGCCCCGCCGAATCTCACCGACCTCGAAAGCGATATGTCCCCCGGGGACCAGAACCCGGAAGAACTCCCGGAAGCTCTCTCCCATCACATGACACCAGGAGTCAAGCGAGCGGGTGATAGTCAGGTTGCGCTCTATTTCGGTTGCTTCAATGTTATTGAACCAGCAACGGAGCCAGTTGTCCTGTGCGTACTGGACGGTATCAAGGAATGGGGGGGATGTTACGGTAAGATTGACCGATTCATCGGGTATGGACCGGGTTTCCCGGGAATCTCCTGTGAGGAACAGACCCGAATTTCCTGAACGTTTCAGGCACTCCTTCTCTTCAGCGGTTAATCCCCGTATCAATGCGCGGGTCTTCCTACAAATGAGCTCCCTGGTGTTCCGGTACGTTGGTACCTGCTTCCGCTTCAGGTTGATCCGCTGCTGCCGTTCTGCTGAGACTGCCTGGTTTGGGGGAAGCGTGTAGACCGAAAAGAAACCCCCGGAATGACCAGTCAGGCGGTTTGTAGCCACCATGCGGATCCACTCGTCGATGTAGTCTGCTCTGTCATTTTCCTGCTGCTGCTGGAGATACGTGCGGAGTGAGATGATTTCGGCTTCGGTATTCCTGTGGTAAAACATGGAGAGATCAATGCCAGCCCGTCCATCCGGGTCGATGGGAATTTCTTTTAGTCTTTCCCGGATTTCCTGCTCGGAAGGGATGAAAAACCGGGGATAGGTGAGGATCCGTGACAGGGGGTTTATATCATTGGCAATGATTTTTCTTCCAAGGAGTCCTGCTTCAATAACGGTCGTTCCCCTGCCAGAAAACGGATCAAAGACCGTATCACCCGGACGGGTCAGGCGGGTAATGAAGAAGCGGGGTAACTGAGGCTTGAAACAGGCGCGGTACGAAACTTCATGGATTGGCGAGGCTTTCCGTTGCCTGGGTGTCCAGAACTCACTGGTATAGCGGGTGATTTGTATCCCCCCGGCTGTCAGTTGTTCACGATCTGCAGATATCGAAGTTGCAGGGTTCCAACAGTATCCGGCACAATCCATTTCAGGTATAACGTTTAACCGGCGATGTATTAATTCTGGCTTCATGCAGGAATCCGGTTTCCTTATGGCCTTTGAATCCATACCATCCCTTTCATGCGCGAATTTTTCCGGAAGCTGGTCCATATTATTTTTGGCCTCGGTATCGCTGCTCTCATCCAGTTTACCCCGAAAAGTATAGCACTCCCGGTGTTAATGACTGGAACGTTTGCCGGTATCGTCTTCCGGGATGCCCTTGTCCGGGGATACAGGATTCCCCTCGTATCAGATCTTATCGACAAGCTTGAGCGGGAGAATGTCCGCCCGGGAAAAGGAGCCCTCTATTTTGCCCTCAGTTCACTCTTCTGCCTCGTGATCTTCGAAAAGGAAGTGGTCGTACCTGCCATCGTGGCACTCTCTCTTCTTGACGGGGTGGCAACAATTGTGGGTTACTATTACGGAAAGCATCCGATCTTCAGGAGTAAGACGGTTGAGGGGACGGGCTCGGGAATTCTTCTGACGTTCATCGCCCTCCTGCCGCTCCTCTCCCCTACCCAGGCGGTCGTTTCTGCGTTTGTCGCAGGATTGGTGGAGCTGTTATCTCCTGTTGATGACAATCTCACCATCCCGGTCTTTGTCTGTATTGCATTGACACTGATGGCAGGATTATGAAAAGGGATAGTGGTATTTCAACCACTGTTTTTTTCAAGCATCTCAAGAGTTTCATGGCCTCATAGACGCTCCTGGGGGTTGCGTCTTCGGCTTACCCCCGCCGCTGTGGCGTCCCTCACGATGCGATAGAGAGGTATCAAGCACAGGATTCCCTCTTCAAGTTTGTGTTGAATGGTGTATCACTTTTTTTGAATAGATTTTAGAACCGTGAATATCAAAGTTTTTCAGACGTAAATTAATGGCGAGATTGGTGGTGTACCTAGTACTATACCCATGAAAAATAGATAGAATTTCTGTCAGGAGGCTTCTCTCTCTCCTGCCTTTTTCCGGTCTTTTTCCCGGTAGCCCTCGAGCAGAACCGTAGTGACATTCTTAATCGGCCGGTCGGTATGTGATGCAATATGGAATTCGCAGAACGGGCAGGAGCTGATGACGATATCTGCACCTGTTTTTTTAATCTCTTCTCTCCGGAGCTCACCAAGGGCATCGGCTTCGGCGGGGTTGCCTGACTTGACTCCTCCCCCCGACCCGCAGCAGATTGCCGGCATCTCGACCAGATCGACTACCCGGCTGATAAGTTCGCGGGGCTGCGTCCGGATGCCCTGGCCCCTGAGGAGGTGGCAGGGATCATGATAGGTTGCCCGGATGGGGAGGCGGGCAGGCGGCTCGATTTCGAATTTAAGGAGCACCTCGTTGATATCCATGACCCGGAAGGGGCATTCGTAATCATTCTTGAGCGTTGATCCGCACCCTGCGCACATGGTCATCACCGTGTCAATATCCCGGAAAGCATAGGCATTGATGTTCCGGTTCTTGAGGGTATCAAGATCAGCCAGCTGTCCTGTCCGGATCAGGGGCGATCCGCAGCAGACCTGTTCCCGGGGAATGATTACCCTGATCCCATTCCTCCGGAGGACTTCCATGGCATCAAGGGCAGTCTGCGGGAGCCGCTGGTTATACATGCAGCCCACGAAGAAACCGATGGTACCCTTTACCTCACCGAGGGGTTCAATAATCTCCGGGACCTGTTCAAGGAACGTGGGCTCGATCCTGGTCACACTTCTTCCGGTATCCTTCACCAGTTTCGCAACCTCCTGGTGCCGGGGAAGGGTGAGCCCTTTCCGGTTGGCAAGTGCACGTAGTTTCTCGATTGCCTTCCCCGGTATCTCAATATCCTTCGGGCAGACTTTCCAGCAGGCCTGGCAGGATGTGCAGGTAAAGAGCCCTTCGGCAACTGCCTCAGTTACCCGGTCACCTCTGTCCCTGGGATCGAGCGATAGGCGCATATCCTCCCGCATAGCGGTGGGTCCGGCAAACTTCACGACCCTGAGCGCCGGACATGCCGAGACGCAGGCCAGACATTCAATACAGCTCCGGAGAGGTTTGATCGCATCGACCTCTTCAGGGGTAGGCATCCTGAACTCCTCACCCGGCTCAAGGGAGGAGATGGCGGCCAGATAGGGTTCCATATCCGTTACCAGATCCCTCTTCACCGGAAGTTCCAGAGGCTCGATGATAATCCCGTCACGGGCTTCTTCCATGCAGGCAAGCACCGGCTCCCCGTTCACCCGGACTGCACAACTGCCGCACTGGCCTGATGCGCAGCAGTACCGGTAGGACAGGGAGGGATCGTGCTCATCATGAATAGCGTGCAGAACGTGCAGCACCCGAGCTCCTTCATGAACGCGGACCTGGAAGACCTGGAGGTAAGGTTTCTCATCGGCAGCCGGGTTGTAGCGGAAAACCTGCACGGTGAGTTCCTTCATCCCTTCGCCCCCGTCTCAATCCCCTCCTGTGTAAGAGACTGGTAGGTATGGCCGTAGGGTGAATTCTGGCCGTCCCAGGTCTGAATGATATCTTGCCGGACATGTGCCCCCCGGGATTCTTTCCGGAGCAGTGCACCTTTTACCACAAGGGCCGCCGTCATGAGCATGTTATCGGCAATACAGCATTCGGCAAGGTTGGCCATTGTTGCGGCCTTCATTCTGAAGGTCCGGAGATGAGAGATGATCCCGAGTGTCTTTTCGAGGTCCGGGGCATTCCGGAATATCCCTGCTCCCTCCCACATCCCCGACCGGAGGGAACGAGTAACGGAAGATGGAGACACCTCCCCGGTCATAAAGCCGGCAAGCCATTTTTGCAGGTCTTCAATCTGGCCGGGATCAGCAATTCTCTTCCGTTCTTTGGCCTTTCCCGCGGCCTCTCCAGCTCTCTTCCCAAAGACCTGTGTTTCAGCAAGTGCATTTCCCCCCAGCCGGTTTGCCCCGTGGACGCCCCCGGAAACCTCACCGCAGGCATAGAGCCCGGTGACCGTCGTCTCGCCCAGAGGAGATATCCTTAACCCTCCCATGATGTGGTGGGCGGTCGGAGCCACCTCCATCGGTTCGTCACGAATATCTACCCCGAACTTGAGGAACTGTTCCAGCATCACCGGCAGCCGGTCCTCTATCTGGGCCCGGGGAAGGTGCGTTACATCAAGATAGACACCGCCGTTTTGCGTTCCACGTCCTTCGAGAATCTCGGTTGCGATGGCACGTGCCACGATATCTCGCGTTGAGAGTTCCATCCGCTCAGCATCGTAGCGTTCCATAAACCGCTCACCCAGGGTGTTCGTCAGGATACCTCCTTCACCCCTCACCGCTTCCGTAACCAGCCTGCCCCGTGCATCGTAGGGAAAAACAGCCCCGGTGGGGTGAAACTGCACCTGCTCCATGTCAATCAGCTCGGCACCCGATCTATACCCCATAGCATACCCGTCCCCGGTCCCACTCGAGGAATTTGTGGAAATATCAAAAATTTTTGTCCCGCCCCCGGTGGCAAGCACGATACTGTCGGCCAGGAGAATTTTCATATCTCCGTTCAGGTCAAGCCCGACCGCTCCATTCACGCGTGACCCGTCTTTGAGCAGGGAGATAACTGTCAGCTCATTCTCAACCCCCACATCGGTTGCATTGAGCCGGTCGATGAGGGTGGTCATCATCTCATGGCCGGTTCTGTCACCGGCATAACAGGTCCTCGGGAACCGCTGCCCGCCGAAGGGCCGCTGAGCCACTTCACAGCAGTCCGTCACATCAAAGACGGCTCCCCAGTGGAGGAGGTCATCAATTCTTTTTGGTGCATCCTCTACCAGAATCCGGACCAGTTCAGGGTCGTTGAGATACGCTCCTCCTTTCATGGTATCTTCATAGTGTATCTCACAGGAGTCCTGCTCTCTTAGGACGGCATTATACCCCCCTTCAGCCATGGTCGTGCACCCCCCCTTCCCTGCCAGGGTCTTTGAAACCAGGAGCGTCTCTCCATACCCTGCAGCTTCAATTGCTGCACGGACGCCGGCGCCTCCACTCCCGATTACGAGGACGTGCGCAGTCTGCACATCATCAGAACGCATCTTATTATTACGTGGGTCATATAGTAACATAAATAAATGCAAAGGTCAGTGTGAGCCCGAATGAGATTTTTAATGAAATTTGGCGGCACTTCGGTTGCTGATACAGCGAGTGTCGGCAAAACCGTGGATATCATCGAGCATTATCACCGGGCCGGCCATGAGGTGGCAGTCGTGGTATCAGCGCAGAGGGGTGTCACTGACCAGCTCATCGCCATTGCCCAGGAGATCGCCAACAGCCGGAGTCCGGGGAGCATCAGGCCATTCATCCAGGCTCTCTATCAACGCCACCAGAAGGTTGTCACAGACGTGGCAGGAGATTGTTCCGGAGAAGTTGACGGGCAGCTGAAAGAACGGATCTGTGACCTCGAGAATATTCTGAATGCCGTGCACAATCTCAGGGAACTCACTCCCCGGTCCCTGGATTACATCATCACCTTTGGTGAACGGCTGAACGCACTCGTTGTTTCGGCTGCAATACGGAACCGGGGCATCACCTCTATGGTAATGGATGGTTGCGAGGCCGGGATCCTTACAACGCCTCAGCACGGGGAAGCCATGGCCCTGCCCGAGAGCGAAGGACGGATCCGGAGCCGGGTTCAGCCTCTGCTCACGGAGATGGTCCCGGTCATCATGGGCTTCATGGGATGTACTGAGAAGGGGATTGTTACCACGCTCGGGAGAAGCGGATCAGACTACTCGGCGGCGATTATCGGGGCGGGCATCGATGCCAGTGAGATCTGGATCTGGACTGATGTTGACGGTATCATGACTTCAGACCCGCGCCTTATCGATGATGCCCGGGTCATCTCCACCATTTCGTACCTTGAGGTCATGGAGCTCTCCTATTTCGGGGCTAAGGTGATGCATCCGCGTTCCATCGAACCTGCAATGAAGAAGAATATCATTGTCAAGGTGAAGAACACCTTCAACCCGTCACATCCCGGAACAACCATTGTCCGCCATGAAAAAAAGGATAGCAGGGTGGTCAAGGCCCTCACCTACATCGACAAGGTAGCCCTGATCAACATCTGCGGGGCCCAGATGATCGGGCGTCCCGGGGTGGCACAGGCCATCTTCTCCGCTCTGGCCGAAAAAGAGGTCAATGTGATGATGATCTCGCAGGGCTCCTCTGAAGCCAACATCTCTCTCATTGTGGATGAGACCCAGGCCGGTATAGCGCTTGATGCTCTTGCAGGCATGGTAAAACAGGGACGTATCAGAGAAGCAACTTCAAACCGGGATGTATGTGCCGTTGCCGTCGTCGGGTCGGGTATGGCCGGGACGAAAGGGACCGGAGGACGGATCTTCACGGCTCTCGGCAACGGAGGGGTCAACGTGATGATGATCTCGCAGGGCTCATCCGAAGTCAATATCTCTTTTGTGGTACGGCAGGAGGATGGTCCGAAAGCGGTCAGGATCCTCCACAATGAATTCCGGCTCTCCAGGGAGGATGATGCCTGAATCGTTCTCCTACCGGGAGTCCGGGGTCGATATAACCCGTGAAGCCGAAGGAATCGCGGCACTGGTAGCAGCGCTCACATTCAGGAGGAAGGCCCCGGTCTCCATGATGGGGGGTGTCGGCCACTATGCGGGTCTGATCGAATGCGGCAAGAAAGCCCTGGCCCTGACGGTTGATGGTGTGGGGACCAAGATGCTGGTCGCCGACCGGATGAAAGACTGGGGCACCGTCGGAATTGACTGCATTGCCATGAACGTCAACGATCTCTATGTTATGAATATTGAGCCGGTCGCTTTCGTGGATTATATCGCGGCAGACGAGATCTCCCTGGAGAAGATGGCACAGATCGGACAGGGGCTCAATGAAGGGGCACGCCTTGCGAATATCGACATTGTCGGGGGGGAGACAGCGACCCTGAAGGGCCTCGTTCACGGTATAGACCTTGCCGGGACCTGCCTTGGTATACAGGACAAGGAACACATCGTCAGCGGTGAAAAAATCCAGCCCGGGGACATCATTATCGGGGTTCCTTCATCAGGAATTCACAGCAACGGTCTTACTCTTGCCCGAAAGGTGGTAGAAGCCCAGGATGCCTGGGAAGAGGATCTCGGGACCGGAAGGACCATTGGGCAGGAGCTTCTGTTTCCCACCCGTATTTATGCCGAAGTACTCGAGGTATGCAGGAAGGCCGCTGTTTCGGGCATGTGCCATATCACAGGAGGGGGGCTGCTCAACTTCAACCGGCTGACCCGGTATGGATTTAATATCGACAGGCCGCTCCCGCCCCCCGAAATATTCCGGTGGATCCAGGAGAAGGGAGCGGTAGACGTTCATGAGATGTACCGGACATTCAACATGGGGATGGGGTTTGCATTTATTGCCCCCGAAAAGAGTTACCCGGCAGTCAAAGAGATCCTTCCCGACGCGGCAATAGTTGGAAGTATCAACCGGGAACGGGGCATATGGCTCAAAGGGGAACCTTTTTCCTGACCCCAGCGTCACCATCTTTCATTCCCCCGGAAAATCATCGATTGCCGAGATGCGGCAGACACGTACCCGGTCATCGATGATAGCACTGCTCCCTGACAGGTCATCGATAATGAGGGTGACCGGGAGCCTGCCTTCCCTGACTTCCTGAAGCTTGCCCCGGAGATCGTGAACCCGCTCTTTCTCACCATCGCTTTCGGCCCAGTTCTGCAGGTTGGTGAGTACGTTCTCCACCCTGTCAAGAACACCTTCAACATTCGAAATAAAGCCCTCGCAGGCCGGCCCCGGATCAATCCGGATTCCAAGTTCCGGAATGGAGATTACTCCTGTCATACTCCTGATTACCCGAACCATCATATCCTCCGGTGATTCAATGGTGAGTTCCCATCTTGAAGGCTCAGCATTCTTCAGAAGCTGGGTGTCAACATAGCGCCAGCCACACGATTCGCATAAGGCTGAAATGATCAGAATCTCTGAAAAATAGGGAATTTCTTCGGTCTGATACAGGTATTGTATATCGGTAGTACAGACTGGGCACGGACCTGGAACAACGGTCCGCACCTATTCAAGCCCTCCGATCTTTTCACGGGATATCTTCACAGAGTTCGGGGTGATGACAACGTAACGCTGGTCGCCAAGTCCGATAATATCTCCGTTTACGTCTTTTGCAACCTCTTTCATGTCCTTCAGGACCCGCTCGTACATCACTTTGTCCATCTTCAACCGGGAAATGTCAACGATGACGATATTGCCATTGTAGATCTCATCCTTGATACGTGGACTCTCCTTGATGTCCCCGATTGCAGCAATTTTAACAAACATCGCCGGAGCCCCGGCCTCTGCAGCTTCAAACGCCTCAAGGTCAAGGTCCATATAGTCATCCTCTGTGGAGGGGCCTGATTTACCCAGAAGTGAATCGAGAAATTTTACCATAGCAAAATTGTCTATTATTGTTTATTTAATAGTATCTATTCAAAAAACGGCCGGATTGGAGCAGGAACAATCAGGATCCCAATCCAGACCGTGCCTAAATCTCAAGGTTCCAGAGTTCATCGCCGATATAGTAGATAGTCTTTACCACCTTACCGGAATTTTTTTCCCGGAGTTCAGCAGCATTGTAGAGGGCAAGGCCAATTGCCAGGGGTTTGCCATACCGCTCTTCAACCACCTGGACCGGCTTCCCGGCAACAATATCATCCGAGATCGAGATGATACCCGGCCGCATGATATCAGCGCCATTCACCACATACGGCACCGCACCGGTATCCACCACCACCTTCCGTTCAGGGAAGGGATGTTCAAGCAGGCCCCTGAGTGTGGGAAATACCCAGCCGTCACGTTCGACAAGTTGCGGTTTCTTATCAATAAGATAGAGATTAATCTCCGCACTGGTCTCAAGCAGCTCAACCCGCTCGCTCCTGAACAGGAAGGCAGATTCACCGATCTCCTCTCCAAGGGCTGTATAAAGCGGTGCAATCACTGACTTCCTGATGCTGTGCCGTTTTTTGCCGGTAATTTTCGCCATTTCCTGTATCTCAGGTACTCGCCCGGTGATGAAAAAGCATTTCAGCCAGAGGGGCATACCTCATATCGTGCAGACGGGGCTCTCCTCCCGCGGCCGGGTTAACAGAATGCTCGCCAAGGTTTAAGTATCCTCGCCGCGCACATGTAGTACTCCAAAGAGATGGAAAACTGGGAATACGTATGACAAAGCGGCCGTTGGATATTTTGGATCAGGTGCTGAACCGGCAGCCAGTAATCGTCTCCCTTAAGGGCGGCAGAGAACTTCGGGGCGTATTGCAGGGATATGATGTCCACATGAACCTTGTCCTGGATAAGGCAGAAGAGGTTGAAAGCGGGCAGGTGCGAAGTGTCGGCACCCTGATTGTCCGCGGTGATAATGTGATCTACATATCCCCATCCATGGAATGAATTGTGCGAGAGGTGAACTGATATGTCAAAAGGCACTCCGTCAATGGGAAAGCGGTCAGGCAAGACCCATATCGCGTGCAGAAGGTGTGGAAGCAGCTCTTTCCACCTGCGGCACAGGATCTGTTCTGCTTGTGGTTTTGGGAAGAGCACACGCATCAGGAAATTCAACTGGGTGAACAAGAGACCAAAGATCCCGACCCATTAGAGAGCTATTATGTGTGGAATCGTTGGCATCAGGGATGCTGGCGGTGCTTCATTCTTACTCTATTATGCTCTCTATGCCCTCCAGCACCGGGGGCAGGAGAGCGCCGGAATCTCTACCTATGACGGCATACGGGTCCACAAGCATAAGGGACAGGGTCTTGTCGCCGAGGTTTTTGATCCTGCGATTCTTCAGGGGTTAATCGGACCGGTTGGTATTGGACACGTCCGTTACCCAACGACCGGGGCAAATCGCCCCGAAAATGCCCAGCCTTTCAATTTTTTATTCCGCGATCATATCATCTCCATCGCCCATAATGGAAACCTGGTTAACGACCGGGAACTCCGTGATGAATACGAGTGTCGCGGCCAGATCTTCTGTACCTCAACAGATACTGAGTTGATCGCCAAAGTAATCACCGATGAGATGAGCAACTCGGGGTGCATTGAAGACGCGGTGCACCGCTGTATGCGGATCCTGCGGGGATCATATTCGGTGGTCATGATGATTGACGGGGTCCTGTACGGGTTCAGGGATCCCCTTGGAATTAAACCGATGTGTATCGGAAGGACCGAACAGGGATTTATCATTGCATCGGAGAGTGTTGCTATCGATGCCCTCGGGGGAACGTTCATGCGTGATGTGAATCCCGGGGAGCTTATCTCTATCGATGAGGACGGGATACGTACCATGCAGATCGCGGTTGCCGATCACCATGCGCATTGTATTTTTGAATATATCTATTTCGCACGGGCTGATGCAGTACTTGACGGGGCCCTGGTCTATGATGTCCGGTTGAAAATCGGGGCGAAACTATTTGAAGAGGCCCCTGTAACAGCAGACTCGGTCTGCCCGGTGCCTGATTCGGGGACCGCGTATGCAATCGGATATTCCCAGCGATCCCACACCCCGTTTGTCGAGAGCCTGATGAAGAACCGGTACATGGGACGGACCTTCATCATGCCATCGCAGAAGGAACGGGAGAAAGCAGTCAGAATCAAGCTGAACCCCATAAAAGAACACCTGAAAGGGAGTACTATCGTCCTCGTTGATGATAGTATCGTCAGAGGGACCACCTCCCGCCGTATCATCGGAATTATCCGCGACGCAGGAGCAAAGGAAGTCCACGTCCGTATCGGCTCTCCAGCGATAAAGGCTCCCTGTTACCTCGGTGTTGACATGCCAACACGGGAAGAGCTGATCGGAAGTGATAAGGACGGGGAGGAAGTCAGAAAACGAATTACTGCAAACAGTCTCCACCATATATCACTTGAAGCCCTGGTTGAGTCAATTGGGATCAGCAGGAAAAATCTCTGCACCGGTTGCCTCACCGGCTGTTACCCGGTGACTATTACCGGTGAGGAATCGCGATCGACAAACGTTGACTTTCTTGATGGAACCTACCAGACCAAACTTGAACTCTTCGATTAAGGTTTTTTCAGGTCATCTGCTTTCCGGGCCATGACCAATGATGGGGGGAACTACCGCTGGTCGTGAGATTCGTTCTTCATTCCTGATATCCGGAAAAAGAGTAGCGAGGGATGGATTTGAACCATCGATCTACGGGTTATGAGCCCGTCGGGATATCCTGACTACCCCACCTCGCTTCGCAGGAGTATAGTTATTGACAACGGCTGAAGATATAGTTTACCCTCTCGTCATGAACCTGCGTCAGGGGCAGGAATTAAGTGAACATGCTCCCAACCACTGTCACATGGACGATGAGCTTCAGCGGATACGGGAAAAGAAATTCCGGGAGATGGAAGAACAGCTGCATCAGCCAAAAAAGGATATCGGGGTTCAGCCCATCACTGCTGCTAATTTCAAGGCTATGGTTGCTGCTCATCCCTTCCTGGTCATCGATTTCTGGGCAGAGTGGTGTGGCCCCTGCCGGATGGTTGCACCGGTTATTGAAGAGCTCTCCCATGAGTTTGCAGGGAGGGTCGCCTTTGCGAAATGTAATACCGATGAAAATCCTGGTATAGCCGGAAGTTTTGGCATTTCCGCAATTCCGACGATTGTCATGATTGCCAATGGAAAGGTGGTTGATAAACTGGTCGGGGCTTATCCGAAAGAACCTTTGAGAGCCCGGATTAGCAAGGTTTTTTCGCTGGCGTGAAATGGAAAGACACCGGAATACCCTCTGAACCATTCCATTATATAAAAACAATGAGTATCATGAGGTGATGGGATACCCTATGCGCCTTATTGTAGGGCTCTCCGGGGCCAGCGGAATACTCTATGGAATCCGGATGCTTGAAGTGCTCCGTGAACTTGGGATAGAGTCAGATCTTATAATGACCGATATGGCGGGTATGATGGTAGGACTGGAAACCTCCTGGAAAGAGAATGAGGTTTGTGCACTTGCCAGCCGCCGACATGACAGCTTTGATTTCGCCTCACCGCTCGCCAGCGGAGGATACCGGTCGCTGGGCATGGTGGTTCTCCCCTGCAGCATGAAAACAATTGCCGGGATCGCCTGTGGCTTTTCGGATAACCTCCTCCTCCGGGCTGCAGACTGCACCCTCAAGGAAAGAAGGCCCCTTATACTTGTCCCACGGGAAACGCCCCTGAATGCTATCCAGCTCCGCAATATGCTCACCCTTGCGGAGGCAGGTGCAACCATTCTCCCTGCAACCCCCGGGTTTTATCACCAGCCGCAGCAGATCGGCGACCTTGTCGACCACATCGTAGGAAAAGTACTCGATATCTTCGGTGTTGAGCATCATCTCTACCGGCGATGGAAGGATGAATCACGATAAAAACTTTCCCTATACTGATTGACCTTGTTTCAGGGCTGCAGGAAGGTGACAACTTCCACCGTGAAAAAATTCCTCATACCCGTCCCGGGCAAGTCATGAGTCGCGCTGTGTCTTCGTCTCTAAAAAGCGAAGGAAAAAAATGATGGTAGATGTTCAGGCGGGCCTGGCTGAATCTTGGTCTTGCCTTCGTCCATACTGAAGGAGAATAATGGTGATCGCCGAGAAAGGAAGTGCGATGATGATGGGATCCACAGCACTCCAGGGATACCCTAGAATGCTCACCGTTCCAAGGAGCGCTTTGGAGAGGCCGAAAACCGCAGCGTACCGGGCATTCACAAA
>Ga0209254_10000431_pt1 | contig 33682 bp, 32 predicted proteins | sample FrelakmetDIP11DI_FD_187148 | JGI IMG/M metagenome (GOLD analysis project Ga0209254, IMG submission 187148) | Freshwater lake sediment microbial communities from the University of Notre Dame, USA, for methane emissions studies - DIP11 DI (SPAdes)... | ecosystem: Environmental > Aquatic >... | reverse complement strand
TCGTAGAGCCGCGCCTCGGGCGTGCCCGGCTCGGGATGCCAGTCGTAGCGCCATTTCACGATCGGCGGCAGCGACATGAGGATTGACTCGGTGCGCCCGCCCGACTGCAGGCCGAACAAGGTGCCGCGGTCGAACACCAGGTTGAACTCGACGTAGCGCCCGCGGCGGTACGCCTGGAAGTCGCGCTCGCGCTCGCCGTAGGGAAGATCGCGGCGGCGCTCGACGATCGGCCGGTAGGCGTCGAGAAAGCGGTCGCCCACCGAGCGCGTCAGCGCGAACGAGGTCTCGAACCCCGGCGCGTTGAGGTCGTCGAAAAAGAGGCCGCCGACGCCGCGCGGCTCGCCCCGGTGCCGGAGGTGGAAGTACTCGTCGCACCACTTCTTGAACCGCGCATGGTAGTCCCCGCCGAACGGCGCGAGCGCATCGCGGCAGGTGCGGTGGAAGTGCCGCGCGTCCTCCTCGAAGCCGTAGTAGGGCGTGAGGTCCATCCCGCCGCCGAACCACCACACCGGCTCGCTGCCTTCCTTCATCGCGACGAAGCAGCGCACGTTCATGTGCACGGTCGGCACGTAGGGATTGCGCGGATGGAGCACCAGGGACACCCCCATGGCCTCGAACGCGCGGCCCGCGAGTTCCGGGCGCGAGGCGGTCGCCGACGGCGGCAACCCCTTGCCCATCACGTGGGAGAAGTTGCAGCCACCGCGCTCGAAGAGGGCACCCTCCTCGATCAGGCGGGTGATGCCGCCGCCGCCCTCGGGACGCTCCCACGAATCGCGGCGGAACGGCTTGCCGTCCAGCGCCTCGAGGCCCGCGACGATGCGCTCCTGCAGGCCGGTGAAGTAGCCGACGATGGATCCGACGTCCATGCTCGCTATCCCCGCTTGGCGGCGATGGCGCGAAAACCGATGTCGCGGCGGTACTGCATGCCGTCGAAGCGGACGCCATCGACGATCTGGTAGGCGCGCCGTTGCGCCATCCTGATGCTGTCGCCCAGCGCCGTCACGCACAGCACGCGGCCGCCCCCGGTCACGACCCGGCTGCCGTCGCGCGCGGTGCCGGCGTGGAAGACGTGGAAATCGTCGCCGCGCTGATCGAGGCCGGTGATCGCGTCGCCGTGCCGCGGGGTCTCCGGATAGTTCGCCGCGGCCAGCACCACGCCCAGTGCGGCCCGCCGGTCCCATTCCGCCTCGATGCGGTCGACGTGGCCGTCGACCGCCGCGTCGAGCATTTCGTAGAGATCGCTCTTCAGGCGCAGCACGATCGGCTGCGTCTCCGGGTCGCCCATGCGGCAATTGAACTCCAGCACGCGGGGATGCCCCTCCGCGTCGATCATCAGGCCGGCGTAGAGAAAGCCCGAGTAGGGAATGCCGTCGGCCGCCATGCCGCGCACCGTGGGCACGATGATCTCGCGCACCACCCGCGCGTGCAGCTCCGGCGTGACGACCGGAGCGGGCGAGTACGCGCCCATGCCGCCGGTGTTGGGGCCCTGGTCGCCGTCCTGCAGGCGCTTGTGGTCCTGGCTGGTGGCGAGTGGCAGCACGTGCTCGCCGTCCACGACCACGATGAAACTCGCCTCCTCGCCATCGAGAAAGCCCTCGACGACCACGCGCGCGCCGGCGTCGCCCATGCGGTTGTCGACCAGCATCGCATCGACCGCCGCGTGCGCCTCGGCGACGGTGGTGGCCACGACCACGCCCTTGCCCGCGGCGAGCCCGTCGGCCTTGACCACGATAGGCGCGCCCTGGCGGTCGATGTACGCATGTGCCGCGCGCGCGTCCGAGAACGTCTCGTAGGCCGCCGTGGGGATGCCGTGGCGGACCAGGAAGCGCTTGGCGAAGTCCTTCGAGCTCTCGAGCTGGGCCGCGGCCCGCGTCGGGCCGAAGATGCGCAGGCCGCGGCTGCGGAAGAGGTCCACGACGCCGGCGGCGAGCGGCGCCTCCGGGCCCACCACGGTGAGCTGCACCTGCTCGGCCGCGGCGAAGTCGGCGAGCTGCCCGAGGTCGGTGATCGGCACGTTCTCCAGCCCGGGCTCGAGTGCCGTTCCCGCGTTGCCGGGGGCGACGAACACCTTCTGCACGCGCGGGCTCGCGGCGAGCTTCCACGCCAGCGCATGCTCGCGGCCGCCGCCGCCGATGACGAGCAGCTTCACGGGAAGCTGAACCGCGCGAAGAAGTACGCCACGTTGCCGGAATCGCCGAAGCCGGGCACGAACGTGCCCATCAGCTCGGCCCGCTTGTCCCAGCGTACCGATGCAAGCGGCAAGACGACCGGTACCGGCATGTAGCTCGCATAGTCCTCGCGCATGAAGAAGAACGCCGAGTAGCCCAGTCCGGCGTCCCAGTTGCTCTTGCCGAGATCCCAGTACGTCGTCCAGCTGTAGCCGAAGTTGTACTGCATGCGGTAGTTCGAGTCGTAGAACCCGAGCGCGTAGAGGGCGTGCGTGCGGTTCTTGTCGTCGATCACCGATTTGCCGATGCCGACGCCCCAGCCGGCCTCGTTCTCCTCCGTGCGGCGCTCGGAGCTGTACGCCCAGGGCGCGTGCCAGATGAGGCCGGAGAGATAGACGTCGTGGCGCCCCTCGTTCCAGGCGCGCTTGGACTGATCCCAGTTGTGGGAGACGTGATCCTTGAAGTCCTCCCACCAGCCCGCGAAAGAAGGGCCGGAAAAGGCGCAGAGCGCCGCGGCGAGGATCGCCGCAAGTGTTGCTTTCATTGCTTCCCCGAGTTGTACAGGCTAGTGGCGGAAATGCCGCACGCCCGTGTACACCATTGCGATGCCGAGTTCGTCGGCCGCGCGCACCACCTCGTCGTCCCGCACGCTGCCGCCCGGCTGGATGATCGCCCGTGCGCCCGCCTGCGCCACGACGTCCACGCCGTCGCGGAAGGGGAAGAATGCGTCCGAGGCGACCACCGATCCTGCGAGGGACAGGCCCGCCGCCTGCGCCTTGATGCCGGCGATCCGCGCGCTGTCCACGCGACTCATCTGACCGGCCCCGACGCCCAGGGTTCGCCGGCCGCCGCAAAAAACGATGGCGTTCGACTTCACGAACTTGGCCACCCGCCAGGCGAACATCAGATCGGCCAGCTCCTCTGCCGTGGGCGCGCGGCGGGTCACCACCTTGAGCTCGCCCGGCGCGATGTTGCGCGCGTCGGGCGTCTGGACCAGCAGGCCGCCGCCCACGCGCTTCAGGTCGTAGCGCTGCGCGCCCGCGCCGGCGGGCACCTCGAGCAGGCGCACGTTCTGCTTCGCGGCGAAGACCTCGCGTGCCCCGGCGTCGATGGCGGGCGCGATGACCACCTCGACGAACTGCTTGGCCACCGCCTCGGCCGTCGCGGCGTCCAGCGCCCGGTTGAACGCGATGATGCCGCCGAAGGCCGACGTGGGGTCGGTCGCGAACGCGCGCTCGTAGGCCTCGCGCGTCGACGCGGCCTCGGCCACGCCGGACGGATTGGCGTGCTTGACGATCACGCAGGCGGGCGCGTCGAAGGTCTTCACGCATTCCCAGGCCGCGTCGGCATCGGCGATGTTGTTGTAGGAGAGCTCCTTGCCCTGGATCTGCGCATAGCGCGCCAGCGCGCCGGGCGCGGCGTCCGGGTCGCGGTAGAACGCCGCGAGCTGGTGCGGGTTCTCGCCGTAGCGCATCTCCTGCACCTTCTCCCATTGCAGGGTCAGGCGCCCGGGGAACAGGCCGGGGCGGTTCTCCGCGTCGAGAGCGCCGAGCCAGTTGGCGATCGCAGCGTCGTAGGCGGCGGTGTGCGCGAACGCCTTTTTCGCCAGGGCGAAGCGCGTGGCGGCGGACAAACGGCCGTCGCCGGCGCGCAGCTCCTCGAGTATGCACGGGTAGTCGCCCGGATCGGTGACCACCGCGACGCCGGAGTGGTTCTTCGCGGCGCCGCGCACCATCGACGGCCCGCCGATGTCGATGTTCTCGATCGCGTCCTCGAGCGTGCAGCCGGGCTGCTCGACGGTGCGCCGGAACGGGTAGAGGTTCACCACCAGCAGGTCGATCGGCAGCGTGCCGGCCTGCGCGATCGCCGCCATGTGATCGGCCCGGTCGCGGCGCGCGAGCAGGCCGCCGTGGATCTTCGGGTGCAGGGTCTTTACGCGTCCGTCGAGCATTTCCGGGTACCCGGTATAGTCCGCGACCTCGCGCACGGGCACGCCCGCGTCCGCGAGGAGCTTCGCCGTGCCCCCGGTGGACAGGATGCCGACGCCCATCGCGGCCAGCGCGCGCGCCAGCTCGACGACGCCGCCCTTGTCCGAAACGCTGATCAGCGCCTGGCGGACGGCGACGTCCATCACAACTTGATCTTGTGCTGCGCGATCTTCTTGCGCAGGGTGTTGCGGTTGATGCCCAGCATCTCGGCGGCGACGGTCTGGTTGCCCTCGGCCTCGTTGAGCACCGCCTCGAGCATCGGTCTCTCGACGTTCTTCAGCACCATGTCGTAGATGGACCGCGGGCGCTCGCCGTCGAGGTCCTTGAAATAGCGCTCCAGCGACTTCCTCACGCACTCGGCGATTTCGCTCGACTGCTTCATGCCGACCGCTCCTAGTTGCAGTCCGCGCGGCCCGGGCCGCGCACTTCCGCCCGGCCGTCGAGGCCGGGACCCCTGGGCGCCGGCTCAAGCGGCCAGCGCCTCCTCCTCTGCCTCGTAGCGCAGGCGCGCGTCGCGGCTGCCAAGCTCGCCGAAGAACCGGTCGATGGCCTCGTACTGCGCCTCGCAGCTTTCCAGCTGGTTCATCGCGTGCCGGAATGCCGCCGACCCGTGCAGGCCCTTGGTGTACCAGGAGATGTGCTTGCGCGCGACGCGCACACCGGTCTCCCTGCCGTAGAACGCGTGCAGATCCGCGAGGTGCTCCAGGAGCACCGCGTGGATCTCGGTCACCAGCGGCGGCGGAACGCGCTGCCCGGTGGCCAGAAATGCCTCGATCTCGCGGAAGATCCACGGCCGGCCCTGTGCCGCGCGGCCGATCATCACGCCGTCCGCGCCGGTGAGCGCGAGCACGTCGCGCGCCTCCTCGGGCGTGGTGATGTCGCCGTTAGCGATCACCGGCAGGCGCGTCGCCTGTTTCACCGCGCGGATGGTGTCGTACTCGGCATGGCCGCTGTAGCCGCAGGCGCGCGTGCGCCCGTGGATCGAGATGAGCTGGATGCCGGCGTCCTCCGCGATCCGCGCCACCGTGAGCGCGTTGCGGTTCTGCTTGTCCCAGCCGGTGCGGAACTTGAGCGTCACCGGCACGTCGACGGCCTTCACCACCGCATCGAGGATGCGTCCGACCAGCGGTTCGTCCTTGAGCAGGGCGGAGCCCGCCATCACGTTGCACACCTTCTTGGCCGGGCAGCCCATGTTGATGTCGATGATCTGCGCGCCCTGGTCCACGTTGTAGCGCGCGGCGTCGGCCATCATGCGCGGGTCGGCGCCGGCGATCTGCACCGAGATCGGGTCGACTTCGCCTTCGTGATTGGCGCGGCGCTTGGTTTTCTCCGAGCCCCACAGCAGGGAGTTGGACGACACCATCTCGCTCACCGCGAGACCGGCACCGAAGCGCTTGCAAAGCTGGCGGAACGGGCGGTCGGTGACCCCGGCCATCGGCGCGACGAAAAGATTGTTCCGCAGCACGTGCGTGCCGATGCGCATGGCGTTGGGGAAGAAATGGCGGCTCGATTCGGGGGAGGGCGATTTTACGCCGAATCGCCGCGACCGCGGATGAATTTGTCACTGCAGCACATCGGCATCGTCGATGCGCGTGCGCACCGACCTGCGATGCGTTCGACATTCGCGGGCCTAAGGCCGCGAGGCGTCGGGAGAAAGCGGATTGTCGGCGCGTGCCGACGCGCGTTGCCGTCAGGGCAGTCCGCGCACACCCAGCATCATGCGCCGCGCGAACACGCGGCGCGCCGCGGGCAGAAGATCGAGCGCGGCAAGGCCGAGGCCGCGCGCGAGACCCGCGCCGGGCAGCGTCACGCCGAAGACTCGCACCAGCCCGTCGGTGACCGAGATGCCCGCGAGACGATCGAGGCGGCGAGCGCGATCGTAGGCCGCGAGCATCGCGTCCGCGCCGATCTCGGCGGGCGCCGCGTCGCGCACAGCGGCGGCGAGCTCGTGCGCGTCGCGCAGCCCGAGATTGAGTCCCTGGCCGGCGACCGGATGCAGGGTCTGCGCCGCGTTCCCGATCGCGATCACGCGCGGCGCGACCAGTGCCGAGCGTCGGTACCGCAGCGCCAGCGGATAGGCCTCGCGCTGCGCCACCGACTCGAAGCGCCCGAGCCGCCCGCCGAAACGCCTGCCCAGCTCGTCGAGGAAGCGCGCGTCGGTTGCCTCGAGGAGAGCGGGCGCGCGGTCGCTTCGCACGGTCCACACCAGGGCGAGCCGGGCGCCCGCTGCGTCCTCGAAGGGCAGCAGCGCGAGCGGTCCTTCGTCGGTGAAGCGCTCCCAGGCGGTGTGCGCGGGCACGCGCTCGGCTGCCACCACCGCGGCGATGGCCGTCTGGCCGTATTCGCGCCACGCGAGGTCCGCGCCCGCCATGCGTCCGCCGTCGGCGAGCGCGACCAGCCGTGCGCTCACCTCCTGCTCGCCGGCGGGGCCTTCCAGCACGGCGAGCACGCGGTCGCCATGCGGTTCCCAGGCGGTGACGCGGGCGTCGGCGCGCAGTGCGCCTACGCGATCGCCCAGCGCCGCGGCAAGGCCCGGCAGGTTGCACACATAACCCAGCGCCGGCACGTCGAGCTCCGCGGCGTGCATGAGCGTGCGGCCGAAGCCGTGCGCCTGCGACACGTGGATGTGCTCGATCGGCGTCGCGTCGAACCCGCCCCATGCGCCGAGCCGCTCCAGGATCAGGCGGCTGCCGTGCGACAGCGCCACCGGCCGCAGGCGCGCGTCGGGGCGCGGGACCGGGTCGGCGAGCATCACGGTCAGGGCTTCATCCTGCAGCGCCGCGGCCAGCGCCGCCCCGACGGGACCGCCGCCGGCGATCAGGACGTCGACCTCGCGCATCGCGCTCATTCGGTGCCGTTGTCGCTCATGAGCGCCTCGATCTCGGCGATCTGCTTGGGCGCCGCGGCGGTGATGATGTCGCAGCCGTCGGCGGTCACCAGGGCATCGTCCTCGATGCGCACGCCGATGTTCCAGAACGCCTGCGGCACGTTCTCGGCAGGACGGATGTAGCAGCCGGGCTCCACGGTCAGCATCATGCCGGGCGCGAGCGGCTTCCATTCGCCGCCCGTCTTGTACTCGCCGGCGTCGTGCACGTCGAGGCCGAGCCAGTGGCCAGTGCGATGCATGTAGAAGCGCTTGTAGTCCTCGGTCTCGAGCACGCGCTCCACCGGCCCCTCGCACAGCCCGAGATCGACGAAGCCCTGCGCGAGCACGCCCACCGCCGCGTCGTGCGGCGCGTTCCAGCGGTTGCCGGGCTTCACTGCCGCGATCGCCGCGGCCTGCGCCGCGAGCACCAGCGCGTACACGTCGCGCTGCGGCCCGCTGAAGCGCCCGTTCACCGGGAAGGTGCGGGTGATGTCGGAGGCGTAGCCGTCGAGCTCGCAGCCGGCGTCGATCAGCAGCAGGTCGCCGTTCTCCATGCGCCGGTCGTTTTCGCGGTAGTGCAGCACGCACGCGTTCGGGCCGCTTGCCACGATGGGCCAGTACGCCGGGAACTGCGCTCCGTGGCGGCGGAACTCGTGCAGCAGCTCGGCCTCGATCTCGTACTCCGCGCGGCCCGGGTGCGTGGCGCGCATGGCGCGCGCATGCGCGCCCGACGATATCGCCGCCGCGCGGCGCATGGTCGCGGTCTCGTGCGCGTCCTTCACCAGGCGCATTTCGTCCAGGGCGACGCGCAGGTCGCGGATCTCGGCGGGCGCGGCGACGCCGGTGCGCGCGAGGCCGCGCACCTGGTTCAGCCAGCCAAGGATGCGCGCATCCCACGCGGCGTCCATGCCGGGCGCGTAGTGCAGCGTCGGCTGGTTCGCCATCAGTTTCGGCACCTCCTCGTCGAGCGCGGCGATGGAGAACGCCGCGTCCACGCCGAACGTTTCCTGCGCCGCCGCGGGGCCGTGCCGGTAGCCCTCCCAGAGCTCGCGCTCGAGATGCTTCTCGCGGCAGAACAGGACCGACTTCGGCTCGGGGCCGGCGACGAGCACCAGCAGCGCCTCCGGCTCGGGAAAGCCGCAGAGATAGTAGAAGTAGCTGTCGAAGCGATACAGGTAGTCGCTGTCGCGGTTGCGCAGGCGTTCCGGCGCGGTCGGCACGATGGCGATGCCGGTGCCCATCGCCGCGAGCAGCCGCTCGCGCCGGGCGCGGAAGGGGGAGATGTCGAGCATGTCACGCATTGTCGTCGTCGCCGTGACGGCGGGCAAGCAGCGCGGCCCAGGCGTTGGCCCGCTCGCCCAGCACCGGCTCGAGCGCGCTCGCCAGCGCCGCGAGCGCCGCCTCGAAAGCCGCGGCATCGGCGCCCGTCAGCCCTCCCGCCTGGCCGCGCACCTCGGCCAGCGCGTCGCGCGCGCCGATGGCGGCGGCGAGCGCGTTCTTCAGCCGCTCGCGCGGCTGCGGAATCCAGTCGCGGGCGGCGGCCAGGGCACGCAGGCGTTCGCCGAGATCGAGCACGCGCTTGCGCAGCCGCGGCAGCGCGCCGATCGCGCCGGCGCGGAGGTCGCCGATCGCCCCGGCGCGGAGGTCGCCGAACACCGCGAGTTCCGCGATGCGTGTCCAGGCCTGGCGCACCGAACCGCGCCATGCATCGTCGAGCGCGAGCGCCGCGTCCGCCTCGGCGGGGTCAATCACGCGCCAGTCTCGCGTCGAGCTCCGCCAGCCGCTCGGGCGTGCCGACGTCGGTCCAGGCGCCCGCGTGGCGCTCGCCCGAAAGCCGCCCCCGCTCGGCGGCAGCGCGCAGCAGCGGCGCGAGCGGTGCGCGCGTTCCCGGCGCGATGCCCGCGAACAGGCTCGGGCGATAGACGCCGATTCCGGCGAACGTCAGGCGCGTCGCCGCCGCGTTGCCGGCGCGCCCCGCGTGCAGCGTGAAATCCCCGGACGGGTGGTGCGGCGGGTTGTCGACCAGCACCAGGTGCGCATCGGCGTCGCCAGGCAGCGCGTGCGCGAGCCGCGCGAACGGGTAGTCGCAGTGGATGTCGCCGTTGACCGCCACGAAGGGGGCGTCACCGAGCAGCGGCAGCGCGGTCGCGATGCCGCCGGCCGTCTCCAGCGCCTCGCGCTCGCGCGAGTAGTCGATGCGCACGCCCCACGCGGCGCCGTCGCCCAGCGCCGCCTCGATCCGCGCGCCGAGGTGCGCGTGGTTGATCACGAGCTCGCGAAAGCCCGCCGCCGCGAGCGCCTCGATCAGCCACACGACGAGCGGCTTGCCGCCGGCCGGCAGCAGCGGCTTCGGCATGGCGTCGGTGAGGGGGCGCATGCGCTCGCCGCGCCCGGCGGCGAGGATCATCGCGCGCATGTCAGAACGTGTGGCCGGCCTGCGCGGCGCGGCCCTCGAGCGCGTCGAACAGGCGCAGCAGGGGCGCGAGGCCGCTGTAGCGCGCCGCGACCGCGCGCGCGTAGGCGACGAAGCGCGGCGTGTCCTCGACATAGCCCGCCTTGCCGTCGCGATGCTTGAGGCGCGCGAAGATGCCCAGCACCTTGAGGTGGCGCTGCAGGCCCATCCACTCGAAGTCGCGGTAGAAGACACCGAAGTCGGGGTCCACCGGCAGCCCGGCGCGCCGCGCCTCGTCCCAGTAGCGCACCGTCCAGTCGATGACGCGCGCTTCCGGCCAGGAGATGAAGGCGTCCTTGAACAGCGACGCCACGTCGTAGGTGATCGGGCCGTACACCGCGTCCTGGAAGTCGAGAATGCCGGGATTGGGGTCGGACACCATCAGGTTGCGCGGCATGTAGTCGCGGTGCACGAAGACGCAGGGCTGCGCGAGGTTGGCAGCCACGATGCGGTCGAACACGGCGGCGAGCTCTGCCGCCTGCTTCGCATCGAGCGTCACCCCGAGGTGTCTCGCGACGTACCAGTCGGGGAACAGCGCGAGCTCCCGCCGCAGCAGCGCCTCGTCGTACGGGGGCAGCACGCCGGGACGGCTGGCGGCCTGCCAGCGCACCAGCGCTCCGATCGCGTCGCGGTACAGCGCGTCGACACGCGTGTCGACGCAAGCCGGCGACTGCATGGCCGCAAGAAATGTCTCCCGGCCGAGGTCGGTGAGCAGCAGGAAGCCCCGGTCGAGATCCTCGGCGAGCACGCGCGGCGCGTTGAGCCCCGCTGCGGCGAGCAGCCCGGCAACGTGCACGAAGGGTCGGCAGTCCTCGTGCTCCGGCGGCGCGTCCATCGCGATCAGCGTGCGCGCATCGGCGCCGGCCAGGGTCACGCGGAAGTAGCGCCGGAAACTCGCGTCGGCGGACGCGGGCGCGATGGTGCAGCCCGCGGCGCCGCAGCGCTCGGACAGCCAGACTTCGAGCGCCGCGCGGCGATCCATGCCCGTTTCGCGTTGCCTATTCACGGTAGATGTGCGATTTTAGCAGGCAGAACAACGACACCTTCGCGGCACCTTCCGCATGCCTTCCACGCTTCTGCGCGCCGCCCTGGTGGTCGTGGTCGCGGCCACCTGCGGCGCCGAAGCCTGGGCGCAGGCGCAGGGGCTGCGCCTGCAGCGGTCGATCGGCGCCAAGCCGGCGAGCGGCGACGAGTTGCCGGCGTTCGTGATCGCCGACCGCCTCGAGGGTTCGGCGGAGACGGAGCTGCGCGCGATCGGCAACGCCGAGCTGCGCAAGGGCAATACCTCGCTGCTCGCCGACCGCATCGAGTACTTCGTCCCGACCGACGAGGCCGAGGCCACCGGCAACGTGCGGCTGCGCATGGGTGAGGACGAGATGACCGGCCCGCGGCTCCGGCTGCGGCTGAACGACACCACCGGCATTTTCGAGTCGCCGTCCTTTCAGCTCGCGCCGCGCGAGCTCTCGCCGACCGCGCGCCCGACCGCAGCGCGGGGCGACGCGGCCGCGCTGCGCTTCGACGGCGAGGAGCGCTACCGCATCGCCGACGGGCGCTTCACCACCTGCAAGCCGGGCCAGGACGACTGGTTCGTGAACGCGCGCGAGCTCGACCTGGATTTCCAGCGCGAGGTGGGCACCGCGCGGGGCGCGAGCGTGAGCTTTCTCGGCGCGACGACGCCGTCCGTGCCGTGGTTCGACTTCTCGCTCAACAACCAGCGCAAGACCGGCTTCCTGCCGCCCACGTTCGGCGTCGCGCGGCGCAACGGTGCCGAGTTCGCGCTGCCGTTCTACTGGAACATCGCGCCCGAGTACGATGCGACCATCACGCCGCGCTACATGTCGCAGCGCGGGTTGCAGGTCCTCAACGAATTCCGCTACCTGCAGCCGACGTTCCGCGGCACCGCGCGCGCGGAGATCCTGCCCAACGACAGCCAGACGGACGAGGACCGCTGGGCATACACGCTGCTCCACAACTACGTGAACCCGGCGACCGGCTGGTCCGGCATCGCCAACGTGCAGCGCGCCTCCGACGACAACTACTTCCGCGACCTGTCCAGCCGCCTGGCGGTGGCCACGCAGCAGTTCCTGCCCGCCGACGGATCCCTGACCTACTCGTCCGCGCGCGGCGGGCTGTGGAACGTGACCGGGCGCCTGCAGGAATGGCAGACGCTGCAGGATCCGCTGAATCCCGTGCAGGAGCCCTACAACCGCCTGCCGCAGTTCACCGGCAACTACCTGCGCTCGAACATCGGCCCGCTCGACTTCAACGCGTTCGGCGAGTTCGTTGCGTTCGATACCAAGCAGACCAACCTCGTCACCGGCCGGCGCGCCCTCGCCTACCCCAGCGTGGCGCTGCCGTACGTGCGCCCCGAGGGCTTCATCACGCCCAAGATCGGCTACCACTACACCACCTACAACCTCGACCAGCTCACCGACCCGCTCGCCCCGCGCACGCCCGACCGGGGGCTGCCGGTGGCGAGCCTGGACTCGGGGCTGTTCTTCGAGCGCGACACGCGCGCGTTCGGGCGCGACATCGTGCAGACACTGGAGCCGCGTGCCTACTACCTGTACGTGCCCTACCGCGACCAGTCGAGCATCCCGCTGTTCGACACCTCGATCGCGGACTTCAACTACTCGCAGATCTTCGCCGAGAACTCCTACTCCGGCCCGGACCGCATCAGCGACGCCAACCAGCTCACCCTCGCGGTCACGTCGCGACTGATCCTGCCCTCCAACGGCCAGGAGGTGCTGCGCGGCATTCTCGGCCAGCGCTACTACTTCCAGGACCAGCGCGTCGCGCTCAACGCCACCACGCCGACCCGCGAGGGCCCCAGCTCGCCCTTCATCGCCGGCCTGTACGGCCGCATCTCCGAGAACTGGACCGCGGACGTCACGGTCCAGTACGCGTTCTCCGAGAACACGACCGAGGACGGCCTGCAGCGCGCCAACCTCGGCGTGCGCTACTCGCCGGAGCTCGCCAAGATCATCAACGCGAGCTACCGCTACACCGCGCCGGGCATCGGCGGCGTCACCAACGAGATCCGCCAGATCGACGTCTCCGCGCAGTGGCCGATCGCCGGCGGACTGTATGCGGTCGGCCGCTACAACTACGATCTCGTCGGTGGCCAGGCGACGGAGGTGCTGGCGGGCGTGGAGTACAATGCGGGCTGCTGGATCATCCGGGCCGTCGCCCAGAGCTTCGTGACGGCGACCGACACGCGTGCCAACGTGTTCTTCGTCCAACTCGAGTTGAACGGCTTCTCGCGTTTCGGATCCAATCCGCTCGAGGCCCTGCGCCGCAATATCCCCGGGTACTCGCCGCTAGGGCGCGGACCCGCGGGGGCGCGACCCTTCGCGCTGGACCCGATCGGGGGAGTCGGCGGGGGCTATACCGGCACCAGCAGCGTGCCCTACGACTTTTGAGGGGATCCCCCTTGGCGCTCCTTCGCCTCGCGTTTTCCGAGCATCGGCGTCTCGCGGTCGCCGTCGCGCTTGCGCTTGCCGCCGGTGCCGCGGCTGCGCAGGTGCCGTCGCGCGCCCCGGTGCGCCCGCAGACCCTCGATCGCATCGTCGCCGTGGTCAACAAGGAGGTCATCACGCAGCGCGACCTCAACCAGCGGATGAGCCAGGTGCAGAACCAGCTCCGCCAGAGCCGCGTGCCGGCGCCGCCGGCCGACGTCCTGCAGCGCCAGGTGCTCGAGCGCATGGTGGTCGAGCGCGCGCAGCTGCAGTTCGCGCGCGAGACCGGACTGCGCGTCGACGACCTCACGCTGGACCGCACCATCGCGCGTATCGCCGAGAACAACCGCATGAGCCTGCCGGAGTTCCGGGCGACGCTGGAGAAGGACGGCGTCGTGTTCGAGCGCTTCCGCGAGGACATCCGCAACGAGATCACGCTGCAGCGCCTGCGCGAGCGCGAGGTGGAGCAGAAGATCCAGGTGAGCGAAGGCGAGATCGACAACTTCCTCGAGGAGCAGAAAAGCGTCCCGGCGAACGTCAACGTCGAGTACAACCTGTCGCACATCCTCGTGCGCGTGCCCGAGAACGCCAGTCCCGAGCAGATCGAGAGCCGCCGGCAGCGCGCCGAGGCCGCGCTGAAGCAGATCCGCGCGGGCACCGACTTCCGCGAGGTGGCGGTCAGCTTCTCCGAGGCGCCCGATGCCCTGCAGGGCGGGGCGCTCGGCTGGCGCCCGCAGGACCGCCTGCCGGAACTCTTCTCGACCGCACTCGCGAAAATGAAGCCGGGCGACACCAGCGCGGTGCTGCGCAGCCCGGCCGGTTTTCACATCCTGCGCCTTTCCGACCAGCGCGGCGGCGCGGCGGGCGGCCGCGACGCGCCGGCGAGCGTCGAGCAGACGCGCGCCCGCCACATTCTGGTCCGCGTCAGTGAAAAGACCTCGGAAGGCGAGGCGCAGCGCAGGATAGAGCTGCTGCGCCGGCGCATCCAGCAGGGCGAGGAGTTCGCCGAGGTGGCGCGGCTCAACTCCGACGACGCCTCCGCCGGACGCGGCGGCGACCTCGGCTGGGTCCTGCCCGGCGACACCGTGCCCGAGTTCGAGCGGGCGATGAACACGCTCAAGCTGAACGAGCTCTCGGAGCCGGTGCGCTCGCCGTTCGGGTTCCACCTGATTCAGGTGATGGAGCGGCGCACCGCCGACGTTTCCAGCGACCGCCGGCGCGCGGAGGCGCGCCGCGTGTTGCGCGAGCGGCGCATGGAGGAGACCTACGAGGAGTGGCTGCGCCAGCTCCGCGACCGGGCGTACGTCGAGTTCCGGCTCGACGACCGGTGATGCAGGGGCGGGAAGGGGGAAGCGCATGAGGCGGGAAGGGGGAAGGGCGAAGGGGGAAGGGTGAACACTCGCGGGGCGCCGATTGCGGTGACGTCGGGCGAGCCGGCGGGGATCGGGCCGGATATCTGCCTGGCATTGGCGGCCCGAGCGAGTCCTGCGCCCGTCGTCGTGCTCGGTGACCGAGGCGTGCTGGAGCAGCGCGCTCGCGCTCTCAACATTGCCACGCTGCCGGAGATTCTCCACGTGCCCGCTTCCGCGCCGGTCGTCGCCGGGCGGCTGGATGCGCGCAATGCGCGCTACGTGCTCGACGTGCTCGACCGGGCGATCGACGGGTGCCTGGCCGGCACGTTCGCCGCCATGGTCACCGCGCCGGTGCAGAAGAGCGTCATCAACGATGCCGGCATCGCCTTCACCGGCCACACGGAGTACCTCGCCGAGCGCGCGCACGCCGACGTGGTGATGATGCTCGCCGGCGGCGGCCTGCGCGTCGCGCTCGCCACCACGCATCTCGCGCTGCGCGACGTGCCCGGCGCGATCACCGCCGACCGCGTGGAGCGCGCGCTGCGCATCGTGGAGCGCGACCTGCGCGTGCGTTTTCGCGTCGCGCGGCCGCGCATCCTGGTTGCCGGCCTCAACCCGCACTCGGGCGAGGGCGGGCACCTCGGGCGTGAGGAGATCGACGTGCTGCAGCCGCTGCTCGCGCGGCTGCGCGCCGAGGGCATGGACGTCGCCGGCCCGCTGCCGGCCGACACGCTGTTCACGCCCCGTGCGCTGGCGGGCGCGGATGCCGTGCTGGCCATGTACCACGACCAGGGGCTGCCGGTGCTGAAGTACGCGTCGTTCGGCGCGGGCGTGAACATCACCCTGGGCCTGCCGTTCGTGCGCACCTCGGTCGATCACGGCACCGCGCTGGATCTTGCCGGCACCGGGCAGGCCGATCCGGGGAGCCTCTTCGAGGCATTGGACCTCGCCGGGGCGTTGGTCCGGTGAGCGTCGTGCACGCGCCGCGCAAGCGGTTCGGCCAGCACTTTCTCGACAGCCCGGGCATTATCGCGAAGATCGTCGCTGCCATCGATCCGCAACCCGGCGACGTGATGGTCGAGATCGGGCCGGGGCTCGGGGCGCTCACCGAGCCGCTGCTCGCGCGTCTGCCGCATCTGCATGCGATCGAGATCGACCGCGACATCATTGCGCGGCTGCGCATGCACCACGCCCCGGAGCGACTCACCGTCCACGAGGGCGACGTGCTCGACTTCGACTTCGCGACGCTGCCCGCTCCGCTGCGCGTCGTCGGCAACCTGCCCTACAACATCTCCACGCCGCTGCTGTTCAAGCTCGCGGCGCTGGCGCAGCGCGTGCGGGACATGCATTTCATGCTGCAGCGGGAGGTGGTCGACCGCATGGTGGCGCAGCCCTCCACGCCCGAGTACGGACGCCTGTCGGTGATGCTGCAGGTGCGCTACAGGATGCTGCGGCTGTTCGACGTGCCGCCCGGCGCGTTCCGCCCGCCGCCCAGGGTGGACTCGGCGGTGGTCCGCATGGTGCCGCGCGCCGACAGGCCGGCGTGCGACGACGCGGCGCTGGCGAAGGTGGTCACGGCGGCATTCACCAAGCGGCGCAAGACGCTGCGCAACGCGCTGGCGGGCGCGGTGATCGAGGGCGCGTTGGAGGCGCTCGGCCTGGACCCGAAGCTGCGTCCGGAAAACCTCTCGGTCGAGAACTACGTGGCCCTGTCGCGCCACGCAACGGCGATCTGAGGCTGTTCCTTCGAGTCTTCGTACCTTCGTGGCGAAGCTGTCTACGTCCCGGTCTGGATCAGCTCGATCTTGTACCCGTCGGGATCCTCGACGAACGCGATCACCGTCGCGCCGCCCTTCACCGGGCCGGCCTCGCGCGTGACCTTCCCGCCCGCTGCGCGGATCGCCTCGCAGGCCTTGTAGGCATCCGGCACGGCGATTGCGATGTGGCCGTAGGCGGTGCCGTGGTCGTACTGCTCCACGCCGTAGTTGTAGGTGAGCTCCAGCACCGAGCTGTCGCGCTCCTCGCCGTAGCCGACGAACGCGAGCGAGTACTTCTGGTCGGGGCGGTCGGTCATGCGCAGCAGCTTCATGCCGAGCACTTCGGTGTAGAACTTCACCGCGCGATCCATGTCGCCGACGCGCAGCATGGTGTGCAGGAGCCGCATGGCTGATTTCCTCTCAAAGTGCGGGGATGAGATGGCCGCGCCGCCGCAGGAAGGCGCGGGCGGTCTGGTGCTCCGGATACATGGTCCCCACCAGGCGCCAGAACGCGCGCGAGTGGTTCATCTCGACCAGGTGGGCGAGCTCGTGCGCGATGACGTAGTCGATGTAGGGCAGCGCGAAGTGCGCGAGGCGCCAGTTGATGCGGATGCGTCCGCCCGCCGTGCAGCTGCCCCACTGCGTGCGCGCGCTGGAGAGCCGCACTTCCCGAACGGCCATGCCGCCGCGCCCGGCGAGCGCCGCGGCGCGCTCGCGATACAGCGCGAGGGCGACGGCCTTGAGCCAGCCGAGCGTCGCCTCACGCATGCGCGCGGGCGGCGCCGCGTGCGCCGGCAGGTGCAGCAGGCCGGCCTCGAGCCGCGGCGCAGCGACCGACCGCGACAGCGCCAGCGCGATGTCGCGTCCAAGATACGGCAGCGTGGCGCCCTCGCGCCACTGGAAGGGAGGCACGGCTTCGCGCGCACGCTCGGCCAGCCGGCCCAGAATCCAGCGTTCCTTTTCGCGGATGAAGGCTTCCACCTCCGCCACCGGCACCCAGGGCGGCGCGGCGGCGGTGAGGCCGTGCTCGTCCACCAGCAGGCCGATGGTCCGGCGCTGCGCGCGGCGGAAGGCGTAGCGCAGGACGCGCCCGTCCAGCGCGATCTCGCGCAGGCGCGTGCCGGGCGGCAGGGCGCGCGGCGCCCCCCCGGCGCGCGCGTCGTCAATGAGTAGCGGCAGTTCGAGCTGCATGCGACGCAATGCGCTCCGGCGGCACCAGCCGCGCGACTTCGCCCTCGATCCACGCTTCGACCTCGCGCATGACCTCGTCGGGCGCGCGTCCGCGCGTCTCGATCGGGGCGCCGATCACGACGGTGACCTTGCCCGGATACTTGAGGAACGAGTTGCGCGGCCACAGCAGGCCGGCGTTGTGCGCCACCGGCAGCACCCGCGCGCCGTCTGCGACCGCGAGCACCGCGCCGCCGAGCTTGTAGATGCCGCGCCGGCCCACCGGGATGCGTGTGCCTTCCGGATAGATCATGATCGAAAAGCCCTGCTTCAGCCGCTGCGCGCCCAGCTCGATCATGCGCTGCATCGCGGTCTTGCGGTTCGCGCGGTTGATCGCGATCGGGCTCATCAGGCCGAGGCCCCAGCCGAGGAAGGGGAGCCAAAGCAGCTCGCGCTTGATCACGTACACGTGCGGCGGAAAGATCGACGTGTAGGCGATGGTCTCCCAGGCGGAGGAATGCTTGGAGAGGATCACCACCGGCTCGGCGGGAATGTGCTCGCGGCCGCGCACCTCGTAGTCGATGCCGAGCAGGTGGCGGGCCAGCCAGGTCGCGATGCGCGGCCACCCGGCGATCACCTGCCAGCGGAACTGCCGCGGGAACGGCGCCGTCAGGAAGACCATGGCGAAATACGGGATCACCACGACGAGCATGATGATCTGGTAGACCGCCGAGCGGACGAAGATCATTTCGCGAGGTCCGCCGCGACCGCGGCGAGGTCGGGATAGACGCGCGTGCCGTCGGGAAGCCCGCCCGCGTCCAGGGTCTTTCCGCCCTTGCCGGTGAGCACCAGGATGGGCAACGCGCCGACCGCTGCGGCGGCCTGCAGGTCGCGCAGGCTGTCGCCGATCGCGGGCACGCCCGCGATCGTGGTGTTGAAGCGCTCGCCGATGTCGCGCAGCATGCCGGGCCTGGGCTTGCGGAACTCCGACTCGGACTCCGCAGTGTCGGGGCAGTAGAACACCGCCTCGATCCGGCCCCCCGCCTTCTCGACGGCGCGGTGCATCTTGTTGTTGATGCTGTTGAGCGTGGCCATGTCGAACAGCCCGCGCCCCACGCCGGACTGGTTGGTCGCGACCACGACGCGGAACCCGGCCTGGGTGAGCCGCGCGATCGCCTCGAGCGAGCCGGGTACCGGCTTCCACTCTTCGGGGCTCTTGATGAACTGATCGCTGTCGGCGTTGATGACGCCGTCGCGGTCGAGGATGACCAGCTTCAAGGTCGCGCTGCCGTCCGTGATGCGAGGCGCAAGTGTAGCGCAGCCCGCGCGCGCGTTCGCGCGCTCGCGCGGGATTCTAGGCCGCGAGGCGCGCGATGTCGGCGACGCCGTTCAGCACGTGCTCGAGCTCGCCGAGCAGCAGCAGGCGATTGCTGCGCAGCGCCGGGTCCTCGGCGTTCACCAGCACCTTCTCGAAGAACATGTCCACCTGCGGGCGGATGCGCGCGAGCAGGCGCAACGCCCCGGTGTAGTCGCTCGCCGCGATACGCGCGTCGGCCGAGGCGCGCAGCTCGCCGATCGCGGCGTGCAGCGCGCGTTCTTCCGCCTCGGCGAGCAGCGTCACGGCAACGGCGCCGGTGGCGGGCTCGGACTTGCGCAGGATGTTTTGCGTGCGCTTGTTGGCCGCCGCAAGCGCGGCAGCCTCGGGCATGGCGCGGAACGCCCGCACCGCTTCCACGCGCGGCACGACGAGGTCGATGCGCCGCGGCGACTGCGCGAGCACGGCGTCGATCTCGTCGGCGGCATAACCCCGCTCGCGCAGATAGCCGCGCAGGCGGTCGAGCATGAAGCCGAACAGGGCCTCGGGCGCGTCGTCCGCGAGCGGCGTCGCGCCGTGCCCGGCGCGGGCGAGGCGCAGCAGCTCGGCAAGATCGAGCGGCAGCGCATGCTCGACCAGGATCCGCAGCACGCCAAGCGCCGCACGCCGCAGCGCGAACGGGTCCTTGTCGCCGGTGGGCCCGAGGCCGATGCCCCAGATGCCCACCAGGGTGTCGAGCTTGTCGGCCAGCGCGACCGCATCGCCGACGCGGTCGCCGGGCAGCGCGTCGCCGGCATAGCGCGGGCGATAGTGCGCCTCGAGCGCCGCGGCGACGCGCTCGTCCTCGCCGTCATGGCGGGCGTAGTACTGGCCCATGACGCCCTGCAGCTCGGGGAACTCGCCGACCATGCCGGTCAGCAGGTCCGCCTTGGCGAGCCGCGCGGCGCGGCGCGCGAGGGACTGGTCCGCGCCGACGAGCGGCGCGATCGCGCCGGCGAGCGCCTCGATGCGCTCGACGCGCGCGAGCTGGCTGCCAAGCTTGTTGTGGAAGACGACCGACGCGAGCTCCGGCACGAGCGAGTCGAGGCGCCGGCGGCGATCCTGGTCGTAGAAGAACTTCGCATCGGAGAGCCGCGCGCGCAGGACGCGCTCGTTGCCGTGCACGATCTGCGCCGGCTCGGCGACGTCCATGTTGGAGACCAGCAGGAAGCGGTTCTGCAGCGTGCCCTGGCCGTCGAGCAGCGGGAAGTACTTCTGGTTCTGCTTCATGGTGAGCATCAGGCATTCCTGCGGCACCTCCAGGAACGCCCGGGCGAAGGTGCCCTCGTAGACCGCGGGCAGCTCGACCAGCCCCGTCACCTCCTCGAACAGCGCATCGTCGGCGGCGATCGTCGCGCCTCCGGCGAGGTCCGCGATCCGCTCGCGGATGGTCGCGAGCCGGCGCGCGAAACGGGCGACCACGCGTCCCTCGCGCTCCAGGCGCGTCTCGTACTCGTCCGCATGGGCGAGGGAGATCGTGCCCCGGCTGAGGAAGCGGTGGCCCACCGTGGTGCGGCCGGCGCTCCGGCCGAGCACCTCGCCCTCGATCACCTCCGTGCCGTGCAGCATCACCAGGCCGCGCACCGGGCGCACGAACGCGGCGTCGCCGTCGCCCCAGCGCTGCACCTTGAAGTTCGCCGCGGCCTTCTCCAGCGCGGCGCCGACCTTGAGGTCGAGACTGGTGCGCAGCTCGCCACCCGTGGCGACGTCGCGGTGGATGAAGATCTCCTGCTTGCCGTCGGACATGCGCTCCAGCGCCTCGACCGGCACGCCGCGCTTTTTCGCAAAGCCCGCCAGCGCACCGGCGGGCGTCCCGTCCGCGGCGAGGCCGCTCTTCACCGACGGTCCCTTCACGATCACCTCGCGATCGGGGGCACGCGCCAGCACGCCCTCGATACGCACGGCAAGGCGCCGCGGCGTCGCGTACGGAATCACTGTCGCATCGGGTGCGCAGAAGCCGTCCTGCGCCAGGTCGCGCAGGAGCTCGTCCGCGAAGCGCGTGGAAATCGGCAGCAGCGCGCGCGCCGGCAGCTCCTCGACCAGCAGTTCCACCAGCAGGGGGGCCGCGCTCATCGCGCCGCTCCCTTGAGCATGGGAAAGCCCAGCGCCTCCCGGGAGGCGAGATAGGCCTGCGCCACCTGCCGGGCCAGGGCGCGCACGCGGCCGATGTAGGCGGCGCGCTCCGTGACCGAGATCGCGCCGCGCGCGTCCAGCAGGTTGAAGGTGTGCGAGCAGCGCATCACCATCTCGTAGCCGGGCAGCGCGAGGCCGGCGTCCATCAGGCGCTTCGCCTCGCGCTCGTATTCGCCGAACTCCGACAGGAGCCACTGCGGGTCGGAGAGCTCGAAGTTGTACTTCGACTGCTCCACCTCGTTCTGGTGGTAGACGTCGCCGTAGGTCACGCCCGGCGTCCACACCAGGTCGTAGACGTTCTCCACGCCCTGGAGATACATCGCGAGCCGCTCCAGGCCGTAGGTGATCTCGCCCAGCACCGGCTTGCACGCAATGGAGCCGACCTCCTGGAAGTAGGTGAACTGCGTGACCTCCATGCCGTCCAGCCACACCTCCCAGCCGAGGCCCCATGCACCGAGCGTGGGGGACTCCCAGTCGTCCTCGACAAAGCGGATGTCGTGCTGCAGGGGATCGAGGCCGAGGGCGCGCAGGCTGTCCAGATACAGGTCCTGGATGTCGTCCGGCGACGGCTTGAGCACCACCTGATACTGGTAATAGTGCTGCAGACGGTTGGGGTTGTCGCCGTACCGCCCGTCCTTGGGGCGCCGCGACGGCTGCACGTAAGCGGCGTTCCACGGCTCGGGGCCGATGGCGCGCAGGAACGTGGCGGTGTGGAACGTGCCTGCGCCCACCTCCATGTCGTACGGCTGCAGCAGCACGCAGCCGCGCTCTCCCCAGAAGCGGGAGAGGGTCTGGATGACGTCCTGGAAGGGGAGCATGGAGGCCGATGCGCGAAGAAAAAGACTGCGATTTTAGCAACTTCGGACCGCTGCCCGATACGCGGTAGCATCGCGCCAGAAAGGAATGCCGCGCATGACCGACACGCTGCAACGTTTCGTGTTCGAGGGCGCCGCCGTCCGTGGCGCCGTCGTCCGGCTCGACGCCGCCTGGCGCGCGACGCTCGAGCGCCGCGATTACCCCGACGCGGTGGCGTCGCTGCTCGGCGAGCTGATGGCCGCCTCGGCGCTGCTCACCTCGTCGCTGAAGCTCGACGGCTCGCTGATCCTGCAGATCCAGGGCCAGGGCCCGCTCAAGCTGCTGGTGGCCGAATGCGCCGGCGACCTCGCGGTGCGCGCGACGGCGAAATGGGACGAGCCGATCCCGGACGGCGGGCTCGCCGCGCTGGTCGGCACCGGGCGGTTCGTCATCACCCTCGATCCGAAGCAGGGCGGCGAGACCTACCAGGGCGTGGTGGCGGTGGACGAGCCGTCCGTGGGCGCGGCGCTGGAGCACTACATGCGGCAGTCGGAGCAGGTCGATACGCGGCTTTGGCTCGCATGCGACCGCGCCAGCGCCGCCGGGCTGATGATCCAGCGCATGCCGGGCGTGCCGTCGCACGATGCCGACGCGTGGCCGCGCGCCGAGGCACTGGCCTCCACGATCCGCGCCGAGGAACTGCTGCGGCTCGACGCGCCGACCATCGTGCGTCGGCTCTTTCACGAGGAGGACATCCGCCTGTTCGATCGCGAGGTGGTGACCTTCCGCTGCAGCTGCTCGCGCGAGCGCGTCGCCAACATGCTGCGCATGCTGGGCGAGGGCGAGGTGCGTGGCGTGGTCGCCGAGCGCGGCGCGGTGGAGGTGTCCTGCGATTTCTGCGGCCGCCGCTACCTGTTCGATCGCGTGGACGCGGAACAGCTCTTCGCCGCCGAGCCGGGGCTCAGCCCGGGGCCGGGCGGGCGGATGCAGTGATGCGGCGCCCGAGCGCCGCCGCCGCCAGGAGCGCGAGCAGCGCGAGCGCGAGGATGCCGGCGTTGCCGGTGCGCACGTAGGGTGTCGCGCCCGTGCGGCCCTGCGCGGTGCCCTCGAGCGCGCCCTCGGTGAAGTTCGGCAGGCGCGCGGTCACGCGGCCGCGGTCGTCGACGATGGCGGTGACGCCGGTGTTGGTGGCACGCAGCATGTACCGCCCGGCTTCCAGCGACCGCGCACGCGAGATGCGCAGGTGCTGCGCCGGTGCGAGCGAGTCTCCGAACCACGCGACGTTCGACACGTTGACGAGCAGCGTCGCCTCGGGGAGCTGGCGGACGATCTCCTCGCCGAACGCATCCTCGTAGCAGACGTTCGGCGCCACGCGCTGGCCCGCGATGGCGAGCGGCCGGGCGCCGGCCGCGCCGCGGGAGAAATCCGACATCGGGATCTGCAGCACGTGCACGATCCAGCCAAAGCCCGGCGGCACGAACTCGCCGAACGGAACCAGGTGCGACTTCGCATAGCGCTGCGACGGTGACGTGCCCAGGGTGACCACCGCGTTGTAGTAGCCCTCGCCGTCGCGCAGCGGCACGCCGACCAGCAGGTCGCCGCCATTGCGCCGCGCGATCGCCGCGAGGCGCTCGATGTATGCGGGATCCACCTGGTGCAGGAAGCGCGGGATCGCCGTCTCCGGCAGCACGATGAGCCGCGCCTGCGTGCGCTCCGCCAGCGTCTCGTAGGTCCGCAACGTGGCCTCGAGGCGGCCGGGGACGAACTTCAGCGCCTGCGGCACGTTTCCCTGCAGCAGCGCGACGCTGACCGGCGCCCCGTCGGGCTGCGTCCACTCGGCGCGCAAGGCGAGCTGGCTCGCGACCACGACGGCCGCGACTGCCGCAGCCGCGGTCGCGAGGCCCCTGCGTTCGCGCGCCGCGGCCAGCGCGAGCGCACCCGCGATCACCGCCGCGGCGAAGCCCGCGCCATACACGCCGACAAGCGGGAACAGGCCGTCCAGCGGTCCGCCGACCTGCGAGTAGCCCAGCGCGAGCCATGGAAAGCCGGTGAACAGCCAGCCGCGAAGCCACTCGGACAGCGCCCACAGCGCGGGCATCGCGAGCAGCAGTCGCGCCGCGGGCGGGGCCGGCAGCCACGCCTGCAGCGCGCCGACCGCGGCGGGAAACAGCGCGAGATAGAGGCAGAAGAGCAGCGTGGCGAGGGCGGCGAGCGGCGCGGGCATCATGCCGAAGTCGTGCAGGCTCACGTACACCCACGACACGCCGACGAGGAAGTGGCCCGCGCCAAAGGCGAAACCCAGCCATGCGGCGCGGCGCGGCGACGCGGTGCGCGACCACAGCCAGGCGAGCGCGGCGAGCGCCAGGATGGGCACGGGGAACAGCGCGGCGTCGCCGAAGCCCGCCACCGAGGCCGCGCCCGCGGCGGCTGCGGCCGGCGAGGACCACGCGGCACGCATGCTCAGTGCGCCCGCGGTGCGCTCATTCCGGCGCGGCGGGGGTGAGGCGCTCGACCTGCAGCGTGTGCAGCCGGCGGCTGTCGGCGCGCAGCACCGAAAAGCGCAGGTCCTCGATGTCGATCGACTCGCCGCGCTTGGGCACGTGGCCGAAGCGGCTCATCACCAGCCCGCCCACGGTGTCGTAATCGTCCTCGGAAAAGCCGGTGCCGAACGCGGTGTTGAAGTCGGCGATGTCGGCCTGCGCCTTGACGCGCCAGCGCCCGCCCTTTTCGCGCAGGATGTTGTCCTCGGCCTCGTCGAAGTCGTACTCGTCCTCGATGTCGCCGACGATCTGCTCCAGCACGTCCTCGATGGTGACGAGCCCCGCGACGCCGCCGTACTCGTCCACCACGATGGCCATGTGGTTGCGGCTGTTGCGGAACTCGCGCAGCAGGATGTTCAGGCGCTTGGATTCGGGCACGAACACCGCGGGGCGCAGCATGTCGCGGACGTTGAACTCCTCCTCGCCGGCGTAGTAGCGCAGCAGATCCTTGGCGAGCAGGATGCCGATGACGTGGTCGCGGTCGCGGTCGACCACCGGGAAGCGCGAGTGCGCGGTGGCGATCACGTGCGGGATGAAGCGGTCGGGCGTCTCGTTCACGTCGATGACGTCCATCTGCGCGCGCGGGATCATCACGTCGCGGACCTTCATCTCCGAGACCTGCAGCGCGCCCTCGATCATCGCGAGCGCGTCGGCGTCGAGCAGGTTGCGCTCGAACGCCGAGTGCAGGAGCTGGATGAGCTGGCTGCGGTCCTCCGGCTCGCGCATGATCAGCGCGCCGAGCCGCTCGAGGAAGCCGGGTTTGTGGGAAGTGTCGTCGTCCATGGTCAGGCGGCCGCGTAGGGATCCGGAAGGCCGAGCGCCGCGAGTACCTCGGCCTCGCGCCGCTCCATTGCCGCGGCGTCGCGGCTGCGCTCGTGGTCGTAGCCCTGCAGGTGCAGCACGCCGTGCACCACGAGGTGAGCATAGTGCGCGGCCAGCGCCCTGCCGGCCTGGCGGGCTTCGGCCGCCACCACCGGCGCGCAGAGCACGATGTCGCCGTAAAGCGGCGCGTCGTCGTACACGAAAGTCAGCACGTTGGTCGCGTAATCCCTGCGGCGGTACGTCCGGTTCAGCGCGCGCCCCTCGCGGCGCCCCACGAAGCGCACCGTGAGGCGTGCCGGACGCTCCAGCGCCGCGGCCGCCCAGCGGGCGATGCTCGCTCGCGCCGGAAGTCCCGCGCGCGGCGCGGCATACTGCACCGCCAGCGCCGTCCGCGCGCCGCCCCGCGCCCGAACTCTATCACTCACGCGCGTGGCGTTCGTAGGCGTCGACGATTTTCGCCACCAGCGGATGCCGCACCACGTCGTCCGACTGGAACACGGTGAAGGCGATGCCGCGCACGTCGGCGAGAATCAGCCGCGCCTCGACCAGGCCGCTCTTCTGGCCGCGCGCGAGGTCGATCTGCGTCACGTCGCCGGTGATCACCGCCTTGGTGCCGAAGCCGATGCGCGTGAGGAACATCTTCATCTGCTCGGGCGTGGTGTTCTGCGCCTCGTCGAGGATGATGAAGGAGTGGTTCAGCGTGCGGCCGCGCATGTAGGCGAGCGGCGCGATCTCGATGGCGCCACGCTCGAACATCTTCTGCACGCGGTCGAAGCCCATCAGGTCGTACAGCGCGTCGTAGAGCGGGCGCAGGTACGGGTCCACCTTCTGCGCGAGATCGCCGGGGAGGAAGCCCAGGCGCTCGCCGGCTTCCACCGCCGGACGCACCAGCACGATGCGCTTCACCGCGTCGCGCTCCAGCGAGTCGACCGCGCAGGCCACCGCGAGGTAGGTCTTGCCCGTACCGGCCGGGCCGACGCCGAAGGTCACGTCGTTCTCGAGAATGTTCTTGAGGTAGTCGCGCTGGCGCGGCGTGCGGCCGTGCAGATCGGGCCGGCGCGTCATCAGGGCGGGCAGCTCGGGCGTCGCTTCGGCGGCCGTGGCGGGCGCGCGCCGGCCGTGCTCGACCAGCCCGAGCTGGATGTCGTCGATGGTGAGCTCGCGCTTCGCCTGCTCGTAGAAGCGCCTGAGCACCTCGGCAGCGCGCTTCTGCGCGTCGGGCTCGCCGGTGATGGAGAAGCGGTCGCCGCGCCGACGCAGCCCGACGTCGAGGGCCGATTCGATCTGGCGGAGGTTTTCGTCGAGCGCGCCGCACAGGTGCGCGAGGCGCTGGTTGTCCGGCGGCGCGAGCGTCAGCTCGAGCGGTCGCGGGCGGGTCGGGGATCTCGGCAAGTCGGGCAGGGCGGCGGTTAGGCGGGGAGGGGTGCCGGCTCGGACGTGCGCACGCTGCCGCGCAGGCTGTGCGGCAGCGCCTGCGTGATGACCACGTCGACGAAGGTGCCGAGCAGCCGGTCGGCGCCGGGGAAGTTCACCACACGGTTGTTGTCGGTGCGGCCGGCGAGCTCGGCGGCGTTCTTCCTCGAGCGGCCTTCCACCAGGACGCGCTGCGTGGTGCCGACCATGGCGGCGTTGACCGCGCGCGCGTTGGCCTCGAGCTTCGCCTGCAGGCGCTGCAGGCGCGCGAGCTTGACCGCCTGCGGCGTGTCGTCGGCGAGATCCGCGGCGGGCGTGCCCGGACGGCGGCTGTACACGAAGGAGAACGATGCGTCGAAGCCCACGTCGTCGACCAGCTGCATGGTCTGCTCGAAGTCGGCGTCGGTCTCGCCGGGGAAGCCCACTATGAAATCGGACGACAGGCACACGTCGGGCCGCGCCGCGCGCAGGCGCCGCACGATGGCCTTGTACTCCAGGGCGGTGTAGCCGCGCTTCATCGCCGCGAGCACGCGGTCCGATCCCGACTGCACCGGCAGGTGGACGTGGCTCACCAGCGTGCTCACGCGGGCGTACGCGTCGATCAGCCGCTGGGTGAACTCGCGCGGGTGCGAAGTGGTGTAGCGGATGCGCTCGATGCCGGGCATTTCCGCGATGTACTCGAGCAGCAGCGCGAAGTCGGCCGCCTCCGCGGTCCCGCCCATGCGTCCGCGCCAGGCGTTGACGTTCTGTCCCAGCAGGGTCACTTCCTTCACGCCGCGCGCGGCGAGGTCCGCGACCTCGGTCAGCACGTCGTCGAGCGGACGCGAAACCTCCTCGCCGCGGGTGTAGGGCACGACGCAGAAGCTGCAGTACTTGCTGCAGCCTTCCATGATCGAGACGAACGCCGCTGTGCCCTCGACGCGCGCCGGGGGCAGGGCGTCGAACTTCTCGATCTCCGGGAACGAGATGTCGACCTGCGGCGCGCCGGTGGCCCGGCGCGCGGCGATGAGCTGCGGCAGCCGGTGCAGCGTCTGCGGGCCGAACACCACGTCGACGTAGGGCGCGCGCTCGACGATCGCGGCGCCTTCCTGGCTCGCCACGCAGCCGCCGACGCCGATGATGAGCCCGGGGCGCGCCTGCTTGAGATGCTTCACCCGGCCGAGGTCGTGAAAGACCTTTTCCTGCGCCTTCTCGCGTACCGAGCAGGTGTTGAACAGGATGACGTCGGCGGCGGCCGGATCGTCGGTCGGCTCCAGTCCCTCGGCGGCGCCGAGCACGTCGGCCATCTTCGCCGAGTCGTACTCGTTCATCTGGCACCCGAAGGTGCGGATGTATACGCGCTTGCCCATCGGGCGGCTACTGCGAGGAGCCGGTGGCGGGCGACTCGGCGGCGGGCGCGGCAGGAACCTGCTGCATGAATCCGGGCGCCTGGCCGCGAGCGCCGACCGGTGTCTGGCCGGGCGCGGTCTGGGCGCCGCCCAGGATCTGGTTCAGCGCGGTGCCGGCCTCCGGCGAGGTCTGCCACGGCAGGCGTGTGTTCACGCTCACCTTGGCGGCCTCCTCCCGGCTGAGGATCCACGCGCGCGAGAGACTGCCGTCGGCGTCCTTCTGGTACACCACGAGCGACTCGCGCGGGACCATCGTGGGCGTGACGATCATGTTGTTCGTCCCGCGGATGATGCCGCCGGGCGCGAGCTTCACGCGCTGACCGTCGAGGCTGAAGGTCATTTCGGAGACGTGGGTGAGACGGCCGGCCGGCGCGTCCTTGGGCAGCGTGCGCAGCGGCGTCTCGGCCTGCGCCGTCAATGCGAGCATCGCCGCGGCGAGCAGCGCGGCAACGCGGCCCGGAACATGGCGCAGCGAGAGGCGGCGGGAAGTCGTCATGCGGCCATTGTAGGGCATTCAAATCGTCCCGGCCGTGACTTTGCGCCTGCGAAGCCGGCGACTGTGCGTTGATTCTGAACGCGGATTGACCGCGCAGGCGGCGGACGGGCAAGTTGGTGGTGATGGGTGGACTTGAACCACCGACCCCAGGATTATGAATCCTGTGCTCTAACCGGCTGAGCTACATCACCAGGACTGATAGCCGCCTAGGAGGGTTTGATTGGAACCCGCGGCGCAAAAGAGGCGGAATTATCGCTGTCCGCGTTTCGGCGTGTCAACGCGGGGTCGGTACGACGGTGGCGTGCAAGCGCCCACCTTTGACGGGTCGGGCGCTGCGACGCAAAATGCAGTAGCAGGTTCGACAACAGGTTCCGGCTGTTTCCCCCAGTTCGTGCCGCATTGCAGGACGGCATTTCACGGGGCGCCGGGATAGCTCACGGCGACGGGGCACCAGGACCTCGTCCCAGCGATACAAAGGGGGCTGCAGATGAAGGTGTGTGTGGTCGGTGCCGGCTCGATCGGCGGCTATGTGGGGGTCAAGCTCGCCCTGGCGGGCGAGGACGTGACACTGATCGCGCGCGGCGCCAACCTGGAGGCCATCCGCGCACGCGGCATGCGGCTGCAGTTGCACGACGGCCCGGAACTGGTGGCCCAGAACGTGAAGGCGACCGCGAGTCTCGCCGAAGCCGGCCCGCAGGACGTCGTGATCCTCGGCATGAAGGCGCATCAGGTCGAGGCCGTCGTGCCCGACCTGCACCATCTGCTGAAGGACGACACCATCATCATCCCGATGCAGAACGGCATCCCGTTCTGGTACTTCCAGCGCCACGGCGGCGAGTACGCGGGACGGCGCGTCGAGACGGTCGATCCGCGCGGCAGCATCATGGAAGCGATCGACCCGAAGCGCATCGTCGGCTGCGTGGTGTACCCGGCCTGCGAGATGGCCGGGCCCGGGATCGTGCGCCACATCGAGGGCGACCGCTTTCCGCTCGGCGAGCTGGACGGCAGCCAAAGCGAGCGCGTGACGCGCCTGTCGGAGATGTTTGCGCGCGCCGGGCTGAAGGCGCCGGTGCTCGACAACGTGCGCGCCGAGATCTGGCTCAAGCTGTGGGGCAACCTCACCTTCAACCCGATCAGCGCGCTGTCCCATTCCACCCTGGTCGACATCTGCCAGTTCCCGCTATCGCGGGACCTCGCCACCAAGATGATGCAGGAGGCGCAGGCGATCGCGAACCATCTCGGCATCACCTTCCGCGTGTCGCTGGAGAAGCGCATCGCCGGCGCGGAGAAGGTCGGCAAGCACAAGACCTCGATGCTGCAGGACGTCGAGGCGGGGCGCGATCCGGAGGTCGACGCGCTGGTCGGCTCGGTGATCGAGCTCGGGCGCATGGTCGGCATTCCCACGCCGCACATCGACGCGGTCTTCGCGCTGGTCAAGCTGCTCGGCCGCACCATGCAGGAGGAGAAGGTCTACATCCGCGCCACGCCGCTGCTGGGTTGACGCCGCCGCGGGCGCGGCAGCCGCGCTGCGCTTACACTCGCGGCCATGCAGGTCGAAGTCGTCATCGTCGGCGCGGGGCTGGTGGGCACGGGCCTTGCGCTCGCGCTCGAGAGGCAGGGAATTCGGGTCGCGCTGGTCGAGCCGGCGCCGCCGCCCTTCCCCGGTCCCGAGTGGGATGCGCGCATCTATGCGATCAGCCCGGCCTCGGTGGCATTCCTCGAATCCCTGGGCGCGTGGCAGGCGCTCGACGCCGCGCGCCTGCAGCCGGTCGAGCGCATGGCGATCGCCGGCAATCGGCCCGGCAGTGCCCTCTCTTTTTCCGCGTACGAAACCGGCGTGGCCCGGCTGGCGACCGTTGCCGAATCCGGGCGCATCGCGCACGCCCTCTGGGAGCGCCTCGGCGCCGGCGTCGTGCACGTGGTCGGCCGGCGCTGCGCCGCGCTGGCGATCGCGCCCGATGCCGCGCTGCTCGCGCTCGAGGACGGCGAGGAGATCGCCGCGAAACTGGTCGTCGGCGCCGATGGCGCGGGCTCGTGGGTGCGCCAGGCAGCCGGGATCGAGGCGCGCGTGCACGATTACGGACAACTCGGCGTGGTGGCGAATTTCGCCTGCGAGCGCGGCCATGGCGGCACGGCGCACCAGTGGTTCCGCGAGGATGGCGTGCTCGCGTACCTGCCGTTGCCCGGGGCGCGCATGTCCATGGTCTGGTCGACGCCGGAGGCGCACGCCCGCGAGCTGATGGCGCTGCCCGCCGAGACGCTGGAGGCGCGGGTCGCCGCGGCGGGCGAGTCGCGCCTCGGCCGGCTGCAGCTCCTCGCGCCGGCGCAGGGCTTTCCACTGCGCCGGCTCGAAGCGCGGCCGCTGGTCGTCCCGCGCGTTGCGCTGGTCGGCGACGCGGCGCATGTCGTGCACCCGCTGGCGGGGCAGGGCGTGAATCTCGGCTTCGGCGACGCGGCGGTGCTGGCGGAAACACTCGCGGCCCGTGAAACCTTCCGCGATTGCGGCGATCCGGCGGTCCTGCGCCGGTACGCCCGTGCGCGGGCCGAGGCTATACTCGCCATGCGCACCGTGACCGACGGACTGGTGCGGCTTTTCGGCGCCACCGGCCGGCTGCCGGACGAGTTTCGCAACCGCGGATTGAACTTTACCGACCGCCTGCCGGTCTTCAAGAACTTGCTGGTGCGTCACGCCCTGGGCTGACGCCGGCCACCAGGATCCCCCATGAAAAACACTCTCGCCGCCCTGCTCGCGCCCGTGCTGATGGCGTTTTCCGTTGCCGTCTGGGCGCAGGGCGAAGCCCGCATCCAGCGCATCATCGAGGAGCGCTTCGGCGTCAAGGTGGAGCACATCCAGAAGACGCCCTACTTCGGCCTGTATGAAATGAAGGTCGGCAGCCGGATGCTCTACACCGACGAGAACGTGACCTACCTTTTCGCCGGCAGCGTGTTCGACGGCAAGACGCGCGAGGACCTCACCGAGGCGCGCATGGAGGAGCTCTCGGGCATCAAGTGGAAGGATCTCCCGCTCGGCGACGCCATCAAGACGGTGCGCGGCAAGGGCACGCGCCAGATCGCGGTGTTCTCCGATCCCAACTGCAGCTACTGCAAGCGCTTCGAGCAGCAGCTCCAGGCGATGGACGACGTCACCATCTACACCTTCCTGTATCCGATCCTCTCGGCGGACTCCACCGAGAAGTCGAAGTCGATCTGGTGCTCGAAGGACCGCAGCAAGGCCTATTACGACCTGATGCTCTCGGGCGTGCAGCCCGCCGGCGGCAAGTGCGACACCAGCGCAGTGGAGAAGAACGTCGCGCTTGGCCGCAAGCTCGGCGTCGACGGCACGCCGACGTCCTTCACCGCCACGGGCCAGCGCATCGTGGGCGCGCGCTTCGACGCGGTGCGCGCGGCGCTGGACAAGCCCGCCAAGTAGCACCCATCAGCCGGGGCAGCGCCCCGGCCCGGGCAGCCCGAGGTGCCGCGTGAACCACGCGCGCACTTCAGCCTCCGCATGGCGCGTGGCGATCCTTTCCTCCGGCGTCTGGTCGCGGCGGAAATCGAACGCGCGCCGCGCCATCGGGTACATCTGCATCGCCACCGGCACGCCGCGCTCGTACAGCGCGTAGAACGCGCGGCCGTTGTTGATCCGCCGCAGCTCGAAGTCCTGGTCGCCGATCAGCATCAGCCAGGGGGCGCGGATCTGCGCGACCTCGGGCGCGACGCTGTAGAGCTGCTCGGGCTCCGGCGCGTTCGGGTTCTGGAAATGCCCGTAGTAGCTTGCGACGGCCCCGATCGCCTCCGGCCGCTTCGCGGCCAGGCGCAGCGCGTAATAGCCGCCGCGCGACATTCCCAGCACCGCCACCGGCCCCCGGCACGCGTCCTTCGAGGCGCGCAGCAGGTCGAGCACCGCTTCGACGTCGCCCTCGGTCGCCGGATCGTGCGGCACCGGCCAGCGCTCCAGGAAGCGGCCGCTCTGCCAGTCCGGCGCCGCGACCAGGAAGCCGTGCTGCGCGAGGCTGCGGAGCTTCGCGCGGTCCTCGTCCTCGAACCCGCGGCGCGCGTGGATGAACAGCACCGCGGGGAACGGGCCGGCGCCCTGCGGCCGCGCGATCTCCACCGGCACCTCCACGTCCCCGCGCTTCACGCTGGTTTTCACGATGTCGATCTGCGCGTGCGCACAGGCCGCGGCCGCGCAGGCGACGAGTGCCGCGACGAAGCGTCTCATGGCGCCTCCATCTTGTAGTCCCGCGGCAGCAGGACCCACATGCGGCCCGTCTGCCGCATGCGGCCGGCCTCGCGGCCGGCGTCCGCACCGAATCCCCAGAAGAAATCCGCGCGCACGTTGCCGCGGATCGCGCCGCCGGTGTCCTGGGCCATCATCAGGCGCGCCAGCGGCACGGTGGAATTGGGCCGCGTCGTGGCCAGAAACACCGGCGCACCCAGCGGCACCGCGCGCGGGTCGATCGCCATCGAGCGCTCGGTCGTGAGCGGCACGCCGAGCGCGCCCAGCGGCCCGCCGTCGGACCGCGGCAGCTCGCGAAAGAACACGTAGCTCGGATTCACGTTGAGCAGGGCGTCGAGCTTCGCGGGATTCGCGCGCGCCCACGCCTGGATGCCCTGCATCGACGCCTGCTCCAGCTTGAGCTCGCCGGTCTCGACCAGATGGCGTCCGATGGAGCGATAGGGATGACCGTTCTGGTCGGCGTACCCGACGCGCATCAGCTTGCCGTCGGGCAGGCGCACCCGCCCCGACCCCTGGACCTGCAGAAAGAACGCCTCGATCGGATCGTCCACCCAGACGAGTTCCTTTCCGCCGATCGGGGCGCTGCCGTTCTCGATCTCCGCGCGGGTGAAGTAGGGCACCAGCCGCCGGCCCTCGAGCCGGCCGCGCAGGCGCAGCGACTTCGTCTCCGGCGCGACCTCGCCGAGGTCCACCACGATCAGGTCGTCGGGCGGCGCGTGGAGCGGCGTGAGGAACGGATGCGCGCGCGTCCGGCTGCCGCGCAGCAGCGGCTCGTAGTAGCCGGTGACCAGGCCGGTGTCGGTGCCGTCGGGGTTCTGCACGCGATGCGGCACGAAGCGCGACTCGAAAAACGCGCGCGCCTCGCGCTCCGAGGGTGCGGGGCCCGCGGCGCGCTCGCACACGGCGCGCCAGGCCTCGCGGTTGCGCAGCGTCTCGCAGCCGGCAACGAAGGCTGGCCATGCCTCGGCGACGCGGTCGGCCCGCCAGCCGGGCAGGTCGGCGAACGTGGCCGGTACCAGCGTCGGAGCCTTCTTCGCCTCCGGCGGCGCGGGGCACGCCGGACAGGCCGGACACGTCGGCGCGGCGGGACATCCGGCCACAGGAGGCGCAGCGGGCGGGGTCGCGCAGGCCGTCACGAGGGCGGCGATGGCCACGCCGAGGAAGGCTATGATCCGGCGACGCGACGCGGGATGCGGCGGGAGGAATCGAATGGGCGACGGGCTGTGGATCATCGTGCTGGAGATGGTGCTCGTGCTCGCGCTGGCAGGCTTCATCGTATGGTGGACCATGGGG
>Ga0209254_10000429_pt1 | contig 33693 bp, 30 predicted proteins | sample FrelakmetDIP11DI_FD_187148 | JGI IMG/M metagenome (GOLD analysis project Ga0209254, IMG submission 187148) | Freshwater lake sediment microbial communities from the University of Notre Dame, USA, for methane emissions studies - DIP11 DI (SPAdes)... | ecosystem: Environmental > Aquatic >... | reverse complement strand
CTTCACGGTGGCGAACGACGGCATGCTGCGCGTCGCGCCCGTGACGGTCGTGCCGGACCTGTTGCGCGAGGCGGGCCTCGACCCGGCCCGGATCCTCGCCGAGGTCGGCCTGCCTGCGAACGCGCTCGACGATCCGGAGCAGCTGATCCCCGCCGCGCAGTTGGGGGCGCTGCTCTCTCTGGGTGCTGCCCGCACCGGCTGGGAGGACTTCGGCCTTCGCGCCGGTGCGCGCGGCGGCCTGCACACGATCGGCCTGATCGGCGAGCTCGCGCGCCACGCGCCGACCGTCGGCCAGGCGCTGCGCGAGATCGTCCTCAACCTGCACCTTCACGACCGCACTGGCGTCGGCCTTTTCGAGGTCTCCCCGCGCAGCGTCTCCTTCGGCTACGCAACCTACCGGCTGGGCACGCCGGGCACCAGGCACATCAGCGCCGGCGCGATCGCGATCGCCGCGAACATTCTGCGCGAGCTGTGCGGCAAAGGCTTCGCGCTCACCGAGGTGCGCCTTCCGGTCCGCGAGCCGCCCGATCCCGCGCCGTACCGGCGGTTCTTCCGCGCACCCGTGCGCTTCAACGCCGAGGAGCCGCTGGTGGTCTTCCCGGTAAGCTGGCTCGCGGCGCCGCTCGCGCAATCCGACGCCGGCAACCGCGAGCAACTGCAGGCGCATCTCGCCGGCGTCATGGCCGTGAGCGACGACGACCTGTGCGACAAGCTGAAACGGCTGCTGCGCGTGGTGGTCGTGCACGCGGGCGGCTCCCAGGACCAGGTGGCGGCGCACTTCGCGCTGCACCGGCGCACGCTCAATCGCCGCCTGAACGCCCTCGGCGCCACCTTCCAGGGACTAGTCGAGGAGACGCGGTTCGAGATCTCGCGCCAGCTTCTCAACGACACGGACATGAGCGCGATGCAGATCGCGGCGGTGCTCGACTACGCGGACGCGAGCGCCTTCACCCGCGCGTTCAGGCGCTGGACCGGGACGACACCGCAGCGCTGGCGGGAGCGGCCGCAGGACGCGATCCGCGTCGCCGGCGGGCTGCCTGCCGCCCGCGCAGCGACGAACAAGAAGCATGCCGCCGGCAGCGAGGCCTTGCCGCCCGGTGCTGCGGGCGAAGGCTACGATCCGCAGCATCCCACGTTCGACAGTCACTGACGCTGCGGCCCGCGGCGATGGAAGCGCCGCGCTCCTCGACGGGCTGACGCAGATCCGGTTCCTCGCGATCGGCCAGGCGGACAGCCCGGTCACACTGCCGCTGCTCGCGCTGCTCACGTTCTGGTTCGCGGTGATCGCGCTGGGACTCAACCTGTTCGCGCCGCGCAACGCGACCATTCTCGTGCTCGATCGCATCTGCGCCGTCTCGGTCGCGGGCGCGATCTTCATCATCCTGGAGATGGAGCATCCCGTTCGGCGGCGTGACCCGCCTGTCCGACACCGCTTCGCGCCACGCAGGCGCAGATGCGCGAGTAGCGCCCGGCGCGCGCGGAAGCGGCGGCGCGCTCTGTCGTGAAATGTCAACACGGCCCGGGTCGCGAGGGCTTAAGCTTCCGGCGCGCTGCCGCCGCGCATTCTTCGCTGTCCCTTGCTCCGTCCCTCGCCCTGATGACTCGAATCCTTGCTCTCGTGCTCGTCGCTGTCGCCGCCGGCCTCTCGCTCGGCGGCTGCGCGACCACGACCGTCATGGGCAGCGGCGCCGGCGTGACCGCCACCGATGCGAAGCGGTTGACCCAGAGCGGGTTCCTTTCCGATTACGCGCGGCTCCGTCCGACGCCCTGGGGCGCGGGAATCGAGTGCTGGCGCGATTCCGCGCTGCACGCGAACAAGTACGACAAGGTCCTGATCTCGCGCATCGCCGTGTCGACGCAGAGCGAGCAGACGATCGACCCCACCGACCTCAAGACGCTGACCGACTACTTCCACGCGTCGCTCGTGCGCGCGCTCAGCCCGCAGATGACGGTGGTGAACAAGGCGGGCCCAGGGGTGCTGGTGATCCGCCTCGCACTCACGAAGCTCCTGCCGACCGGCGTGGCCGAGAGCCTCGCCGGGACGCTCGTGCCTTACGGTTTCGTCGCCGAAGCGGGCTCGGGCGCGGCCACCGGGCGGCCCGCGGGCTCGACGCCGTATCTCGGCGAGACCGGGCTCGAGCTGCAGTTCCGCGACGGCGCGACCGGTGCGGTGCTGGGCGAATGCCGCGACACCGAGATCGGGCGCAAGTACGCCGGGGACCTGAACGCCGGTTCGGTCGGCGCGGCGCAGACCTGGGCGAGCGGCTACCTCAACTCGTTCCAGTCGTGGTCCTACGCCAAGGACGCCTTCGACAAGTGGTCGATACTGATCGCGCAGCGGCTCGCGCTGCTGCGGGCCGCCGGCCCGACGAAGAATTGACGTTTCCGTAAGTGCGTGCAGCCCGGCCCTCACCCCCAACCCCTCTCCCGCACTTGCGGGAGAGGGGAGCGTCGTGACGAAAGCGGCTGTCAGCCGGTTTCGCAATCTTCAATAGGCGGCGGGACGCCGATGATCCGCGCCGTCGTCGCCGGGCTGCGCGCCTGCAGGTGAACGCGATGCCGGAAGCGCGGGCCGACGCAGCGACGCAAGGCGAGATCGCCGCCTGCCACGGCTGCGATCTCCTGCAGCGCGTCCCGCCGCTGCGCGCCGGCGCGCGGGCACGTTGCGCGCGCTGCGGGCAGGTGGTCGCGTCGCGCTCGCGCGATCCGTTCGACCTGCCGCTCGCGCTCACGGTCACGGCGCTGGTCGTGCTCGCGGTCGCGAACCTGGCGCCGCTGATGGAGCTCTCCGCGGTCGGACGCCACGCAAGCACGACGATTCTCGGCGGCGCGCGGCAGATGTGGCTCGACGGGCAGCGCCTCACGGCCTCGGTCGTCGCGTTCTGCGCCGTCGCCGCACCGGCGTTCTACCTCGCTTTCCTGCTCGTCGTGCTGTTCGGCGCGAGGCGGTACGTCGTGCCGGCCTGGGTGGGTCAGGCGCTCCGCCTCGCAAAGTCGATGCAGGCCTGGGCGATGCTGGAGGTGATGCTGCTCGGCATTTTGGTCGCGCTCATCAAGATCGCCGAGCTCGCGAAGGTGCGCCCCGGCATCGGCATGTACGCGGTGGGGTGTCTGGTGCTGCTCTTCCCGGCGATCGCGGTCACCTTCGACGCCGACGACGTCTGGCGCCGCATCGCGTGGCGGCATGGAGGTTCCGCGCGCCGCGACGCGAGTGCGGAAGGAATCGCATGACGGGCGCAGTCCTCACCGCGCGGGAAGCGGGCCTCGTCACCTGCGAGACCTGCGCGCTGCTGCTACGACCGCACGACGCCCGCGAGGCGGGGCACTGTCCGCGCTGCGGCGGCGTGCTCGAGTCGCGGCGCGCGCAGTCGATCGAGCGCACCTGGGCGCTGGTGATCGCGGCGGCGGTCTGCTACCTGCCCGCCAACCTGCTGCCGGTGATGGAGACCACCGCGCTCGGCAAGACCGAGCCGGACACCATCATGGGCGGCGTCGTGTTCCTGTGGACCTCCGGGTCGTGGCCGCTCGCGCTGATCGTGCTGGTCGCGAGCGTCATGATCCCGCTCGGCAAGCTGGTGGCGCTCGCCTACCTCCTCGTGGCCGTGCAGCGCCGCTGGCTGGGCGACCGCCGGCAGCGTACCCGGCTCTATCGCATGGTGGAGCTCATCGGCCGCTGGTCGATGCTCGACGTCTTCGTCGACACGTTCACGGTCGCGCTCGTGCAGCTCTCGCCGCTGATGGTGGTGAGGCCGGGGGCGGGCGTGGTCTTCTTCGCGGCCGTGGTGGTGCTCACCATGCTTGCTGCCGAATCTTTCGACTCGCGCCTGCTGTGGGATCGCGCGGCAAGCGCGGAGGGTGCCGATGGCGACTGATCCAGGACTCGGCCCGTTGCCCGACGCGGTCGTCGCCGGCACGCCGCGACGAAGGCTCTCGCCGGTGTGGATCATCCCGATCCTCGCGGCTCTGGTGGCGATCGGCATCGCCGTCCAGCAGATTCTCGCGGAAGGGCCCACGATCAACATCACTTTCAGCGGAGCCCCGGGTGTCGAGGCGGGCAAGACCTTCATCAAGTACAAGGACGTCAACATCGGCCAGGTGACCGGCGTGCACCTCACCGACGACTTCAGGAAAGTGCGCGTGACGGCGCAGATCGACAAGAGCGCCGCGGGACTCATGGTCGAGGACGCGAAGTTCTGGGTGGTCGAGCCGCGGGTGACGCTCTCCGGCGTGTCGGGCCTCGGTACGCTGCTCTCCGGCAACTACATCGGGTTCGAGGCCGGCAAGTCGGGCGAGCGCGAGCGCGACTTCGTCGGCCTGGACATCGTACCGGTGGTGAGCGGCCAGGCGGGTCGGCGGTTCACGCTGCGCGCCGACACGCTCGGCTCGCTCGGCATCGGTTCGCCGATCTACTTCCGGCGACTGCCCGTGGGACAGGTGGCGGCCTACGAGCTCGCGCCCGACGGCCGTTCGGTGAACATCACCGCCTTCGTCGACGCGCCGTACGATCGCTTCGTGCATCGCGCGACGCGCTTCTGGAACGTGAGCGGTGTCGATGTCTCCGCCGGCGCGACCGGCGTCCAGGTGCGCACCGAGTCGCTCGTGGCGCTGCTCGTCGGCGGCCTCGCCTTCGACACCCCGGACTTCGCGGACGACGCCCAACCGGCCGCCGCGGACGACGTCTTCATGCTCTACCCCGACCGCGCCACGGCGATGAAGGCGCCCGAAGGGATACGCCGGCGTTTCGTGCTCCACTTCAACGAATCGGTGCGCGGCCTGTCGGTGGGCGCACCGGTGATGCTGCTCGGCATCGCCGCCGGCGAAGTCACCGACATCGGACTGCAGTTCGACCGCAAGACGCTCGACTTGCGGCCGCGGGTCGAGTTCGTGTTCTTTCCGGAGCGCATCGTCGCCAGGCTCGCGCCGGAGGACCGCGCCCTCGGCACCGCGGTCGCCGAGCAGATCGCCGGCGAGCGCCAGAAGCTCCTCAAGCGCCTGTTCGAGGAGCGGGGGCTGCGTGCGCAGCTGCGCACCGGCAGCCTGCTCACCGGGCAGCAGTTCGTCGCCTTCGACTACTTCCCCGACGCGAAGAAGGTCGCGGTCGACCTGAGCGCGGAGCCGGCCGAGCTCCCGGTCGCGCCCAGCACGCTGCCCGACCTCGAAGCCAAGGTGACGAACATCCTGGTCAAGCTCGACAAGATCCCCTTCGAGGCCATCGGCAAGGACGTGCGCAAGACGCTCGAGAGCGCGAACACCATGCTGCAGGAGGTCGACCGCGCGGTGAAGCACATCGACCGCGACGTCACGCCGGAGCTGAAATCTTCGCTGGAGGAGCTGCGGCGCGTCGCCGCGAACGCCGACAAGGTGATGAAGGGCGTCGACGCGACGCTGCTCGGCCGTGACGCACCGGCGCTGCAGGAGCTTCGCGACGCCTTGCAGGAAGTGGCGCGCGCCGCGCGTTCCGTGCGGGTGCTGACCGATTATCTGGAGCGCCATCCCGACGCCCTGATCCGCGGCCGAACCGGCGGGGACAAGCAATGATCCGGACGCTTTCTGCGTTGCTGGTGCTCGGCCTCGCAGCCATGCTCGCCGCGTGCAGTTCGACGCCGACGCGCTTCTACACGATCGACGGCGTCGCGACCGCTTCGACTGCCGCGACACCGTCGCCGCTCGCGATCTCCGTCGGGCCGGTCTCGATCCCGCCGCTCGTCGATCGGCCCGAGATCGTGGTCGCCACGGCGCCCAACGAGGTGCGACTCGCCGAAGCGCATCAGTGGGCGGCGCCGCTCGCAAGCCAGCTCTCGCGCGCGTTGGCCCAAAACCTCGTCGTGCTGCTTGGCGCGCCCACCGTGACGCTCTTTCCGCAGACCTCGGGCGCGGACGCGCAGTTCCGCGCCGCCGTCGAGGTGCAGCGGTTCGAGTCGCGGGAGGGCGAGGCTGCACTCCTCGAGGCGGTGTGGACCGTACGCCGCATGCAGGACGGCACGGCGCTCACCGGGCGCACCGCCGCCCGCGAGCCGGTGCAGGGCAGCGGCTACGAGGCTCTCGCGGCCGCGCACAGCCGCAACGTCGCGCGGCTTGGCGCCGACGTGTCCGAGGCAATCCGCAAACTTGCGCAGTGACGGGAGGCGAGGCCCGCTGCCGCACGTCCGGAACCAGTCCGCAAGAGAAGGCAAGAGGGAGGACGACATGAAACGATCCACGACCTTGCTTCGCGCCGCGACCTTCGGCGGGCTGCTCTGCGCCGCCGGCGCCGCCTGCGGGCAAGGGAAGCTCGGCACCATCCGCTTCGACAACTGGGGCTACTTCCAGGACAACACCAACGACACCTACCAGTGGCAGTACCGGCCGCGGATCTTCGTGCCGTGGGACTTCGGCAACGGCTGGGTCGCCACCCTGCGCGGCGATCTGCCGCTCCTCTACACCAACAGCACCGGGCCGGCGAAACCGCAGGGCGGGTATTCGGGCGGGGTGGGGAACGCGCTCATCGAGCCGATCGTCGACACCCCCGAGGTGCTGCCCAACCTGACGCTGCGGGCGAGCGTGCGCTTCGTGTTCCAGTCGCCGAAGGGATCGCCGTTCGGCACCGGCGACCAGTATCAGATCGCGCCGGGCGCGGGGTTCACGCTGCGCATCCCGGACGTGCTCCGCGGCGTCACGGTGAGTCCGTACCTGCGCTGGTTCCGCGGCTTCGATCCCGAGACGCCGAGCACGCAGCTCGTCAGCACCCTCAACCTCTTCCCGGCGATCACCTTCGGCCTCGCCGAGCGCTGGTCGCTCGCGTTCTATCCGGAGAACCCGATCACCTACAACTACAACAACGGGAAGTGGTTCGCGCCGCTCGACCTGTTGCTGATCAACCGGGTGAGCAGGAACTTCGAGCTCGCCATCGGCGGCGCGGTGAAGCTCGGCAACCCCTCGGCGGCAGCGTACGACTACATCATCAACGGGCGCGCGACGTTCTACTTCTGATCGCGCCCCCGCACCGCCGTCACGACGCGCCGGGCCGGGCGCTCTCCACTTGCAGCCGCCGCTGCCGTGCCGCTTCGATCACGTTGCGGTAGATGTGCGGCGAGGATTCGAGCAGCGCCTCGAGCGCTGCGTCCTGGAAGAGGAGGACGGCGGTGTCGCCGTCCGCGGTCGCCGTCATGTCGGCCACTTCCGAGGCCTGCTGGAGCGCGCCGAAGAACTCGCCCACGCGCAGCCGGCCGAGGCTGCGTGGCGGTCCGCCGGCCGATCGAACGCTCGTCTCGACCGCACCGCGTACCACCAGATAGAAGCCGCGCAGGCGCTCCCCCTGGCGGACGATCGGCTCGCCCGCAGCGTACTCGTGCATGAGCACGCCGAAGGGCGCCATGTCGGCGCCCGCGAAGCGCCCCGCGGTGATGCCGGGCAGCTGCCGAAGGAGCCGCAGCGGGTCGCCGCGCTCGCCGGCGGCCTTCCCTTCGTGCGGCGGTGAGTCCGTGCCGAGCAGACCCTCGCGACGGCTGACGTACCAGATGCGGGTCATCAGCGCGTCGCGTACCGCCGCCGCGTGGGCGACGTCGTCCACGCTGTAGCCGACGCTGTACGTCGTCGCCGCGCCGCCGACCTGCGTCGTGTGGACGGCCGGCGCGGGCTCGCGGAGCACCGACGGGGTCTCGGCGAGCACGCTCATCAGGACGCGCTTCACGCGCTCGGGCGGCACGCCTGCCGGAAAGCTCATGTCCACCGCCTGCCTCAGGTCGGGACTCGGGCGGCTCAGGTTGACGAAGCTGCTCTTCGCGAGCGTAGGGTTCGGGACGATGAGCGTCTCGCTGCCGCCGAGCTGGATGTGTGTCGCCCGCCAGTTGATCTCGACGATGCGGCCAATGCGGTCCTCGATCTTCAGCCAGTCGCCGACCTTGAACGGACGCTCCAGCGCGACCAGCAGCCCGCTGAAGAGGTTGCCGAGCGGGTCCTGCAGCGCCAGGCCGATGACGATCGAGCCGAGGCCGAGCGCCGCGAAGCCCTCGCGGACGTCGAGGCCCCAGACGAACGAGGCGACGATCGCGGCTGCGGTTGCCACCAGCACCCCGCGGACGAGATCGACGAGCAGGCGTGGCGTTTGCGCCCGCCACGTCCCTTCCTCCGCCCGGCCGAAGAGGACCTCGGTGACGAACGAGAGCGCGGCGTGGACGCAGAAGATCCACAGCGCGGTCTCCGCGATCTGCACCCAGACGTCGGTGGCCGGCAGGCCGACGACGAGCCGCAGGAACAGGAGCACCGCGACCGCCGGCAGCACGGTGGCGCGCACGACGCCGATCGGCCGGTGGAGCGGGTTCCCGGCACGGCGCAACCGCACGCCCGCCTCCCCCAGGAGAACCACGGCGAGCGCGAGCACCGCCACGATCGCGCCGGCCTCCATGACGAGGTCGAGCGTGGCGCGGTTGACGACGGGCGCGGCCATCAGCTGGAGAGCGCGAAGAGGTCGGGCGTGCGCGCATCCGCCGCGAACGCGAACGCGCTGCCGAGCGCCTGACGGACCGTGGCGGTGACGACGATCGCGTCGGGCCCGGCGGCGGCAGCAGCGGCGCGCGCACCCTCGAGCGGCGGGCCGGCAAGCAGGTAGCGCGCGCGTTCGTGTCCGGCGATGCCGCCTGCGGCCGCGCCGGTGTCGATGCCGATGCGCAGCCGCAGCGCCTGCCCGTGCGTCGCCGCGATGCGTTGCGCCCCGCGGCGAACGTCGAGGGCGAAGTCCGCGCCGCGCACGACGTGATCGAGCCGGCCCGCGGCGAGCCCGGCCACCGCGACATACTCGTCGACGCTCGCCTGCAGCGGGTCGAGGCCCTGCTCGCGGGCGACGTCGTCGAACGCGCCGACGAGCTCGCGCGCCGTCGCGAGCACGTTGCCCGCACTGGGGTCCAGGCCTTCCAGGCGCACCCACACGACGGTGACCGACGGGTAGCGCACGTCCCCGGCCGGGGAGAGCGTGCCGTCGGCCCCGACGGCCGGCGAGGGGAGGAGCGAGCGGACCAGCGCTGCCGAGCGGCTTTTCGTGTCGCTGCACTCCTCCCGAAGCGACGTGACGTGCGCCGCGAGCTCGTTGAAGGCGCGGGCGAGCTCGCCGAACTCGTCGTTGCTGTGCGCCGGCACGCTCGCGCTCTCGGCGCCCGCGGCAAGCCGCTGCGCCGCGGCCGAGATGTCCTGCACCGGACGCGTGAAGCGGCGCGCGAGCCAGGTCGCCAGCGTGACGACGGCGAGCAGCAGCGCCCCGGCGACGATGATGATCCAGCGCTGCAGGGCGTCGCGCGGCGCAAGCGCCTCCGAGAGGTCCATGTCGGCGAGCAGCGCCCAGCGCACGCCCGGCGCCTCCACCGGGGTGAAGGCGGTGAGCACGTTCGCCTTGCGGTAGTTGGGACCCTCGACGATGCCCTGCTCGCCGGCGAGGGCGCGCCGCGCGGCTTCGGCCTGCGTCGGCAGCAGCAGGATGACGTTGTCGAACTTGCGGATCTGCTCCACCACGTTCGCCGGCACGCCGATCTCGAGGAGCTGCTTCGGGAAGCCCTTCGGATCCTCCATCATGAAGCGCGACCGGCTGCGGAACAGCTGGTCCGGGCCGACGAGATAGGTCTCGCCGGTCTTGCCGAGTCCCTGCGCCTCCCAGAGGCCGCCTCCGGTCATCTGCTCGTTCAGCACCTGGACCGGTACGCCCGCCACCAGGAAACCGAGGAGCTTCTCGCCCTCGTGGATCGGCGTGCCGATGAACGCCACCGGCTTGCGCAGGGCGGGACGGTAGCGCGCGAAGTCGACCATCACGACTGCGCCCTTGTCGGGATTGTTCTCGAGCGTGCGCACCAGGGCGGCGAGGTTCGACTCGCGATACGGGCCATGCTCCAGGTCGGTTGCGAAATCCGGCCGCTTGAACACCGAGTAGACGATCGCACGGCCGTCGGCATCGACGAGGAAGAGGTCGTCGTAGTCGAACTTCTCCACGATGCGCCGGAACAGCGGGTGGAACCGCTGGTGAAGCGCCGACCACTGTGACCCGTCGCCCGCATCGTCGAGCGCCGCCTTGGCGTCTGGCGGATTCGGATTCGCCGCGATATAGCGGTACTGCAGGTAGCGCGCGGCATCGGACTCGGGCAGCAGCGTGTCGATCGCCGGTGCGCCGCCGTCGAGGAACTTCGCGAGCCGCGGCGCGAAGTCGTCGCGATAGAAGCGCTCGAGACCGTTCGTCGCCTCGGGCGGGAGCGGGCGGTCGAGCTTGCGATACGCGCCGGGGAGCTCGCGCATCGCGTCGACGAACATGGTGGTCTCGGCGAGATGACCGACCTGCCGGCGGAAGTCCTTCAACCGGGCTTCGACCTCGTGCTTGCGCGCCGCGGCGATCCCGGTGAGCTGATGCGCGGCGGCCTCTTCGAGCGTGCCTCGGCTGGTGGTGAACAGCACCCACAGGATCGTGGCGGCCGTGCCGAGCGCGACGAGCAGGAACGCGGCGACGAGCTTCGACTGGACGCTGAACGGGTTGCGCGACATGGCCCGGCGAGCCCGAGGCGGCGGCGCGCGGCTACTCCGGGAACGCGCTCAGCCCGTACATGACGATCAGCCCCGGCGTCGGCACTGCGTTCGGCCCGAAGTTCTTGCGGAACACCTCGACGATCGCGTCGCCGCTGTAGATCTGCGAGAGCGCGCGGTTGACGGCGACGCGCAGCGACGCGTCGTTCCAGGGCAGGACGATCGCGAGCGTCTCGAAGCTCAGATCGTCGCCGAGGATCTCGTACTGCGTCGGGTCCTTGACCTTGCCCACCAGCCCCGCGAGCAGCAGCTTGTCGCTCACCAGCGCGTCGGCGGCACCCGACTCGAGCGCGGCGACGCCTTCGTCGCGGTTCTTCACGCGCATGACCGTGGCGCTCACCATCCGCTTCTTGAGCGCAGCGTCGAGGGCCGTCTCGTTGGTCGTGCCGGCGATGACGGCGATCTTCTTGCCCGCGAGTCCCTCGAGCGACGTCCCGACGCCCTTGCGCACCAGCATGCCGGTCGTGTCGACGAAGACCGGGCTGGAGAAGTCGACCTGCTCCATGCGACCGAGCGTCGCGGTGGTCGCGCCGCACTCCATGTCGGCCTGACCCTTGCGGACGAGCTCCATGCGGTTCTGCGAGGTCGCCGGCACCCACTTCACCTGCAGCGGTTGCACCTTGAGCTGCTGCTCGAGGCTCGCCACGACGCGCCTGCACAGGTCGACGGTGTAGCCGGCGGGCTGCCCGTTGTCCGCGAAGGAGAAGGGCAGGGCGTCGGTGCGGTAGGCGATCGCCACGGTCTTCGCGTCGCGGATCTTCTTCAGGCGGCTGTCGCCCGGAAGGGTCTGCGCGAGGGCGGGCAGCGCGAAACAGGCGAGGAGCAGCAGCAGGCAGCGTTTCATGATCTTGTGCGTTCCGTTGCGAAGGTGCGGAGCATAGCCGCGGAAGCGCGGCGCGCCAACGCGCGCGCGGGGGGTGGCGCGAAGTGAACATGAGTGTGAGTGCCGCTCCGAAGCGGCGCTCACTTGCGCGTCGGCGCGATGCCGAGCTTGCTCTTCGCCGCGTCTTCGCGGTCCTCGAGGTCGGCGAGGAGGCCGGCATCGGTGAGGTCGCTTCGGGGCGTCAACGCGCGACAAGCGCCGCAGACGGCGCCGGCGGTGCGCCAGGGCGGCGATGGGCGATAATCCGCGCACCGCCGCTGCAGGCTCCGAGCGGCAGTTCCGCTCCGAAGTCCACACGCACGCCGTCAGCGCTTGGCCAAGAAACGCCGATCCCCGCAGCAGCGGCCGGGCCCGTCAGCGCCCCCGGAGAAGCAGAGCCCAACTGCCGCTGCGGCCCGTCCGGCCGCGGCGACACGCTGGGTGATCGGTCTCCTTGCCGTCGCGCTCGCTGCGGGCGCGCTGGCGTGGTGGGCTCTGCAGCGCGGCGACCGGGTGCCGCCGAGCGTGCGTCCGGACGTGGCGGCGACACCGACCGCCGCGGAGCTCGTCGGCAGCGACGCCTGCGCCGCCTGCCATCGCGCCGAGCACGCCGCGTGGCGCGGCTCGCAGCACGCGCAGGCGATGCAGCACGCAAGCGCCGACAGCGTGCTCGGCGACTTCGCCGACGCGAGGTTCAGCTATGCGGGCGTGCAGTCGACGTTCTTCAAGCGCGACGGGAAGTACTACGTGCGCACCGACGGGCCCGACGGCAAGCTCGCCGACTTCGAGGTCAAGTACACCTTCGGCGTCGCGCCACTGCAGCAGTACCTCATCGAGCTGCCCGGCGGACGCCTGCAGGCGCTCTCGCTCGCCTGGGACTCGCGCCCCAAGGCGCAGGGCGGGCAGCGCTGGTTTCACCTTTACCCCGACGAGAAGGTCGACTTCCGCGACGAGCTGCACTGGACCAAGCGGTCGCAGAACTGGAACTTCATGTGCGCCGACTGCCACTCCACCGACGTGCGCAAGGGCTACGACCCCGCGAAGGGGAGCTTCGACACGCGCTATGCCGAGGTGACGGTCGGATGCGAGGCCTGCCACGGGCCGGGATCGACACATCTCGCGTGGGCCAAGGACCGCCCGGCGAGCGATCCGCGCAAGGGGCTCGCCGTGCTCCTCGACGAGCGCCGGGGCGTGACCTGGACGATCGATCCCGCGACCGGGAACGCCGCCCGCAGCCGCGAGCGGCGCAGCGACCGGGAGATCGAGGTCTGCGCGCAATGCCACTCGCGCCGCGCGCAGATCGCCGAGGGCTACCGCGCCGGGGCGCCGTTCCTCGACCACTACCTGCCGGCGGCGCTCACGCCGGGGCTCTACCATACCGACGGGCAGCAGCGCGACGAGGTCTACATCTGGGGCTCGTTCCTGCAGAGCCTCATGCATCGCAAGGGCGTGACCTGCAGCGACTGCCACGACCCGCATACGCAGAAGCTGCGCGCCGAGGGCAACGCCGTCTGCGGCGGCTGCCACCTGCCGTCGAAGTACGACGTCGCCGCGCACCACCGGCACCCCCCGGGCACGCCGGGAGCGCAGTGCGTGAACTGCCACATGCCGCAGACGACGTACATGGTGGTCGATCCGCGCCGCGACCACTCGATGCGCGTCCCGCGTCCCGACCTCTCGGTCGCACTCGGCGTTCCGAACGCCTGCAACGGTTGCCACCGCGACCGCGATGCGCCGTGGGCCGCGGACGCGATCGCACACGATCACGGGCCCGATCGCAAGGGCTTCCAGAAGTTCGGCAAGGCTTTCCACGCCGCGGAGACGAACGCGGCAGGCGCGGGCGAGGCGTTGGCCGCGGTCGCCGGCGACGTCGGCCAGTCGCCGATCGCGCGCGCTTCGGCGCTCGAGCGGCTCGGGTCCTCGGGTGCGGCGCAGTCGGGGCGTGCCGTGGAGGCCGCCGCTCGCGATGCCGATGCGCTCGTGCGGCTCGCGGCTGCGCAGGCATCGAGCGCGCTGCCGCCCGAGCAGCGCGTGCGCGCGGTGGCGCCGCTGCTCGACGATCCGCGGCGCGCCGTGCGCATCGAGGCGGCGCGCGTGCTCGCCGGCACCGGGGCGAGCACGCCGACCCACGCGCGCCATGCGGCCTGGTCGCGCGCGGCGAAGGAGTACGAGGCGACGCAGCGCTACAACGCCGACCGGCCGGAATCGTTGGTGGCGCTCGGGTCGTTCTACGCCGCGCTCGGGCGAACCGACGAGGCGCAGCCGCAGTTCGACGCCGCGCTGCGTCTCGACCCCGCATTCGTGCCCGCCTACGTCGACAGCGCGGACGTGTATCGCATGCAGGGCCGCGAGACGGACGCGCTCCGCGTGCTCGAGGCGGGACTCGCGCAGGCACCGGACAACGCCGCCCTACGCCACGCGAGCGGGCTTGCGCTGGTGCGTGCCGGCAAGCGCGACGCGGCGGTCGCCGACCTGCGGCGCGCCACGGAGCTCGCGCCCGACGACGCGCGCTACGCGTACGTGTACGCGATCGCGCTCGACTCGACGGGCAAGCGCAAGGAGGCGATCGCGCTGCTCGAGCGCGACGCGAAGCGCTGGCCCGGCGACCGCGACATCCTCATGGCGCTCGCGACCGTGCAAAGGGACACGGGTCGCATCGACGCCGCGCGTGCCGCCGCGACGGCGCTGCTCGCGGCGCATCCCGAGGATCGGGAGGCGCAGGCGCTGGTGCGTGCGCTGCAGTGAGAAACCGTGCACGAACCCTGCACGCCCGCTCGGGACGCCCGAACGGCGCCACTCGGCGGTGCGAATGCTCCCCATGGCCCGAGCTATGGCTGCGCTTCGCGCCGTGATTGGCACCGTTGGGGAGGCCCGCTTGGCCGCGCGGGTTCGTTCACAGCTTCTGATGCGCCGCGCTCGGCGCAAGCCGACACACGTCGGCCGACGAGTCGCGGCGGTGGACCCGGCGCCATCGCGGGAAATGCGACGCGACCGACGATCGACTACCATCGCGATCGCACCGCATAAGCGGCTGGCGCACTCTGTCAATACCAAGCCAAGCAAGGGAGATCCCGAACATGACGAAGACATTCATCCGATGGCTCGCGGCACTCGTCGCTGCGGTTCTGGTCGCCGGCTGCGCCGGCGGCGGCATGGGCGGCGGCGGACCGGTCGAGATCCGCAGCGGCCGCGTCGAGCAGATCACCGAGGTGCCGCTCGATCATCCGCATCAGCTCGGCGTCGGCGCGGTCCTCGGCGCTGCGGCGGGGGTGGGCATCGGCTCGCTCATCGGGGCCGGCACGGGTCGTGACGTGGCGATGGTCATCGGCGGCCTTGCCGGCGCCGCTGGCGGCCAGTACGCGCAGAACCGCTACGAGTCGCGCCAGGTCGGCCAGCAGGTCGTGGTGCGGCTGAACAGCGGCGTGCTCGTCGTGGTGACGCAGAAACCGAACCCCTATCTGCGCGTCGGCCAGTCCGTCTACATCGAAGGGGCGGGCCAGAACGCGACCGTCATTCCGCAGTAGTGCCCGCGCAAGCGCGGCACGGCGGTACACGCGGCTTCGGGGTTGAGTCCGCGTAAGCCGTCGACCAAGAACGACGATCCGGCGCGCGAGTGGGCGCGGCGGGCGGCGATGCCGAAGCCCGGCAGTGCGCGAGCACGCCGGGCTTCGTGCTTCACTTCGGCTGCGGTTCGGGCTTCGAAAGCCGGCGACGCGCCATTCTTCCGGATGCGCGAGTCGAAGTCAGACGCTCGAGGTCCCGAACGGCCGTCCCCAAGAACGGCTGCCCGCGGCTGCCGACGCGGAGCGTGCGGCGCGCAAAGGCGCCTCCACGGCATCAGCTTTGCGATCCCATGCGCGCGCATGACGACGCTTTCGCCCGCAGGCGCCGGCGCCCGGGTAGCGGTTTCGCCGCCGCTCCGTGAACTCTCCCGCATCGCGGCGTCGGACCTCGGGTCGGCGGGCTGAGGGCGTCGCTACCATCGCCCGATCCTTCCGGGTCGAGCCATGTCCGCGACGTCCTCCACCGCCACCCGCAACGCCGACGGCCAGAGCGCTGCGGAGGCCGCGCTCTGGAGCGGCCTCGCCGCGGCACGCGACACCGCGGAGCTCTGCCAGCGATGGCTCGCGATCCAGTGCCGCATGATTGCCGGCGTCGCCGGAGCGGTGGTCCTGGTGCGCGACGAGCGCACGTCGAACTTCGCGGTGACCGCGGTCTGGCCCGAGGTCCGCCGCGACATGAGCTACCTCGGGCGTACCGCGCAGCAGGCGATCGTTGATCGGCGCACGGTCGTCGTGCCGCGACGCGCGGGCGAGGAGCTCGCCGGCTTCGAGCTCGCCCAGCCGGTGGAGTCCGGCGACCGGCAGCGCGCGGTGGTGGTCCTTGACCTCGCGCCGCGCGCCGAGCCCGAGCTGCAGAACGCGCTGCGCCTCCTGCACTGGGGCGCGGCCGGGCTTTCCGCCGCGTTCCTCCGCGAGGATGCGGCGCGCGAGCAGGCCGCGCGCCAGCGCCTGCAGGGCGTGCTGGAGCTCGTCGCCGTCGCCGGCGCGCATGAAGGCTTCAACGACGCCGCCACTGCGCTCGTCACCGAGCTTGCCCGACGGCTCGACTGCGAACGCGTCAGCATCGGCTTCCTGCGCCGCGGCCGGGCGAAGGTCGATGCCCTCTCGCACAGCGCGCGGCTGCAGACCGAGACCAACCTCCTGCGCGCCATCGCCGGCGCGATGGAGGAGGCGATCGACCAGAACGTCGCGGTCGCGGAGCCCCCGCTCGCGAACGGGACGCCGGCAGCCGCGGTCGCCCATGCCGCGCTCGCCGCGACCGGCGAGACGAACGTCCTGACCGTGCCGCTCGCCGTTGCAGGCAAGGCCGTCGGGGCGCTCACGCTCGAACGGCGGCGAGATCGCGCCTTCGACGCCGAAGGTCTCGAGCTATGCGAGGCGCTCGCATCGCTCGTTGCGCATCCGCTCGACGTCCAGCGGCGCGCCGATGAGTCGCTCGGGGCGCGTACCGTCGGCGCGCTGCACGACCATGCGTCGCGGCTGTTCGGGCCGCGGCACCCGGGGTACAAGCTCGCAGCCGGCGCGCTCGCAGTGCTCGCCCTGGCGCTCGCGCTCGTACGCGCCGACTTCCGCGTCTCCTCGCCGACGACCCTCGAGCCTCTCGTGCAGCAGGCGGCGGTTGCGCCGTTCGACGGCTACGTGCGCGAGGCGCCCGTACGCCCGGGCGACCTCGTGAAGCAGGGGCAGCCGCTCGCGCGCCTCGACGATCGCGAGCTGAAGCTCGAGCGCCTCAAATGGCTCTCGCAGCAGGAGGAGCTGTCGAAGCAGTTTCGCGTCGCCATGGCCGACCGCAACGCCTCGCAGGTGCAGATCGTCTCGGCGCAGCTCGAGCAGGCGCGCGCGCAGGTCGCCCGCGCCGAGGAGCAGCTCGCGCGCACCGCGCTCGTCGCGCCCTTCGACGGCGTGGTCGTCTCGGGCGACCTCACGCAGCAGCTCGGCGCGCCGGTGGAGCGGGGCAGGGTGTTGTTCGAGCTCGCGCCGCTTTCCACCTTCCGCCTCGTGCTCAAGGTGGACGAGCGCGACGTCGGGTACGTGACGCCGGGTCAGCGCGGCACGCTCGTGCTCGCCGCGTTTCCGGGGGAGAGCATCGGTTTCGAGGTCACGCGCGTCACGCCGGTGTCGACGCCCAGGGAAGGGCGCAACTACTTCCGGGTCGAGGCGGCGCTCGACGGCAACGAACCGCGCCTCCGCCCGGGCATGGAGGGCGTCGGCAAGATCGACGTCGGTCGCGCCAGCGTCGCATGGATCTGGACGCGGCAGATCATCGACGCTGCGCGTCTCGCTCTGTGGTCGTGGCTGCCGTAGGCGCGCGCCCACAACAGGCGGGCCTCGCCATGTCAGCGGGCGTTCGACGACCAGCCCTCGGGGGCGCAGACGCGCCCGCGAGACTGAGCCTGCTGCACAGGGCAGGGCGCACGCGCCGGAACGCACGGTAGCCTCGAGCGTGGCGCAGTCGCTCTTCAGCCCGAACTGGTATCGCGTCGCCGGCCTCAAGCCGCGGCTCCGCGCGCACGCGCGCATCCATCGCCACCAGTACCGGGGCGCGACCTGGTACGTGCTGCAGGACCGCTCCTCGGAGCGCTACCACCGCTTCTCGCCCAGCGCGCACGCGATCCTCGGCCTCTTCGACGGCGAGCGCACCGTCGAGGAGGTGTGGACTGCCGCGCTCGCGCAGCACGGCGATGCGGCGATCACGCAGGACGAGATGATCGCGCTGCTCGGCCAGCTGCACGCGGCCGACGTGCTCGTCTGCGACGTCACTCCGGACACCGACGAGCTCTTTCGCCGCCGCGAGCGCGGCGAGCAGGCGGCGCGGCGCCGCTGGCTGACCAGTCTCTTCGCGTGGCAGGTGCCGCTCCTCGACCCAGAGCGCTTCCTTGAGCGCACGCGGCGCTTGGGCACGGCGCTGTTCCGGCCCGCCGGCCTCGTCGCGTGGTTCGCGATCGTCGCCCTCGCAGCGGTGCTCGGCGCCTCGCACTGGCGCGACCTTTCCGCGAACGTCCTCGACCGCGCGCTGCTGCCCGGGAATCTCTTCCTGCTCTGGCTCATGTTCCCGGTCGTCAAGGCGCTGCACGAGCTCGGCCACGCCTATGCGGTGAAGCGCTTCGGCGGCGAGGTCCACGAGATGGGCGTGATGGTCATGGTCTTCACGCCCGTGCCGTACATCGATGCGTCGAGCGCGTCCGGGTTTCCGGACAAGTGGCAGCGGATCCTCGTCGGCGCCGCGGGGATGATGGTCGAGCTCCTGGTCGCGTCGGTCGCGCTCTTCGTGTGGCTCGCGGCGGAGCCGGGCGTGGTGCGCGCGCTCGCGTTCAACGTGATCCTCGTCGCCGGCGTCTCCACGTTGCTGTTCAACGCGAACCCGCTGATGCGCTTCGACGGCTACTACATCCTCATGGATGTGCTGGAGATCCCGAACCTGCGCGCACGCGCGACGCAGCACTTCCGCTACCTCGGCGAGCGCTGGCTGTGCGGGCGGCGCGACGCGGAGCCGCCGCACGCGACCCCCGGCGAGAAGCGGTGGTTCATCGCCTACGGCCTTGTCGCGAGCGTCTACCGCGTCGCGGTGGTGGCCGGCATCCTGGTGTTCCTCGGCGAGATCGACCTGCTGCTCGGGCTCGTCTTCGCGACGGCCACGGCGCTCGCCTGGATCGTCGTGCCCGCCTTCAAGGGGCTGCGGCACCTGCTCGCCAGCCCGCGCGTTCGTCCGGTGCGCGGCCGCGCCGTCGCCGCGACGCTCGGCACGGCTGCCGCGGCGCTGGCGCTGCTGTTCGCGCTGCCGCTGCCGTTCCGCTCGACGGCCGAAGGCGTCGTCTGGGTGTCGGAGGAGGGGCTCGTACGCGCGGGTACCGACTGCTTCATCGAGAAGCTCGTCGCATCGCCGGGCGCTCGCGTGGAGCGCGGCGAGCCGCTCCTCGCGTGCCGCGACCCGGACCTCGAGACCGAGGTGCAGGTGCTCCAAGCGCGGGTCGCCGAGCTCGACGCACGCCATCGCGAGGCCTTCGCGACCGAGACCGCAAAGGCGCAGATCATCGACGAGGAGCGGCAGTACGCCGCGAGCCAGCTCGCGCGCACCCAGGAACGCCTCGGCGAGCTCACGCTGCGCGCGCAGCGCAGCGGTCGCCTTGCCATCGCCCGGCCCGAGGATCTCCCGGGCCGGTTCCTCGCCAAGGGCGAGATCGTCGCGCACGTGGTCGGTGACGGCGAGACGATGGTGCGCGCAGTCGTCGCGCAGCGCGACATCGACTTGGTGCGCAACCTCGCGCGCGGCGTGCAGGTGCGTCTCGCCCAGGACATTGCCGAGCCGCGCGCGGCGAAGGTGCGGCGCGTAGTCCCGTCCGCAGTGACCGAGCTCCCCACGGCGGCGCTCGGCACGCAGGGCGGCGGCCGCGCGGCGGTCGAGCCGAACGACGAGAACGGCGTGAAGTCGCTCGAGAAGCTCTTCCTCGTGGACGTCGACCTCGCCGATCCGATGCAGGTGGCGCTCATCGGCGGGCGGGCGCACGTGCGCTTCGACCTCGGCTGGGAGCCCGTCGGCTTCCAGTGGACGCGCCGCCTGCGGCAGCTCTTCCTCGCGCGGCTGAATGTCTGAGCTCGCGCTGCCGCCGCCGACGGCGCTAGGCCCATACGCGGAGCGCGCGCTGCCGCGACCGTCGTGGCTCGACGCGATCGCAGAGCGCCTCGCAGCGCCGTTCGCACGCAGGCTGCGGATGCGCACCGTGCGGGACGATGCGGTGGTCGGAAGAGTCAGGGCCGAACGCGATTCGCTGGCAGGCGCGACGTTGGAATCGCTGCGTCGTGCAGCCGACGAGTTGCGCCTCACCGGCCGGCGTCACGGCCTCACGGAGGCGATCGCGGTGCGGGCGTTCGCGCTCGCGAGCGTCGCCGCCGAGCGGACGCTGGGGCTCCGCCCGCACGACGTCCAGATCCGCGGCGCCTGGATCCTGCTGCACGGGATGGTCGCCGAGATGGAGACGGGGGAGGGCAAGACGCTCACCGCGACGCTGCCTGCCGCCGCCGCATCGCTCACCGGCGCGGCAGTGCACGTGGTCACGGTCAACGACTATCTCGCCGCGCGCGACGCCGAGACCATGGGGCCGCTGTACCGCGCGCTCGGGCTCACCGTGGCCGCGGCCGTCCACGGCCAGGATCCCGATGCGCGCCGCGCAGCCTATGCCTCCGACATCACGTACTGCACGAACAAGGAGCTGGTGTTCGACTATCTGCGCGACCGGCTGACGCTCGGCGAGCGTGCGCACGCGGCGGCGCGCCGGCGCATCGAACGGCTCGGCGGCGGTGCGGACGACGGGCGCGTCCTACTGCGCGGCCTCTGCTATGCGATCGTGGACGAGGCCGACAGCGTGCTCGTCGACGAGGCGCGCACGCCGCTCGTCATCGCCGGCCGCGATCCCGCCGGCAGCGAGCTCGAGACGTACCGCGCCGCGCTCGCGGCGGCACGGCGGCTGCGGCACGGGCCGGACTTCGAGATCGACGGGCGCGAGCGCGCGGTGCGGCTTACGCCGGGCGGCCGCGAGAAGCTGCAGGCGATGGCGTCCGAGCTGCCCGCGGCGCTGCGCGGACCACGATGGCGCGAGGCCTTCGTCGCGCAGGCGATCACCGCCATGTACCTGCACAAGCGCGACCAGCACTACATCGTCCGCGACGACAAGGTGCAGATCGTGGACGAGTACACCGGCCGGGTGCTCCCCGACCGAGCGTGGGAGCAGGGCCTGCACCAGATGATCGAGGTGAAGGAGGGCTGTGCGCTCACCGGCAGGCAGAGCTGCGTCGCGCGCATCACCTATCCGCGCTTCTTCCGGCGCTACCTGCGCCTCGCGGGGATGACCGGGACCGCGCGCGAAGTCGCGCGCGAGCTCTGGTCGGTGTACCGGCTGCCGGTGGTGCGCGTGCCGACCCACCGCCCGGTGCAGCGCGCCGACTTGGGGCTGACGCTCTGCGCCGATGCTGCCGGGAAGAGCGCTGCGATCGCCGCGCGAGTGGGCGCGCTGTACGAGGCAAAGCGCCCGGTGCTCATCGGGACGCGGTCGGTCGCCGCCTCCGAGGCGATCAGCGCCGCACTCGCGGCGCGCGGGCTCGCACACGATCTCCTCAACGCGCGGCAGGATCGCGAGGAGGCGGCCGTGGTCGGGCGCGCCGGTGCGTCACGGCGCATCACCGTCGCCACCAACATGGCGGGCCGCGGCACCGACATCCGCATCGATGCGGGCGTCGCCGCGCGCGGCGGACTGCATGTCATCGCAACCGAACTGCACGACGCGCGGCGCATCGACCGGCAGCTCTTCGGCCGCTGCGGTCGTCAGGGCGATCCCGGCAGCCACGAGGCGATCGTCGCGTGCGACGACGAGCTGGTGCGTGCCTTCGCCGACGCGCCGCGCCGCGTCCTGCTGATCCTCGCGCACCGTCTGCGCAGCGCCACGCTCGCGCTCCGCGTGCTCAGGAGCATCCAGGCGCGCGCCGAGCGCCATCACGCATCGCTGCGCCGGGAGCTGCTGCAGAGTGATGATCGGCTGGCCGACGTGCTGGCGTTCGCGGGGAAGGGGGAGTGAGGTTCAGGGATCAGAGGTCAGGAATCAGGGATCAGGGGAGGGCCCGCCGATTGCTTTGCGGATCACTGCGGCTTGACGAACCTCACCATGCACTTTGCGCCGGCGGGCACTTCGAGCTTCGGGTTCGGCAGCTTGAGACGCACGCCGAACGTACCCGCGGCGGCGTTCATCACCTGATCGACGACCGTGACCGTCGCGGCGAACGTGCGCGCGGGCGTTTCCGGCGCCACCTCGGCGCGGTCGCCGCGCCTGATCTCGCCGTAGAGCTTGGCCGGCAGGATCACCTCGACGTTGAGCGGATCGACTTCGGCAAGCCGGAGGATCGGCTCCTTCACGTTCGTCGTGGCGAACTCGCCCGCCTTGAGATAGCGATCGACCACGACGCCGTTGACCGGGCTGCGGACGGTGCGCATGGCGAGCACTTCGTTCGCCCGACCGACCTCGAGCTGCGAGAGGCGCTGCGTCTCGCGCGCTACCTTGAGCTCGGACTCGGCGAGCATGCGTTCCGTGCGCGCTTCCTCGAGCGCGTTCGGCGAGATGAACTTCTGTAGTGCGAGCTCCTCGGCGCGCACCTCCTTCTGCCGCGCCAGAGTCGCTTTCGCTTCACCGGCCTTCAGCGCGCCGAGCTGGTCCGATTTCGATCGCGCGATCGCAAGCGCCGCGCGCTCGGGGCCGGACTCGAGGGTCACGATGACCTGACCGCGCTTCACCGGCTCGCCGCGCTCGACGTGGACCCTTTCGATCAGCCCCTCGACCGGGCTGCGGATGTCGACCGTCTGGCGCGCCTCGATGATGCAGTCGAACTCACCCGTCTGAGCGCGCGCGGCACAGGCCGCGGCGAGCAAGGCGATGGCGAGAGATCTGGCGGCGGGCATGCGGTTGTCGTGAGTGGTTGACGCGCCGCTGATTCTGTCGAGGCACCGACAGCCGGACAACTGCGGAGCCGCGCCGAGGGTGGCGTAATGCCGCTCCCGCGCCAAGCGGCGGTGCTCGTTGCGATGTTGCCCGTCCACGGTGGGTCGCGGCTCGGCCGCGGGTTACACTCGCACGAGAAGAAAGAGCAGGCACAAGTCGAATGATCGTTTTCGAGCTGCAGTGTGGGGCCCGCCATCGCTTCGAAGGCTGGTTCGCCTCGGCATGCGAGTTCGATGACCAGAGGGCTGCGGGTCAGGTGAGCTGCCCGGTGTGCGGCGACCAGGGCATCGACCGCGTGCCGACTGCGCGCATCCAGCGCACACGCGATGAGCCGCGTCCTGTGCCGCCGAAGCCGCAGGCGGGACCTGCGCGCATTGCGCCCGAGATGGTCGCCGCGCTCGTCGACCACGCGCTCGCAACGTCCGAGGATGTCGGCGAGCGGTTTCCCGAGGAAGCGCGCCGCATCCACTACGGCGAGTCCGAGAAACGCGCCGTACGCGGTGTCGCGTCTCCGCAGGCTGCTGCCGAACTGCTCGACGAGGGCATCCCGGTGATGCCGCTCCCGGTGCCGGCGAAGAAGGACTGGCACTGACGGGTGGGCGTGTTCGCCCGCGCTCCGGCTGCCGTTCCAATCAGCGCATGGCCAGTCGGCGGTGGCACCCGTCTTTGCAGCAGCTCGGCACGCCCGGGGTGATCGGCTGCCGCTCCCTCACCGAAGAAAGGGTTTGATCCGCGGCGGAAAACGGCGTTAGATGCGAAAGGGGCGCCGCTCTCTGTGCGCCGTCTCCGGGATCACTCCAAGACTGCGGGAAGGAGGAACGACATGGCGACGAAGACCGGGCGCATCAAGAGTTCCCTCTTGTGGATCGCAGCGGCGGCCGTGCTCGCCGCACCGGGCGTCCATGCGCAAGCGCAGAAGCAAAGGACCACGGACGACGCGCTGAAGGATCCCGACGCGCAACCGAGTCAGAGCACGCCGCGGCCGCCGAAGCCGAACAAGGGTCCGAACCGGACGTCGGACGCCCTGCAGGACGCCGAGTCGCAACCGAGCCAGGGCACCCCGAAGCCGCCGAAGCCGAACAAGGGTCCGAACCGGACCGGTGACGCGTTGAACGATCCGGACGCGCAACCGGGGCAAGGCACGCCACGACGCTGACCTTCGCGACCACGACGCCGTTCGTCGCACGCAGCCGGGCGCGGCGAGAAGGTCGTTGTCGCAGAGTCTCCGGGGCTGCGGTAGCGAGCACGTGCCTATGTGCATTATGTCTACTCGGCGAAAACGCAAGCCCGAGCACGCACCGTCAAACGGCGACCACTTGAAGGCCGAAGTGTGCCGCCGCGGCGCACTGTCGCGCGTCGGCGGACACGAAAACTTCGGCCCCGCAGACGAGCGCCGCGCCGACATGGACGGCATCCATTCCCCGCAACGGCTTGGCCTCGAGCGCATCGATCGCCCTTTGCACGACCTGCGGCGAGGTTTCGCACAGCAGCACGTCGACGAGGTCGGCCCGCAAGTCGCCTTTCAGCTGTGCGTACTGCGTTTCGGTAAGGCGCTGCTCGCGCACCAGGCGACGGAAGGCGGAGATCATTTCGGGAACAGCGATCACCGCAACGGTCAGCTCCGTCGCGTTGTCACACCATGCGAGCACCTCGGCCGTGCCGGATTCGTCGACGTAGCGTTTGACCAGGGCCGAGGAGTCGAAGAACACGCGCATCGGCGAGGCTGACGTCAGGCCCGTGTCATTCGCCGCGATCCTCGACGATCATGCTACTGACCGGGGCGCCGCCCACCACCAACGGCCGCGCCGGGCGCCGTTTCCAGGACGGCAGATCATGGGCGATCGGGTGAATCTCGGCGATGGGCTTGCCATTGCGCAGCACGCGGACGATTTCGCCCGACTCCACCAAGTCGAAGTAGTGCTTTGCCTGGTTGCGCAGTTCGGTAAATGTCGTTTCACGCATCCTTCATTTCCTGATTCGTTGATGTACATATCAGTGTACATTAGATTGCGCTCGGCCACGTACACGCCAAGTGCATCCGCGGCGCGTGACTTCCAGGTGGGTGGCACAGGCGCAGCAGGTGCAGCGTGGTCACTGCCTCGACATCCCCCGCCACGGTGACCGCGGCGTGTGATGCGAGACACCGATCGATGTCGTCATGGCCCGCCTGTGACCATCACCCTGAGTGACGAGCGGCACCGCGCCCTCCGGGAGGCTGCCGGGCAGCGCGGCAGGAGCCTCCGAAACGACGCGCGCAGGCGTCGGCGCGAATATGGCCGGACTGGGCAACAAGTGCGCGGATACATCTGGACAGCGCGCTCGGGTCGGATCGGGAGAGTCACTCTGCGCGCATACGCCCTCGTCGGCGCTCGTATCGCTAAGCACGGCCGTTCCGGCCATATTCGCGCAACGACAGCTCAGGAACCGATCACGGCACGCAGTCCCGCGTAAACGGCCATCACCGTGGTCGCTGCTGCCGTGATCGCATTGCCCAGCTCGTTGAGCTTCTCCACCGTACTCTGCAGCTTCAGGGTCTTCTCGACCCCGCTGCCCACCAAGCCGTCGAGCGCCACCGACAAGCGAGCCACCGAAGGGGCTTGCGCACGGCGCCAGAGGATGCGCCCCATGAACATTCCCGACACGTAGCTCAAACCGATGCTGAGGGCGTACTCGAAGAGCTCGCGCCACTCGCGCGGGTTCTGCGGCAGCAACGGCGTGCCGTCGACGAGCGCGAGGAGCGCGCTCATGCCGAACACGGCCAGCAAGGCAAGGCACGCGGCCATCGCCGCAAGCACGATCGCCGGGCGCTGAGCGGTGGCCGCGAGCAGCAGGCCGAACGGCAGCGGAACGAGCAGGGAGGCTACGCGCAGGTAGACCGTGTTCAGGTCGAAGACGAGCACGATCAGCGCGTGCGCGATGAGCAGCAGAGCGAGCGGCAGCGCCCAGCGCGTCAGCCATTCCCGCGGGGACGGAATCTTGCGCGGCTCGTCTCGCCCCGGGGCCGCGCGCTGCGGTTCGGATGCGGTCGAGGCGGGCTCGACCGCGGCCGTCGGCTCCGCTTCGCCCGAGCAGCCGTGGTTCACACGGCGCGGCGCGGGCAGTGCACCACCCACCGCGGAAAGTGACGCCAGATTGGCGAGCGCGTGCTGCGTTCTCAGCTCGGCAGTTGCAGGGCAACCGAGGGAAAGTAGGCTTGGAATCGGGCTCGATCCGCGGTGGCGAGCGGCCAGTCCATGACCTTGGCATGAGCGCCGATGAAAAAGTCCGCGAGCGGCATGGCGGGAGCGGGGATGTCGACTTGCGATGCACGCCGCTTCCGATACTGCAGATATGCCTTGGCGCACGCCTCGGCCGCCGCCGCGGGTACATCGAGAATCTCGACACCCCAACTGCGTATCCGGTCGGCGACGCTCGCTGGCTCCGGCTCTCCGACACAGATCTCGGCCAAGCTCACCGCATTGATGGCCGCGCCTCCACCGGCCACACCGCCCACGATCGCGTCTCGTGCCCAGCGATAGAAGGGCGCGTCCGGGTCGAACGCGTAGATCAGTACGTTCGTGTCCAGGAGAAGCATCTTGCGCACGGCAGGTCGGACGCGCTCGTCGGCCTGGTCGATCACGGCTCACGCGTGAGCTTGCGCAGCTCTTCCCACGCCATGGCAGGGCGCAGCGGGGCGTTGCGCATGGCCTCGAGGCAGGCCTTCCTGCTCATGCGTCTGGCGGTCTTCTCCGGCTTCTCCAGCCGGACGAGCACGAAACGGCCTTCCCCCTGCTGTTGGATGTCGAAGACATCGCCAGGGCGCCCTTGCGGGAGGACGATGCGCTTCTTCGCGTCCATGATCGAGATCGCCATGGTGGGATAATCCCACCAGCGCTTGCTTTCCGTCAACCCTCACCCGGAGGCATCGAACACGCGCTTGAGGCAATGCGCGCGAAGCTCATCGAAGCCCGGCGCTCGGCCGGGGTGCGGCGAGGTCGGACGAAGTCCCGACACGTTCGCGACCGCAACCCATGCTGGGCGCTATCCTTGGGCCTCAGATCAGCGGGGGCAACCCATCGTGCCCAAAATTCCTGCGTCCTCCCGGCTTCGAGCCGCCCTGCTTCGACTTTCGACGGCAGGCCGACGGCTCGCTCTCGCCCTCCTCTGCGCGCTGCCGTTCGCGGCCGCGGCGGCTCCCGCACCGGAGCCGATTCGCCTCGCCCTCATCGAAGGCCTGTCCGGGCCGTTCGCCAATGCGGGCGAGGCGGTCTATCGCAACCTCGTGTTCGCGGTCGAGCGCGTCAACGCGAGAGGCGGCGTCGCCCTCCCCGGCGGCGCCCGTCCGCTCGAGCTGGTTCGCTTCGACAGCAAGGGCGGCTCGGAGGAGGCGATCACCCTGCTGCGCGCGGCGCTCGACCGGGGCATCGGCTACGTGCTTCAGGGCAACAGCTCCGCGGTGGCCGCCGCGATCGTCGAGGCGCTGAACAAGCACAACCAGCGGGAGCCCGAACGTCGCGCCATCTTCCTGAACTATTCGGCCGTCGATCCCGCGCTGACCAACGAAGCCTGCAGCTTCTGGCACTTTCGTTTCGATGCGCACGCCGACATGCGGCTCGCTGCGCTGATGGCGGTGCTCCGCGACGACACCCGCGTGAAGAAGGTGTATTTGATCGGGCAGGATTACAGCTTCGGGCGCCACGTCCTGAGCCGCAGCCGCGAAACGCTGGCGGCGCAGCGACCCGACATCGAGATCGTCGGCGAGCAGTTGCACCCGCTCGGCATGGTCCGTGACTTCTCGCCCTATGCCGCGAAGATCCGCGCGAGCGGCGCCCAGGCGGTCATCACCGGCAACTGGGGAAGCGACCTGACGCTTCTGCTGCGCGCGGCCAAGGACGCCGGTGTGCAGGCTCGCTTCTACACCTTCTACGGGAACGCCCTCGGCGTGCCGGGAACGCTCGGCGACACCGGGGTCGGGGCGGTCCTCGCGGTCGCCGAGTGGCACCCGAACATCGGCGGGCGTGGGTCGGAAGCGCTGTACGCAGCGTTCCGGAAGCGCTTCCCCGATCCGAAGGACGACTACCTGCACGCGCGAATGCAGGTGATGGTCGAGATGCTCGTCGCTGCGATGGAACGCGCAGGTTCGTCCGATCCCCTAGCCGCCGCCCGTGCCCTGGAAGGCCTGCGTTACGACGGCACGACCGTAAGTGGCGCGCACGCGGCGCGGATGCGCGCCGCGGACCACCAGCTGCAGCAGCCTCTGGTCGTGAGCGTCATGGAAGTGGCCGGGGGGCCGGAGGTGCCCCACGACGTCGAGGGATCCGGTTACGGCTTCCGCACGCTTCGTCGGCTGAGCGCCGCGGAGGCGGAGATGCCGCATCGCTGCGAGATGGTGCGACCCGACTGAGCGGCGTACCGGTAGCGGGCGCCCTACCCCCGGACGTCCTCAACGCGGAAAGCAACGTGGTTCGGCGTCGAATCCGCACGCAGCGGGTCCGGTGGACGAACCGGTCCGGGAGACCGCAGCGCTTCAAATCACGGCGTTGGTCGGCGCGATGCACGCGCGGGGACACGGGTTGCAGGCGGCCACCTGACCGTGCTTTGCCCACGCGGGATTGCGGCCAGCAGTGGCGGACCCGCGACCCACTCGGCACGGGAAGGTCGGAACGTCTGCCTGCTCTTCGCTTCGAATCAGCGCGCAGCGGAAGTCGAGAACGGGTGCCCCGCGGCGCGCGCAGCGGCGACCAGCTCGCCGTCCAGAGTCACCAGGGTGAGAGATCGGCGCATCGCGAGCTCGAGGTAGGCAGCATCGTAAGCGCTGAGCCCGTGCGTCTCGCATAATCCGTCGATCGTATCGACGCTCACTGGTTCCCGATCCACGAACACAGGCAGCCGCATCGCCTGCTCGACGAGGCGCCGGCGCTGCAGCCGGCTGATCCGTCGCCTTCGCTCTGCGGTCGCCAAGACGTTCGCCGACTCGAGAATCCACAACGAAGGCACCCAGGCCGGCGTCCTGGCGATTTCATCGAGGATCTGCTCGGTGAACTCCGTCGCCTCGTCCTCGAAGAACCATGCCAGGCTGACCGACGCATCGACGACCAGACCGGCGGCCGATGCGGTCAACGTCGCCCTTCCTGGATCAACGCGCGCAGCGACTCCGCGCCCAAGCGAACGCCCTTGCGCGCATCGCGCAAGCCTGCCACGGCGTCGGCAGCAGTACTCCGTCCGCGAGCGCCCTCCGGAGGCATGAGGCGCGCCACGACCTGCCCGCGCCGGGTGATCGTGATCTCCTCACCACGCAGCGCGCGCTCGATGAGCTCCGAGAGCCGGTTCTTGGCCTCGAAAACGCCAACAGTAGCCACCAGCCCTCCCATCTCTTAGCTAGCCAGAAAGCTAGATCTTAGCTTCTCGTGGCGGGGCTGTGCACGAAACCCGCCGCCCGGAGACATGGCAGCAATCGACTTTGCCCTGTTCGGGCGATGCGAAGGCGTCGCCGGCATCCAGGAAGGCCTTGTCGTGCCGGTCAACCCGCCGGCGATCCCCGGCCTCGGCGTCACGGCGGCTTCCAGATGTGGATCGAGCAGAAGGGCGGCGGCAGCTACGGCCAGCTCGCCGAAGTGGTCGAACGCATCATCGCGAAGGCCAGGACCCGGCCCGAACTGGCCTGGGTGAACACCACGATCCGCGCCAACGGCCAGCAGCTCCTCGGTGACGTCGATCGCGAGAAGGCGGAAGTCCTCGGCGTGCCGGTGCAGGACGCCTACGGCACGCTGCAGACCATGTTCGGCTCGCTCTACGACCACTCCCAATCTCTCGCGGCGTAAGGAGAAGCGTCGCTCGGCACCGGTTCTGTCCTGCGGGCGCTTGCGCCGCGGCCCCGCTTGGCCTTGGTCACCTTGTACGGGCCGAAGGCGGCCGCCATCGGGGCCTTCTGGCCGTAGCATGCGTCAATGAAATGTGCGAACTGCCAGTTCGAGCTCTCGGCTGCCTTCGCGTTCTGCCCGGGCTGCGGCACCAAGGTGGCCACCGCGCCGACGGCGCCCGTGGTCACGGCGCATGCGGATCGCCGGATGGCCACCGTGCTGTTCGCGGACCTGTCGGGGTTTACGTCGATCTCGGAGCGGCTGGATCCGGAGGACGTGCGCGCCCTGCAGACCGATCTGTTCGCTGCCCTGCGCGCGGTGGTCGAGCGCTATGACGGGTTCGTCGAGAAGTTCGTCGGCGACGCGCTGATGGCCGTGTTCGGTGCGCCGCTGGCGCACGAGGACGACCCCCAGCGGGCCGTGCGCACGGCGCTCGATATGCATGCGGCAGCGGTCGCGCTCAGCGAGCGCTGGATGCACCAGCTAGGTCATCCGCTGCTTCTGCACATCGGCATCAACTCGGGCCGTGTGGTGGCCGGCACCATCGGCCTCGGGGCAGACGCAGCCTATGCCGTCACCGGTGACACGGTGAACACCGCGGCGCGACTGCAGTCTGCCGCCGGAGCCGGGCAGACGCTGGTGAGCCCTGCCACGGAGGGCCTGGCCCGGCACGAATTCACTTTCGAGCCCGGCGGCAGTCTGGCCCTCAAGGGCAAGGCCGAGCCCCTTCCGGTGTACCGCCTGCTCGGGACCCACGCACAACCGCAGGCGCTGCGGGGCCTCGCCGCGCACGGGCTGGTGGCCCCGCTGATCGGGCGCGAGGAGGTGCTGGCGCAGTTGCTGGAAGCGGCGCACCAGGTGCAGGGTGCCGGGACTCAGGTTCTCAGCTTGGTCGCGCAGGCAGGCGTGGGCAAGACGCGGCTGGTCGACGCCCTGCTCGAGCGCCTCGGTTCGTCTGCGCCGTTCGCCCAGGCGGTCGTGCGCCGCGTGGTGTGTTCGCCGCTGGGCCAGCGACCCTACGGCGTGACGGCCGCCCTGTTCCGTGAAGCCTATGGCGTCGCGCCCTCCGACACACTGGACGAGGCGCGGCGCAAGGTCGAGCAAGGCCTGCGTGCCCTGGGCGCCGACGATATCGAGCTGGCCCTGGTAGGTCCGGTCGTCGGCCATATCCTGGGGCTGCAGGAGACCGGTCGCTCGAGCGAGATCGAGCCCGAACGTCTGAAACGCCAGATCTTCATGAGCCTTCGCAGCGTGCTCGAACGCCGCCTCGGCCATGGGCCGGTGGTGCTGGTGGTCGAAGACCTGCAGTGGGCGGACGCCGCCTCGATCGAGGGCCTTCGAACGCTTTCGGACTGGCTGTCCGACCGCCCGCTGATGCTGGTGCTGAGTGGCCGGCCGCCATTCGATCCGGACGCGCTGGACTTCGGTCGGGCCGAGCACACGGTCGTGCGGTTGCCGCCCATGGCGGATGCGGCGATCGAGGCGCAATTGCTCGCATTGTTCGGTGGCGCCGGTGCATACCCGGTCGATGCGGACCTGCATCAACGCATTGTCCGTCTTGCCGGAGGCAACCCGCTGTATCTCGAGGAGGTGGTGCGCTCGTTGATTTCGGACGGCATCCTGGTGCGCGAGGCGGATCGATGGCGCTGCGTGCCCAGGACCGCTGAGGTCGAGGTGCCGTCCTCCATCGAGGGCCTGCTCCTGTCGCGTGTAGACCACCTCCCGGCGCCAGCACGGCGCACATTGCAGAGTGCCGCCATCCTGGGCTCCGAGTTCGAGTCCGCCCTGCTGTCCGCGCTCGACGAGGAAGCCGCCGATCCGGCGTTGCTGGGCCTGCTGTGCGACAGCGAGTTCCTGGTCGCGGTGCGGACCGACGCTGCCGAGGCGCCGCGCCATCCGGCCGCACGCTATCGCTTTGCCAGCACCCTGGCGCATGACGTGGCTTACCAGAATCTTCTGCTGCGCCGGCGCGCTGAACTTCACCAGCGTGCCGGCACGGTCCTCGAGCAGCTGCGCGGCACCAGCCCGGCGCGGCTGGAGGATCTCGACGCCCTGTGCCACCACTTCAGCCAGGGGCAGGACAGGGCACGAGGCGCGCGCTACCTGGTATCCGCGGGGGACTGGGCGCGCGGCATCTATGCCAACGAGGACGCAGTGCGCTACTACGACCGCGCGTTGTGCATCCTCGAGTACGAAGTCGAGCACGACGTCGAGGCCATCGGCGGCATCCGTGAGCACATGGGCGACCTGCTGGGCCCCATGGGTCGCCGGGACCAGGCGCGTGCCCAATTCGAAGCCGTGCGGGCCTGGGCCGGCGTCACCGGCAGCGTCGTGCGCGAGGCCCGCATGCAACGCAAACTGGCCGGTCTGCACTGGGAAGCGGGCGAGCGCGAACGCAGCTTCACCTGCCTGCGAACAGGCCTTCAGCTGCTCGAGGACGCCAGTGCGGAGATGCAGGACAACGCCGGCGCGGTGATCGAGCGCGCGCACCTGTGTCAGGAGATGGGACGGCTCGCGTTCCGCACCGGCGACAACCAGGCTGCCGTCGAATGGGCGGAGCGGGCGTTGCAACAGGCCGAACGCGCGGCCGAGCGCGGTGGCGAAGATCCGGGCACACGCCGGGCGGCCGCAGCGGCTGTCTCTCATGCGCTCAACACCGTCGGGGCGGCGCTGGCCCGGCTCGAGCGCTCCGCGGAGGCGGTCGAGTACATCGAGCGCAGTGTCGCGGTGGCGCAGGAAGCCGGGCTGCTGCAGGCCGCCTGTCGCAGCTATGCCAACCTCGGCGTGCTGTATGCGACGCTCGATCCGGGGCGCGCCGTCACCACCTGCCAGACGGGGCTGGATACGGCCAGAAAGATCGGCGACCTGGGCTTCCAGTCGCGCCTGTACGCGAACCTGGCGGTGGCCTACTGCGCACTCACTCAGCGCTGCGACGACGAGGGCTTGCAGGCCGCGCAGTCGGCCATCGATCTGGACCGCCAGCTAGGCCAGATCGACCACCTGGCGGTGCCGCTGATCGTGCTCGGGCAGATCCACCAGTGCCACGGGAACGCGGGCCGGGCGCTGCGCTACTACGGCGAAGCCCTCGAGCTGGCCGAAAAGATGGGCGAACCCCAGCTCTTGTTTCCCTGCTACGAGGGCCTGGCGACCGTCTACCTCGACCAAGGCGACGACGCGCGCGCCGAGGACTATTTCATCCGCGCCGACGCGGTCTGCGCCAAGGCGGGGGTCGACCGCGACTCGCTGGTCGTGCTGCCGTTCCTGTGCTGACCCTTACTGCCCAAACTGCTTCGCGGCGGCAATGAGCTGCTCCGCTGTCGGGAAGGTGGAGATGCCGTCCGGGCCGTCCGGGGCTTCGATCTGCACCCAGCGGACGATACCGCCTGCGTCGACCAGGAAATGCCCAACGAGTTGCGTCGGGTGGGTCGCGAGGATCGCCTCGTCGGCAGCCTCCATCTGGAAGCCATCCAGGGCGTTGAGGACGGTGTTGGCTTCCATCGGCTGCGTCGGTGCCGGCAGCACGCCGTTCGGGTTGATGCGTGCCGCCGCGAACTGCTCGAGGGTGGTGCGGTAGGGCCATTCAGGCCGCTCCTGGCTGCCTTCGGGCAGGAACACCCCGCGCGGCACCCCGTAGGCGCGGTGCGTCAGGCAATCCGGGTCGCTCAGCAGCGTGACCGGTGTCGGGCGGTGGCGGAAGTACAGGCGCGCGCGCTCTACGGGCGTGTTGATGACGGCCAGCGTTTCGATGCCGGCCGCGCTGAGCACGGGTTGAACGGCGCCGAGCTGCACCACCTGTCGCCGGCAGAACGGGCAGTGCAACCCGCGGTAAAAGCCGATCAGGAACGCCCGGCCGCGCAGGTCGGCGAGCGACACGACGCCTGCACGATTGGCTGCCGGCAGGGCAAAGTCGGCCGCCCGTTCCCCCGGTCGCAGCGGCAACCGCTGGACTTGCATGAATGCGCTCCTGTCGGATGCCGTTGTGCGGAGTATAGGCCCGATAAACCCCCCCATCCCTTGGTGCTCGGACGCTCGTGGCCGCTCTTTACCCGAGCTCATCGGCCCGCGCCGCCACACCGGCGTGCAGACTGAAGCCGCCGACCTTGCCTGCCGCCGCACCGGATCCCTCATCGCAGGCCGGCAGGAACATCAGGTCAACCGCGGCCAAGATGCTGCAGCATGACGTTGCGCTCGACGACGCCACACACGCCGCTGCCATAGTCGGTTGACCGTCGATTGCGCGTCCAGCGATGCTGCGCCTGATGGCGACCTGAAAGCTCGCGCTCTTGGGGGGATCCGCTGGCCGATCTATCGCGATCTAGGACAAGCCGTAGCCGCGGCGGTAAAGCACCCAGCGGCCCTCATCCTCGCGCCGATAGTGACGTTCCTCGCGCAGCGAGACGAGGTGGATGCGCCAA
>Ga0209254_10000428_pt1 | contig 33712 bp, 28 predicted proteins | sample FrelakmetDIP11DI_FD_187148 | JGI IMG/M metagenome (GOLD analysis project Ga0209254, IMG submission 187148) | Freshwater lake sediment microbial communities from the University of Notre Dame, USA, for methane emissions studies - DIP11 DI (SPAdes)... | ecosystem: Environmental > Aquatic >... | reverse complement strand
CATCTGCGCCGCGCCGTCCTCGTGGATCAGCGTGTCGATCTCGATCTCCTGCGCCTCGCAGAAGGCGTAGATGTCGTCGAACAGCGGATCGAACTCGTTCACGGCCGCGATGCTGTAGGACTGGCGCCCCATCTCCGGCCGCCCCGAGCGCCCGATCGGCGGCTTCAGCGGGTAGTCGGCGTCGATGTTGGGCTCGACGAGGTAGAACTCGAGCTCCGGGGCCACGATCGGCTGCCAGCCCTGCTGCGCGTACAGGTCGAGGATGCGCCGCAGCAGGTAGCGCGGGGCCATCGTCACCGGCCGGCCGTCCGCGTAGTAGCTGTCGTGGATCACCTGCGCGGTGGGTTCCGCGGCCCAGGGCACGACGCGCGTCGTGGCCGGGTCGGCGCGCAGCACGATGTCGATCTCGGACGGGTTGATGGCACGGTCGTCCTCCGGGTAGTCGCCCGTGACGGTCTGCAGGAAGATGCTCTCGGGCATGCGCATGCCCTCCTCTTCCGCGAACTTCCTCGCCGGCATCACCTTGCCGCGCGCGATGCCTGCCATGTCGGGCACCACGGCCTCGACCTCCGAGATGCCGTGTTCCTTGAAGAATTGCCGGATGGGCGTGCTCATGATCGTCGTCCTTTGGCGTGCGCCCTCGCCGCATCGCCGAAGGCGGCGAACAGCGCACGCGAGAATGGGTTCTGCATCACCTGCCACTCGGGGTGCCACTGCACGGCGAGCGCGAAACCGGGCGCTCCGCGCACGCGGAAGCCCTCGACCAGGCCGTCCGGCGCGCGCGCCTCGACCTCGAGGCCGTCGCCGAGGCGCTGCACGCCCTGGGCGTGCAGCGAGTTGACCGTCACGCGGTCCGCGCCCGCGATGCCGTGCAGCTCGCCGCCCGGGACCAGCTCGACCTCATGCGCGGCCGCGTACTGGACCTCGAGCGGGTCCTCCTTGTTCTCGCGGTGGTCCGCGAGGCCCGGCACCTCCTGCACCTTCTGCCAGAGCGCGCCGCCGTAGGCGACGTTCATCTCCTGGAAGCCACGGCAGATGGCGAACAACGGCATGCCGGCCGCGACGACCCGCGGGATCAGGGGCAGCGTCGTCGCGTCGCGGTGCGGGTCGTGCATGGTGCCGGGGTCGCTGGCCGGCCCCGCGTAGCGCTGCGGCTCGACGTTCGACGGGCTGCCGGTGAGCAGGATGCCGTCGACGCTGTCGAAGATCGCCTCGAGGTCCGCATCCTCGCCGAGCGACGGGATCAGCACCGGAACCCCGCCCGCGGCGTCCGCGACGGCGGTGATGTACTTCTCACCGACGCAATGAAACGGGTGAGGGCCGAGGATTCGGCGGTCCGCGGGAATGCCGATCAAGGGTTTGGCGCGAGACACGTTTAAGATCCTAGACGGCCAACCGGGGGCCGCCCGCTGCATGTGCGGAGAATTAAACCACAGCACCCCCGCAGGCGTCGCCAAGCAGCGCAAAAAGCGGCGCAAATGCCAGCCGAAACAGCCGCTTATGCGCAGGCCGGCCCGGCCCGCCAGGCTTGCCGCCCCGGTGCGCGAGCGGCTATGCTCGGGCGACGCCGACAGCTGCGCCGTCACTAAATCCTAAACGTTCGGGGTTCCCATGCCGCAGTTTGCGGATTTCGAGCAGGCCCGCGCCTGGCTGGCCGGTCATCCCCAGGTGCGCTACGTGGACCTGCTGCTGCCGGACCAGATGGGCATCCCGCGCGGCAAGCGCGTCACCGCGCAGGAACTCGAGGGCGTGCACCGGCACGGCCTGCTGATGCCCGCCTCGATGTTCGCGCTCGACGTGCTCGGCGGCACGGTGCAGGCCACCGGCCTCGGCTTCGACGAGGGCGACGCCGACCGCGTCTGCCTGCCGCTGCCCGGCTCGCTCGCGCCGGTGCCGTGGCTCGGCGAACAGGTCGCGCAGATGCAGGTCGCCATGTACGAGCACGACCGCAGCCCGTTCTTCGGCGACCCGCGCCACGTGCTCGAGCGGGTGCTAGGCCGCTTCGCCGGGCGCGGCCTCACGCCCGTCATGGCTGTCGAGCTCGAGTTCTACTTCGTGGACCGGGAGCGCACGGTCGAGGGCTGCGCGCAGCCGCCCCGCCAGCCGCTCTCCGGCCGGCGCGAAGACAAGACGCAGATCAATTCGATGGCGGACCTCGACGAGTACTCCGCCGTTCTCGTGGCGATCGACGACGCGGCGCGCGCGCAGCAGCTGCCTGCCGGGACGGTGCTCGCCGAGTACGGCCCGGGGCAGTTCGAGGTGAACCTGCACCACGTGGACGACGCACTCCTCGCCTGCGACCACGCGATCCGCCTCAAGCGCCTCGTGAAGGGCGTGGCGCTCGCCCACGGGCTCGACGCCACCTTCATGCCCAAGCCCTACCGCGACCACGCCGGCAGCGGCACGCACCTGCACGTGAGCCTCCTCGACGGCGACGGGCGCAACATCTTCGCCGCCGAGGATCCGGCGGGCTCCCCGGCGCTCCGGCATGCCATCGGCGGGCTCGCGGCGACCCTCAACGACACGATGGCGGTGTGCGCGCCCACGGGGAACTCCTACCGCCGCTTCCAGCCCGAGGCCTACGTGCCCCTGAACCCCAGCTGGTCGGTCAACAACCGCGGCGTGGCCTTCCGGGTGCCGGCCGGGCCGCCGGAGGGACGGCGCGTCGAGCACCGCGTAGCGGGTGCCGACGCCAACCCCTACCTGCTCGCGGCGCTGGTGCTGGGCGGCATCATGATGGGCATCGAGCGCAGGCTCGACCCGGGCCCGGTACTGGCGGGCAACGCCTATCGCGACACGACCCCCACGATTCCGCTGAACTGGCCGGAGGCGCTCACGGCCTTCGAGCGCAGCGAGTTCGCACGCGAACTGCTGGGCGAGCGCTTCGCGCGGCTCTACGCCCAGACCCGGCGCGGCGAGATGCAGGAATTCGGCTCCTACGTCTCGCCGCTCGAGTACTCCTGGTACCTGACGACCGTCTGAGCCGTGGAACACATCCGCTCCTGGTACGCCGCCTCGGCCAATCCCGCCCCGCTGCGCGAGCCGCTGCGCGGCGAGACGACGGCCGACGTGTGCGTCGTGGGCGGCGGCATCGCCGGCTGCTCGACCGCGCTGCACCTCGCCGAGCGGGGCTACAGAGTGGCGCTGCTCGAGGGCCGGCGCATCGCCTGGGGCGCGTCGGGCCGCAGCGGCGGGCAGGCGATCTTCGGGTTCGCCGCCGGACAGGACAAGCTGGTCGCGCAGGTCGGCCGCGAGGCGGCCAGGCGCATGTTCGACGTCTCCGTAGAGGCGCTGGATCTCCTCAAGGACCGCATCGCGCGCCACGCCATCGACTGCGACCTGCACTGGGGCCAGATGCACGTGGCGATCAAGCCGCGGCACGAGACGGAACTGAAGGCCTGGCAGGAGGAACTCGCACGCGACTACGGCTACGAATCGCTGCGCTGGCTCGGCAGCGACGAGGTGGGCGGGATCCTCGCCACCGAGCGCTACATCGGCGGCCTCTACGACACGCGCAGCGGGCACCTGCACCCGCTCAACTACACGCTCGGCCTCGCCGCCGCGGCCGAGGCCGCCGGGGTGCGCATCTTCGAGGGCAGCGAGGTCAGCCGGCTCGAGCAGGGCGATACCGTCTTCGTGCACACAGCCGCGGGCCGGGTTCGTGCGAAGCACGTCGCGCTGTGCTGCAACGCCTACATGGATGAGCTGTCGCCGAAGCTGCGCGCGCGGATCATGCCGGTCGGCACCTACATCGTCGCGACCGAGTCGCTGGGCCGCGAGCGCGTCGAGGCGCTGATGCGCGAGAACGTCGGCGTCACCGACGTCAACTGGGTGCTCGACTACTTCCGCCGCTCGAACGATCACCGGCTGCTGTTCGGCGGCCGCGTGAGCTACTCGGGCCTCGACCCGCTCAACACCGAGCGCGCCACGCGCGCGCGCATGGTGAAGGTATTCCCGCAGCTCGCCGACGTGAAAATCGAGTATGCCTGGGGCGGCTACGTGGACATCACCATGAGCCGCGCGCCGGACTTCGGCCGCCTCGCCCGGAACGTGTACTACCTGCAGGGCTTCTCGGGCCACGGCATCGCGCTCACCGGCATGGCCGGCAGGCTCCTCGCCGAGGCGATCGCCGGACAGGCCGGGCGCTTCGACCTGTTCACGAAGCTCGAGCACCGCGACTTCCCCGGTGGCCGGTCGCTGCGCATGCCCGCGCTGGTGCTCGCGATGCTGTGGTTCCGGCTCAAGGACCTGCTTTGACCCGCCCCGGCGCGCGACGCGCTCAGAGCGTCTGGCCGTACTCGTAGAACTCCTCGTCCCGTCGCCAGCCGAGCGACTCGTAGAGCCGCTGCGCCGCGAGGTTCGTCCGCGCAGTCGAGAGCGTGAGCGCGACCGCCCCGGCCGTGCGCGCCTCGACGACGGCCGCCTCCATGAGCCGGCGCGCGACACCGTGGCGGCGCTCCGCGGGCGTCACGAACAGGTCGTGGAGCACGAACACGCGCGCAGCGCGCAGCGACGAAAAAGTCGGGTAGAGCTGCACGAAGCCGACCGTGGCGGCTGCGGACTGCGCGAGCAGGACGACGGACTCGCTGCGCTCGAGACGCGCGGCGATGAATCGCCGCGAAAGCGCGAGGTCGGGCGCGAGGCCGTAGAACTGGCGGTACGCATCGAACAGCGGCGCGATGAGATCGGCATCCCCGGGCGTGGCGCGGCGGATGTCCTTCGGCATGGTCATGGCCGGCACCGCGGTCCAGGCGGCCCGGCGCGCTGCGGCGCCTCGACCGCCGGGTAGACCTCGCCTTCGCGCGAGACGTTGTACATGAGGAAAGCCCTGCGTCTACACGGCGCCCGGACCCGCGGCAAGCTGGCCGACGCAGGCCGCTACTCGCCCGTGTAGCGCGCCCCGCTGGTGCAGGTCTCGTGCACGACGACCGCACAGAGCTGCGCCAGCTCCGGCTTCAGCCGCAGCCAGATCCAGCGCGCGAGGTTCTCGCTGGTCGGGTTCTCGAGACCCGGCACGTCGTTGAGGTAGAAGTGGTCGAGCTGCCGGAACAGCGGGTCGAACGCGGTCTTCACATCCGCGAAATCCATCACCCAGCCGAGCCGCTCGTCCACCGGTCCGCGCACGTGGATCTCGACGCGGAACGAATGGCCGTGCACGCGCGCGCACTTGTGTCCCGCCGGCACGTTCGGCAGCCGGTGCGCGGACTCGAGCGTGAATGCCTTGAAGATCTCCAAGCGCACCTCCTACGGGACGGGTGCCCGTACTATGCCCGTCGCCGTGCGGGGACGCAGCAGGAAACAGACGTGGATCCGGGGATTCCGCGCGAAGTCCTCGGGCAGCGTGGCACGCGACAGGTCCTCGACCTCGAAGCGCTCCGCGACGGCGGGATCGAGCCGGAACTTCTGGAAATTGCTCGAGAACAGGATCGTGCCGCCGGGTTCGAGCAGGCGAGCGCAGGCCTCGAGCAGCCGGGCGTGGTCGCGCTGCACGTCGAACCCGCGGGTCATGCGCTTGGAGCGCGACATGGTCGGCGGATCGACGAAGATCAGGCCGTAGCGCCGGCGCGGCGCGGCGCCCTGCTCCTCGAGCCAGGCGAGGCAGTCCGCCTGCACGAAGCCGTGCTGCGGGCCGACGAGGCCGTTCAGTTCCAGGTTGCGCCTGGCCCAGTCGAGGTAGGTGCGGGACATGTCCACGGTGGTCGACGCCGTCGCGCCGCCGCCCGCCGCGTGCACGGTCGCCGTGCCCGTGTAGGCGAACAGGTTCAGGAAGTCGCGGCCCGCCGCGAGCTGTCCCAGCCGCGCCCGCGTCGGCCGGTGATCGAGGAACAGCCCCGTGTCCAGGTAGTCGGTGAAGTTCACCAGGAAGCGGTAGCGGCCCTCGCGCACGACGTGGAACTGCGCCTGCTCGCCCACCTTCTCGTACTGATCGCCGCCGCGCTGGCGGCGTCGCACGCGCAGCACCACGCGGTCGGCGGTCAGGCCGAGGGTCTCCGGCAATACCGCCAGCGCCTCGTCGCGACGAGCGCGCGCCGCCTCCTGCGAAACGGTCGCGGGCGCCGCGTACTCCTGTACGCAGGCCCAGCGCTGGTCGTTGCCGTACAGGTCGATCGCGAAGGCGTACTCGGGCATGTCGGCGTCGTAGACGCGGAAGCAGCTCACGTCCTCGCGCCCGGCCCAGGCCTCGAGCCGCGCCAGGTTCTTGCGCAGGCGATTGCCGAACATCGCAGCGCCCGGCCGCAGGCGGGCCGCCTCCAGACGCTCGCGGCGGACCGTCTCGGGATCGGGCTCCACGGCGTCGGGTGTGAGTTCGAAGCGCAGCAGGCGGCACTCGATGGGCCCGTTGAAGAACGTGTGTGCACGGTAGGCCCGCAGCCGCAGCGCGCGGCCGAGCGGCGGGTGACCCGTGAACACGCCGGCCTCCCAGCCGGGGAAGCACGCCATGAGCTTCGCCCCGAGCAGCGCATACAACGGCGCGAGCGTCGCCACCTCCTCGAGCCGCGCACCGTACGGCGGGTTGACCAGCACGAGGCCCCGCGGCTCCATCGCCTTCGGCAGCTGCGCAAGCTCGCGACGCTCGAACGCGAGGTGGTCGCCAACGCTGCAGCGGCCCGAATTGGCGAGCGAGGCACGGATAGCGGTCTGGTCGCGGTCGTAGCCGCGGAATCGTCCCGGCGCCAGCGCCTCGGGCCGTCGGCGCCCGAGCGCCGCTGCCCGCAGTTCCTCCCACGCCGCCACATCGTGCTGCAGCCAGCGCTCGAAGCCGAAGCGACGTCGCAGCAGGCCCGGAGCGACGTCGGCCGCGATCAGCGCCGCCTCGATGACCAGCGTGCCGGAGCCGCACATCGGATCCACGAAGGCGCCGCCGGCCGCCGCGATCGCCGGCCATCCGCAGCGCAGCAGCAGCGCGGCCGCGAGGTTCTCCTTGAGCGGCGCCTCCAGGCCCGACTGGCGGTAGCCGCGCCGGTGCAGCGGCTCGCCGCTCAGGTCGATGGCGATCGAGGCCCGCTCGCGCATCAGGCCCAGGTTCAGGCGCAGGTCGGGGTTCGCGAGATCGACCGACGGCCGCGTTCCACGATGCTCGCGGATCCGGTCCACGATCGCGTCCTTGGCCTTCTGTGCGGCGAACTGCGTGTGCCGCAGCCAGGCGGGCCCCTGCCCCACGATGTCGATCGCGAGCGTGCCCTCGGGGGCGACGTGCTCCTCCCACGGCAGCGAGTGAATCCCCTCGTACAGCGCCTCGGGCGATTCGAGCGGCACCGTCCCGAGCGTCAGCAGCACTCGGCTCGCGGTGCGCGAGCCGAGGCAGGCCAGGTAGCCGTCGCGAATCGTCCCCGTGAAGCTCACGCCGGCGGGGTGCTCGCGGGTCACTTGCAGGCCGAGCCCGCGCAGCTCGCCCGCGAGCAGGTCCGGCACGTGCCGGGGACAGGCGGCGAAGAACTCGTGCTCGACCGTTGCCCATGAGGCCACGGGTCAGCTCCGCCGGCTGCCGAGCAGCACGAGGTCGCGCGGTGCGACCCGCTCCAGGCAGCGGGCGACGATGCGGTAACCGTCGGGATCGAAGGGCCCCGCAACGGCCTGCTCGAGCAGCTCGGCCACCGCGGCATCGCTCGTCGCGGTGCCCAGGTGCCGCCAGCGGTCGATGACGTGCAGCACGCCGCCCTCGCCCGCGGCGCCGCGCTCGCGGATGCCGATCGCGCCCGGGAACGGCCAGGGCCGGATCCGGAGCGACGCCAGCGCGAGCCGCAGGCGCGCGTCGTGCAGGGCGCGCGGCTCCCGGCCGATGCAGCCGCCGCGACAGCGACCCAGTTGCAGGGCGAAGCACGAGCCCGCGCCGCGCTCGAGTCCCATGAGCCTGAGACACAGGCCCGCCTCGCGCGCCTTGCCCTCGAGCGCGCGCCTCGCGTCGCGCTCGCTGCGGAAGGGACCGTACACCTCCGTTTCGTCCGTTGCGCCAGACATCTCCAGCGGTTCGACGCACACCTCGAGCCCCGCATCCCGCGGCACGAGCCGCACGACGTGCAGGCCGGCGGGCCGGCGCAGCCGGCGGTTGGCGCTGGGCGCGAGTTCCTTGACCAGGCGGGACTCGAGCAGCAGCGCCCCGAGTTCGCCCCCGGTCTCGATCCACTCGACGGCGCGGACCTGTCGCGCGAGCTTCGACTCCTTGCTCTGGCGATGCTCGCCCGCGAAGTGCCCGAGCACGCGGCTGCGCAGGTTGCGGCTCTTGCCCACGTAGAGCAGCCCCCCGCCTTCGCCGCGGAACAGGTAGACGCCGGGTCCCTCGGGCAGGTCCTCGGCGAGGTCGGGCGGCAGGTACGGCGGCAGCCGGGCATCGCCCAGCACCGCGGTCGCCGCCTCCTGCAGCCGCTCGAGGCCGGCGCTGCGCTCGAACGCCGCGAGCAGCAGCGGGAGTACGGCGGCATCGCCGAGCGCCCGGTGCCGCTGCCCGCACGCCAACCCGTGGCGCTCGATCAGCGCGTCGAGGTTGTGCCGCGCGTGTTCCCGGAACAGCGTGCGCGACAGCCGGACCGTGCAGAGCACCGGCGCCGCGAACTTCTCCCCCAGCCGCCGGAACTCGTTGCGCACGAAGCCGTAGTCGAAGCGCGCGTTGTGCGCCACGAACAGGCGCCCCTCGAGCCGGCGGCGCACCTCCGTGCGCAGGTTCTCGAACGGCGGCGCGTCCGCGACCATGTCGTTGCCGATGCCGGTGAACGCCTCGATGGAGGGCGGGATGCGCACGCCCGGGTTGACGAGGCTGCTCCAGGCCTCCACCACCTCGCCGTCCTCGAGCAGCACGATGCCGACCTCGATGATCCGGTGGTGGACGGCCATGCCGCCGGTGGTCTCGAGGTCGACGCAGGCCACGGGTCCGCGCAGCGCCGGCGCGCCCAGCGCCATCCGCGACGGGTCGCGTCCGGTCACGGCCTCAGAACTCGCCCGTGCCATCGAGCGTGAGGATCGGCGCATACAGGTCGGGGCGCCGATCGCGGAACACGCCCCAGGCGTGGCGCTGCGCGCGCACCTCGTCGAGGTCGAACGTGGCCGTGAGCACGGCCTCGCTGCTGCGGTCCGCCTCGGCCACTTTCGCGCCGGTCGGTCCCGCGATGAACGAGGACCCGTAGAAGGTCATCTCGCACTGCTGCCCGCGCTCGAGGCCGATCCGGTTCGAGGCCACGACCGGCACGAGGTTCGCGGCCGCATGCCCCTGCATGCAGCGCTGCCAGTGATCGCGCGAGTCGATGAGGGCGTCGTGCGGCTCGGAGCCGATCGCCGTCGGGTAGAGCAGCACCTCCGCGCCCATGAGCGCCATGCAGCGTGCCGCCTCGGGGAACCACTGGTCCCAGCAGATGCCCACGCCGAGCACGCCGAAGCGCGTGCGCCAGACTCGGAAGCCCGTGTCGCCGGGCGAGAAGTAGTACTTCTCGTGGTAGCCCGGCCCCTCCGGGATGTGCGACTTGCGGTACACGCCGAGGACCCGCCCGTCGGCGTCGATCATGGCGAGGGAGTTGAAGTAGGCGTTGTGCGCCCGCTCGAAGAAGCTGATCGGCAACACCACCCCGAGTTCCCGGGCGAGGCCTCGAAACCGCTCGAGCACCGGGTTCCCGGCGACCGGGCGGGCGAGATCGAAGTGGCTCGCGAGGTGGTCCTTGCAGAAGTACGGCGTCTCGAAAAGCTCTTGTAAAAGAACGACTTGTGCGCCTTTCTGGGCGGCTGCGCGCACCGTGCGCTCCGCCTTGTCGAGGTTGCCGGCGGCATCGGGCGAGCAGGCGAACTGGGTCGCAGCCAGCGTCAGTTTCATCGGGTGAGCCTCGGTGCGGTCCGCAGGGCGTCAGAGTGTACCGGCCCCTCGGATTGCGACAACTGGCGCTGAAGCGTGATTAAGTTGAAAATGCGCGGGTGTGGTCGCTCCGCGGCTGGGGGGTGGGCGGGCGACAGCCATTGCTTGCTTACGAATTTCGCAACGAAACCTAAGGAGACGAATTCATGTCGAACGACCTTCTGGCAACCCTGAACGGGCTGCTCACACCGGACGTGGTCGGCAAGGCCGCGTCGCTGCTGGGCGAGTCGGAGCCCGCCGTGACCAAGGGCATGAGCGCCGTCGTCCCGGCGCTGCTCGGCAGCATCGCAAATCGCTCGAGCGACCCTGGCTTTGCCTCGACGCTGTTCAACCTGGTGCGCGATCCGGCCAATGACGGCGGCTTGCTCGGCAACGTCGGCAGCCTGCTCGGCCCCGGCGCAGCCTCGCTGCCCATGATGGCGCTCGGCGGCAAGCTGCTTGGCTCGCTGTTCGGCAACAACCTCGGCAGCCTCGGCAACGCGCTCGGGAGCTTCGCCGGCGTCAAGCAGGCGTCGTCGGCGTCCATGCTGAACTTCGCCGCGCCGCTGGTGCTGGCGGTGCTCGGCAAGGCCGTGAAGAGCGGCAACCTGAACCTGTCGTCGCTCACCAGCCTGCTCACCGGGCAGAAGAGCACGTACGCGGCCGCCGTGCCGGGACCGCTGTCGCGCCTCGAGAGCTACTTTGCCGCGCCCGTCGTCGAGCGGACCGAGCGCTATGTGGCGCCGCCGCCGCCGCCGGAGCCGAAGTCGTCGATCTGGCGCTGGCTGCTCCCGCTGCTGCTCGCGCTCGTGGCGCTGTGGCTCCTGTCGCGCTGCATGGGCAAGAAGGAAGAGACCACCGAGGTGGTGGCGCCGACTCCGGCCCCGGTGATCGAGCAGGCACCGGCTCCGCTGCCGGCACCTGCCCCGGTCGTCGAGCCTGCCCCGGCCGAGTTTCCGCTCGCGAACTACTACTTCGAGGTAGACAAGTTCGAGTTGCCGGTCGCGCGCGAAGGGTCGCTCGAGGCGGTGGTCGAGTACCTCAAGGCCAACCCGACGGCCGTGGCCAGCGTTTCCGGCTACCATGACCCGACGGGCGACAAGGCCCACAACGAGGAACTCGCGAAGCAGCGCGCCCAGTCCGTGAAGGACGCCATGGTGGCGGCCGGCGTGCCGGAGTCGCAGATCGACATGGTCAAGCCGATCGAGACCACGGGCTCCGGCGACATGGCCGAGGCCCGCCGCGTCGAGGTCGCGATCCGTCGCTGACGGTAGACCCGACCCTGCGGTCGATCCACACGGGGCCCCTTGCGGGCCCCGTGTCTTTTCGGGCGGAGGCCGGGCGACCGTACCACGACCGGCCGGGGGCCCGGCTCAGCCCAGCAGCGTCGCGACGTGCCGCGCGATCATCGTCTCCTCGTCCGTCGGCACGACCCACGCGGACACGCGGCTGCCCGGCGCGCTGATGCGCGGCCCGTGGCGAGCGTTCGACGCCTCGTCGAGCTCGACGCCGAGCCACGCCGCGTCGGCGCAGATGCGGCGGCGCACCTCCGCCTGGTTCTCGCCGATGCCGGCCGTGAACACGACCGCATCGAGCCCGCCGAGCGCGGCCGCGAGCGAACCGAGCTCGCGCCGGGCCCGGTAAACGAACACGTCCACGGCGAGTCGCGCGGCCGGAACGTCGCTTGCCAGCAGGTCGCGCATGTCGCTCGACACGCCCGACATCCCGAGCAGGCCGGACTCGTGGTAGAGCAGCCGCTCGACGTCGCGCACGCCGAGCCCGAGCTCGTCGAACATGAACAGCAGCACGCCCGGGTCGAGCGAACCGCTGCGCGTGCCCATCGGCAGGCCGTCCACGGCCGTGAAGCCCATCGTCGTCGCGACGCTGCGCCCGCCGGCGAGCGCGCACATGCTCGCGCCGTTGCCGAGGTGCAGGACCACGGTCCGGCCCGCCGCCGCCCGCGGCTCGAGCGACGGCAGCACCGAGGCAACGTATTCGTACGAGAGCCCGTGGAACCCGTAGCGGCGCACGCCGGCCGCGGCAAAGCGGGGCGGCAGCGCGAAGAGTTGCGCCACCTCCGGAATCGTGCGGTGGAACGCCGTATCGAAGCAGGCGACCTCCGGCACGCCGGGCAGGCGCTCGAGCATGAGGCGGATCGCCGCGAGGTTGTGCGGCTGGTGCAGCGGCGCGAGCGGCACGTAGCGCGTCAGCCGATCGAGAACGCCCGCGTCCACCCGCGTCGGCGCCATGAACTCGAGCCCGCCGTGCACGACGCGGTGGCCGACGCCGACGATCCGCTCGCCGTGCAGTTCCTCGCGCAGGAAGTCGAGCAGGATGCCGAGTGCGTCGGCGTGGCCGAGCGGGCCGGCCGACAGCTCGCGATCCGCGACTGCCGCCGCGCCCCGCTTCGCGGCGAGCCGCGGCGCGGTCCCGAGGCCGGCGACCTGGCCACGCAGCTCGCGCTGCAGGGAGGCGCCCTCGCGCCGGAACGTGCAGAACTTGATGCTCGAGGAACCGGCGTTGAGGACGACGATCGCGTCCGCGCCCGTGCTCACGCGACCACCTTGGGCGCCGCGGTCCGGCGGGCGTGCGCGAGCAGCTTGGCGACCGCCGCGGAGCCGATGCGCATGCGCACGTTGTCGGCGCGGCTGGTGAGCACCACCGGCACGCGCGCGCCGAGCACGACGCCCGCGCTGTCGGCGCCGGCGAAGTACTGCAGCTGCTTGGCGAGCATGTTGCCCGACTCGATGTTGGGCACCATGAGCACGTCGGCGCGGCCGGCGACGGGCGAACGGATGCTCTTGGTACGCGCCGCGTGCTCGCTGATCGCGTTGTCGAAGGCGAGCGGCCCGTCGAGGATGCCGCCCTGGATCTGGCCTCGATCGGCCATCTTGCACAGCGCGGCGGCGTCGAGCGTGGAGCGGATGTTGGGATTCACCGTCTCCACCGCCGAGAGGATCGCGACCTTGGGCATCGCGATGCCGAGCACGTGCGCGAGGTCGATGGCGTTGCGCACGATGTCGGCCTTCTCCGCGAGCGTCGGCTCGATGTTGATGGCGGCATCGGTCACCAGCAGCACCCGGTCGTAGGCCGGCACGTCCATCACGAACACGTGGCTCACGCGGCGCTCCGTGCGCAGGCCGGACTGCGCGGAGACGACCTCGCCAAGGATCTCGTCGGTGTGCAGGCTGCCCTTCATGAGCATCTCGACGTCGCCCGTGCGGGCGAGCGCCGCCGCGGCCGCGGCCGAGGCGTGGCTGTGCTCGGTCGCCACGATCCTGAGGCCCGTGATGTCGGCGCCGTTCGCCTCGGCCACCGCCCGGATGCGGCCCGGGGGCCCGACGAGCACCGGCACGATCAGCCGGCGCCGGGCGGCCTCGAGCGCGCCGAGCAGCGAGTCGCGATCGCAGGGGTGCGCCACCGCGCAGGTCACGGGTTCGAGCGGCTCGCACTGCTTCAGGAGCCGCGCGAACACGTCGTTGCGCCGCAGGATGATCTCCGGCGTGGCGACGTCGGAGTAGCTCACGCGCCGCCGCGGCGCCTCGACCACGACCGTGCCCGAGACCACGCGGCGCTCGCCGACGCGGGCATCGCACTCGAACACCACGTGCCCGGTGTCCGCGCGCTTCTCGCGTACCGTCACGGAAGCCGAGAGTTCCTCGCCGACCCGCACCTGCCCGGAGTACTCGAGTCGCGTCGAGACGATGCGCGTGCCGGGCCCAGGCAAGCGGCGCTCGAGCAGCCCGGAGATCACGGCGCTCACCCCGACGGCGTCGACGGCGTCGACGGCGAGCGGCACGCCCGCGGCTTCCCCGGCTTCCTCGATGTGGAACGGCTCGACGTCGCCGGAGACGAGCACCAGGGCCTCGATCTCCGTCTGGGTGAGCGCACGCTGCGCGCTCGCCGTGGCGCCGATCTCGAGTTCGTCGAAGGTGACGTTTCGGTAGGCGGTCATGACAGGTCGATCCAGGTGGTCTTGAGTTCGGTGTACTTGTCGAACGCGTGCAGCGACTTGTCGCGGCCTGTGCCCGACTGCTTGAAGCCGCCGAACGGCGTGGTGATGTCGTCCGCGTCGTAGCAGTTCACGTACACGACCCCCGCCCGCAGGGCGCGCGCGATGCGGTGCGCGCGCGTGAGGTCGCGGGTCCACACGGCGGCCGCCAGCCCGTAGATCAAGGAGTTGCCGATGCGCACGGCCTCTTCCGCGTCGCGCACGGTGATCGCCGCGAGCACCGGCCCGAAGATCTCCTCGCGGGCGATGGTCATCTCGGGCCGCACGCGGTCGAACACGGTGGGCTCGACGTAGCAGCCGCCCGTCGCCTCGCGCACGCGCCGGCCGCCGCAGAGCAGTTGCGCGCCTTCCGTGCGGCCGACGTCGATGTAGCCGAGCACGGTCCCGGTCTGCACCTCGTCGACGATCGCGCCGAGCCTCGTCGCCGGGTCGAGCGGATCGCCCGGCGGCATGCGCCGGCCGGCGGCCACGACCTTCTCGAGCACCTCGTCGCGGACGCGCTCCTCGACGATCAGCCGCGAGCCCGCCGAGCACATCTCGCCCTGGTTGAAGAAGATCGCCGAGGCGGCCGCCTCGGCGGCGCGGTCGAGATCCGGGCAGTCGGCGAGGATGATGTTGGGGGACTTGCCGCCGCACTCGAGCCACACTCGCTTGAGGTTCGACTGGCCCGCATACTCGAGCATGCGCTTGCCGGTGGCGGTCGAGCCCGTGAAGCCGATGCAGTCCACGTCCATGTGCCGCGCGAGGGCCTGTCCCGCGGTGTGGCCGTAGCCCGGCAGCACGTTGAACACGCCGTCCGGGATGCCGGCCTCGGCGGCGAGCGCCGCGATGCGGATCGCCGTGAGCGGCGACTTCTCCGACGGCTTGAGGATGAACGAGTTGCCGGCCGCGAGCGCCGGACCGATCTTCCAGGCCGCCATGATCAGCGGGAAGTTCCACGGCACGATCGCGCCCACGACGCCCACCGGCTCGCGGGTGACGAGCGCCAGCGCGTCGTGCCCGGTGGGCGCGACCTCGTCGTAGAGCTTGTCGATCGCCTCCGCGTACCACGTGATGCAGCGCACCGTCGCCGGGATGTCCACCGCGAGGCTGTCGGCGATCGGCTTGCCCATGTCGAGCGTCTCGAGCAGCGCGAGTTCCTCGGCGTGCCGCTCGATCAGGGCGGCGAACCGCAGCAGCACGCGCTTGCGCTCGCGCGGCGCGCGCCGCGACCACGTGCCCGACTCGAAGGCGCAGCGGGCGGCCGCGACGGCCAGGTCGACGTCGGCTGCGTCGGTGGCAGCGACTCGGGCGAGCACCCGGCCGTCGATCGGACTCACGCAGTCGAAGGTGGCGCCGGCGGCGGCGGCGACGTAGCGCCCGTCGATGAAGGCGTTGCCGTTGATCGCCGCTGAACGGGCACGCGCGTGCCAGTCGGGGGTCGGGTGGGGCATGGGGCCGGGCCTCAGAAGGTCGGGGGCGTGCTCGCGGAGACGATCTCGCAGGGCTCGTGGCCGCCGTTGCGGAAGCGGTGCGGGACCGCGCTCGTGAAATAGTACGCGTCGCCGGGGCCGAGCGAGCGGCTCTCCCCGCCGATGGTGAGCTCGATGCGGCCGCGCACGACCACACCCCCCTCCTCGCCCTCATGTCGCAGCATGTCGGCACCGGTATCGGCGCCGGGCGCATAGCGCTCGTGCATGATGGACATCGCCCGGTTCGGCCGGCGCGCGGCGACGAGTCGCAGCGACACGTTGCGGTCGCCGAGGTCGGTGAGCTCGTCCCCCGCAAAGAACACCTGGGGACTCGCCGACAGGTCGAGCGTGAAGAACTCGGCGAGCGACATCGGGATGCCGTCGAGCACCTTCTTGAGCGAGCTCACCGAGGGACTGACCCGGTTCTGCTCGATGAGCGAGATCAGGCCGTTGGTGACGCCGGCGCGCTTGGCGAGCTCGCGCTGGGAGAGTCCGTACAGGGTACGCACCGCGCGGAGGTGCATGCCGACGTCCAGGGTCAGGTCAGGCACGGAGCGTTCAATATCCTGCACACGAGCCGCGTGAATGACGCGAATTTTCGGCCTCGTTTGAGGGGGGTGTCAATTTTTCTTATCATCGCGTGCTGACCAGTCTTTCCGTCCCATTCTCCCGGGGAACCCCGATGCCAGCCCACGCACCGCTCGATCGAGCCCAGCTCGAGGCCTTCTGGATGCCGTTCACCGCCAACCGCCAGTTCAAGGCGAAGCCGCGCCTGCTGGCGAAGGCGTCCGGCATGCACTACTGGACTCCCGAGGGCCGCCCGATCCTCGACGGCGTCGCCGGGCTGTGGTGCGTCAACGCGGGCCACGGGCGGCGCGAGATCACGGAGGCCGTGAGCCGGCAGATCGAGGAGATGGACTACGCCCCGCCTTTCCAGATGGGGCACCCGGGGGCGTTCGAGCTCGCCAACGAGGTCGTGCGCTGGCTGCCGTCCGGGCTCGACCATGTGTTCTTCACCAACTCGGGCTCGGAGTCGGTGGACACGGCGCTCAAGATCGCGCTCGCCTATCACCGCGTCCGCGGCGAGGGCACGCGTACGCGCTTCATCGGCCGGGAGCGCGGCTACCACGGCGTGGGCTTCGGCGGGATCTCCGTGGGCGGCATGGTCAACAACCGCAAGTTCTTCGGCGCGCAGCTGCCGGGCGTGGACCACCTGCCCCACACGCACGACCTCGCGCACAACGCCTGGACCCGCGGCGAGCCCGAATGGGGGGCGCACCTTGCCGACGACCTCGAGCGCATCGTCGCGCTGCACGACGCGAGCAACGTCGCCGCCGTGATCGTCGAGCCGGTGGCGGGCTCCACCGGCGTGCTGATCCCGCCCAGGGGCTATCTCCAGCGTCTGCGCGAGATCTGCACGAAGCACGGCATCCTGCTGATCTTCGACGAGGTGATCACCGGCTTCGGCCGCCTCGGCGCACCGTTCGGCGCGGAACACTTCGGCGTCACGCCGGACATGATCACCATGGCCAAGGGACTCACCAACGGCGCGGTGCCGATGGGCGCCGTGGCGGCGAGCCGGCAGATTTACGACGCCTTCATGCACGGGCCGGAGGGCGCCATCGAGCTGTTCCACGGCTACACGTACTCGGCCCACCCGGTGGCCTGCGCCGCGGGCCTCGCCACGCAGCGGATCTATCGCCGCGACGGCCTGCTCACGCGCGCGCGCGACATCGGGGGCTACTGGGCCGACGCGGTGCACTCGCTCAAGGGGCTGCCGCACGTCATCGACCTGCGCAACCTCGGGCTGATCGGCGCCGTCGAGCTCGAGCCGATCCCGGGCAAACCGGGCGCGCGCGGCTTCGACACCTTCGTGCGTGCGTTCGAGCAGGGCATCCTGGTGCGCGTCACGGGCGACATCATCGCGCTGTCGCCGCCGCTCATCATCGAGCGCTCGCACGTGGACGAGTTGTTCGGGAAGCTGGCCGGGGTACTGAAGGCCGCGGCCTGAAAGACGAACGCCCGGACCCTCGCGGGTGCCGGGCGTTCGAACGGTCCTCAGTGATCGCGACCGGGTCGCGCCGTCAATCTCAGTCCTTCGACCACGGGAAGGTCGTGGCCACGGAGAAGATGGCGCGGGCCTCGCTGCTGAACACGTCGTTCCTGGTGCCGTCGAGCGTCTTGAGGTCGCTGCCGTCGACGTACTTCAACCCGAGGTCGAAGTGGCCGAGCGTGTACGTCACGCCGAGGGACCAGTCGAAGTAGTTGCCCTGACCGTACGAGGCCTCGATGCCCTGGCCGTCGCTGAAGCCGACGTGCGCGCCGAGACCGAAGTTGGCAGGCAACTCGAAGGTGCCGTTGGCCTCGTAGTACCAGGCCTGCTCGCTCAGGCCGCTGAAGTTGCTCGTGTACGAGATCTTGCCTTCGATCCACTTGTACCCGAGCGAGGCATAGACCTCCGGGAAATCGAGCGCGTCGCCGTTTGAATCCGGGTACGTGTACCAGATCAGGCCGACGTCCCAGAGAAACGTCTCGCCGCCTGCGAAACCGGTGTACAGGTCGACCTCGATGTTCGCATCGTTGTTGCCGAAGTCGATGTTGGAACCCCACGCGCCAGCGTAGAAGCCGCTCTCATGGGCGTAGTCGAGGCTGATCTGCAGCGCCGGATCCTGGGCCGACTGCGTGACTCCGCGCCAGTTGTAATCGCTGACGACGGTAACCGTGCTGGAGATTTCGGCCTGCGCCGCGGCGCCGGCCATCGTCAGGAAAAGCGCCGCTGCGCCTTGACTCAGTTTCATAGCGGACCTCTCGTTGCTAAAAAACGACATTCCTTGAGCCGTCCAGGCCAGGATAGTAGCAGATACGATACCGATCGGATCGCGCCGCCCAGCGCTGGCCGCTCCGGCAGGCAACATGCAGGAATCGTGCCATGCAAAAAGGCGGCGACTCCGGCCGGGAACCGACGGGTGGCGCACCGGCCGGGCGCAGCGGACGGCGGTACCCGCACCGACTTGGCGCGCGGCCACCGGAGTGGTTCAGGTGGCGACGGCCGGCTCGTAGATCGCGTAGAACTTGCGCGCCGGCTCCAGCACTTCCCAGAGGCCGCGGAACCCGGCGGGCATGACGAAGCAGTCGCCGGGACCGAAGGTCCACGAGCGGCCCTGGTCGTCGGAGATGCGGACGCGGCCCTCGGTCAGCACGCACAGCTCGTTCTCGGTGTAGGACACGTGCCAGGCGCCCTGGCTCGAGCGCCAGATGCCCGTGAAGAACCTGCCGGTGTCGTCCGTGTACAGATTGCGAACGAACTGCGCCGGCACCGGGCTGCCGGGCGCGAGCCGCGCCGGATCGAGCTCGAGGGCGTCCTCGCGACCGCCGAAATCGTCGATCCTGATGACTGCGGGACCCGGTTCACTCATGACCCATCTCCCGTGACTGTCGCGGCACCCTCGGGGTGACGCCGCATTGTCCGCGCCATCACCTCGCGCACCTCCGCGTCCTCGGTCTGGCCGAAGTCGCGGTACCACTGCCCGACGGCGCTGAAGGACTCCGGCGTCTCCAGGCACACGATCTCGTCTGCGACGGCGGCGATGCGGTCGCGCGCCGCGGTGGATGCCACCGGTACGGCCACCACCACCCGCTGCGTGCCGATCGCCCGCAGGGACCGCACGGCAGCTTCCATCGTGGCGCCCGTGGCCAGCCCGTCGTCCACGAGAATGCCCGTGCGTCCACGCATGTCGAGCGGCGGACGCTCGCCACGATAGTCGCGCTCCCGGCGCTCGAGTTCGCGCTGCTCGCGGTCGCGCACGGCCTCGAACGCTTCGCTGCCCGCCGGCAGGTAGCGCAGCACGTCTTCGTTGACGACCACGGCCCCGCCGCTCGCGATCGCGCCCATCGCGAGCTCCGGCTGCCACGGCAGGCCGAGCTTGCGCACGACCAGCACGTCGAGCGGCAGGCCGAGCGAAGCGGCGATCTCGTAGGCGACCGGCACGCCGCCGCGCGGCAGGCCGAGCACCACCGTGTCCGCCGCCCCGCGCCACGCCGCGAGCGCCGCCGCCAGCGCGCGACCGGCCTCGGTGCGATCCGCGAAAACGCGCCGCATGATCCGCCTCCGGCTTCCTGCGCCGATGTTCGCGGGCCGCGGCGGCGGCGTCATGCGAGCAAGTACCTAAGTGCTATGCTGGCCGTCGAGGAGCGCTGCCCATGAGCGATCAGGCGCGACCGCCGCAGCCGTCCCCGCAAGCCGGGCGCGACTGTTGCCTGGCCGACAAGGTGGCCTGGATGCGCAGCCGGCTGCGCGCCGACGACGAGGCGATCGAGACCCACTTCTCGTGGGTGTTCCTGCAGGGCGATCGAGCCTGGAAGCTGCGCAAGCCCGTGCGGCGCGACTCCATGGACTACGGCACGCTCGAGGCGCGCCGCCTCGACTCCGAGGCCGAGGTCCGGCTTAACCGCCGCCTCGCCCCGCACGTCTACCTCGGCACCCGGCCGATCACGCTGGAGGCAGCCGGGCGGCTCGCGATCGGCGGCACCGGCGCGATCGTCGACTGGCTCGTCGAGATGCGCCGCCTGGATCGCAGCCGCATGCTCGACAGGATGCTCGCGACGCGACGGGCGACCGACGAGGACCTGCAGCGCGTGGCCGGGCGCCTCGCCGAGTTCTATGCCGGCGAACCGCCGGTCCTGACCGACGGCGCGGCGCTCGTCGAACGTCTGCGGTCGCAGCTCGCCGCGAATCATCGCGTGCTGGAGTCCCTGGACCCGCCCGCGGCCTCCGCCCTGCGCGCTGCACAACGCGAATTCGCGGACACGCAGCGCGACGCGCTCGACGCGCGCGCCGCCGGCGGCTGCGTGATCGAGGCGCACGGCGACCTGCGCCCGGAGCACATCCTGCTCGACGACCCTCCGGCCGTGATCGACTGCCTGGAGTTCGACCGTCAGCTGCGGATCCTGGATCGGGCCGAGGAACTCGCCTTTCTCGAGCTCGAATGTGCCCGGCTCGGGCATCCAGACGCCGGACGCCGGATCTCCGGCGTGTGCCTCGCGCGGCTCGGCGACGTCGCACCCGGGTCGCTCATGGAGTTCTACCGCAGCCACCGCGCCGCGACCCGCGCCAAGCTGTACGTGTGGCGCGCGACGGAGCCGGACGGCGGCTCGCCGGCACAGTGGCACGCCATCGCGCGGAGCTACCTCGCCACGGCGCTCGAGGCGGCGGGTCGCTCGCTGCACCTCAGCGGCGCCTGACCTCCATCTCGCGCAGCGCCACCACCGATCCGCCGCCCGCGATCCGGCGAATCGCCTCGCCGAACAGCGCCGAAGCCTCGAGCACGACCAGGCGGCCGCCGCCGCTCTCGTCCGCGAGGCGCGTGGGCAGGATCGAGTCGGTCACGACCAGGCGATCGGGTCCGTCGGGGCCGAGCAGCTGGCGCGCCTCCGGCAGCAGCACGCCGTGGGTCGCGAAGGCGTCGACCTGCAGCGCCCCCGCCTTGCGGCAGGCCCGCACCGCGCGCAGGAGCGTCGTGCCCGCGGCGATCAGGTCGTCCACCAGCACGGCGTGGCGACCCTCGACGGGACCGACCACGAGGTCACCGCCCGAGACCACACCGCCGCTGCGGCGCTTGTCGATGACGGCAAAGCCCACGTCGCGGCCGAGGCGGACCTCGAGCAGTTCCTGCACGCGCTGCGCGCGCTTGGCTCCGCCGATGTCGGGCGAGACGATCGTGACCGGCGCCTCGCCCACGGTCGCCGCGAGGTAGCCGGCCATCAGCGGCCCAGCCTCGAGGTGGTCCACCGGGCAGCGGAATGCATTCTCGAATGCGGCGAGGTTGTGCGCATCGAGGGCGAGCAGGTGGTCCGTGCCCACGGCCTCGAACAGCTGTGCCACGTAGCGCAGCGTCACCGGGTCGCGTTCCTTGGTGCGGCGGTCCTTGCGGGCGTAGGCCAGAAACGGCACGCAGGCCGTGACCCGCGCCGCGCCGCAGTCCCTGAGGCCCGCGATGAAGAACAACAGGCGGCACAACCGGTCGTTGGCGCTGCCCGCCGCATCGCCGCTCAGCGACTGCACCACGTACACCTGCTCGCCGCGCACGCTCACCAGCGGACGCGTCTTGTGCTCGCCGCCCTCGAACTCGCGCTCCTCCATCGGCGACAGCGTCGTGCCGCACGCGGCTGCGACGCGCTGCCCGAATGCGAGACTCGCCTGCGGGGCGAATACCAGTGGTTGCTTCATGCCCTCCCCCTTCACGCACACCAGCGGCTCGAGCCGCGCCACGCGGCGGGCGAGCCCGGCCCGCTCCGTCACCTCCACCACCCGCTCGACGCTCTTGTAGGCGCCCGGGGCCTCCTCCGCCACCCCGCGCAGCGACGGGCTGCGGACCAGGATGCCACGCGCCGCGAGCTCGTCCACGAGCTGCCGCCCGTGCCACTGCCGGGACGCCTGGTGGCGCGACATGCTGCGCCCGGCGCCGTGGCAGGCCGAGCTCCACGACAGCGCCTCGCCCGTCGCGCAGCCCGCGAGCACGTAGGAGGCCGTGCCCATCGAGCCGCCGATCAGCACCGGCTGGCCGTGCGGGCGCAGCGCGTCGGGCACCGCCGCATGGCCCGGGCCGAAGGCGCGCGTGGCGCCCTTGCGGTGCACGTGCAAACGGCGGATACGCCCGTCCACGCGGTGCTCCTCTTCCTTGCAGATGTTGTGCGATACGTCGTACAGCAGCCGGCCCTCGAACCCGGGCAGGATGCGGCGGAACGACTCGCGGCACAGGTGAGTGAGCATCTGCCGGTTGGCTAGCGCGCAGTTCATGGCGGCGCGCATGGCGCCGAGGTAGCGTCGGCCAAGCCCGGAGCGGATTGGCGCGCAGGCGAGTTCGCGGTCCGGCAGCTGCAGACCGAACGACGGAGCGGCGATCACCATGTCGCGCAGGTAGTCCGTGCCGACCTGGTGGCCGAGGCCGCGCGAGCCGCAGTGGATGCTCACCACCGCGCGGCCGGCCTCGAGTCCGTAGCCCGCGGCGGCCGCGGCGTCGTACACCTCGGTGACCCACTGCACCTCGAGGTAGTGGTTGCCGGAACCGAGCGTGCCCATTTCCTCGCGCTGCCGCTCGCGCGCCCGCTGCGACAATGCACCCGGGTCGGCGCCGCCGATGCAGCCGCCCTCCTCGACGTGCGCGAGGTCCTCCACCGAGCCATAGCCCTGCGCCACGGCCCAGCGCGCGCCGCCGGTGAGCATGGCGTCCATCTGCGCGTCGGAGAGCCGGAGCCGCCCGGTGCTGCCCACACCCGCCGGGATAGCGCGCGACAGCTCGTGGGCCAGCCGCGCCTGCACGCCGACGATCTCGTCGCGCGTGCAGGCGGACACCAGCGTGCGCACGCCGCACGAGATGTCGAAGCCCACGCCGCCCGCCGAGACGACGCCGCCCTCGTCCGCGTCGAAGGCCGCGACCCCGCCGATGGGAAACCCGTAGCCCCAGTGCGCGTCGGGCATCGCGCAGGCTGCGCCCACGATGCCGGGCAGGCTCGCGACGTTGCAGATCTGCTGACGCACCTTGTCGTCCATGTCGGCCAGCAGCGCCTCGTCCGCGTACAGCACGGCCGGCACGCGCATCGCGCCCTCGCGGTCGATCACCCACCGGTAATCGCCGTCGCGGCGAACGCCCTCGAGGTTCATGCGCCTCTCCTGTTCAGACGTCGAGGATGCACTGCGCGCGCCAGCGGCTGTCCGCATCCTGGCGCACCGCGAGCTCCGTGAACGTCGCGCCCTTCACTTCGACGGCCGGCTCGTGCCGGGCGACGTCCACCGGCTCACCGCGGGCCTCGGCCTCGAGCTCACAGCCGGCGATGCGCACACGGAACTCCGCGAGCAGCAGGCGTCGCGTCGCCATCTGGAAGACGACCGAATTCAGCCATTCATAGAGCAGCAGTTCGAGGTCCGGCGCGCTGCAGTGGATGCGGACCACCTCGATGGGCCGCACCAGCGCGGGGTCGGTGACGACCGCAGTCAGCGCAAGGGCCGCCTGCTCGAAAGCCTGGTCCGGGGTCGCGCCGCGCCCGCGCACGCCGATGTCCGCGCCGTGAGCGAAGTGCTCCCAGCCGCTCATCGCGCCGGGGCGGCCCGGGTCCGCAGCATGCGGACCCGCGCCCGGATTACTCGAGTGACTCGCGGCGCTTCTCCTCGCCACGCAAGGTCACCATCCGCGCCTGCAACTGCCGCTTGGCGGCGTCGAACGCATCGCGGATCACGACGTACACGTCCTCGTGGCCGTCGCGCTGCGGACGCTCCATGTCCACCACGACGTCCTCGCCCGGCAGCGCGAGCTGGACCTTGACGTTGAACACCTTGCCCTGGTGATGGTGGCGATGCGGCGAGTCGACGACGACTCGGCAGGACGTGATGCGGTCGCTGAAGACCTTGAGGTGTTCGGCGAGCTCACGCACGCGAGTCTCGACCGCGGTGGAGGATTCCATGTGGCGGAAGGTGATTTGGACGGGGATGGTCACGGCTCATTGTCCTCCGCTTGCTGCTGTCTGCCCTTGAAGGGACGGTTTCATTGTCGAACGGCCCCGGTCCACGAGAATAAGTATTGCCCGCAGGGACTCGCGGCGCGGACGGCAAGCGTACACTGGCGAAAGGAGCCCGGAGGAGATGAATCCGGCGCGACTGCCCGGAAATACCTGATGGCACCCGGACCCGGCGACGCGCCCGGCATTGCGGACGCCGAGTGTCCTTGACGAGCGGACCATGGCGGACATGCATCCCCCGCTGATCGCCGGACTGCTGCGCCCCGAGGCCTACCCGCATGCCGTGACCTCGCCCGTCCGCCTCGCGGAGACGCACATTTCCTGGGTGCTGCTGACGGGCGAGTACGCGTACAAGCTCAAGAAGCCGCTGCGCCTGAGCTTCCTCGACTACTCGACCCTCGAGCGACGACGGGAGCTGTGCGAGGAGGAGGTCCGTCTCAACCGGCGCCACGCGCCGGACCTGTACCTCGGAGTGAGCGCGATCGGCGGCACGACGACCGAGCCGAGGGTGGACGGCGACGGCCCCCCGCTCGAGCATGCCGTGCGGATGCGTCAGTTCGACGCGCGCGACGAGCTCGTTGCGCTGCTCGGCGCGGGGACTGCGACCACGGAGGCATTGGCCGCCCTCGGCGTAGACATCGCCCGGCTGCATGCCATCGCCGCGCCGGCTCCCGCGGGCAGCCGCTTCGGCGACCCGGACACCGTGCATCGGGTGACCCTCGACAATTTCGCCGAGCTGCGCCGGTTGCCCGAATGCCAGGCGGAGGCGCGCCGGGTCGCCGCGCTGGAGCAACGGCTGACCGAAGCGGTCGGCGCGCACCGCGAACTGATGCGCGAGCGACTGGCGGGCGGCCGGGTCCGCGAATGCCACGGCGACCTGCACTGCGGCAACGTGGTGCGCTGGCGAGGCAGGCTCACGCCGTTCGACGGCATCGAGTTCGACCCGGCGCTGCGCTTCATCGACGTCGCGAACGACATCGGCTTCCTGACGATGGACCTCGCCGAGCGTGGTCGCGCCGACCTGCGCCACGGCGTGCTGCAGGCGTGGCTGGAAGCGCTCGGCGACTTCGCGGGACTGTCGCTGCTTCCCTACTACGAGTGCTATCGGGCGCTGGTGCGCGCCAAGGTGGCCGCGCTGGGCGCCCTGCAGGCGCCGTTTCCGTCGACCCGCCGCGACGATGCCGTCGCGGCCTGCATGCGCTACCTCGACTGGGCCGGGCATCGCCTCGAGCCCCGCCGCCCCGCCCTGCTGCTCACCTGCGGCTTGTCGGGCTCCGGCAAGACCTGGCTGTCCCGGCAGATCGGCCCGCCGCTCGGGGCGCTGCACGTCCGCTCCGACGTCGAGCGCAAGCGCCTCGCCGGACTCGCGGCGCACGAGGACTCGCGCTCGGCGCCGGACGGCGGGATCTACACGCTGGAGTTCAACGCGCGCACCTACGGGCGGCTCGAGCAGTGCGCAGGCGCCGCGCTGGCGGGCGGCGAGACGGTCATCGTGGATGCCGCCTTCCTGCGGCGCGCCGAGCGTGCCCGCTTCGTGGAACTCGCGGCGGCGCGGCACGCCCCCATCGTGATCGTGCACTGCCGCGCGCCGGACCACGTGCTGCGGCAGCGGGTCGCGGAGCGCAGCGCAGCGCGCAGCGACGCCTCCGAGGCCGGAACCGAGCTGCTCGAACGGCAGCCTGCGTACTGGGAGGAGTTCGAGGAACAGGAGCGCGGGCACGTGCTCCAGGTGGACACGAGCGTCGCCGGCGCACCCGAGGCGGCGCTCTCCGGCCTGAAGTCACGCCTCCCGGCCTGACCCGGCGTCAGGCCTGCGGCAGTCGTTCCACGAGGACGTTGCACGCGAGGCGGTCGAGCACCGCCTCGGCCGTGTTGCCCACGAACCAGCGGTCGAGCCGACCCCGTGACACCGCACCCATGACCACGATGCCTGCGCCCAGCGTGGACGCCTCGTCGAGGATCGCGCGCGCCGGCCTGCCCACCCGCAGGTGCGCGTGGCCGGGTGGCAGCGAGTGCTCCACGGCCAGCGCGCGGAGCTCGGTCGCGGCGTGCTCGACGGAGGACTCGGGCGGCGGAACAGCCGCCGCCGCAATGTACGCGTCGCCGATCACCGTCACCGGCGCAGGGACTGCGAACACGTGCAGCGCATGCACCTCGCTCCCGAGCGGCCCGGCCAGCATCGCGGCGGTGCGGAGCAGGCGGCGGTCGAGCGCCGCCGGCTTGTCGTGGGCGTGCAGCGGGTCGACGCAGACGAGCAGCCGCCCCCCCTCGAGCCGTGCCGGGTCCTTCACCAGCAGCAGCGGCACAGGGCACTCCCGGATCAGGTGCCAGTCCGACCCCGTGAAGAGCGTGCGCTCGACTCGGCCGTGGTGCACGCTGTGCTTCACGACGAGATCGGGCTGCGTCGCGGCCACACGCGCCAGGACCACCTCGTGGAACGGCGTGCCCCACAGCGCCTCGCACAGGGCGTCGACTCCGTCCGCCGAAGCGCGGCTCGCCATGCGCTCGAGCACGTGGCGGTGCGCGGCCGTGACCGAGTCGTGGAATTCCTGCAGCGTCGCGGTCGGCGGCGAGAAGTACGCCGCGTGCAGGTCCTGGTAGTCGATCATCAGCAGCTCGAGCCGGGCGCCGAAGCGGCGCGCCAGCAACAGCGCGGCCTCGAAGGCAGGCTGCGACTCGCTGCCCGGCTCCATCAGGACGAGGATGTTGCGGAGTGCGTCCACGGGCACCTTCCCGGGGCCGGCAACGTCGGCCCTGCGACACCGCAAGGATAGTCCCGCACGGGCAGGCCGGACCGCCCGCCCGATCGCGGGTTCTACCTAGCCGGGCGGACTACCCGCGCTGCCCGTGACGTGGCCCGCCGCCCGCTGGCCCGCATCCACCACCACCGTCGTGGCGACGTCCGAGCCGACGTTGGTCATGGTGCGGGTCATGTCGAGGATGCGGTCCACGCCGAGGATGATGCCGATGCCTTCCGGCGGGATGCCGAAGGTGGCGAGCAGCCCGGCGATCAGCGGCAGCGAGCCGCCCGGGATCGCGGCCACCGCCACCGCGCTCAGCACCGAGAGGAACACCAGCGTCACCTGCTGCGCGAGGTCGAGGTGCACGCCGAACACCTGCGCGACGAACAGCACCACGCAGCCCTCATACAGCGCCGTGCCGCTCATGTTCATCGTCGTGCCGAGCGGCAGCACGAAGCCCGCCGTGGAGGGCGCTACGCCGAGCCGCTCGCGGGCCGCCGTCAGCGCCGCCGGCAGCGTGGCGCTGCTCGAGCTGGTCGAGAACGCGGTCACCAGCACATCCTTGATCTGGCGGAAGAACTCGACCGGGCTGCGCTTCGCCAGGAACCTGAGCCACAGCGACATGGTGCCGAACAGGTGCAGCAGCAGCATCGAGACGCAGCCCAGCACGAACAGCCCGAGGGCGATGATGATGTCGAAGCCGGCCTTGACGACCACGCTGAAGATCATGGCCGGCACCGCGTAGGGCGCGAGCTTCAGTGCGAAGTGCACGATGCCCGTCATGAGGTCGGTGACGGTCTCGAGCCCGTCCTGCAGCCGCTGTCGCCGCTCCCGCGGCAGGTTGAGGCCCGCCGCCCCGACCAGGATCGCGAACACGATGAGCGGCAGCACGTCGCCGAGCATGTTGCGCTGGTTGCCGACGAAGGCGCCGAACAGGTTGCGCGGCATGAACATGTCGACGACGGTCGACGGCGTCATGGCGGCACGCGCGGCATTGGTCTCGACGTGCTGCTGGGCCTGCCCGCCGTACTCCTGGATCAGCCGCGCGGACGTCGCCTCGTCGAGGTGGTTGCCCGGCTGCAGGATGTTCATCATCAGCAGGCCGAGCGTCGCCGCGATCGTCATGTTCAGGAAGAACAGCGTGAACGTCCGGCCGGCGAGCGGCCCGAGGTGCGACAGCTCGCCGAGCTGCACCACGCCGTTCGCGAGCGAGGCGAACACCAGCGGGATCACGACGAAGAACAGCATCCGCAGGAACACCTGGCCGAGCGGATCGCAGATCGTGGTGGCGAATCGGCGGGCCCACTCGAGCACCGCCGGCGCCGCGCTGCCGATGGCCAGCACGACGGAGCCGGCCACGGCCCCGGCCACCAGGCCGATCAGGATGCGGTTCGCGAGTCGTGCGTCGATGTCTGCAGACATGGGTCAACAGGCCTCAGCGGTGCAGCGGCCCTGGTTCCAGCCACCGGCGCCGGGAGTGTAAGGCATTCCGCGGCGCTGCAGACCGCCAGGCTAGGGGGCGAGCGTCCTCAGCCCGGCGACGATCAGGTCGACCTTGTGATCCCAGCTGTTCGCGCGGGCCACGCCCCGTCGCGCCACGGGCGTGGCCCAGTCGTCGCCGGCCGCGACTGCATCCAGCGCCTGGAGCCACTGCGGATCGTTGGTGCACAGCTGCACGACGCTGCCGAATTCCCGGACGGCCGGGACGTCCGCGCTCAGCAGTGGCCGACCCGTGGCCAGGCACTCGTGCATCTTCAGCGGATAGATGCTGCGCCACCAGCCCTGGCCGTCGGTCCGGTAGACCATCGCGTTGGCATCGACGTGCGCGCAGTACGCGGGCAGCTCCAGGTAGCTCTTGCGACCGAGGAACCAGACGTTGGGCAGTTCGCGGCACTTCGCCAGGCCTTCCCGCAACGGCGCGGTCAGCTGCGCTTCGTCCCAGACGGGGCCGATCAGTGCCCAGTGCACGCCGGGGCGGGCCTTCGCCAGCCGGGCCACGAGCGGGAAGTCGACCTTGTTGTTCAGGCTCCCCGCGTAGGCGATCACGGGACGCGGTATCGCTGCCAGGTCGTGCGGCACGGGCAGCAGACCTGCCGACCCGTAGCGAGCCACGTCCGCACCGTTCCCCACGATGATCGTCTTGTCGATCGCCCGCTCGCCGAGTCCGCGCGCAACGCCTTCGGTGACTGCGATCACGAGGTCCGCCCGTTCGACGAGGCCCTGCTCGAAATCGCGGACCTTCGGGTCGCTGGCCGACATTGCGCCCTGGTGGTCATCGGCGTGGTACACGACGCGGCGCGGCGCGATGCCGTCCAGATAGGGCAGGAAGTCCGGGTGGAACACGTAGGCGATGTCCGGTCGCGCGTCACTCCGCCCGCCGACGCAGGCGGCATAGCGACGCGCGTGCCGCCGCGCCACCGCCCGGTCGAGCGCATCGACGCGATGGGTCAGCGGCGGCAAGCGGCCCGGATACATCACGTGCACGGAGTCCAGCACCATTCGCTGGGACCACCACTTCGCGTACCTCCAGCGCGGCTCATCGCGCTCCCAGACGGACATGGCCGGCGTCGTGTATCCGACCCGGAAGCCGCGCCTGGCCAGTCTCGACAGCACGTGCTGCCGAGTCTGCCAGTAGTCGCTCCAGCTGTTGGTTCCGAAGCCGAGCAGCAGCGGCGGTGCCGACATCTGAAAACCGGCCGGCTCAGGCGGTCCTTGCCGTGCCGAGCGCCTCGAGCACGGGGCCGATCGCCCGGCCGTCCAGTCCCTCGTCGGGCCGCACGCCGAGCAGGGTGCAGATCGTCGGCGCCCAGTCCATGCAGGTCACGGGATCCGGCAGCCGACCCGGCCGGATGCCCGGACCCCGGACGACGAACATGCCCCTCGGACGATGCTCGCCGCTGCGGACGTACTCGTAATCCCCCTCCAGCCGGGGCAGCCGGTCCGAGCCGACCGCGCGCACCTTCGTGCCGTGCCGCCACTCGACAAACAGGTCCGGAAGGTGATTGCGCTCGGGTCCGGGGTACAGGTCGTCGCAGCGCAGGACACGCTCCACGACCGGCTCGCCGGTCTCGAGATTCACGACCGCGCGCAGGTCCCGGGCGACCTCCTCGAGCAGGCGCTCGTACTCCGCGCCCGGCGACACCAGCCCGCCGGGCTCGCGGCCGCGGAGGTTGACCCGCAGCGCACCGTGCGCCGAGTTGTTGACGATCGTGAACACCCGACTGCTCGCAGGTTCGATCACCGCCGGACGCAGCGTTCCCGGATTCACGATCCGGCGCTTGGCATCGCGCAGCGGCGTCAGTTGATCACGCACGGGCGCCGGCACCCGCTGCCAGCCCCAGGTCAGGAGCGGATCGACGCGGTCCCGCCAGGTCACCCGCGGTTCGGGCCGGGGTTTCGGCGCGGCGTAGCCCAGGCCCACCAGCATGTGATCCAGCAGGTGCTGTGCATGTGCCTTCGGACCCATGCCGTGGTTGGCGAGGAAGATCACCGTCGTCTGCTCGCCCAGGGATTCGAGGACCGCGCCGAGGGCCGCGTCGATCGCGACGTAGACGTCCTTGAGCGGATCGCCGGGTACGGCGGCGTCGGCCCGTCCCGACCAGCCATAGCCGCGATCGTGCAGGTGCCAGAGCAGGTGCCCCGCGCAGTGCGCCTCCGTGAAGACCTGCGCGGCAAAGTCCCACGGTTCGCGCCGGAAGAAATCGCAGGTGAGGCGCTCCTTCATCCGCACGCCCGTGAGGAGGTCCTGGCAGAACGCGAGCTGCGCCGGCAGGTCACGATCCGCATCGCTGTTGCCGCTCACCGGATGCCTCCCGAAGCGCGACAGGATCTCCTGCTCCAGCCCGGGGGACGAGGCGCCGAATCCGTACGCCGCGTCGTGTGCGCCCCACTCGACCGTCTGCAGCCCGTTGATTCCGGGAGTCACGCGACTGTGGGGCACGTCGAGAATACAGAGCCGCTTGCCGGCATCGGACAGCGCCTCCCAGAATGGTCGGCGCTGCGCGTGATCGCCCGCATTGCAGCGGTACTGGTCGTAGGAACCCGGAGTGATCTGCTGCCAGCTGTGCACGCGGTTCTTGCCCGGATGGCAGCCCGCAATCCACGACGGCCAGTGCGCGCCGACGTACACCCCGGGCAGGCCGTCCTGGCGGCCGACCACGCCCGAAGCCATGAGCCGGCGCAGGTTGGGCATGTCGCCCGAGGCCGTCCAGCGGGCAATCAGCTCGTCGTCGCCGGAGCACATCCCGAGAAATACGACCTTTGGACCTGCGTGCATCAAGTTGCTCCCGGAGCGGGGACGCGTCCGACGGCTCGCTCGCGCAGGTACGCGAAGGCTCCCGAAGCCAGGTCGCGCTTGACGCCGAACCCGGACAGTCCCTGCAATTCCCAGTAGAAGTGACGAAGCAGCGCCCTGTCGCCCATGAGGGCGTGCTTCGCGTACAAGGCTCCGCGACCGCGCGCGTACTGCCGGCCGAGAGCCGCGATCTCACCGGGATCGCGCCGGCCGTGCGCGTGGCGGAGTTGGACGGACGGTTCGTAGCGCAGCCGGAACCCGGCCTTGAGCAGCCGGTAGAACACGTCGAAGTCCTCGGCCGATCCGCTGGGCGTGCCAACGCCGAGGCGCTCGTCGAAACGACCGATGCGGCGCAGCGCCTCGGCTCGCACCGAGAAGTTGCAGCCGATGAGCCGCTCGCAAAGTGCCCCGAAGTCGCGGATGTCGAGCGGGTCGTCGAATGCGCGGATCGAGACCCTCGCATCCGCATCGTCCGCAAGGTCCACCCGGCCACCGACCAGGTCCGGCCGCGGTACGGCCTGGTAGGCCGTCACGACGGCGCCCAGCCAGTCGGGCTCGACGAGGCAATCGTCGTCCACGAAGGCCAGCAATTCGCCGCGCGACGCCTCGATGCCCCGGTTGCGCGCCGCCGACAGCCCCGCCCTCTGCTCCGTCACCAGCTGCACGTCGAGCCCGGCATCGTGCGCCCACGCGCCGAGCACCTCCTGCGTATCGTCGGTCGAGCCGTTGTCGACCACGACCAGTTCCCAGCCGGCGCGCGCGCGCCGTCCACTGTCGGCAACCCGATCCAGGCAGGGCACGAGCCTGCGCGAACGGTTGCGCGTGCACAGAATCACGCTGACTGCTGGCTCGGCGCGGATCATTCCCCGGAATCTATCAGTGCGGCGCATCCGTGGTGTGATGCATTAACCATTGCCGGCGCGCGCCAGCCACAGCTGCACCCGCTCGAGAAAGTACGATTCCGCGCCCGGCGGCCTGCCCGCCGCAACCCACAGCGCCAGCGTGCTCAGGCCATAGGCTGCCGCGCCGGCGGCGATCTCGGCAGCGAGCCGCCCCACCCGCCCGGCGTCGCCGAGCGCGACCGAGACCCCCATGACGACCGCCGCCATGAACGCTGCCGAAAGCACCGGTCGCCAGGTCTGCGACCAGAAGCGCCTGCCGCCGAAGCCCGGCAGCGCCTGCCAGGCGATGGCCTGCAGGGCGACGAAGCCCGTCATGGCCGTGACCAGCCCGGCCATCGCGATCCGCTCGGCATCCGCGCCGCGGAATACCAGCAGGAGCAGCAGCACCAGGAGCAGCGCCTTGGCCCACGTGTACCAGCACAGCACCCTCATCCGGCCGGTCGCCGTCAGCATGTATCCCGGACTGTGCCCGAGCGCGGAGGCGACACCGGTCAGCGCCACGATCTGCGCGATCGGCACCGCCGCCGTCCACTGCTGGCCGAGCAGCAGTGGAATCGCATCGTCCGCGACCAGCACGACACCGATGCTGAGCGGAATCGCAATCAGCGCCTGGACCGCCTGCGCCAGCGTGACCAGCCGCAACAGTTCGCCGGGCGAGTTCCTGGCCGCCGCGAATGCCGGGAACATCACGCGACCCAGCGGCGCCAGCAGCTCGCTCGTGGGCAGCATCGCGATCTCCTCGCCCATCGCGTAGGTTCCGAGCGCGGCGGCATTCGCCCGCCCGCCCAGCGCGAGGCGCGGGATCGCTCCGTTCAGGTAGCGCGCGATGCCCGTGAACAGGCTCCATTGCGAGAAGGTCCAGATCTCGGAGATCCGGCTCAGCGTCAGGTACGGCCGGAACCGACTCAGCCAGTAGCTGGCCCCGACCCCCGCGAGCCGGGACGCGAGGCTGCCGAGAATCAGCGCCCAATAGGACCGCAGCACGACAGCGAGCGCGATGGTGCAGGTGAGGCCGACCAGCCGCTTGAGCAGGACGAACTGGAAATCCCGGCCGAACTCCATGTTCCGCTGGAAGCTGACCGTGCCGATGTTCTCGAGCCCGCCGACGAGCACGGTGATCGCCGCGACCCTGAGCACATCGGTCACCCTCGGGTCGCCGTAGTAGTCCGCGACGAACGGCGCCAGGACGACGACGAGCAGCGCAGTCGCCGCACACTGCGCCAGGCGCAGCGTCCACGCAGTGCTGAATTCCTCCCGGCCGGCGCGGCCGTGCTGGATCAGGGCAGCACTCACGCCGAGGTCGAGCAGGACGTCGAAGAACCCGACCACCACCATCGCCATGGCGACGAGGCCGAAGTCCGCGGGAACCAGCAGTCGAGCGAGGATCGCCGTGCTGACGAGGCCGAGCAGCCGGTCCGTCCAGCGCATTCCCACCGTCAGGAACGCACCGCGAAACGCCGTCGTGGGTCGGGTCGGCTTCAGGCTCTCGTCCATTGCCGGCAAGCGTACTGCGACTTGGCGCGGGGCAGCAGCCGTCCCGCGGGGTAATCGGGACGTGCGTTCAGCAGGGCGGCAGCCGACGGGGCCCGTGCTGCCGCTGGCGCACCGAGTTTGTGGTGAGGCTCACCACGCGAGTCCGGCTCGCGGCCGGGCTGCTTGCTGCGTCCAGCGTGTCGCTCAGTTCGCTCTGCGTCGTCGCGTCAGGCCGAGACCGGCGAGGCCGAGGCCGAGCAGCGCGAGCGAACCGGGTTCGGGAGTCACGACGATTCGCGTGGAGATCGCACCGACCGCATCGATGTCGGCGCCCACCGTAATGCCGCCACTCCCTCCCTCCGCGGGGTCGTCGACGAGGCGCACCCAGGAAAACTCGGAAATGGCCCCGAAGCCGAACAGATCGAGGTCCACGCCGCTCTTCGCGCCGAACACCTTCCCCACTGCCTGCCACGCCAGCCCGTCCACGCTGACGTAGACGAACGTGTCCTCCACG
>Ga0209254_10000427_pt1 | contig 33732 bp, 41 predicted proteins | sample FrelakmetDIP11DI_FD_187148 | JGI IMG/M metagenome (GOLD analysis project Ga0209254, IMG submission 187148) | Freshwater lake sediment microbial communities from the University of Notre Dame, USA, for methane emissions studies - DIP11 DI (SPAdes)... | ecosystem: Environmental > Aquatic >... | reverse complement strand
CGCCCATAGATCCTCTCCCGTCTTGCGTCGTGTATTCTGGCTATCTCCTATCCAGCTAAGGAGAACAACTAAAAGAAGATTATAACTGATGCAACAGGCGAATTCGCCCTTCACCATTTTGGATGACTAAACTTCTGTCATACCGGTAATTAATTGTTTGGGTGGCAATCGGTTGCAAATGAAACCAGTCGTGAAAGGATGTACCTGAGAACAGCTCGGAATAAATCACTCCAACCGGTTGACACCTGGCAATAGAGATTTCCTATATCCAACCATTCAATAAAACAAAAGGGATTGTGATTATATTCACCTATCATCAAAAATCTGAGAAATTTAATGTTTCAGCAGCGCGCAGGAAAATACCGATTCTATTTATATCTACCATATGAATATGGTTCCTGTCCTATAAATTGATGAAATGACGGTTCATCCACTGGTCAATTACAATAAATATACTGCTTCGTCGATCAAACACGGTTCTAATGTTTCTTGGCTTTGACAATCTTGTTATCGTCACCCGCTCTCGGGTTATCAGGCTTTTCCCTAAACCCGCGACTTAATATTTACGGCGTTCTGGATTAAAACTCTACTTTCATCGATTGACAATTCCCCTATTTGCTCGCCTGCTCGAAGGCGAACATTTACAGACTTATCCGCAGCTTCCCTATCTCCTACCACAAACATATAGGGGATTTTATTGTTTTGAGCCTCGCGAATCTTAGCCTGCATGCGGCTGGACGACTCATCGATTGATACCCTGATTCCACTTGACTTTAGCTGCTGCTGTACTTCTCTGGCAAATTCAATATGCCGATCGGCGATTGGGATAATCATGGCCTGGACAGGTGCCAGCCATACCGGGAAAGCACCTGCATAGTGTTCAATTAGGATACCAAGAAAACGCTCCATTGAGCCCAACAGTGCGCGGTGAATCATGTACGGCTGGTGTTCCTGTCCATCTTCACCGATGTAGGTCATGTTAAATCTTTCTGGCAGGTTAAAATCAAATTGGATGGTGCTCAACTGCCATTCACGTCCGATGGCATCTTTGATCTTGATATCAATTTTGGGCCCATAAAAGGCAGCGCCACCATCATCGACACCAAAGTCTATCCCCGCACGCACTAGCGCAGCGCGCAAGGCTTCTGTCGCTGCTTCCCACTTGGCTGGATCGCCGGCTGATTTCTGCGGATCGCGAGTGGCAAGGTACGCATGGAAGTCAGAAAATCCGAAACTACGCAAGATGTGCAAACAAAAGCCGAGCACCAGGTCAATCTCCTCTGGCATCTGGTCGGGCCGGCAAAACAGGTGGGCATCGTCCTGGGTGAAGCCGCGCACGCGCAGCAGCCCATGCAGAACCCCACCCCGCTCAAACCGGTAAACCGTTCCCCACTCTGCAAATCGCATTGGCAAATCTCGGTAGCTGCGCCGTGTGTTTTTATAAATGAGAATATGAAATGGACAGTTCATCGGTTTTAAGTAATAATCCTGCCCTTCGATATCCATGGACGAATACATATTCTCTTTGTACCATGTCAGATGACCGCTGGTTTCCCACAGGTTGGCTCGACCGATGTGTGGTGAGTAAACCAGGTCATATCCTCCTGCCAGATGCTCGTTTACGCAATATTCTTCAGCCAGGTGCCGGATCATACCACCGTTGGGATGCCAAAGAACCAACCCTCCACCAAGCTCGGGGTTGATACTGAATAGATCCAGTTGTTTACCCAGCCTGCGATGATCGCGCTTCTCAATTTCTTCCTGCCAGACCAGGAATTCTTTTAATTCATCGGCTGTTTCAAAGGCTGTGCCATAGATGCGCTGCAGCATGAGGTTCTTCTCGCTGCCACGCCAATATGCGCCAGCGATGCTCAGCAGTTTTATAGCATCTACAGGGATTTCGTGAGTATTGCTCACATGTGGTCCGCGGCACAAATCGGTGAAAGACCCATGTGAATAAAAAGAAATCTGAATTGGCTTATCGGTCGGATCCCCGTTTTCATCCAGCTTTCCGGCAACCAGTTCGCCTATCAGCTCAAGTTTGTAGGGTTGGTCTTCAAACTGAGTACGTGCCTCTATTGGACTGACCTCCCGATAGACAAAAGGGTAGTTCTGGCGGATGATTTCACGCATACGGTCTTCTATCACATCTAAATCCTGGGGAGTTAAAGGGCGTGGCAATTCAAAATCGTAATAGAAGCCCTCCTCTATGGCGGGACCTATTGCAAACTTTCCATCTGGGAACACATCCAGAACTGCCTGAGCCATGATATGCGAGCAGCTGTGCCGAATTCGATAAAGCTGGCTTTCTTTATATTCAATCGTCATAATTTCTCTCCTTAAGGGGAAATATAGCACAGTTGTGCGTATTCTCAGGGTAATGTGCAGGTGAAGCACCCCAAAAACGGGTGCCCAAACGCTCCACAACCTGCGCTTTGCCACATTCCTCTAACGCGGTCAGCGTCGCAGACACTTCTTCTGTAGAAAAGCAATTTAGCGATTCGATCAATTCGTCCTCGCGCATGGGGTGGCGGGTGATGATACCGAGCACCGCCTCCACCAGCGATTCAGCCCCGCCCAGATCGAAAAATCCGCTGGCGGGGTGTATAACCCTACCAATATCGCCGAAAATGGCGCGGGCGCGCAACAACCCTTCCTCATCTGCGGGCTGAACCCGGGTCTCCGCAGGGGGGCGGGTTGGCTGTAGGATATGGACTTCATCGGGCAGGATGTTCTTCAGCAGTGCGGCTATTTCTTTTAACGCAGCTTCAGTATCGTTGAGTCCCTTCACCAGCATGACCTCCACCCACAACTTACCTGGATATTCTTTACGCAAGGCAACCAATCCCTCTACAAGACGCTCAAAACTGATCTCTGGGTGGGGTCGATTAATCTTGCGATAGAGTTTTACATTCCCAGCGTCAAGGGATGGTAATACGGCATCAGCCGTTGATAATGCACGCCGTATTTCTGGCAGGTACAGCAAAGATCCATTGGTGATAACTGCCACGGGTATATCTGTCAGCGACTTTACTTGCCGGATCAGCCAGCCAATGCTGGCATGCAGAGTCGTCTCACCTGATCCAACCAATGTGACCCAATCGATTTCACCCACTTTATGAGATAGCAAGGCTTGCTTTACTTCAGCGATAATCTCTTCGCGCGGGTGGTACTGGCGTCTATTATTCGTCAAGGGGATACTGCGTCCCAATTGGCAATATACACAATTCCAATTACAGGTTTTGAGGGGCACAGGATCAATTCCCAAAGACTGTCCTAATCGGCGGGATGGTACCGGTCCGAATACATATTTCATGACTTCACACTTTCTACGGAATGAGCCAACACGTGTGTCCCTAAAGGCTGCATGATATGATTTGCGACCAGCAGACATTTGACCTTGAACAAGAAGAAAATATTGCCTGACTGATTGCTCAGGGTCTCATAATTGCCCTGGCCTTTCGCAATAATCATGTCAGCTTCGGCAAAGCGGCGGCGAAATTCCGGGCTGCAATCATCCAGCAGTGTCCCTGGAGCGTCCGAACCGTTATCAATGATTTCCACGATATCATGAAGACCAACAGCCTGTGCATCAACCAGTGTGGCATCGTTAATAACAGGTGCGCCGCGTACGGCAAGTGTAACCCGCTCGGATGATATTTGCTCAATCAAAAGCCGGTCAAAAGCTATTTCCCCGGCATTATCGGCTAAATACAAGATGGATTGCGCTTTGGCAACAGCCCTGGAAAACAAATCCACTTCCCCAATGAACGGCTCGCACAGGGAATGCTTCATAGCCAGATGCACGTCTGCCTCGGTTATATTTCAATTTATCCCCATGTCAATCACATTTCCCGCAATCGCAATACGGACTGCGCTCATCAGGGGGTACTCAGACGATTGAATCGCGGATCTGAGTGCCGGTAATAATTCCATAGAGATACGGTTTTGTTGAGCTTTTGCCGAAAGGTAAGGATCTTCTATGCCCGTTATCTCGCGTAATCGATGGTGGATGCGCTACGCCATGGCTGGAGGCGATTCACTCAAATCTATATCTACGGCCCACTGCAAGAATTTGCGCATTACCTGTTCATGAACAGCAGGGTCGCTTGACACCTTTTTGGCTGCTTCAAAAGCCTGCCGTAAAAGGCAGGGAACACATTCCAGGGAAGAATGCATTCTCAGTTATAGCCTTTCGAGTGGCTTCATCTGCCATCGTTGGCTCTATCAGCGGGAGCCATTCAGCATCTTCCCATGTTCCCAGGCTCGTATGCAGGTCCAGGTATTTTTGAGGGATCGGATGCGTACCCACAACAACCTTTACCGCATAGCGTTTCTCAAGGAAAGATTTGAATGTATGGATATAAGGGCAAGGAGGATAGCCAACCAGCAGACCGGTAGCCAGGTGGATCACTTGCGCCCCATTTTTCACCATTTCTTCACCCGTGTATTCGACATTACCGCCCGGGCAGCCGTCGCAAGTGGTGTAACCCACCAGCTCGATCTCAGAATCGGCGTATTGGGCAAATGCACCTTCCTTATTTCTCATTGCCCGCAAGCATTTCCCACCGGCGCAGGTTCGATAGCGGTCGCAAATAATAATCCCGATCTTAACTTTGGTATTCATGTCTCTCCTCAACTGGTTTACCCATGGTTTCTCTCAGATGGTTTTTCAGGCAGGATGGTAGGCGGTCACGGGGACCACCTGGATAAAGGCTTTCAGCAACGCCGGGATTTCTGCCAGGTTAATCATTTCGATTTTTCCAGCGTCGCACAGGGAGGACACCTGCGGATCAATTGGCAGTTGAGCCAGGAGCGGTGCCGCAGCGGTCTGCGTGATCTCCGAGACATGGCTGGGGCCAAAAATGAAATGACGCTTGCCGGTGTCTGGACAGATGAAGTAAGCCATATTTTCCACTACACCAATGATGGGTATCTTGATCACCTGGGCCATGTTCACAGCTTTGCGCACGACCATAGATGCCAGGCTTTGTGGGGTCGTGACCATTACAATCCCGTTGACTGGTAGCGACTGCATGGTTGTCAGCGAGGCATCCGAAGTTCCAGGTGGTAAATCGACCAGCAGGTAATCCAGGTCCCCCCACATCACGTCCCCCCAAAGCTGGGTAATCGCTCTGCCGATCAGAGGACCTCTCCAGATCACTGCCTGATCCTCGCTCTCCAGTAAAAAGTTCATCGAAATGATCTTAACCCCGGTCCCACTCACTAAAGGCCGAATACCGACCGGGCCGGGTTCTACCGGTCCATGCAATCCAAACAACATGGGGATACTGGGACCGGTGATGTCCGCATCCAGCACGCCGACCTTATAGCCCTCATGCGCCAGTGCGGTCGCCAGCAAGCCGGTGACCAGGGATTTCCCGACGCCTCCCTTGCCGCTCATCACTGCCACCACGCGCTGGATGTGGTTGTATGGGGCGGCAGATCCCCCTTCAGGTTCGCCAAATAATGCTTTGCGATCCTCCTCGGTCATGGCGATCAGGTGAACTTTTACCTGTTTGACCTCCGGTAAAGCGGTAATGGCCGCGCGTACATCGGCCTCGATCTGATCCTTGAGCGGGCAGTTGGGTAAAGTTAAAGCAATGGTGACATCTACCATGCCATCGTTTATCTCGATATTGCGCACCATCTTCAAATCCGTCAGGCTACGGTGTAATTCGGGATCTTCAACTTTTGAAAGCGCTTCGATAACCTTTTCTCTATTAATCACGAGTGTCTCCTAGTTTCTTGTTTTGAATTTTCAGTAAAAGACATTAGGCACATGGGAGGCAATGTTTTGATATTATTCTTTACTTCCCACTTCCTTGGGAGCCTTCATCCCTCATCGCTTGATTGAGCCATTTCATCAACTCATCGCCTAAAGCAAAACCAACGATTTCCATTTCTTGACCCGAGACTCCGTCTACTTCGGCAACGGCATGTTGGATATCCTGCGAAAGCGGCACTGCAATAGGGCAGAAAGGTGAGGAGGGGCGGAATTTATATGTCACATACCCATCCGCGTTGACTTCAAAATCTTCGATCAGGCGCATGCGCACCACATCCACACCGGTTTCTGGATCGATGACATTCGATAGACGCTCAAAGATTGCCTTGCGAAGGGCTGCAGGATCTGGCATACGGACCTCCAGATGGGATCAACCGGGCGGCGATGGTTTGCCAGATTTCTGCTAACGCCTGGCTGGACGGGGCTTCAGATCGATATTCGGTGACTGGCTCGCCATTCAGCATGGCTTCGGTGACAGTTGGGTCAAATGGAATTTGCCCAACCAGCTCAACGTCCGATTCGCGGCAAAACGTCTCGATTTGCGCGGAGCCTTCCGGGAAGATGTCAGCCTTGTTGATGACGACCAGCGTGGGGATGCGAAAGTGCCTCGTTGTTTGTAAAATGCGATCCAGATCGTGAATTCCGGCAACGGTGGGCTCGGCGACGATTAATGCCAGGTCAGCTCCTGCTGCCGCGGCAATCACTGGGCAGCCGATACCGGGAGGGCCGTCCACTATTATGACCGGCAGGCCGTTATCCAGGGCATAAAGGCGGGCATATTGCTTGACGAGGGTCACCAGCTTACCGGAGTTTTCCTGTGCAGGGTATAGATCAGCGTGAAACAATATGCCATATCGGCTCTCAGAGCGGTACCAAAGTCCGGCATTTTGCGGTTCCATTCGAATAGCTTCTTCGGGGCATTGGAAAACACAGGCGGCACAGCCATCGCAGGCAATCGGGTCAATAGCATACGCAGACTCCATAACACCAAAGGAGGGGGGTAAAACAGCATCGAAGCGACAGACTTGCTCGCATACCCCACAGCCCTGGCAGAGCCCGGCGTCAATCACGGCCACCGAACCGCCAGTGAAATCGTGTGTCTCATTTCGAGTGGGGCGCAGCACCAGCTCCAGGTTGGCGGCGTCTACATCTGCGTCAGCCAGCACGGCTTGGAGAGGAAATGAGCCATCGTGTGCCAGGTGGGCGAAGGCTGCTGCCACGCTGGTCTTGCCGGTGCCGCCTTTACCGCTGAGAATTACGAGTTGTTTCATGCGACCTCATAAAAATAACGCTTATAAAGCTTTATTGTCATGTCTTCAATCGAAAATTAGCACCGTCCCTGCTGGACAGGTGTTTGCGTTCACGCCACTCACATGTGACAGGGCTATCAAGGCACGTTCACCAGAACAGTGATTGAGATACAGGTCCAGCACACATCCCTTGCAATAATCACACAGCTCCATCACGACATGGCTCAGGATTTCTGGTTCGGCGGCTGCCAGGTGAGTGCCGCCAACAATCATCCGAATTGGTTGTGGAAAGAAACGCCGGACGTGAGCCAATGTGTTTAAAAGTCCGGCATGACAGCATCCACAGACGACCACCAGGCCCAGCGAGGTTTGTACCACCAGTGAGAGATCATCTTGGTAGGGATCAGGTAGCCAGGTGTCTCCGACCTGGATGTAGTGCTGTGTGCTTCGTCCTTCGAAGTCGAGACGTTCACCGATCTCGCCAGATGTCCATATCCCTGGCAAAATTTCATGTGGCCCGGTGCTCAGGCGCAGGTGCATGTGCCGGGTAATTTCCGCCTTTGGTAAGCGCAAACCGATGTGACGGGTTTGACCATTCTTGATGTTAAAGCGCTCACGGAAAAGATCTGGGCTGGCATAGAGAGGAATCCCCTGGCGGCTTAGGCTTAAAAATCTTTCTATCCCGCCGGTGTGATCATAATGGGCGTGACTAAGCGCCACGGCGTCGCACCTATTAAAATCGATACCCATCATTTTCGCGTTGTGCAGAAGTACATCGCCGCTCTGCCCGGTGTCAAAAAGCAAGCTGCCATCCGGCGTCTCGATCCAGAAAGCCAGGCCATGCTCTCCCCAAACGGCAGAGCCGCGTAAAGCCGAGTTATCAACAACGCACTGCAAAGTAATCATTTTCTGTTCGCAACTTAAAAAATCTCGATTTCAGCGTGCTTGAGAGCTTCTTCATAAATCAGCCTGCGCTGTATAAAACCCAATGCCAGGCCGCTGCCACGTACCGCCAGCAAACGTTCCCCGGGCATCACACTACTATTCGGCGGGAGCACCACCTGCCTCTCTGAATTAATAATTGATTGATCGTTTTCATGCCCAAATTATTGGGATATCTACCATGATTTCCTTATGATAGTTTCCCGTACGGACCCTTCACACAAGGAATTTACACTCACTTTTAAGTTGGTTGGTCCTTTCTGTTCGACTTCTGCAATAAAATGGATCCGATCTCAGAAATTACATGTCTGAAGTGAATGGTGTACTCGGGGTGAATTTCCACCAACATTTTCCCCTGGGCTACGCCTTCAGCAATAGCGCGTTCGAAGGGGATGCGCAGCAGCACAGGCAGGTGTTGATTGGCGCAAAACTCGTCTAAAGCTGGATACAGGCCGTTCTCACGGTTGATAATTACACCGGCGGGGACACCTAACTCGCCAGCGACTTGCACTGCCAGTTGTAAGTCATGCAGGCCGAAGGGCGTTGGTTCTGTCACGAGCAGTAGGTAGTCACTGCCGCGCACGGTTTCCACCACCGGGCAGGAAGTTCCAGGTGGTGCATCGCAGAGCACCACCTGGCCTGTCTGTGGCTGAACCCACTTCTTAAGCTGGCGGATGACCGGAACCGCCATTGGTTCGCCCACATCCAGAATGCCGTGAGCGAAGTCAATACCACCCGCAGCCGGGCCACGCTCGATCACGCCCATCCGATCCGGTACCTCGCTGATGGCTGCTTCGGGACACAGTAATGTGCAGCTCCCACAGCCATGACACAGCTGCGGAAATACCAGCGTCTTTTGGCCCAACACAGCAATGGCGTGGTATTGACAGATTTCAGCGCACCTCCCACAGTGGGTACATTTCGCCTCGTCTACGAGTGGGATAAGCAAGCCAACTTCCTGCTGTTCGGTCACCGAGGGGTGCAAGAACAGGTGAGCGTTTGGCGCTTCGACATCGCAATCCAGGAACAAGGGCGGCTTCTCGGGCGTAAGCCATGCCAGGCTCAGCGCCATGCTGGTCGCTACCATGGTCTTGCCCGTGCCACCCTTCCCACTTGCAATGGTGATTCTCATCACTTACCCTCGCCGGTGGCGTCCTTGTCCAGTTGGCCCACTGACGCGTTCGAGCTTTCCATCCTTGAAATGTTCGATGGATTCTTTGACAGTGGTGCATGCTCCAAACAAATACATGGCGATGCCCGCTGCCTGGAGAGCGTTATAGGCATTCGGCCCAAAATCCCCGCTGATAATTGAAATGGCATGCTGATTCGCCGCAAACTGCGCCGCCAGCGTACCAGCTCCACCCGATGCGCCCACACCCGGGTTTGGATGTGCCTGCCATTCGAGTGTGTCAGGATCAACAACTATGAGATATGCTCCGCGCCCGAAGCGACTATCAATGTTTGAATCAATGTTCGGTGAAGTAGCAGTTAAGATTATTTTCATCGCTCAACTCAACAGGTTCTCAAATTCATCCTCGTGCTCTACCTCTTCGCTGAGGATATGCACGATCAGGTTGTATGTGATCGGGTCTTTGCCGTGCGTCATTTGAGCCAGCTGGTTATAGGCCTCGATGGCGCCGCGCTCAGCCTTGATCACGGTCCGGACAATCGCCTCAAAATCTTTTTCGTCGGATGGCGGAGTCGGGTATCCATCATTGCTGGTTTCAAACAGCTTGCTCACATCCAATACCGGCTTGCCTCCCAGTGAGGTAATGCGCTCAGCCAATTCTTGCTGGTGCTCTAATTCATCTTTCGATGTATCCAACAGCAACGCGGATAATTGTTTGGCGGCTGGCCTGCCTGTGACTACCTGACCCATATAGTTATAGGCATACACGGCCAGCCATTCATCCGCATATACTTGAGTGAGTGCTCTCAGAAGTTCATCTACATCCAGATCGATGATTTGTTTTGCTTTGGTTCCCATATTGAATTCTCCTATGTAGTTACTCGCGAATCATCTTTGTCCCACATTTAGGACAGTTACGGTCAATGCAACGCTGGCCAGCCACATGCATTTCTTTGTGCCCACAACTTGGGCACACACAGCTGCCTGCGGGGCCAGAACCGGGTTTGTTGCCACTGCCCTGTCCTCGGCCACCTTGACCGCCACCACCCTGTCCTCGGCCACCTTGACCACCACCGCCCTGACCGCCTTTGCCACGAAAGTTCCTGTTCATCATAGTTTTATTTCCTTTTCTAGCCAGGGTGGTGCGTGGAACGCACTGACTTGCTGTCCAACGCACCACCTTCTGGAAAAAAATTAACTGGATGTGATTTCCTCGATGCGCTTTTGGATGGCATCGAGTTGCCCTTTAAGCCACTCGGCCTGGGCTTTAAGGTCAGCAGTTTCCTGTTCTGGTGTAGGCGCAACCCAACCCGGGATGCCAGTGGCATAAAAGCGATGCCGCCAGCCGCGCCCTCCAGAGCCGAATTCACTGTGGAATCCTGGACCTGGATTGGCAAAACCCGGGCGGTTGTAACCAGTACAATATCCCATTCCACGCCCGGTTCCCGGACCGGCACCCTGCGGACCCGTACGATCTCTTCCTGGCATAATTCTCACCTCCTTCGTTTGAGATTCCTATAACCAATACGCCCACCGCGAAAGCGGGCTTGCCTCTGTTTGCCTCTACTCAGCGATGTAAGGCTCCTTGAAGAGGTCGATAACGGTGTCATAGCGGATGTTGTTGGCTGCGCGAGCCGGCGCTCCAGCAAGGTGATCAATACATCGACCAATCGTGGAGCAACTTCATGCCCCAAATACGCCAGCACAGCCCCAGCCAGAGCAGCCAGGCCGCGAGCAGGCATCGCCGTTTCCGGTTGCACTATCCCGCCCTGCACAGGAACCGGACGGGATTCAGCCACAGGCGGTACCATCACTGGCATGCAACGGGCCGAAACGGAGAGCGCAGTGATCGCGCCATTTAGACAGGCATCCACGCAGGCTTCACATTGTGTACAAAGCGCCTCGTCGATAACAGCGTGCTGATCCAGCATTTGGATCGCCCCAACGCAGCAGGTGTCGACACACGCACCACAACCGGAGCAAAATTCCTGATTAACTTGCAGTATCATATTCACCTCCTGGCCATTTTCCTACCGAACCGGTAACTCGCTCAGTGCAACCGTTCTACCTGATCAACTATAATTACTCTCCTCGCTCCTAATATTGTTTTAAGGTCTAGCTTGCAGCCAGATTGGAAGGATTCCGATTAAACAGCCGAAGTAGCAATCTGGAGGGGATCACCCAAAATACGCCCAGGAGTACACCCAATTCGCCCGTCAGACTGCTGTCGGGGGCGGGCTTGCCGGCAATTCGGCTGAGCAAGGCATCGAATGTATTTCCCAGCAGGTTGCCAAAGGTGATCATACGCAGATAAGCCAGGATGTCATTGGCGGTTTCTGCTCCGTAGTACCTCACCAGGCGCTCCCAAGCCGCTGGATCGGGATGGCAGCCTGATTCGGCATAATGCTGGGCAAAGGTGAGCGCCGTCACTTCGTCGGTGGGAAAAGTCCCCAGATCTAAGGCCAGCAAGCGTTGCAGCTCGGCCTCTGAAATACCCGCCGCCAGAGCTGCCCGGCTGTGTCCATAGGAGCAGTAACGGCATCCATTAACGCCTGTGACGACTAGCATGATTTTTTCAGCAAAAGCCTTGCTAACCCTCCCTCCACGGGTAGCCCGACGCAGATCATCTATGTGGTCAAAAATCTGCTGAACGTCTGCCCTGAAAGCCGGAACAGTGTAGATGCGCTTATTGAAGGACGTATTATTCGCTTTTGATATCTCACTCATATTTTTTCTCTACTTCGACGCGGGCTGTCTCCGTCGTGAAATGCCGTTCAGTTGGGCGATCTTGTTCGTCGGAAGGGCAGAGGACCAACAGCGAACGAGTTGGAGTTGCACCAATATTCTGCCAACGATGCTGTAGATGGGCTTCGAAGAGCAGGCTATCACCCGGCTCCAAGAGAAATTCTTGATCCTCAATTGTGTACGCCAGGCAGCCTTCCAGGCAGAAGACAAACTCACGCCCGGTGTGGACGATTGGGATGGGGCCGCTATTCGCATGCGGCTCCAGCTCCACCAGGAACGGCTCAGCCTCACGACTGATCATCCCCGCCCCCAGGTCTTCCAGCGTTCCGTGGGCAAAAGCTGCCTTGGTGCGTTGGCTGGCTTTCTGGAAGGCGATCTTGTTTTTCGGGATACCGTAATCAAAAAATGCGGCGATGGGTGTCTCCAGAGCGAAAGCCAGCTGCTGTAGTGTGGCTACACTGGGAGAGGTCTTGCTATTTTCGATCATGCTGAGTGTATTGACGTTCAGCTGACTCTTCTCTGCCAGGGCACGAATCGAAAGGCCGCGGTCGTTGCGCAGATCGCGCAGCCGCTGGCCAACATCTACCAGCGGGATAGTGCTTGTAGACTGACTTAGTTGCAGCGTTTCGAGGAAATTGCGGCGACGACGGCGACGCTGGTGTTGATTGAAAATCGGATTAACCGGTTGGTCGAGGTCACTCATTTGATAATTTCCTTTCAAGCTTGATGACCAAAATTTACCTCGGGTGTTTACAACTATTATTATAGTACAAATACCCAATATATGCAACTTATCAACTATATTATTAGTTCTTTCCCCTAATCTCCCATCAAGCTACAATAATGACAATGCGCCTGCTCTTTAGAAAAAAATGCAAGGTGACAATACCAGCCACGAATTTGCTGCTACTGCAGTTCATTTGCTTTGACTTATGGAGGAGTTTTGATTGTCTCACGCTGAACCGTACGATTACAAACTGGTCCCCGGAATAATTAGAAGTGCCCAGATGTTTAACAAGCGGATACCGTCGGTGGGATATGAGGAAATTAAACCGGTCTGCAACTGTTTTTGACAGAAGGTGAACCACTCCCCATTTCCAGCCACTTGAATGGAAAACTACCTTCTCTGGGGGTTTACGAGTGGACCTGAGGGGATTCGAACCCCTGACCTCCTCAGTGCGATTGAGGCGCGCTCCCAACTGCGCTACAGGCCCGTCTAGATCGTGAAGATTGTATCGAAGTCTACCGTGACTGTCAAGCAGCATCCGACTCCCTGCCATAATCTGGCATTCAAAGTGTTATACTTGTAAATTACTCCAAGCAATAAACACTCTTCACCGGGTACTTTCTCTACCAGATCCAAAAACCAAAATTTCAATAACATGTCCTCCGATTCCAATAGTATCCGCTCAATCGCGGAAAAAGAAAAGCGCTTTGTCGCCATGACATCCGTCCTGGCAGCCGTGTTCTTGACCAGTATGAAAACCGTAGTTGGCTTGCTGACTGGCAGTCTCGGTATTCTGGCAGAAGCGGCACACTCGGGACTTGACCTGGTCGCAGCCGGAGTCACATATTTCGCTGTCCAATTATCCGGCAGACCAGCCGACTCGGAACACACTTACGGTTACGGCAAGGTTGAGAACCTGTCGGCTTTATTTGAAACCTTACTACTTCTGATTACCTGTGTGTGGATTATTTATGAAGCCATTCAGCGCCTGTTCTTCTCAAGCGTGGAGGTCGAAGCCAGTTTTTGGGCATTCCTGGTAATGGGGGTTTCGATTCTCATCGATCTCGGTCGCTCACGCGCCTTATCTCGGGCAGCACGAAAGTATGACAGCCAGGCGCTGGAAGCAGATGCACTGCACTTCTCCACGGATATCTGGTCTTCAGCTGTGGTGATTGTCGGGTTAATTTTTGTGCGTCTCTCTGACCAGCTGCATATCAACTGGTTGGATAAAGCAGATGCTATCGCGGCTATCGGAGTAGCAGGGATAGTAGTCTATGTCAGCGTTCAGCTAGGACGTCGTACAATAAAGGGGCTTGTTGATGCTATTCCACCCGGTCTGCAGGATCAGTTGATGCGAGCAGTAAAAGTCGAAGGCGTTCTGGAGGTGATGCAAGTCCGCGTGCGGAAAAGTGGACCGGAAACCTTTGTGGATGTCTCATTGGTGGTTAACCACGAAATGGCTTTCGAGCATGCTCATACTATCTCAAGAGATGTCGAAGAGGCTGTAAAACAGGTACTTCCTGGGGCGGATGTCCTGATCTACCTGATCCCGAGCAGGGCAGAAAGTGACAGTATATTCACCACCGTTCGACGAGCCGCTTCTCGCAACGATTTGAGTATTCACGGCATTCGTCTTTACAATTCTGAGGGTGAGCGCACCCTGGAGCTTCATCTGGAGGTCAACGAATTATTGAGATTGGATGAAGCCCATCAACATGCCTCTAACCTGGAAGCTGCACTGAACAAATCCTTGCCCGATGTTGATCACATCGTCACCCATATCGAACCCACCGGTGAGAAAACTATTCAAAGAGTCTCTACCCCGGAAGATGAGCGGATGTTGATCGAAGCTTTATACTCATTACCAGGGGAGATTGGATTGGATTTCCAACCGCATGAGGTGCGAATTCACCGCACAGACGGCGAGCTAGCCTTATCCTTTCACTGCCTCATGGATGAGCATACTGATATTTCTAGAGCTCACGCGCTGACTGAACAAATGGAACGCTTCTTACGAGCTAAAGTTGATAACCTGGCGCGAGTCATCATCCACACAGAGCCGGACCACCTGGAAAACTCTTAGTTCCTGAAGCTAGTTCCTCGAAAAACCCCCACTTTGCAGGATGTTCACCTCATTAAGCATAGCTTTCAGCAAGCCATATTCCTTTTGGAATGTCGAATGCAATGAAGACAGTAAAATCTCAGCCTGGTCGATCGCCAGGATCTGCTGCTTTTGAGCAGGGGGGCTGTGCAGTAACGCCGCTGACATATATGCCAGGGAAATGGAATCCTCGGGCAATTGCTGGATATCAAAATCACCGTTCCCCGCTTTGACAAGTGCCTGGATAAAATTCTCTACTCGCGGGCGCAGCTCACGAGCCATCCCGTCGACAATTTTGGGATTCGGATTGCGCAAAGGCAGGTTTTCCACCTTCCCCATCAAATAAGGATACGTTTCTTTGTCGATAGAGTGGATTCGAAATCTGCCTTGACCCATTGAGACGATATTTAATCGCCCCTGGCTCAAATGTTGAACGTGGATAATCTGGGCCGAGGTACCGATAGTATGCGGTTCCGCAAGTGCTCCCCGCGCTTCCGATCCCTGCCGGATCAGCACAACCCCAAATGACCTGCGTTCCTCCAGGCAAACGCCAATCATCTTTTTATAACGCTCCTCAAAAATGTGCAGCTGCAATGGCGTTCCTGGAAACAACACTGTATTCAGAGGAAATAACGGTAGATCATACATTGGAGGGAATTTTATCATGCTGCGCTGGCCACAGCTGCCGGATCATATAAACCGCGATCGATATGAACAATCCGGAACGCAACACAATCCACAAAACAGCAATACTCTTCAAATCAAGAGAAACCGCCACAGGCCACTCGAGGAAAACCAGTCCAGTCAGAGCCAGGGTCCAGCCCAGGCCGCGTCGGTCGGGAAAAGAGAGCAAAAACAACGGAACAAGGATCAAAGACCATTGTGGACTCCAGCCGCGCGACCACAGGTGAAAGAACAAGGCTGTCAGGGTCGTGAACCAGATGAAATGCTGCTGGTTGTGCCGCTGTATAGGGCGGACAAATTGAATTCCGTAAATGACCGCGAAAACAAGAAGAAGAATCCATCCAGGGATTAATGCCGGGTTGGCATGTGTTTGAAACGCCTGAGATAAATCCAGGCGGTTCGCAAGCTCACCATAATTTCCTGGCCCCCAGTTGCCATCGATAACAGCCCAAATTGTCCCGTATGATCCCACACGGGAAAGGGCTGTGAAGGAGGCTGCGATCCATGGAATTCCTCCCAAAAATAAAAACGGTAAATAGACTGCTGCGACGACGAGAATGACCACGCTTAAAAAGACCAATATTTTCTTCCATCGAGGCCATAAAAACCGCAGAATAGGTATCAGGAGGAAGACTGGGGTGATCTTCGAGGCAATTCCCAGGCCTAAAGCGACGGCAGATGGATAATGGCGATCACGGAGGAAGAACCAGATGGAAAGTAACAGGAAGAAGACCGCAACGCCCTGGTGCGAAAAAGACCAGTAAAACAGCGGCAGGCTCAAAGTCGCACACACCCATGCCGTCCAGTTCGCCTTTTCCATCCCCCACAGCATTTTGCATATGTCGTGGACCAAAACCAGTGACAGCGCATCGAATACCAGCAGGAAAAGCCCCAGTATCCGAATGAACAGCTGATAGGAAAAGCTATCGACGCCAATCGGAGTGATAATCGCGCCTGCCAGCCAGTATGCCAGCTGCGGCAGGTATGCCAGTATCGGCGGATACTCGTACCACATATTTATGAATGGATAGAAGCCCTGTTCAGAAAGAAGTGCAGTCCGGTAGTAATGGTGGTAATCGATGTAATTATTAAACAGACCCTGTTGGGTGTAAAAAAACAAGACTGTAAGTCTTAAAATCATGAACAATGTCAGGACGGTGCCTAACTGTGAAGCCGGTTTACCGTGTAAACCTGAATCTGAGTAGGGTACGCTTGTTTCTTCCACTGCGGTGTAGATTTTTCGTTAGAATCCGGTGTGCCGCAATCATATCACGCTGGAGTTTAGACTAAACGCCTGTGTTACAATCTTCTTTCAGACTCGTTAAGTCGAGAATTCTGGGAGAAGGATTATCAGTTCTTTCCTGCGGCGGGGATTAAATTCCCTTCAAAGAGTCTATCAGTCAGGACCGGAAAACTCATGAGCCAAAAAAACTCTCCGTTTATTCTGCGTCAAACACGGTTAGCAAGTGCTTTGGCAAACTCAAATTTTTCGGCACTGGCGCTTAACCCTGGCCCGTCTCTCGTTTATTTTACAGGACTGCACTTCCATCTGATGGAACGTCCGGTTGTGGCGATATTTTCACCTGGACATCCCCCTACCCTGATAATTCCCGAGCTGGAAGCCGCAAAAGTGGAAGGATTACCATATCCGCTCAAAGTCTACACCTATGGGGAAGATCCAGAGAAATGGCATGAGATATTCAGCCAGGCTGCCGGGAGCACCGGATTCACAGGAAAAACCGTAGGGATCGAGCCAACCCACCTGCGGCTCCTGGAATTTAGATTCTTAAAAAGGGCTGTTGGAAACGCCCGCTTTCAATCTGCGGAGTTAATCCTATCTGAACTACGGATCCGAAAGGATGAAAGTGAAATTGCAGCTTTGCGCCGGGCTGTCGTGATCGCACAAAAAGCCTTACAGGCAACCCTTCCCTCAATTAAACCAGGGCTCACCGAGAGACAGATCGCCGCGATGCTCACCATTCAACTGTACCAGCAAGGATCTGATCCAGAGTTCTCTTTTACCCCCATTGTGTCTTCAGGACCGAACAGCGCTAACCCCCATGCTGTACCATCAGACCGTGAATTGCATTCAGGCGATTTACTCGTCATCGATTGGGGAGCAATGTCCCAGGGTTATACCTCGGACATCACCCGCACCTTCGCCATCGGAGAAGTCAATCAAGAATTTACCAAAATTGCGCAAATCGTCGAAGGATCAAACGCCGCTGCTAGAAGAATTGTCCGTCCTGGAATCAGGGCAGAGGAGATCGACGGCGCAGCTCGCCGGGTGATCGAGGAAGCAGGCTACGGCGCGTATTTTATCCATCGCACGGGGCATGGCCTGGGAATGGAAGGACATGAGACACCCTATATTCGATCTGGTAACCAGCTAATCCTTGAGCCTGGCATGGTATTCACAATTGAACCGGGGATATACTTACCCGGCCGCGGGGGGGTGCGCATCGAGGATGATATTGTAGTGACGGATGATGGCGCAGAAAGCCTGACCGACCTGCCCCGCGAGCTGAAAACTCTCCCCAGACGCGGGCATCAATGATATTTCGCCCAGATTCTCCCAAATAAGGCAGGCGGATTCCAAAGTAATCATATTCAATTTTCAGTCCACTGACCATGAATCGGGACCTGATCATCGTCGCCATTTCATTAGCCACCTGGGGGATCGGCGAAGGGCTATTCTTCTTTTTCCAACCGCTTTACCTGGAAGAATTAGGCGCCAATCCTGTCCAGATCGGGGATATTTTAAGCATCGTCAGCATTGCCATGGCAGTGGCTCACCTTCCGGCTGGTTTCCTGGCAGACCGCCTCGGACGCCGACCGATGATGATCACTGCCTGGCTGGTGGGAACCGTATCGACCTGTATCATGGCACTGGCCACCAATCTCCCTCAGTTTGTGGTAGGCAGCGCGGCTTATGGCTTGACCAGTTTTGTCGTCGGACCAATGTACAGCTACGTCACGGCAGCGCGCGGCCGGTGGAGTGTCAGCCGCGCACTGACTACAATCTCCGCCACCTATAATGTCGGAGCGGTATTAGGACCTCTGGTGGGAGGCTGGCTGAGCAGCCAGGCCGGCCTGCGCACGAATTTCTTCATCGCTGCCGGTTTCTTCGTGCTCTCTTCAATTATCATCCTTTTTGTCCGTCCCCAGCCGGTCGAGAAACGGCCAGTGCCAGACAATACCAGCCGCAATGGTTTCAATATCAATACTCGCTATGTCGGGTTCCTGGTACTGATTGCGTTCGTCACTTTCAGCCTTACTTTACCGCAGCCACTCTCACAGAACTTCATGCAGAACGTGCAAAACCTGGACAGGTCACAGATCGGTTTTTTAATTTCCGCCCGCAGCCTGGGGATCATCCTGCTCAACCTGGTCCTGGGAAGGTTATTTCCACGTCATGGTTTCCTGTTCGCCCAGGCGAGCATGGCCCTGTGCACCATCCTTTTATGGCAGGGCAACGGCATGCCAGCCTTCTTTTTGGGCTACCTGCTGATGGGCAGTTACCAGACGGCACGCCTGATGGCGCAGGCGCAGGGGCGGCAGTTCGTCGATAGCTCGAGGATGGGTCTTGGGTATGGAATCGTCGAGAGCGTGATCGCGGTAGCGGCAATCCTGGCGCCGTTCCTGGCGGGCCGGCTGTACAATATCGAACCCGTCTGGATCTATTCTTTCAGCCTGGTCCTGATCCTACTCGGACTGGTACTTGCAGCCTTCTTCCTGCCACGCAGTCCAAGTGAGATCAGCCAGGGAGAACCAGAGCCTATCTAGAACTCAATCTTTTATATCAGGAGGGCAACCTATGGAGCAAATTATGGACAGCGGTATCGTAATCATCGTGTTTTTACAGGGACTGGGCCTCTGGTTGGTGGAGAGCATGCGCTGGATATCCTACCTGGGTGTCGAAGAGTTCTATCTTTTCGTCGCTCCGGTGGTCTTCTGGTGCGTCGACGCCACGGTCGGACTGCGCATCGGATTGGGCCTGATGGTCAGCGACTCGATCAACTCGATATTAAAGATCCTGGTGCACGGGCCTCGCCCGTACTGGTACAGCCCAGAAGTCAAGGCGTTCAGCAGCGAAACGTCGTTTGGCTCGCCATCGGCCCATGCCCAGAACGCAGTAGTGGTGTGGGGGCTGCTGGCACATTCTATCAAGAGAAGCTGGGCCTGGATCCTGGCGGTGGTGATCATGCTGCTCACCGGTATCTCGCGCATGGCCCTGGGAGTCCATTTTCTACATGATGTACTGCTCGGGTACCTGGTGGGGATACTGGTCTTATGGGCATTTATCGCCCTGGAAAAGCCGGTGTACACATGGCTTGCCAGGAAACCGGTTGGAACGCAAATTGCTTTATCCTTCGCTGCATCGATCGTGATCGTCGTGGCAGGTTTGCTCGCCCGACTGTCGCTGGGTGAATGGAGCGTACCAGAAAGCTGGTTCGCGCTGGCAGCCCAGGCTGCTCCCGGCTCGGACCCGATTGCACCCCTGGCGCTATCAAAGATGGCCTCAAATGCAGGCGTCTTCTTCGGCCTGGCATGGGGTGCCATCTGGCTGAAGAAAGGCGGCTGGTTCAACGCCAGAGGCCCGGCCTGGAAGCTGATCGTGCGTTTTCTGATCGGCATCGCCGGGGTGGTCGTGCTGTGGATGGGTTTGGGAGCAGTGTTCCCACGCGGCGAGGCTCTGGTACCACTGCTTTTACGCTATGCGCGCTATACCCTGGTGGGCCTGTGGGTGGCTGGTATCGCGCCGCTGCTGTTCATACGCCTCGGGCTGGCGAAAAAAGCAGGTTAAAAAAATCGAGCGGACACTCAGGTCCGCTCGAGGAGTCTCATTCTTCCTTGGCAGCCGCCAGCTCTTTTTGGCGCTGGGCGATGATCTCCTGGGCGATATGCGCCGGGACGACCTCGTAATGCGAGAATTCCATGGTAAAAACGCCGCGCCCGCCGGTGAACGAGCGTAAATCGGTGGTATAGCGCTGCATCTCCGCGCGAGGAACCTGGGCGGTGACCACGGAGCGACCCTTTTCTGAATCCATGCCCTGGACACGCGCCCGGCGGGTATTCAGATCTCCCATGATGTCGCCCATGTTAGCCTCGGGGATGACGATACGCACGTTCATGATCGGCTCCAACAAGACCGGTGCGGCATCTTTGACCGCCAGCTTGAAGCACTCGCGCGCGGCAATTTCGAAGGCTACCGGTTTCGAGTCGACCGGGTGCTCCTTGCCATCGTAGACTGACACGCTGACCTTACTGAGTGGAAACCCCGCCATCACCCCGTCTTTCATCACACTCTTGATGCCTTTTTCGATGGCAGGCTGGTAGCTGGAAGAGACTGCACCACCAAACACATCCCAGCTGAACTCGTAATCGCTCTCCTGAGACGGAGCAACGCGCATCCAAACTTCTCCAAACTGCCCGGCACCGCCGGTCTGCTTCTTGTGGCGGTACATCGCCTGCCCCTGCTTGGTGATCGATTCCTGGAACGGCACGCGCGGTTCCTGGAACTGCAGGCTGGTCTGGAACTTGCCTTCCGACTTGCGGATGGCGACATCGATATGCTGGTCGCCCATCCCCTGGAGGATGGTCTGGTTGGTGGAAGGCTCCTGGTGCCAGGTGAGGGTCATGTCTTCCTCGCACAGGCGCGTCAGAGTAGGGCTGATCTTAGCGGAGTCGGCTTGCGTCTTGGGAAACACCGCCACCTGGTATAAGGCATGCGGATATTCGGGGACAGGCAGCATGAGCGGATGCCCACGGTCACACAGGGTATCGGTGGTGGCAGTCAGGTTAAGCTTTGGCACCGAGGCGATATCACCGGCATGCACTACCTTCACAGCGATTGGTTCTTTTCCACGCAGCAGGTGCAGCGTGCCGATGCGCTCGTCGGCGGACCTGGTTTGGTTCCAGATGCGTGAATCGGATGAGATAACGCCCGAATAGATGCGGAAATAGGTGATCTTGCCGACGAATGGGTCGGCAGTGGTTTTCCACACATAAGCCGCCAGAGGATTGCTGTCGGAGGCAGACAGGGATTCTTCGCCATCTTTTCCCTGGGCGCGTGCAGGGGGGACCTCGTTCGGAGAAGGCATCAGATCAATCAGTGCGTCCAGCAGGCGCGCCAACCCGATCTCGGCAGATCCCGCCGCAGCAAAAACCGGAACAAATGAACCTGCCAGGATGCCCTTTTTGAGCCCGCGCTGGATTTCTTCAGCGGAAAGGGATTCACCCTCCAGATATTTTTCCAGCAGGGCGTCTTCACCTTCAGCAGCTGCTTCTATGAGCTCGGTGCGCCTAATCTCTGCCTCATCCTTGAACTCGGAAGGCAGCTCAGAGGGGTTCTTGCCATCCCCGGCATAGGCTTTCATGGTCAGCAGGTCGATGACACCTTTGAATTCCGATTTTTCACCCCAAGGAAGCTGCACCGGTATCAAGCGAGTATCCGTCATGCCGCGTGCCGATTCGAGGGCTTTTTCGAAACTGGCATTATCGCGGTTCATCTTGTTGATTACCACAAAACGCGGCAGGTGGAATTTATCGCAGTAATCCCAAGAGATTTCTGTGCCCACCTCGACTCCCGAGACAGCATCTACCATCACAAGAGCAGCATCCGCAACCCGTAAAGCTGAAATTACTTCGCCGACGAAATCAGTGTAACCCGGTGTGTCAAGCAAATTTATTTTATGGTCGCGGTGTTCGATGGGTAAGACTGAGGTCGATAGTGAAAGCTTGCGCCGGATTTCCTCTTCTTCGAAGTCTGAACTGGTTGTGCCATCTTCGACCCTCCCCAGGCGAGTGGTGGTGCCGGTGAAGTGCAGCAATGCTTCCCCCAACATTGTTTTACCGGCACCGCCGTGGGAAACCATGGCAACATTGCGGATTTTATCAGTTGCATACTCTTTCATTTTCGAAACCTTCCATAATTATTTTAATTGCTTTTAGGGCTTCAAAAGAAGGCGATCAGTCGCCCTTAACGCCAACGCAAGATTGTATCATGATTTCCCAGGTTGACCCCAAGCCATCGTTGAAGAAAGCCCAACGCAAAGCATAGTAAAATCAAGCGACATGATCTGGATCAACCACAACTCTACATTCATCCTTGGCATTGGCATTTTAGTACTGGCTGCGTTCTTCTTGCTGCGCGATGGGGTGAAGCTCAAGGATGTACTGTTGCTGTGCGGGCTGCTGGTCCTTTTAGTCCTGCTGTGGCTGCCGCTGCGTCCAAAGCAGAAGCTTCCCGCAAAGGGTACAGGCTTGCTCGCGCAGATTGGAGCCGGACTTCCTGTGCTGTTGGAAATCCAATCGCCGTACTGAATGGGCTGCACCCTGGCCAAACCCATCGTGGATGGGATCGAGAAGGATCTGCAAGGTAAACTCCTGGTGATGCGAGTCAATATTCAAACCGCGGATGGCAAGGAAGTAACCAGTCGTTTTAACAGCCTGGTCACTCCGACCTTCATCCTCTTTGACAAGCAAGGGCAGGAAATTTACCGGTCCATCGGTCAAATCGACCCGCAAGCCGTGCGAGACCTGGTGGCTGGATCTCAGTGAAATAGAATGGGCTTCATCCAGCGAACCTGGTACGCAATCATGTACCTGGGCCACCCGCCCTGGGACACCGGGATCACGCCGCCGGAAGTGATGCAGTTCATCGCCGCACATTCCGCAGGAAGGGCGCTCGACCTGGGCTGCGGCACCGGCACTAATGTAATCATGCTGGCACAGCACGGCTGGAGGGTGACCGGCATCGATTTCGCCGGAAAGGCAATTCGCCAGGCACGCCGCAAGGCACAGCAGCACGGGCTGGACATAGAGCTCAAGCAAGGCGATGTCTCGAGACTAGCAGGTGTGACCGGTCCCTTCGACCTGGTACTGGATATCGGCTGTTTCCACAGCCTGCCAGCAAGGAGCCGGGAGAGATATACCACCTACCTGCCGCAGCTGCTGGCAGAAGGAGGAACTTTTCTTCTGTATGCCTGGATGGATGAAGCAGGTAAGTATGGGTCAGGACTCGGTGATTATGACCTTGATCTACTCCAGAAAGCAGCACATGTAAGCGAAGAACCCCATCTGAGAAAACATCTACGGCTGGTGGAGCGCCAGGACGGAACGGAGCGTGGGGCCAGGCCTTCGGCCTGGCTGACATTCCGGTGCGTGAACGAAGACACAGGAAATGCGCGGAGATCACTGGTGAGATGAGGTTCCTGTTCATGTTCGTGGATGGGCTCGGATTGGGAGCCGACGACCCACTGGTGAATCCACTGGCGGCGGCCTCAATGCCAGCACTGCAGGCGATGCTCGGCGGACGCCGGCTGTTGAAAGGCGACCTGCCGGTAGAAACTGAGCGTGCGACTCTGCTGGGATTGGACGCCGGGCTAGAAACCAGCGGACTGCCGCAATCCGCCACGGGGCAGGCGGTGTTGCTGACCGGAATAAATATTCCCAAAGAGCTGGGCTACCATTACGGTCCGAAACCCAACCAACAGGTGGCTGAATTCGTGCGCAACGGGAACCTGTTCAGCCAGTTGAAACGCGCCGGATACAACACGGCCTTCCTGAACGCCTACCCGCCGCGGTATTTTGAAGCCATCCAATCGGGCAGGAGGCTGTATTCGGCTATCCCCCTGGCGGCGACCAGCGCAGGCGTACCGCTTATGACAGGTGAGGACCTGAAGGCTGGCAGAGCCATCTCGGCAGACTTCAGCGGAGAAGGCTGGAAGACGCACCTGGGACTGGAGGGCATCCCGCTGCTCAGCCACTACCAGGCCGGGGAGCGCCTGGCCAGGCTGGCAGAAGGGTACGACTTTTCATTCTTTGAATACTGGCTGAGCGACTACGCCGGGCACGCCCAGGATATGCAGACGGCAACCAGGCTGCTGGAAGAGTTCGACCAGGTGCTGGCAGGCCTGTTCGAAGCCTGGGATGACCGCCGCGGTTTGATCCTGATGACTTCAGACCACGGCAACCTGGAAGATCTGAGCACCCGCCGGCATACGGGTAACCCGGTGCCGGGGTTGGTGGTTGGAAGTCCCGAGATGAGACGGGATTTCAGCCGCGGATTGGTGGACCTGGTGGGCGTGGCGCCGGCGATCTGGAGGTTTTTCGGGATCAGCGGGTGAATTTTGATTAGATTTAAGCAATAAAATATTTCACGCCACAGATGCACAAAGGTGAACACAGATACCCATGAAGCCTTGAGACCGAAAGATTTCACGCCACAGATACACACCGATAAACACAGATACCCATGAAGATGCGAAGTGGTCAAATTGGGTTTGAGAAATACTGGCGCATTTTCCGACCAGAGTGTCCATCAGTTGTTAATGTGCCGTGTGAAACGGATGGAAGGGATTCGTTTCAAAAAAAACGATCAGAAACGAATTTACTTCAGGGATTTTACATTACACAATTATACTAGCACATATGTTCTAATAACGCAATACATTTAATCGCATTGATCATCTTTCGGAAAAATAGCCGTTATCTACCGACACATGCCGTTTGACCAGAATGGCTGAGAAACTTCGAACCAAAACACCTCACATACGGATCCTGTTGACGATCAACCTGTCCCTGGCAGTGCTGATCCTGGCTTTTTTTATCTGGAAGACAGGTGTGATGACAACGGCGGCACCCGATCCTTCACAAGCGTCCACGCTCACTCCCCTTCCAGGCAGCACACGCATCAGCGAGGTTGATGGAATGGTGCAAGTTTTTGTTCCTGCTGGTGAATTCTTGATGGGCTCCGAGGCCAATACCAAGAGAGATTTTTCCAATAAAAGCCCGGCCCACAGCGTGTACCTGGAGGCGTTCTGGATGGACCAGAGCGAGGTGACCAATGCCATGTATGCGCGCTGTGTGCAATCTGGAGAGTGTACTTTCACGGTGGAAAACGCTGCTACGGATATTCACTTCCGCGACCCGGTGTATTCTGATCACCCGGTGGTTTATGTGAAGTGGGAATGGGCATCTGCTTACTGCCAGTGGGCGGGACGGCGCCTGCCGACGGAAGCGGAATGGGAGAAAGCGGCACGCGGCACGGACGAGCGCAAGTACCCGTGGGGCAACGAAGCGCCGAATGCAGGTCGACTGAATTTCAACGACCTGGTGGGCAACACTACACCGGTGGGGAGTTACCCAGCTGGAGCCAGCCCATACGGAATCCTGGACCTGGCAGGCAACGTGCGCGAGTGGGTGGCGGACTGGTTCTCGGCGCATTATTATCAGAACTCGGCATACGAGAATCCACTTGGGCCGGCGAAAGGGCAATTGAAGGTGCTGCGCGGGGGTTCGTTTAAAGATGGTTATGCGGGGGTGCTGGCGACGACGCGCTTCAGCCACGACCCGGGCTCGCCGGGGATGAACCGGGGATTCAGGTGTGTGAGCCCGTGACACAGGAACAGCGTGGCAGTTGATGGCCCGCCTACACGCAGCCAACGCAATCCGCCAGGCGCATAAGCCACAATGGTTTTAGAGGAGTGGAAATGTTCGATGATAAGAGAAGCAGAAAAGTCTTACTGATTGCCCATTGCATTCTGAATCAAAATGCCAAGATTGATCACTGCGCCCATTATCCAGGGGCAATAAGAGAAGTTGCCCAAATTCTGATAGATGCCGGAACAGGCATTCTACAAATGCCCTGCCCTGAGCTTCTTTGTCTTGGGCTCGATCGTCAAGTAGAGCCTGGACATCACCCAACAGTCGAATCAGAAGACACGCGAGTAGCTCAGCGGATGACCGAAGATCAAGCAAGAACCATTTGCCGTAAAATAGTAGATGATCTTGTTTATCAACTCGTCGAATATCGAAAAAACAAATTTGAACTTGTTGGCGTTGTTGGTATCAATGGTTCTCCAACATGCGGTGTAGAAACAACATGGACCAATAATCAAGATACATATGGTGCAGGGGTCTTTATACAAATGTTGGATGAGGAATGTCGCAAGAGAGGTATTTCTCTTGCGATGCGAGGAATAAAAGCATATGAACCGCAGCGAGCAATAGCCACGGTGGTGAAATTGTTAGAGAACACTATCAGACCATTCAACGCTGCCGGTGAGCCAATCCGTTAGCCGTGCCAAAAGGAGGAAGCTCTCATGCAGCGCGCTGAAATTGCAGGTTCATACTATGAGCTAGGTCTGGAATACGGACGGATCGTGTCTGAGAACAAGCTCAACTGGTGGTGGACACCGCCGAGTGCAGCCAAGATTGCGCTTGTCAAGGCATGTGAGCGCAAGATCGCCATCCATGCACCAGGGTTCCTCGAAGAAATCCGGGGACTCGCCGACGCGTGCCAGAGCGACTATGACCTCGTCCTGTCGAACATGACCGTGACGTACTGGGAGCAGTCGGCCTGCAACGTGGTTGCTGTCGCTGGGACTCAATGTCGAAACGATCGGACGATCTTCGCACGCAACCACGACTTCGACGATGCGGATCGACAGTGGGTAACCTGTTTCAAGACGAGTCCCAAGAACGGCCTGCGGAACATTGGGTTCGGCTTCGCAGATCCGGGACGATATGACGGCGTCAACGAAGCAGGGCTTGCAATCGGCGGCGCCGCGATCTGGTACCGGCACAAGCCACAGCCGGGTCTGCGGATGAATGTCGTCATGCGCTGGGTTCTGGACACGTTCTCCGATACGCCGAGCGCTGTCGAGTATCTCAAGCGCATTCCACACCACGAGGGAATCTCGTACCTGGTAGCAGACAAGGCGGGGTGCATAGCGCGTGTAGAGGCCGCGCCCGAGGGCGTAGATGTCGCCATGGCGAGAGATGGCATGCTGGCAGCGATCAACCAGTACCAATCGCCAGAGATGGCTGGCCGTGACCTTGAGCACGCTCTTGGCAAGGAGAACCTCGTCAATCGACACAAGAAGCGCATCCTGGCCTGGTACGAGGCCCACAAAGGGCAGATTGACCTGGATGCTGCCAAGAAGCTATGCAGCGACCATGAGATAGGCCTTTGCGATCATGGCGAGGGTCGTTCTGAGCCCTTTGGCACCATCTATTCTTGGGTCGCGGAGCTAGGTACAGGCAAGATCCACGTCGCTCACGGGAGACCGTGCGAGAACGAATATAAGATTATCGAGATTGAAGTATCATAACTAATGCCTCAGTGATGACCCAAAATATGCTGTTGCGCAAATTGATAATGTCCAGAGCGGAGCAAGTTAGTACCTTTAGTAAAAGAGGCGGCTAACACAGCGTCCACCGGACGGGGCTTTCACCCCGCGGGTACGGTGCGCGATTTGGGATAATTGGCGCGATAATGGTGGGTAGGCAAGCAAAGTCGCCCCGCCGGTGAGCCAATCCGTTGGGCAGCTCTATGGCACAACCGCTTGCGGACACGCTCTTGAGAGGTCGCTAACATCATGCCCTTGAAGCCTCCCCCGCCTAACTTCTTCAGGGTGTTGTACGCACTCGGATTCGGCCCGGTGGTTGGTCGCTTCGTTCTCCTTCTGACGACCCGAGGGCGCAAGACAGGACTTCCCCGCGTCACGGCACTGCAGTACGAGAAGATCGAAGGTGCCATTGTCGTCGGGTCCTCCAGGGGCACCAAGGCGGACTGGTTTCGCAACATCGTCGTCGATCCGCATGTGCGAGTGAGGATCAAGTTAAAGGAGTTCCGGGGCCTTGCGGAGCCCAACACGGATCCTGGCCGGATCACGGACTTCCTGGAGTATCGACTGAAACGGCATCCGAGGATGATTGGGGCGATCCTGCGCTCTGAAGGAATGCCCGTGCCACCCGGACGCAAGGAGCTCGAGGCCTACGCATCCAAGATCGCAATAGTGGTCATACGGCCCGAACAGGGTGATTGAGGTGCCACCGAACTCGGGGCCGATAACCGGATAGACAGGGTCAATTATCCTATCAACAGGAACAGCTCAGTTGGGTCCCTTCACGGAACCTAAAGCGATGGTAGAAAATCAACATTACCAGGATCAAAGACAAAAAAGCCTGGCCAGTCTCCACGATGGTATGATCGATGAACCCAAAATCGAACTGATCAACGCATTTAACAAACTGCCTTATTGCTTCATTTACAGTGCTTCTTTGGACATTTCATCTATGGCGGTCAGAACGATGCTCATAACCTGAAGCCCATGCCACTGATGAAAACCATTGCCAGAGTGGAGTACAGGATAGCTTACATCGCCCTCCCCATTGACAACAGGGAATAGGGAAGGATGCTTATTGAGGCTTTGAAGGGAATTGTGGATAGTGACCCAGAGCACATCTAGTTCTGTTGTGCAGAATGGTTTTGGGAAAGACAGGTCAATTCTTACGCGTTACAGATGGAAAATATAGTATACGTTGATTGTTCTGGACAATACTGCAAATAACAACCACCTGGATGTGTTGGGTGGCTAGACACAAACTGAGATGCAGGAAGGATGATGGCAGATGTCGGAAGAAAACTATATCTCCCGCGCACCCTATTTATTAAAGCGTTTTGACCGAGCGATTTCTCTGGTTAAGCCAGTCTTGGTTGCACGCTGCGGAGAAGAAGCTAATGCGTTGATACAAGCGTCACGTCAAAAGTACTGTGACCTCATCCCTCAGATTCCCTATATCGGTGAAAACAATCCTCTGGTCGACGTGTTCTTTTTACCAGCCAGTCGGCACCTGGGAATATACAAAGCATTTCAAGAACATGGCAAGACGGTCGAAGAAGTAGGACAGCTAGTGTACGAAATTGGTGAAGCGGAGATTAAAGCAATCCCAGGGATTGTGCGTCGAGCTGTTAAAATTGTTTGGTTTACTCGCTGGTTCTCTACACGATTACAAAAACGAGCGGCACTATCCCAGGAGCGCAAGTATCCAGGTGGTTATGTTGTTGCTTTTCTGCAAGGGGACGGGGAAGAGTTCGACTATGAATTTGACTATATCGAGTGTGCGGTCAATAATTTTTTCCGACAACAAGGTGCAGCAGAGTTGGTTCCTTATCTTTGTGCTATCGACAAGATCGCCAGCGAGTTAATGGGATGGGGATTGCGCCGAACAATGACTCTAGCCGATGGTGGTGCGAAGTGCGATTTTCGGTTCAAAAAGGATGGTGCGACTTGCGTGACAATACCGCAATCGTTGGGAGGCCAGTTTAGCAAATGAGGTCGTATGCAGTCTAACATCCCAAAACCGTTCATTGTTACCCCAGGTTCAGGCAAAGTATTAAAACTCATCGGCGTCATACATAAACTGGCAAGCCAACTGATCGGGGGCGTTTATTATCTTTTCGAATCAGAGTTAGATCCTGAAAGTGGAAATAGCCTCCACAGGCGCACTTATGAGGATGAGGTGGTTTACGTCGTGCAGGGAGCGATCCAGATCAGGCATGGCGAATGCAAGCTGAATGCGAGCGAAAGGTATTAATGCGACACACCTCATTCCACTTTAAAGCACTTGTCCTGCTGTTGGCCGTCTCATCGGCAGCGAGCTGTATTCCGATCGCCAGTTCACTCTCACCTTCGCTCACCCCCTCCCAGCCAACCGCGCCCACCTCAGCGGACACACGACTATCTCCGGTGACTTCCACACTCTCTAGCTATGCCTTCCCGATGGGAATTAACCCCTCGGCCAGGTATCTCTTCTACATTCATGGCAAGATCATCGAAGATCAAGGCGTCCCTGCATTTAGCCCTGACTTTGGCGAGTACAACTACGAAGGAATCCTCGAGGCCTTTCAGAGACATGGATTCGTGGTGGTTAGCGAACAACGTCCCAAGAATACTGATGTAAAACTTTATACCCAAAGGCTAGTCAACCAAGTAGAAAACCTTATCGACGCCGGCGTCCCTCCTTCATCTGTCACGGTGGTCGGTGCGTCCAAGGGAGCCGTGATCGCGGCCCTCGCCTCGAATCTCATTCGCCACCCCGATCTCAACTATGTACTTCTTGGCTCATGTCATCCGGACATGATTCGCGATTGGATTGCGTCCGGCGCAACTCTTAGCGGGAACGTCCTGTCGATCTATGACTTCGCTGACGATGAGTTCTCCGGTTCCTGTAAGGATTTATTCACTCTTTCCGAAGGTCGTGGGCTCGGGCGGCATGCGGAAATCGTTCTGCAGGTCGGCATGGGCCACGGGGTTCTCTACCAGCCACACGACGAATGGATCCTGCCTGCTGTGCAATGGGCAAATCCGGCTCCATAATCCGGCATACTGCCTGCCGTCTAACAACTCGAAGGAGCCTGCACAGCGAGCTGCGTGATAGGGTGGGGCACTTGGCCTGCTGCACGCACAACAATGCATGGTGCGGCGCGGGGAATCATTCAAGTACGGGTATGTGGGGGTGCTGGCTACGACACGCTTCAGCCACGACCCGGGCTCGTCGGGGATGAACTGGGGATTCAGGTGGGTGAGTCTGTGAATTGGGTACGCGCAGCGCTGGGATGAGGCCGCGACGCAGGAGCATCGCGGCGAGAGAAATTCAACTGGTCAGTGGCAGGAAATATACCTTACTCCCAATATCCCACTAAATTCTTTCTGCCTACTTCGATAGCCTGCAATTCCAAAAAGCGTTTCATGGTCTTCCAGGATGTGTGATCCAACATCTGCGGCATTGGCAATGATTCTGCGTCAACAAAATATGCCAGGGCGCGGCTAGCACTGATGGCAAACGTTCGTGCGTGTGGATATTTGATTGAAGCAACCCGAAACAGCTCTTCCAAAGGTACCTGTTTCAAAATGAAAAATAGATCAACCATATCTTTACGCGTTCCCCGATCGATGATGGCTGCAAGTTTCATCGCCCCAATTTCAGGCAGGCTGGCAACTGGCACCCCTTCAAGAAGTAAGGTTGATAGTGCTAACGGATAGACCGACATCCGAAAGAAACTTATTCCAACATTTCTCCAAGAAGCAACGAAAGTGCCATCATTATCGTAGGTCGTAAAAAAAGTCGGGTCTGCTAACTCATTCAATAAAATAGTACGTTCATCAAGGTTTACGGCATCTTCAAAAGTTGAGAAGAAATCAAGATCTACTGAGAAGCGGTGACCAAGATGCAAGGCCAATCCACTGCCTCCCGCCAGGTAAAAACGCTGGATGAGAGGCAGGCTGCCAATCATCCGAAAAGCTGATTGTGTTTCTGGCGTGAGCGCTTCCCAATGGGGATTGGTGAATTTTATGGAGGCCACAGCTCTCCTTTTGGTATTGGAAAGGGGGAACGCTGCCAACGGCTGATGCGCATGAGCTTGCGCCAATAATTGAACACCACGGGGCTCAACAGGCGTTCTCCATGGCTGCGTAGAAATGTGCGAATACGCTTCCAGCCATATACCCCAAACAGCCAGCGAACTTCATCCCAACCTCCATATTCCAGTGCGCGTTGAATGACCAGATTGGCATCGGCGACTAAATCCAGGATTTTTACATCGTATTCCTGGAAATGAGGATGTAATGAAATTGGGATTTCTGATCTATCGATTCCAGAAGTATCAACCATGGCAACAACACATCGTAAAAATCAAGCTAATTCAGAAAGAATTCTATCATCATGTACAACCAATATTTAAGTTGGGTTACCTGCCTCAACCCAACCTACGAGCTAACATTCCAAAACCGTTCATTGCTATCCCAGGTTCAGGCAAGGTTTTAAAACTCATCGGCGTCACACATAAACTAATTAGCCAACCATCCCAGTTTCCTTTTGTGATATAAATCACTTAATGTGGTCAAGACCTGATCCCTGGAGCGAGGTCCAAACATGCAGGCAGCCAACAAACCAACCAGACCCAGATCTACTCAAGTGATTGCCTTCCTTTTCTACCTGAGCGGCGGTTTGTCCATCTTCGTGCTGGGAGCGAATACTTTTGAGCTTTTTGCCACCAATCGGAACGCAATATACGAGTGGGGGCTGACGATGGCGCTGCTGCTGCTGGCTGTGATCATGCAGAGAGTCGCAGCCCTGCGGATTTACGCAAGAATTGCCGGCGTGCTTTTCATCGCCGCAGCGGCGAATGCCACCAACCTGGCATTGGGGAACTTCCTTAAACCGATGCTCGCTCCAGATTCCAGTGATATGCAATTCCTGGCGATTGACAAGCTCTCCCAGGCGATCCAAATCGTGGCGGTGATCATCCTGCTCTCGTTGTGGTCGGGGGACGATTTGGGTGGGTTGTTCTTAAAAAAAGGAAATCTGCGCAAGGGGTTGATGTTTGGCTTGATCTCTTTCGCCATCTTCTCGGTGATCTTCATCGTGATCGTGTTAGTGCAGGCTGATGCTCCAAAAACGCAGGGGTTATTTGCTGCGGGCGTAAGCCTGAGCACGATTGTCGCGGCAATTCCCTGGATACTGTTGTTCTGCTTCACCAATGCATTTATGGAGGAGCTATGGTTCCGAGGCGTCTCCTTGCACAAGCTTACCCCGCTGCTCGGTTGGGCGGCTTCGATCACCGTCACTGCCCTGGTCTTTGGCATCACCCACTCGGCAGCGACATACATCCTTTCTGTCCAGATGATCTTTTTCCCGATCATCGTCATAACGTTTGGGCTGGTGAATGCCTATGTAATGTTAAAGACTGACAGCATCTGGGGATCGGTGTTGTTCCATGCGGGGTATGACCTGTTAGTCATCCTCCCCCTGCTGGTTGGGTAGTAGATAGTTGGGTTTCGTGCCTCAACCCAACCTACGAACTGCTGACTCACTGGGGATGAACCGGGGGTTGAGGTGTGCGAGTCCGTGAATTGGGTGCGCGGAAGGCTGGGAAGACGCCGCGACGCAGGAGCAGCGCGGCGAGAGAAAGCACTACCTGCAGGCGCTACGGACCCCTGGCCCTGACAGCCTAGATTTCGCCGCCCAGGTCCTGCTTGAGAACTTCTTTGTACAATAGGAGGATTGCGGAGAAAGCCTGGTTTTGGATGGGGGCGGCGACTTTGCCGTTTACGGCCAGGTCAGAAAGGAAGGCTTCGACTTCAGCGGTGCCCATCTGAGCCGGATGGCGTTTGTTGCGAAAGAGGATGAAGCGGTGGTCCCAGTTGACAGAGGATTCTTCGGTGCGGATAGAATAATGCTTGGTGCGGATCACCTGCCGCACCTGGTCAATCAGCCTGGGTTGAGGTCTGCCCATAGAGAGCTGAGGGCTATGGTATATTTTAATTAGAGACTGTTTCTTTCCAAGGCGATATTGGATTATTAAGAATTTTCCATGATAAATAGTATCTTGGAACATTCGGGCGCATTTGAATAAACGGATGTTTCCGTCATCTTATTGTGGGGCATTTTCAACCATCATTGTTCAAAAGGAACACAACAACCATGACCAAAAATAACCTTTTGAATTTCCTTGCTTTCGCCGCATCAACTATTTTGTTGTTGAATGGGTGTATATCTGTTACGCCGCCTACT
>Ga0209254_10000426_pt1 | contig 33747 bp, 29 predicted proteins | sample FrelakmetDIP11DI_FD_187148 | JGI IMG/M metagenome (GOLD analysis project Ga0209254, IMG submission 187148) | Freshwater lake sediment microbial communities from the University of Notre Dame, USA, for methane emissions studies - DIP11 DI (SPAdes)... | ecosystem: Environmental > Aquatic >... | reverse complement strand
CGGGTTCGATCGCTTCGCGATCGAACCCGCGAAGGTTGGTGGGCGGTAGTGGGATCGAACCACTGACCCCTGCCGTGTGAAAGCAGTGCTCTACCGCTGAGCTAACCGCCCGCCCGTAAATAGCCGCGAAGTGTACGCAGCGCCCCCGCGACGGTCAACCGCCAGCCCCCGGGAATCGGGGCCTTTCCGGGGTCACCTGAGGTCGCCGGCGACCGCTGCGGGCACATGCCGGGGCCCGGGTTCGCCCACGATTCAGCGGCCGCCCCTGGGGAGCCTCTGAACAAGTCCCGGGACCCATCGATGCGCGCGATCGGATTTCTGGTTCTGCTGTTGCTGGCCGGGCTCATGCCGGCGCCGGTCGCCGCGCAGTACGGCGGCGCGACGCTGCGCTGCCGGTCGCGCGAGTTCCGCGACAACCATTGCCCGGCCAATACCCGCGGCGGCGTGTGGGTCGATCGCGGTGGTGCCGCGGGGTTCGTCGTCTACTGAGCCGCGAGGTCCGGACCCCGGATCAACGCCCATCCAGGGGCTGTCCGGGGTGAGCACATCCTGTGCTCAGTAGTCCCTGTAGGGACGCTCGCGGGTCCAGATGGTGGCCAGCCACTTCTCGCCGGCGCGCACCGGCAGGCCAGCATGCAGCGTGTCCTCGTCGGGGCGGCCGTCGGGGTGCAGGTTGCCGAAGTGCACGATGCGGCCGCGTCGCGGCGCCACGCGCACGCGTGCGCGTGGGAAATCGGTTTCGCCGCCGGCCTCGACTTCGGCCAGGTAGGCGAAGACGGTATCGACGCGCTGTCCGGGCTGGGCGGCATCGGTTGAATTGCCGCGGGCGCCCGCTGGCAACCAGTCCACGTGCGGCCGGTACTCCTCGCCGGGCCGGTAGCGCAGCACCACGAGGTGCTCGCCGCGCGCCAGCGGCGCGCCCAGCCAGTCGAGCATGCGCGCCTGCAGCCAGCGCGCGCCGAAATCCTCGCGCGGCCCGAACAGCGGGGCGTCGCTGCTGCTGCGGCTGGGATGCGGCGCCATGCGTCCATCCTCGGACACCGTGACCGAACGTTGCTGGAAGGGTTCGGCCAGCGCGATCAGGTATTCGCATTCCTCTTCGGCGAAGAAACCGTCCACGGTTTCGATCAAGGGGCGCTGGCAATGGCGCTGCGCAGCCGGCGCCGGTGCTCCGGCATCGAACAACGGCTCCGGCCAGTCGCTGGGCGGCGGTGCGTTGAAGGGCTTGCCCGCCGCAGGGCCGTCGCCACGTGCCGCCGCGCGGGCCTGGCCGCGCGCCGCCGCAGCGGCGTAGAGCGCGCGCGATTCCGCGCGGCGACGCGGATCGCGATGGTGGGCGAAGCGCGCGGCGAGGAGGTAAAGGGCGGCCGCATCGCCCAGCGCCGCGGCGCGCCGCAGACAGGATTCGCCCGCGCGCTCGCGCTCGGGATCGCCGGGCGCGGCGCGCGCGTGCACCAGCGCCAGCCCGCGCAGCGCGGACGCATGGTCGGCACGCGCGGCGGCGACGATGCGCTGCGCCATCCGCACCGGGTCGCGCGCGACCAGCCGGTCGCCCCAACCCAGCAGGGCCAGTCGATACGCCGCCTCGGGCGAGCCGCGGGCCTCGGCCGCCTCCAGTTCGCCCAGGGCGACGGGGAAATCCGCGGGCGCCCCGTAGCCGTAGAGCGCATGCAGGCCCAGCCATGCTGCGGCGTCGGCGTGGCCGGCTGCGCTGGCCCGCGCCAGCCATTCGCGCGACTGCGCGTATTGCGCCTGCGAGGCGTGCTGCATCCCGACCTGGTATTGCGCCGAGGGCACGCCCGCAGTGGCGCGCTGCACGACCGCGTTCCAGTCCGGGTCCATCGATTCAGTACTCGCGCAGGCGCCGCTGCCGCGTCCACATCGTGCCGAGCCACTTCGCGCCGCGCTCCACCGGCAACCCGGCGTGCAAGGTGCGCGCGTCGGGCGTGCCGTCGGCCAGCAGGTTGTGGAAGTGCACCACGCGGCCGCGCGCCGGCTGGACCCGCACGCCGAGTAGCGGAAAATCGGTTTCGCCACCGGCTTCGACGTCGCTGAGGTAGCAGAACACGGTGTGGACGCGCTGCCCGGCGGCGGCGGAGCGCTGGCTCGGGGCAAAGGCACTCGGCGGGAGATAGTCGCGATGCGGCCGGTACTCCTGGCCCGGCAGGTAGCGCAGGAGGGTCAGGTACTCGGCGTGCGACATCGGGGTCTGCAGCGGCAACAGCATGCGCGACTGCAGCCAGCGCAGGCCGAAGTCCTCCTGGAAGGTGTAGAAAGCCATCTCGCTGCTGGTGCGATAGTCGGACTCGCTCAGGCTCGCGGTGGCCGAGTGCATGGTGACCGACTGCTTCATGTGGCAATGGCCGTGAGCGATGATGTACTCGCACTCCTCGGCGCTGTACACATCCTCGTAGGTTTCGATCAAGGGCGATGCACAGTGCTCGATGCGCCCGCCGGGCATCGCCGTCGCCAGCTCGACCGGGACCAGCTCCGGCATGGGCGCGGCCACGAGACGTGCCGGCTGCACCGCTTCGGCGCCCAGCTGCTCCGCGGCGCGCGTACCGCCCATCGACGCCGCCAGCGCCAGCAATCCGCGGCCGCGCAGGCGCGACCCGGGATCGGTCTGCCGCAGGAGCCGATGGGCGAGCAGGTGGACCGACAGCAGGTCGCCACGCCACGCTGCGCGTTCGAGGCAGGCTTGGGAGCGTGCCGCCGCGGCCCCGTCGCCGGCGGCATCGCGGGCATAGACCAGCGCAAGCGCGCGCAGCGCCGGCGCGAAGTCCGCGGACGCGGCGCGCAACAGGCGCACGGCAAGCTGTTCGATGTCGAAGTTCGGGCGACTATCGACCCACGCCATCAGTCCCAGCTGGTAGCTCGCCTCTCCCGAGCCCGCGCGTTCGGCGTTGCCCAGCATCTCGAGCGCTTGCGGAATATCGGGCGGCAGTCCGATGCCGAACAGCGCGAACAGGCCCAGTTCCGTCTGTGCATCCGCGTGGCCTTGCGCGGCGGCATCGCGCAGATAGCGCCGCGCGCGCGCGAATTCCTGGCGTGCCGCGTGCTGCCGGCCGAGCTGGTACTGGGCCTCCGCCTCGCCCGCCTGGGCGCGCGCGAGCAGCTCGGCTGCGGGATCGCCGGCGCTCATTTCGACTTGCGTGCGCGCGCGGGGCGCGATCCGGCGGCAGGCTTCGACACCCGGCGCGGCGCGGCGCGCTTGCGCGCGGGCGGCAACGGCGGACGCATCGCCTCCTGCATTTGCGTGGACCACAGGCGCACCATGCCGTTGCCGCGTTCGAGCGCGGTCTCGGCTGCCTCCGCGACCCAGCGACCGAGGCGGCGCTGGTCGATCAGGGTCAGGTCGGAGAGCAACGCCGGCCAATCGGCCAGGTCGCCTTCGCGCAACTTGGCCATGGCGCGCGCGCGCGTGCCGACGGCCCAGGTCACGGCGACATGGGTGGCGACGCCGGTGGCAATGTTCGCCAACGGCAATGCGCGCCGCGCCAGCGCCCCACCGAGCCAGCGCTGGGCCTGGCGCGAGACCGTGCGCGCGACGCTGGCGCCCACCTCGCGCGCACCGGCATGGGCCGAAAGCAGGCCCAGCAGCGCCAGTTTCTCCGCCTGCGGCGGCAGGTCGACCTCGTACAGCGCGAAGGTCTCCAGGATGAGCTCGGCCTGCAGGGTCGAGACCAGCGCGGCGTCGGCAACCGGGCCCAGGAGGCCGGCGATCGGCCGTCCGATCAGGGGCAAGGCGCCGACCAGGCCCGAAACCGCGCCGATCGCCCCGACCTGCAGGCACTTGGCCAGTACCAGGTCGCGATGCAACTCGTCGCGTGGCCGTCCGCGCGAAGCGCGCACCAGCGACGCGATGCGCCGCTTCACCACGGCGCGATCCGCAACACCGGCGCGACGGAACATGTCGAGCGCCGCTCCAGGCAGGCGGGTGACGTTGCGCAGCATGGAACGGTTACTCCTCCGGAGCCGCGCGGGCCTGCTGCTAGGCTGCAGCCATGGACCCGCGGGCCCCATCATTGTCCACGCTTTCGGCCCTCTTGCGCCACGCACGGCCCTGGCGCGGCCGGGTCTGGGCGGCCAGCGCCTGTTCGGTGCTCAACAAGCTGTTCGACATCGCGCCGGAGATCCTGATCGGCGTCGCGGTCGACGTGGTGGCGCGGCGCGAAGAGTCGTTCCTCGCCGGCCTGGGCCTCACCGACCCGCTGCAACAGCTCTACCTGCTGGGCGCGCTGACCCTGCTGATCTGGGTCTGCGAGTCGATCTTCGAGTACCTGTACCTGGTGTTGTGGCGCGACCTCGCGCAGCGCGTGCAGCATGGCCTGCGCCTGGAGGCCTACGCGCACCTGCAGGGCCTGGACCTCGCCTATTTCGAGACCCGCAGCGCGGGCGGCCTTGCGGCGCTGCTCAACGACGACATCAACCAGCTCGAGCGATTCCTCAACAGCGGGGCCAGCGACCTGATCCAGGTCGCGACCACGGTGGTCGCGGTGGGTGCGGTGTTCCTCGCGATCTCGCCCGGCATCGCCGTGTTCGCGTTCCTGCCGATGCCGCTGATCCTGTGGGGCGCCTTCCACTTCCAGCACCGCATCGCGCCGCGCTACGACGCGGTGCGCGCGCAGGCCGCGCGGCTGGGCGCGCGCCTGGCCAACAGCGTGCAGGGCATCGCCACCATCAAGGCCTTCGCCGCCGAGGAGCGCGACCACGCGGCGCTGGCCGCCGACAGCAGCGCGTATGTCGCCGCCAACCAGCGCGCGATCGCGGTCAGCAGCGCATTCATCCCGCTGATCCGCATGGCCATCCTTGGCGGATTCCTCGCCACCTTCGTCTACGGCGGCAAACTGGTGCTCGAGGGCTCCTTGCGCGAGGGCTTCTACGCGGTGCTGGTGTTCCTGACCCAACGTCTCCTGTGGCCGCTGACGCGGCTGGCCGAAACCGTGGACCTGTACCAGCGCGCGATGGCGTCGACGCGGCGCGTGCTCGGCCTGCTGGACGAGCCGCAACCGTCGCGCGGCGCGCTGGCGGCACTGCCGCGCCTCGCCGGCGCGATCGCCTTCGAGGACGTGCGCTTCGAGTACGAGGATTCGCGGCCTGCGCTGCGCGACTTCGCGCTCAGCGTGCGCGCCGGCACGACCGTGGCCCTGGTCGGCGCGACCGGGGCCGGCAAGAGCACGGTGTTCAAGCTCCTGCTCGGGCTGGTGCGGCCGCAGGCCGGCGTGGTGCGGGTCGACGGCCGGGCGCTGGAAGACTACGACCCGCGCGCGTTGCGCCTGCAGCTGGGCTGGGTGGCGCAGGAAGTATTCCTGTTCGATGGGAGCGTGCGCGAGAACCTCGCCTATGCGCGACCCGAGGCCGGCTTCGACGAGATCGTCGCCGCGGCGCGCGCGGCCGAGGCCGACGCCTTCATCCGTGCCTTGCCGCAGGGCTACGACACCCGCATCGGCGAGCGCGGCCAGCTGTTGTCGGGCGGCCAGCGCCAGCGCCTGGCGATCGCGCGCGCGCTGCTCAAGGATCCGCCGGTTCTGCTCCTGGACGAAGCCACCAGCGCGGTCGACAACGAGACCGAGGCGGCGATCCAGCGCTCGCTGAAGCACCTGGCGCATGGGCGCACGGTGCTGGTGATCGCGCACCGGCTCTCGACCATCGTGCACGCCGACGCCATCGTGGTGATGGACGCGGGGCGCGTGGTGGAGCAGGGCACGCACGCCGCGCTGCTGGCGCGCGGCGGCGTCTACGCCGGGCTGTGGCGGGTCCAGACCGGCGCGGCCTGAGGGGCGCGTAGAATCGGCGCCAGTCTCCCGGAACGCCGGCGCCGATGAATGAGCTGTCCCGCCATGACCACGTGCGTGCGCTGCAATGGCGCGGCGATTCGCTGGCCCTGCTCGACCAGCGCAAGCTGCCGCGCGAGCAGGCCTGGATCGACTGCGGTGACGCCGGCGCCGTGGCGCGGGGGATCCGCGACCTGGTGGTGCGCGGGGCGCCCGCGATCGGCATTGCCGCGGCTTATGGCGTGGTGCTGGCGGTGCAGCGCGCCGGCCATGCAGCGGCCGACGGCGTGCGCGCCGACCTGGCCGCGTTGCGTGCCTCGCGGCCGACCGCGGTAAACCTGTTCTGGGCCCTGGACCGCATGCAGCGCGCGATCGCCGGCGGCGCCGACGCCGCCGCGCTGGAGCGCGAGGCACGCGCGATTGAATCGGATGACCTGGCGGCCAACCGCCGCATGGGCGCGCTCGGCGCCGCGCTGATCGCCCCCGGCTCCGGCGTGCTCACCCACTGCAACACCGGCTCGCTGGCGACAGCGGGTTACGGCACCGCGCTGGGCGTGATCCGCGCCGGCGTGGACCAGGGGCGCATCGCGCGCGTGTTCCACACCGAGACCCGTCCCTGGCTGCAGGGCGCGCGGCTCACCGCCTGGGAGCTGCACGAGGACGGCATCGCCGCGCGAATGGTGGCCGACAGCGCCGGTGCGCATCTGTTCCGCACCGCGCAGGTGCAATGGCTGGTGGTCGGGGCCGATCGCATCTGCGCCAACGGCGACACCGCGAACAAGATCGGCACCTGCACCCTGGCCGCGGCCGCGCGCCATTTCGGCGCGCGCGTGATGGTGGTGGCGCCCGCGTCCACGGTCGACATGGCGAGCGCCTCGGGCGACGCGATCGAGATCGAGGAACGCGATCCACGCGAATTGCTCGAGTACGCCGGCACCCGCGTCGCGCCCGCGGGCGTGGCCGCCTACAACCCGGTGTTCGACATCACGCCGGCCGCGCTGATCGATGCGCTCGTGACCGAGCGCGGCGTGGTGGAGCGGCCCGACGGGTCGCGCATGCGCGCGCTGTTCGACTGAATCCGCAGCACGCCGCGCCGACTCCCCCGCGGTCTCGCACCGGCCTCGGAAGCGACCCGTTCCCGAGTGTCATCGAGGTCCCGAAAAGCACCCTTTGGCGCCCCCTTGGAGGGGGCCCGGCATGCTAATATTCCGGTTCTTTGACGGGCCTCCGGCAAGCCTCGGTGGGGCCCGCTTATGTTGTTGATCCAAAAGAGATAATTCCGGATGGCAGAGTTCGCCAAAGAAGTCCTGCGGGTCAACATCGAAGACGAGGTCCGGCAGAGCTATCTCGACTATGCGATGAGCGTGATCGTGGGGCGTGCGCTGCCCGACGTGCGTGACGGTCTCAAGCCAGTACACCGGCGCATTTTCTACGCCATGCACGAGGCCAGCAACGCCTGGAACCGCCCGTACGTGAAGTGCGCGCGCATCGTCGGCGAGGTGATGGGCAAGTTCCATCCGCACGGCGACAGCGCGATCTACGACGCCCTCGTGCGCATGGCGCAGGACTTCTCGTTGCGCTATCCGCTGGTCGACGGGCAGGGCAACTTCGGTTCCATCGACGGCGACAACGCCGCGGCGATGCGTTACACCGAATGCCGCCTCGACAAGCTGGCCGCGGAACTGCTGGCCGACATCGACAAGGAAACCGTCGACTTCGGGCCCAACTACGACGAGAAGGAGCTCGAGCCGCTGGTGCTGCCCTCGCGCATTCCGAACCTGCTGGTCAACGGTTCGGCCGGCATCGCGGTGGGCATGGCGACCAACATCCCGCCGCACAATCTTTCCGAGATCATCGACGCCACGCTGGTCCTGCTCGACCAGCCCGAGACCACGCTCGACGAGCTGATCGCGCTGGTGCCGGGTCCGGATTTCCCCACCGCCGGCATCATCAACGGCGTGGCGGGCGTGGTCGAAGCCTACAAGACCGGTCGCGGCCGCATCCTGGTCCGGGCCAAGTGCGAGATCGAGACCGACCACAACGGCCGCGAGGCCATCATCGTCACCGAGATCCCGTACCAGGTGAACAAGACCCGGCTGATCGAAAAGATCGCCGAGGTGGTGAAGGAAAAGAAGGTCGAGGGCATTTCCGAGCTGCGCGACGAGTCCGACAAGGACGGCCTGCGCATCTTCATCGAGGTCAAGCGCGCCGACTCGGCCGAGGTGGTCCTCAACAACCTCTACCAGCACACCCAGCTGCAGACCGTGTTCGGCATCAACATGGTGGCGCTGGTCGACGGGCAGCCGCGCACGCTGAGCCTCAAGCAGATGCTCGAGGCCTTCATCCGGCACCGCCGCGAGGTGGTCACGCGGCGCACGATCTTCGACCTGCGCAAGGCCCGCGCGCGCGCACACATCCTCGAAGGCCTGACCGTCGCGCTGGCCAACATCGATTCGATGATCGAGCTGATCAAGACCTCGCCCACGCCCGAGGTCGCGCGTGAACGGCTGCTGGCGCGGCGCTGGGAAGCCGGGCTGGTGCGGGCATTGCTGTCGGATTCCGGCGCGACGATCTCGCGGCCCGAGGACCTGGCGTCGGAACTCGGGCTGCAGGCCGATGGCTACCAGCTGACCGAGGTCCAGGCCAAGGAAATCCTGGATATGCGCCTGCAGCGCCTGACCGGGCTCGAGCAGGACAAGCTGACCGAGGAATACCGTGACCTGCTGGAGGCGATCCGGCGCCTGATCGCGATCCTCGAGGACCCCGAGCAGTTGCTGGCGGTGATCCGCACCGAGCTGGCCGAACTCAAGGCCGAGTTCGGCGATGCCCGCCGCACCGTGATCCAGCGCACCCAGGAAGACCTCTCGATCGAGGACCTGATCACGCCCGAGGACATGGTGGTCACGCTCTCGCACACCGGCTACGCCAAGACCCAGCCGGTGGCGACCTATCGCGCGCAGCGTCGCGGCGGCCGGGGTCGCTCGGCCACCGCGATCCGCGAGGAAGACTTCATCGAGCGCATCCTGGTTGCGCACAGCCACGACACCATCCTGTGCTTCACCAGCGCCGGGCGCGTGTTCTGGCTCAAGACCTTCCAGTTCCCCAACGCCGGGCCCAACTCGCGCGGCCGCCCGATCGTGAACCTGCTGCCCTCGCTGGCCGCCGACGAGAAGGTCAACGCGATGCTGCCGGTGAAGGAATACCCGGACGACCGCTACGTGTTCTTCGCTACCCGCCACGGCGTGGTCAAGAAGACGCCGCTGTCGGACTTCTCGCGCCCGCGCAGCGTCGGGATCTGGGCGATCGAACTCGACGAGGGCGACCGCCTGGTCGACGTGGCGCTGACCGACGGCAGCCGCGACGTGCTGCTGTTCGCCTCCAACGGCAAGGCCGTGCGTTTCGCCGAGGCCGAAGTCCGCGCCATGGGCCGCACCGCGCGCGGCGTGCGCGGCATCACCCTGACCGATGAATCGAAGGTCGTGACCATGCTGGTGGCGGGCGAGGGCGACATCCTCACCGCGACCGAGCGCGGCTACGGCAAGCGCACGCCGCTCGACGACTATCCGCGCAAGGGCCGTGGCACCCAGGGCGTGATCGCGATCCAGACCTCGGACCGCAACGGCGCGCTGGTCGGCGCGACCCAGGTTGGCGAGGAGCACGAGATCATGCTGATCTCCAACCAGGGCACGCTGGTGCGCACGCGCGCGGCTGAAGTGGCGCGCGTGGGCCGCAACACCCAGGGTGTCACCCTGATCCGGCTGCCGGCCGAAGAGGTGCTGGTGGGCGTGGAGCGGGTCGAGGCGCTGGGTGTCGAGGACGAGATCGAGGGCGAACCGGACGCGGACGGCACGACCGAGCCGGCGCCCGCGCCAGCCGAGTGATATCGGCGCGCCCGCACCTCGCGGTGCAGGCGCGCGCAATGCCGGTCAGATCGCCGCGAGCACTGCCTCGGCGCTGCTGACCTTGAATTCGCCGGGTGCCTCGACCTGCAGCTTCGTCACCACGCCGTCCCTGGCCACCAGCGCGAAGCGCTTGGAGCGCACGCCCATGCCGAAGGGCGTCGCATCCATCTCCAGACCCATCGCCTTGGCGAATGCGCCATTGCCGTCGGCCAGCATCATGATGCCGTCGCCGACATCCTGGCTCCTGGCCCAGGCATCCATCACGAAGGCATCGTTGACCGCCATGCAGGCCACGGTGTCGACGCCCTTGGCGCGCAGTTCTGCCAGCTTGGCGACATAGCCCGGCAGGTGCTTGGCCGAGCAGGTCGGCGTGAAGGCGCCGGGTACCGAGAACAGGACCACGGTCTTGCCTGCGAAGATGTCCTCGCTGCGGATCGCCTGCACGCCGTCCTTGAGGACGTTGAGCGTGGCGGAAGGAATGCGGTCACCGACCTGGATCGTCATGGAACACCTCGTGGGGTGGGGCGGCGGCATGGATGGCCGGCGCGGGGCCGCGCAGGATAGCGCCTGCCCGCCGCGGCGCACACCCGGCGACGCGCGCCCGGCGACGCGCGCCCGGCAACCTGGCCCTTGAAGCGCCGTGGGGCGCCCCTACATCGTGAGTCACGACGGCGAGCGCATCGCCGCCCCCACACCGAGGAAACCGCCATGACCGTTGTTCGCTACAGTCCGTGGAACCTGCAGAACGGCCTGCAGGACGATCTCAAGAACGCCTTCGGCCGTCTGTTCGGCAGCGAGGACACCGACCAGTCCAACGTGGTGACCAGCCAGTGGACCCCGCGCGTGGACATCAAGGAAGAGCCCGACCGTTTCGTGATCCAGGCCGACATCCCCGGCGTGGACCCCAAGGACATCGAGGTCCACATGGAGAAGGGGATCCTGACCATCAAGGGCGAGCGCCGCACCGAGAGCAAGACCGAGGGCGACCAGTACACTCGCGTCGAGCGTTCGCACGGGCTTTTCCACCGGCGCTTCGCGCTGCCGGATTCGGCCAACCCGGAAGGGATCACGGCCGTCGGCAAGCATGGCGTGCTGGAGATCGCGATTCCGAAGCGGGCCGAGACCAAGGCGCGCCGGATCGAGATCAACGGCTGAGGCAGGACTTCCGCCACGCAGGCCGGTGAGCGGGGCGCCTCGTGCGCCCCGCTTGCGTTGGGTTCCGCGCCAGTAGCGCACGGGTCCCGCGACGGCGCCGGGCCACGCGACCTACACGGGAGGTTCCATGCAGTTCAAGGACTACTACGAGGTCCTCGGCGTACCGCCCGGCGCGGACGCGGACGTGATCAAGTCGGCGTATCGCCGGCTGGCCCGCAAGTACCACCCCGACGTCAGCAAGGAAAAGGACGCCGAGGATCGCTTCAAGTCCGTCAACGAGGCCTACGAAGTGCTGCGCGACGCCAAGAAGCGCGCCGCGTACGACCAATTGCGCGCCGGCGGCTACCGCACCGGCGAGGAGTTCCGACCGCCGCCGGATTGGGGCCAGGACTTCGACTTCGATGGCGGCGGCGACGCCTCCGGCTTCAGCGACTTCTTCGAATCGTTGTTCGGCCGGGTGCGTGGCGGCGCCGCTGCCGCGCCCGGGTCGCGGCGCGCGCGCGCGATGCAGGCGCGGATCGAGGTCGATCTGGAGACCGCGCATGCCGGCGGGTCGGCGCGGATCCAGGTCGGCGAACGCACCCTCGACCTGAAGATCCCTGCCGGCGTCCAGGCCGGCCAGCAGATTCGCCTCGCCGGCCAGGCGCCGGGCGGTGGCGATCTCCTGCTCGAGGTCCAGTTCCGCGCCCATCCGCAGTACACCGTGCATGGTCGCGACGTCACGGCCCGGGTGCCGCTGATGCCGTGGCAGGCGGCGCTGGGCGCCACCCTGACCGTGCCCACGCTGGGCGGGCCGGTGGAACTCAAGGTGCCGCCGGGCACGGCCAGCGGCCGCAAGTTGCGCCTGAAGGGACGCGGCCTGGGCGGCGCCAAGGCGGGCGACCACTTCGTGCTGCTGGAGGTCCAGGCGCCTGCGCCAGGGACGCCGGCGCAGACCGAGGCCTATCAGGCCCTGGCGCGGTCGTTCGGTGCGGCTGAGCCGGAAGCGTGAGCGCCAGGATGGCGCGAATCAGCTGCTCCTACCGGAGCGAAATGGCGCCGGCCGCGCCGGACCGCCTCAAAGCCCGAGGATGCCGTTGATCGTCTCGGTCAGCTCGGCTTCGTTGATCGGCTTGGTGACGTAGGCCTTGGCGCCCTGGCGCATGCCCCAGACCCGATCGGTTTCCTGGTCCTTGGTGGTGACCAGGACGACCGGTATGTGGCTGGTGGACGGGTCCTTGCTGATCTGGCGCGTGGCCTGGTAGCCATTGAGGTTCGGCATGACCACGTCCATCAGGATCAGGTCGGGAATCTCGCGCTTGGCGGTTTCAACGCCGGCCGAGCCGTCTTCGGCCGTGATCACCTGGTGGCCGAGCTTCTCGACGATGCGCTGCAGTCCCAGCAACTGGGACGGGGAATCGTCGACGATGAGGACTCGCGCCATGAATGTTCGTTCCCTGACCTGGGGTTGCGGGTGGATCGGGTGGCGGTGCGATCGTGTGCCGCGATCAGACCCGCACCACGGTCCGCCCGAGTGAACCCCCCGCCAGCATCCTAGCAAAAACGCCGGTCAGGTCGTCGAGCCCGGTCTCGGCGGTCACGATGCGGTCCAGGTGGGCCGGCTTCCAGTCGCTGGCGAGGTGCTCCCACAGCAGGCGCCGGATCGGCAGCGCGGTGCCGGCCGAGGCGATGCCCAGCAGGCTGACGCCACGGATGATGAAGGGCATCACCGTGGTGTTGAGCTCATGGCCGCCAGCCAGGCCGCAGCTGGCGATGTTGCCGTAGGGATGGATCACCCGCGTCAGTCCAGCCAGCATTTCGCCACCGACGCTGTCGACGGCGCCGGCCCAACGCGTGGTCTCCAGCGGGCGTTGGCCCCACCACAGCTCCTTGCGCGACACGCACTGCTGCGCGCCGATTTCCTTGAGCAGGTCGAACTGTTCCGGCTTGCCGCTGATCGCGTGGGCTTCGTAGCCGGCGCGTGTGAAGATGTCGATCGCCAGCATGCCGACGCCGCCGCTCGCCCCGGTGACCACGATCGGGCCCATCTCGGGGGTCTGGCCGTTGGCCTGCATGCGATACAGCGACAGCGCCGCGGTGAAGCCTGCGGTACCCAGCGCCATCGACTCGCGCAGGGCCAGGCCGGCGGGCAGCGGAATGGTCCAGGTCGACTCGATGCGCGCGTACTCGGCATAGCCGCCGTCGCGCGTTTCCGAAAGCCCGCATCCGGTGCACAGCACGGCGTCGCCTTCCTTGAAGCGCGGGTCGGTGGATGCGGCTACGTGGCCGGCGAGGTCGATGCCGCCGTTGAGCGGGGAGCGGCGCAGGATGCGGCCCTGGCCGGTGCCGGCGAGCGCATCCTTGTAGTTGCAGCTCGACCACGCGACCCGCACCAGGACTTCGCCGGGCGAAAGCTCCGCGGCCGTCATGGTCTCGACGCCGGCGGCGTGGGACTTGCCATCGGAATGGATGCGGAACGCGCGGAACGAATCGGGGCTGCTCATCGGGGCTCTCCGGGCCGGTGGCGCGGGATCCGCGCGTTCAGCGCGCGGGTTCCAGCGTGAGCACCAGCGGGGCGGGCAGCTTGTCCGGCTCGAAGCGCTGCGTCAACGGCAGGTAGCCCTCGCGGGTGACCGCGAGCTCGATCCGTTCAAGCGGGAAGTCGCAGCGGTCCTTGCCGGTGAAGGACCTGCCGGCGAAGGGATCGAACTGCACGTGCACCTGGAAGCGGCCATCGGCGCCGGACTGGCGCTGGTTGGTGAGCTGTCCAGGATTCTTCTCGATCCAGCGCGTCTCGATCAGCGCGCCTGCCACGGTCTGGCCGCCCGCATCGACGACCGCGCCGTCCACGGTAATGTCGCGCAGCGGGCAGGCCGCGCCTGCGGACGTCGCCGCGAATGCCAGGCCCATGATCAGGCCGTATCCGAGTGTCTTCGACATGTTCCCCGGCTGCTGCGTGGCGCCGCGACCCGCTCCCCGGGGGGCATTGCGGATCATGGCGTGGGCGCTGTCAAGTTCCGCGGCGGCGGCGCGATCTGTGGTTGGAATTGGTCGATGGGTGGCGATGGGACAGGCACGCTGGACTGGACCCCGGATCAACGGCCATCCATGGCTGCGCTGTCCCTGCTCCGCAGTCCGGCCCGCACATCCCTGTGCGGGCGTTCGCCGGCGCGCGGCGGTGCCGCGCGAAAGCCCGGCTCACCCTGTCCGGGGTGAGCACATCCGCGCAGGACTGGACCCCGGATCAACGGCCATCCATGGCCTGTCCGGGGTGAGCACATCCTGTGCTCAATTGGCTTTGTGGATGGCGCGTTTGTCGGTGGCGAGGGCGGCTTCGTGCACGGCTTCCGACAGGGTGGGGTGGGCGTGGACGATGCGGGCGAGGTCTTCGGCGGAGCCATGGAACTCCATCGCCACTACGCACTCGGCGACCAGCTCCGAGGCGCAGGCGCCGACCAGGTGCACGCCGAGCAGGCGGTCGGTCTCGGCGTGCGCGATGACCTTGACCATGCCCGCGGTCTCGTTCATCGCTACCGCGCGGCCGATCGCCGCGAAGGGAAAGCTGCCGGTGCGGAACGGAATCCCGGCCGCCTTGAGTTCAGCCTCGGTCTTGCCGACCCAGGCCACTTCGGGTTCGGTGTAGATCACCCACGGCACGGTATCGAGGTTGACGTGGCCGGGCTTGCCCGCGATCAGTTCGGCGACGGCGATGCCTTCCTCGGAACCCTTGTGGGCGAGCATCGGTCCGCGCACGCAGTCGCCCACGGCCCACACGCCCTCGACCCCGGTCCAGCAGTGCGCATCGACCACCACGCGACCGCGGTCATCCAGCTGCACGCCCGTGCCCTCGGCCAGCAGGCCGTTCGTCGCGGCGCGACGGCCGACCGCGACCAGCAGCCGGTCGACCACGATGGATTGCTCGCCCTTGGCGTCGGTGTAACCGACGTGGACCTCGTCCTTTTTCAGCTCGGCTCGCGTGACCTTGGCGCCGAGGCGGATGTCGAGGCCCTGCTTCTTGAATTCACGCGCCGCCACCTTGGCGATGTCGGCATCCGTCGCGGCGAGGAAATCGGGCAGCGCCTCGAGGATCGTGACCTCGGCGCCGAGGCGCCGCCAGACCGACCCCAGCTCCAGTCCGATCACGCCTGCGCCGATCACGCCCAGCCGCTTCGGCGTCTCGCTGAAGTCCAGTGCGCCGACGTTGTCGACGATGCGCTGGCCGTCGAAGCTCGCGAACGGCAGCTCGACAGGCACCGAACCCGTGGCCAGCACGATGTTGGTGCCGCTGATCTCGCTCATGCTGCCGTCGGCGGCGCGGACCGCGACCATCCGCTTCGGCTTGAGCGTGGCGCGGCCGGCGATCGGCGTGACCTTGTTGGCCTTGAACAGCAGGGTGATGCCGCCGGTGAACTGCTTCACGATCCTGTCCTTGCGGCCGACCATGGCCTTGACGTCGATCGTGGGCTTGAGCGCGCTGATGCCGTGTTCGGCATAGTTGTGGGTGAGGTCGTGGTAGCGCTTGGACGAATCCAGCAGCGCCTTGGACGGGATGCAGCCCACGTTTAGGCAGGTGCCGCCCAGCGCCGGCTTGCCGTCCTTGCCGACGAAGTCGTCGACGCACGCGACCTTGAGCCCGAGCTGCGCGGCGCGGATCGCGCCGACGTATCCGGCCGGGCCGGCGCCGATGAAGATGACGTCGTAGTGTTCGCTCATGACCTGGTCGCGCCTGCGCTTCGTAACCCTTCCCCCTGGAGGGGGGAAGGGCAGGGATGGGGGTGGAGGCGCGTGGCCAGGGCGGGCACCCCCATCCTGGCCCTCCCCCCTCCAGGGGGAGGGAAATCGCCTCGCTCAGATGCCCAGCAGCATCTTGTGCGGATTCTCGAGCTGGTTCTTGATGTCGACCAGGAACAGCACCGCATCCTTGCCATCGACGATGCGATGGTCGTAGGACAGCGCGATGTACATCATCGGCGCCGCCAGCACCTGGCCGTTCTCGACCACCGCGCGCTCCTTGATCGCGTGCATGCCCAGGATCGCGCTCTGCGGCGGATTGACGATCGGCGTGGAGAACAGCGAGCCGAAGGTCCCGCCGTTGGTGATGGTGAAGCTGCCGCCCTGCAGGTCCTCGATCGCAAGGCCGCCCTCGCGGGCCTTCTTCGCGTAGTCGTTGATCTCCTTCTCGACCTCGGCGAAGCTCATCGCCTCGGCGTTGCGCAGCACCGGCGTGACCAGGCCGCGGTCGGTCGCCACCGCGATCGAGATGTCGGCAAAGCCGTGGTAGACGACGTCGTTGCCGTCGACCGAGGCGTTGACCACCGGGAAGCGCTTGAGCGCCTCGGCCGCGGCCTTGACGAAGAAGCTCATGAAGCCCAGGCGCACGCCGTGCGTCTTCTCGAAGGCCTCGCCCAACTCCTTGCGCATCGCCATCACGGCGCGCAGGTTGACCTCGTTGAACGAGGTCAGCATGGCGATCGAGTTCTTCGACTGCATCATGCGCTCGGCGATGCGCGCGCGCATGCGCGTCATCGGCACGCGCTGCTCGGTGCGGGCGCCGATCGCCGCCAACGGCGGCGCGATTGCGGCGGGCGCCGCCGGCGCCTTTGCCGCCGGAGCCGCGGCCGCAACGGCAGCGCCGGACTTCAGCGCGTTGACCAGGTCCTCCTTGGTGACCTGGCCGCCGCGTCCGCTTCCGGCCACGGTCGCCGGGTCGAGCTTGTGCTCCTCGGCCACCCGGCGTCCCGCGGGCGACAGCGCGGCAGTGGTCGCGACCGGCGCGATCGGCGCGGGTTGCGCCGGTGCCGCGGCTTTCGCCGCCGCCGCCGCCGGCGGCGCTGCGACCGCCGAGGGTGCCTTGGCCGGTGCCGGCGCCGCCGCGCCTTCCTCCACCAGCGCGATCAGTTCCTGGCTGGTCACGGTGTCGCCGGTGTTCTTCAAGACCTGCTTCAACACGCCGTCGACCGGCGAGGGCACCTCGAGCACGACCTTGTCGGTCTCCAGGTCGACCAGGTTCTCGTCGCGCCGGATCGCGTCGCCCGGCTGCTTGTGCCAGGTGGCGATGGTCGCGTCGGAGACCGACTCCGGCAGCACCGGGACCTTGACTTCGATGGCCATGGCAAAACGTCCTTATTCGCTCGCGTGGTCGCCGTTGAGCTTCGCGGTGAGCGCCTGCTCGACCAGCGCGGCCTGTTCGACGGTATGGGTGTGATGGTGGCCGCAGGCCGGCGCGGGCGAACGCGGGCGGCCGGCGTAGTGCAACTTGCGCTTGCTGTCGCCGATCGCGGCGAGGATATGGTGCTGGATCTGGTACCAGGCGCCCTGGTTCATCGGCTCCTCCTGGCACCACACGACGTTCTTGGCCGCCGGGAAGCGCTTGAGCTCGGCGGCGACCGCGTCGCGCGGGAACGGGTAGAGCTGCTCGACGCGCACCAGCGCGACCGACTCCAGCGCATCCTTCCCGGCCACGTCGAGCAAGTCGTAGTAGACCCGGCCGGCGCACAGCACCACGCGCTTGACCTTCTTCGCGTCGCGCGCGAAGGCGTCCGGGATCACGAGCTGGAAACCGCCGTCGGACAGGTCGGCCAGGGTCGAGGTCGAGAGCTTGTGCCGCAGCAGCGATTTCGGCGTCATCACGATCAGCGGCTTGCGCAGGTCGCGCACCATCTGCCGGCGCAGCATGTGGAAAAACTGCGCAGGCGTGGTCGGGACGCACACCTGCATGTTGTCGAGCGCGCACAACTGCAGGAAGCGCTCGAGGCGTGCCGAGCTGTGCTCGGGCCCCTGGCCCTCGTAGCCGTGCGGCAGGAACAGCGTGAGCCCGCACAGGCGGCCCCACTTGGCCTCGCCCGAGGAGATGAACTGGTCGATCACGACCTGGGCGCCGTTGCAGAAGTCGCCGAACTGCGCCTCCCAGATCACCAGCGTGTGCGGGTCGGTGGTGGCGTAGCCGTACTCGAAGGCCATCACCGCCTCTTCCGACAGCAACGAGTCGTAGACCGAGGCGTCGTGCGGATCCTTCACCAGTTGCCGCAACGGCAGCACGGTCTCGCCGGTCTTCTGGTCGTGCAGCACCGCGTGGCGGTGGAAGAAGGTGCCGCGGCCGGAATCCTGGCCGACGATGCGCAGCCGGTAGCCGTCGGCCAGCAGCGTGGCGTAGGCGAGGTTTTCGGCGTAGCCCCAGTCCATCGCCAGCTCGCCAGCCGCCATCTTGCGGCGGTCCTCGTAGATCTTGGCCACGCGCGCATGCAGGGTCATGCCGGGCGGAACGGCATTGATCCGACCCGCGAGCGCGTCGAGCACGGTGCGCGCGACCGCGGTCGGTTTGGTCTCGCGCGCGCTCGCCTCGAGGTGGCGGCTCCAGTCGACCGCGGGCACCAGCGGGTTGCTGGCGAGGTCGGCGGCGATGCGGCCGGAGTCGAGCTGCTGCCGGTAGCCATCGACCAGTGCCTTGCCGTCCGCGGCGGCGATCACGCCGTCCTGCTCCAGGCGCGCGGCATAGAGTTCGCGCGTGGTCTTGCGCGCACGCACGACCTGGTACATCACCGGCTGGGTCGCGGCCGGCTCGTCGGCCTCGTTGTGGCCGTGGCGGCGGTAGCAGACCAGGTCGATCACCACGTCCTTCTTGAACTTCTGGCGGAAGTCGAAGGCCATGCGCGTGCAGTAGATCACCGCCTCGGGGTCGTCGCCGTTGACGTGGAAGATCGGCGCCGCCACCAGCTTGGCCGGATCGGTGCAGTAAAGGGTCGAGCGGGCGTCGTCGGGGCGGCTGATGGTGAAGCCGACCTGGTTGTTGATCACGACGTGGACCGTGCCGCCGACCGCGAAGCCGCGCGCCTGCGACATCTGGAACAGCTCCATCACCACGCCCTGGCCGGCGAAGGCGGCGTCGCCATGGATCAGGATCGGCATCACCTGGGCGCGCGCCGCATCGCCGCGGCGGTTCTGGCGCGCGCGTACCGAGCCCGCGACCACCGGATCGATGATCTCCAGGTGCGAGGGATTGAAGCCCAGCGCGAGGTGCACCGGGCCGCCGGGCGTGGCCACGTCGGAGGAATAGCCCATGTGGTACTTCACGTCGCCCGAGTGCGCCGGATCGGTCGGGCCCTCATGCCTGCCCTCGAACTCGGCGAACAGCTGGTGCGGCGGCTTGCCCAGGGTGTTGACCAGCACGTTGAGGCGCCCGCGGTGCGCCATGCCGATCACGATCTCCTTGATGCCGTCGACGCCGGCGCGATGGATGATCTCGTCCATGGCCGGGATGAGGCTTTCCCCGCCCTCGAGCGAGAAGCGCTTCTGGCCCACGAACTTGGTGTGCAAGTAGCGCTCCAGGCCTTCGGCCTGGGTCAGCTTCTGCAGGGTGCGGCGCCGCTCGGGCGCCGTGAAGGGGTACTTGCCGCCGCCGCGTTCGAGCTTCTCGTGGACCCAGCGCCGCTGCTCGGCGTTGGGGATGTGCATGAACTCGGCGCCGACGGAGCGGGAGTAGGTTTCCTTGAGCAGCGTGACGATGTCGCGCAGCTTCATGCGCTCGGGCGCCGACAGCGAGCCGGTGCTGAACTCGGTGTCGAGGTCGCCGCTGTCGAGCCCGTGGAAGCCGATTTCGAGGTCCGGCGCCGCCTGCCGCGCTGCGAGGCCGAGCGGATCAAGGCTGGCGGCGAGGTGTCCGCGCGCGCGGTACGCGGTGACCAGCCGGTGCACGCCGGCCTGCCGTTGCGCATAGGCGTCGTCGAGTTCGGTCACCGCCAGCGCGCCATGGCGGCCGCTGAGCTTCGACACCCGCGCAATGTGGGCGATCACCGGACCATGCGGCACATCGCCGGCACCGCGACCCTCGAGCGACTCGAAATAGCGGCCCCACTCGCCGTTGATCGCGCCAGGATCGGCCAACCACTGCTCGTACAACTCATCGACCCAGGCGGCGCTGCCGCCCGAGAGGTGCGAGGACTGCCGGAACTGTTCGAGGAGCGAACTCACGGAGGGGCCACCTGGACAGGGCGCAAAGTCCTAAACCGAAAAGGATTTTCGGATGCTGCGCCGCAGAAAAACGGGGCCGCGATTATAGCGCGCAGGGGGCTGCCGGCGACAAGCGAGCCGGCTGCTCGAGTGGCGGCCCGCTGAGCCTGCTCAAGCTGCCACTCTTGCCGCGATCGTGGGTGTCCGCGCCCGCCGCCATCCGCGTGCCGGCTCAGACATTCAGTGGAACTCGCCGCCACGCGGATGCCGACGGTCGCGACCAAAGGCGCTTGCACAGTGGGCAAGACGCGAATGGCGCGGCGCGACCGCTACAAGGCCAGGCGACGAAGTTCGGGGCTGGGCTCGCTGCGCTCCCACACCTGCTCGAAGTACGACAGCAGCGCGCGCTGCCGGCCCGGCCGGTGCGGGTTGCCTTCGCCCTCGAAGCGGCTGCCGATCGGCCGGTACAGGTAACCGCCGCGATCGTCGAGCAGGAAGGCCGCGGCGTACTGCCGATCCTCGTCCACCACCGGCGTGCGCAGGTGGCAGCGGCTGGACAGGCGCTGGGCCAGGGCCAGCAGGCGGTGTCCGTCGCGCACGGCGATGGCCGGGTCGTGCACCAGCACGCGCAGCTCCGCCTGCGCCGCGCTGGTGAGCAGGCGGCGCACGTGCTCGAGGAACGGTTCGCGGTCGTAGAGCAGGGGGTCGAGGTCGCGGCTGTAGATCCACAGGCGGTGGCGTGCTTGCGCGGCGAGCGTGTCGGTCAGTTCCTGCGCGTCGCGGATCGACAGCAGCTCCACGCCGCGCGCCTCCGGCGCCTCGGGCGCGCGCGCGCCGGGACGATCCGGCGCTTCGGGCGGTGCCAGCGCCAGGCGCATCGCGCAATGGCGTATGCCCGCCTCGACGAACTCCTCGCCCTCGATGGCAAAGCCGGCACGCTGGTAGAAGGGGATCGCGGCCAGCTGCGCGTTGAGCACCACGTCGGGCCAGTGGCGGGCGCGCGCGTGCTCGAGCAGCGTGCGCAGCATGGCATCGCCGACGCCGCGCCCGCGCCACTCGCGCAGCACCGCCATGCGGCCGATCTTGCGCTCCGGCGTCAGCCGGCCGGTGCCGATCGGCCGGCCGTGGTCGTCGCGCGCGATCACATGCACGCTGGCCGGGTCGAGCGCGTCCCACTCCTCCTCGATCGGCACCTGCTGCTCGACCACGAAGACGGTTTCGCGCACCGCGCGCAGGTCGGGCAGGTCGCGTTCCCAGGACGCGATTTCGAGCCGGAACGTGTTTTCAATCATGCTCGAACACCAGGTGGCCGGCGTTGTGCATGGCCGCCAGCGCGCGCCAGTCGGGCGCGGTCAGGCGGCGCAGCGTCGCGGCGTCGTAGCGCTTGCCGGTCTCGAGGATCCGCGCCAGCAGCAGCGAGCAGTCGTAGCGGTCGCCGGCAAGGTAGGCGGCGGCACGGTGCCCGCGGCGGATCCAGGCGTAGCGGCTCCAGGGGCTGCGGTGCAGCACCCCGTCGCGATGCACGCGGCGCTTGAGCGCGCCGGCGTCGAGCAAGTCGCCGCCGGGGGCCGGTGCGTGCGCGGCGCGATAGCGCGTGATGAAGCGCGCGTACCAGTCGCGGAAGGCGTCGCTCTTGAGCCGGCCCGACTCACGCAGGATGTGGCGCACCTTGCGCAACGCGCCGGCGCCGATCTCGGCCGGGCGCTTGGCCGGCGCGAGGTCGCGGTCGGCGTAGCGGCGCTCCTCGCCGAGGCGTTCTGCCACGTGCTCGGCGAAGTCCAGCAGCAACTCGGCCGCCGAGGGCGCGCGCATGCCGATCGAGAAGGTCATGCACTCGCCGACCGCGATGCCATGGTGGGGAACGCCGGGCGGCAGGTACAGCATGTCGCCGGGTTCGAGCACGTAGTCGGCCGTGGGGGTGAACTCGCGCAGCAGCTTGAGGTCCACGCCCTCGCGCATGGCCATTGGCGCGCGCCGGTCCTCGCTGATCATCCAGCGCCGGCGGCCCCAGGCCTGGAGCAGGAACACGTCGTACTGGTCGACGTGCGCGCCGACCGAACCGCCGTCGACGGCATAGCTCGCCATCACGTCGTCGACGCGCCAGTCGGGCACGAAGCGGAACGGCAGCAGCAGCTCGTCGATCTCGGCCAGGAGCTTGTCGCAGTCCTGCACCAACAGCGTCCAGTCGCGCTTGGGCAGGCGCCGGAAGTCCGAGGTCCTGAACGGACCGTGCCGCAGTTTCCAGGTGTCCTTCGCCGCGTTGTGGATCGCCAGGCGCGCCGAGGCCATCGGCTCGCAGGCAAGGCCGGCGAGGTCGTCGGGCGTGATCGGCGACTCGAAGCCCGGGAAGGCCTGGCGCACCAGCAGCGGCTTGCGCTGCCAGTAGCGGTGCAGGAACTCGGCCGGCGCCATGCCGAGCAAGGTGTCACGGGCGATCCGGAGGTCGGGGCCGCGGATGCTCATGGTCGGCAGCCCGGGCTCAGATGTCGCGCGCCAGCGCGGGCGCCAGCCCGTGGTAGCTCGCCGGCGTCAGGGCCAGCAGGCGCTGCTTGGCGGGCTCGGGCAGGGCGAGGCCCTGGATGAAGTCGCGCAGGGCTTCGCGCTCGATGCCGCGGCCGCGGGTCAGCGCCTTGAGCTGCTCGTAGGGCTCGGGCAGGCCATGGCTGCGCATCACGGTCTGCACGGCTTCGGCCAGTACTTCCCATGCGCCATCGAGATCGGCCGCGAGCCGCGCCGGGTCGGCGGAGAGCTTGCCCAGTCCGCGCCGGATCGCGCCGCAGGCGATCAGCACGTGGCCGAAGGCGCTGCCGAGCGAACGCAGCACGGTCGAATCGCTGAGGTCGCGCTGCCAGCGCGAGATCGGCAGCTTGGCGCTGAAATGGCCCAGCATCGCGTTGGCCAGCCCGAGGTTGCCCTCGGCGTTCTCGAAGTCGATGGGGTTGACCTTGTGCGGCATGGTCGACGAACCGACTTCGCCGGCGCGGGTGGCCTGGCGGAAGTAGCCCAGCGCGACGTAGCCCCAGGCATCGCGGCACAGGTCGATCAGGATGGTGCCGATGCGGCCCAGCGCGTCGCACAGTTCGGCGATGCCGTCGTGGGGCTCGATCTGGGTGGTGTAGGGATTCCATTCCAGGCCCAGCGATTCGACCAGGCGCCGCGACAGCGCGGGCCAGTCGACCCCGGGGTAGGCCACGACATGCGCGTTGTAGTTGCCGACCGCGCCGTTGATCTTGCCCGGGATCGAGACCGCCGCCAGTTGCGCGCGCTGCCGCGCGAGGCGCGCAACCACGTTGGCCAGTTCCTTGCCCAGCGTGGTCGGACTCGCGGTCTGACCGTGGGTGCGCGAGAGCATCGCCAGGTCGGCGTGCGCATGGGCCATGCCGCGCAGGTCCGCGATCACGCCGTCGAGCGCCGGCAGCAGCACCGCGTCGCGGCCCTCGCGCAGCATCAGCGCGTAGGCGAGGTTGTTGATGTCCTCGCTGGTGCAGGCGAAGTGCACGAATTCCAGCGCCGGCGCGAGCGCCGCGTGCGCCTGCAGGCGTTCCTTGAGGAAGTACTCGATCGCCTTGACGTCGTGGTTGGTGGTCGCCTCGATCGCCTTGATCCGTTGCGCGTCGGCGGGGCCGAATTGCGTAGCCAGCGCGCGCAGCAGGTCCACGGTCGCCGCGCTGAACGGCGCGACCTCGGTCACGCCAGGCTCGGCCGCCAGGGCCACCAGCCACTCGACCTCGACCCGGACCCGGGCCCGCATCAGGCCGGCTTCGCTGAAGATCGGCCGCAACGGCGCGCAGGCGCCCGCGTAGCGGCCGTCGAGCGGGGACAGGGCATAGAGGGGATCGGCGGCCATGGGCGCGTCGGGCAACGTCGGCGGGAGTGGGAAAAGCGACGCGAATCATAACACTGGCACCCGCTTTGACCCCGCCCGGGGCGGTGGCGGGGCTATACTGCGCGCCCTTTTTCGACTCCCACGGAACCCCCCTGCCATGGCCGACTTCCGGACCGAGCGCGACAGCATGGGCGAGCTCAAGGTGCCCGCCAAGGCCCTGTACGGCGCACAGACCCAGCGCGCGGTGCAGAACTTCCCGATCTCGGGCCTGCGCATGCCGCGCGAGTTCATCCGCGCCGTGGGCCTGGTCAAGTCGGCCTGCGCGGCCGCCAATGCCGACCTCGGCCAGATGAAGAAGGCCGACGCCAAGGCCGTGCGCGCCGCGGCCACGCGGGTCGCGGCCGGCGAGTTCGATGCCGAGTTCCCGATCGACGTGTTCCAGACCGGCTCGGGCACCAGCACCAACATGAATGCCAACGAGGTCATCGCGCATGTCGCAGGTGCGGACTCCGGGCGCAAGATCCACCCCAACGACCACGTCAACATGGGGCAGAGCTCCAACGACGTGATCCCGACCGCGATCCAGGTCTCGGGTTGCCTCGCCGCGCATGAACAGTTGCTGCCCGCGCTCAAGCACCTCAAGGGCACGCTGGACAAGCGTGCACGCCAACTCGCGCGCACGGTCAAGACCGGTCGTACCCACCTCATGGATGCGATGCCCGTGACCTTCGGCCAGGAGCTGTCGGGCTGGTCGGCGCAGGTCGGCTCCTCCATCGCGCGCATCGGCGATGCGCTGAAGCGCCTGCGCCAGTTGCCGCAGGGCGGCACCGCGGTCGGCACCGGCATCAACGCCGACGAACGCTTCGGGCCCAGGGTCGCGCGCGAACTCTCCAGGCTGACCGGCTTCCGCTTCGAGTCTGGCGCCAACTACTTCGAGAACATGTCGGCGCAGGATTCGGCGGTGGAGCTCTCGGGCCAGCTGCGCGTGCTGGCCTGCGCATTGATGAAGATCGCCAACGACCTGCGCTGGATGAACTCCGGACCGCTGGCCGGCATCGGCGAGATCGAGCTGCCGGCACTGCAGCCGGGCTCCTCGATCATGCCTGGCAAGGTCAATCCGGTGATCCCGGAAGCCACCACCATGGTCTGCGCGCAGGTGATCGGCAACGACGCCACCATCACCATCGCCGGCCAATCGGGCAACTTCCAGCTCAACGTGATGCTGCCGGTGATCGCCTACAACCTGTTGCAGTCGATCCAGATCCTGGCCAACGTCTCGCGCGCGCTGGCCGATTCGGCGATCGCGGGCTTCACCGTGCGCAAGGACCGCATCGCCGCGGCGCTGGTGCGCAACCCGATCCTGGTCACCGCGCTCAATCCGGTGATCGGCTACGAGAGGGGCGCGGCCACCGCCAAGCAGGCCTACAAGGAGGGCCGGCCGATCATCGAGGTGGCGAAGGAGACCACCGGCCTGTCGGAGGCCGAGCTCAAGCGTTACCTCGATCCGATGACCCTCACGCAGGGCGGCATCCAGGCCGGCGGCGGCTCGGCCGGCGGCTGAGCAGCGCACGAATCCAGCGATTTTTCATCCACGCGCCACGGCCCAGCACCGCGGCAATCCAGGCAACACCAACAGGGGTTTCAAGGCCATGAAGCGTTTGTTCCTCCTGGCCTCGCTGTGGAGTGCGTGCGCGCTCGCCCAGCAGGCCGATATCACCGGCGCGCAGCTGCTTTCCGGCGAGGCCGACGCCAGGCTGCAGTCGATGGCGCGCGACGCGGCCAGCAGCGGCCGCAAGCTGGTCATCAGCGCGCCCGAGTACTGGCACGAGATGATCCTCGAGCAGGTCCGCCGCGGCGGCGGCGACAACCTCGAGATCGAGGTCCGCGATTCCTTCGCCGAGAGCGTGCTGGTGCGCGAGGAATCCGCCGTGCCGGAAACTCCGGTCGCCGAGCCTGCGGCGGTTCCGGCGCCCGTCGCGGCACCCGCCCCGGCAGCACCGGTCGCGGCACGCCCCACGCCGGCGCCCACGCCCGCACCGGTCGCTGCGCCCGTCGCCGTGCCCAAGCCGGTAGCACCGGCGGTGGCGAAACCGGTGGCGATCGCGCCTGCGCCGCAGCCACGTCCCGCGCCGGCGCCGGCGCCCGTCGCCGCAGCACCCGCGGTGTCGTCCGCAGGAACACCCGTGGTGTCGACGCCAACCCCCGTGGCCCCGTCGGCTCCGGCTCCGGTGGCAGCGCCAATCCCGACCCCGTCGCCCGCGCCAGCCGCGACGCCGGTCGTCGCGCCCGCGAATGCAGCCGCTACGCCCGCCGCCGCGCCCGCGCCGCGCCGCTCCACCCGCGACGCTGAAATCGCCACGATCAAGCGCCGCGTCGAGCAGAACCTCAACGGCGGCGAGCCGGTCACGCGCTCGCTCACGCAACTGCAGCTCGAGTCCGGCGACGTGATCTACGACCGTGGCCTGGTCAAGGCCGTGCAGCGCCGCAGCAGCCTGCGCAACCAGATCTACTGGCTCGACGGCGACATCGAGCTGCGCCGCATCGAACTCAAGGAACTGGGGCCGGGCCGCTATCAGGTGATGGAGCGCATCCGCGGCGACGGCGCCAAGGCCACCTTGCGCGCGGAGCGCACCACCGAGCGCCAGATGTTCACCGCCGAAGCGCCCGCGAAGCACGCCGCCGAACGCAAGCAGATGGAACAGCGCTACAACGGCGGCAACCCGATCACCGCCGAGATTCCGGCCACCGGCCTGCGCCAGCGCGACATCGTCTACGTCGGCGACGACCTGGCGGTAGTGGTGCGGGTCAATGGCCTGGCGCTGGAGCGCTATTGGCTGGTCGGCAAGGTCGACCTGGGCCGTGCCGAGCTGATCAAGGATGGCGCCAACAAGTACCGCGTGCTGCAGGACGTGTCGCGCTAGTTTGCGCGCCGCGCTGCTGATGCAAGCATGATCGCTGCCGGGCCGGGGCCTGGGCACGAAGGGCGTGCCGTAGTGCGGTGCTTCGTCCGCGCCGTCGCCTGCGTGGCGCTGCTGGTGGCTGCCGCCGGGGCCGCCCAGGGCGAGGTCGAGGGCGACGATCCGCCGCTGCCGGAGTCGATATTCCGCGGCGAAACCATCGTGGTGACGCCCGAGGACGGCTTCGACGACTTCGAGCCGTGGCGCCGCAGCATCGAGGCGGCGATCGCGCGCGCGCCGCTCAAGCAGCGCTCCGAGCTGACTGCCCATGATCGCGAGCAGATCCTCGTGCTCAAGGACGACATGCCCAGGCTCAAGCAGTCGCTTGAAGCCATGGGCCGGGTGATCGGCGCGAACCGCAGCGCCGCGATGCTGACCGATGTCGAGAAGCTCGAACTCGCGCGCGCCTACCTGCGCACCCAGGCGATCCTGCAGAACGTGCCCGACGAACTGATGATCCGTTGCGTCCTGCGCAATCGCCCCGGCCAGCGCAACGACGACGCCATCTGCGAGTTCGACTACGCCCGCGCGCAGGACCTGCTGCGCAAGGTCGGCGGCAGTCTGGACGCGGCGAAGTTCAAGCGCGTGGATCCGAAGCGGCGCTTCCAGGATCGCTACGACCCATCGCAGTAGCGCGCCCCCGCGACGCCCGGCGGCGCAAGGAAAAGGCCGCCCGGAGGCGGCCCTTTCGCTCCAGCAATTGCGTGGCGATCAGTCCGCGACTTCGCGCCAGCGCCGGTAGTAGACCGCGCCCGCGATCATCGCGATCCCCGCCACCGCGCCGATCCACAGCTCGAGCGAGACCAGGGTGTGGCCGATCACGTCCCAGCGCAGCAGCTCGACCGGGCCCTGGTCGTTGAATTCGACCAGCGAGCCCATGTCGCGCGCCCACACCCAGCTGCCCGGCACCAGGCTGCCCAGGATGCGGCCCACGCCATGGGTCCAGTACCAGGTGTCGGGCACCCTGAAGCCCTGGAACATGTCGACCCAGGTGATCAGCACGCCGATCATCACCGGCACCAGCACGGCCCATACGAAGGGCTTGCTGCGCGCGAAGCTCGAAGCCAGCAGCAGCCAACCGATCGCCGGCAGCGCCCACAAGGCGTTGACCGGCACCATCACCAGCATCTTGGCCCACAGGTTCAACGGCTCGGCCGGGCCCCAGACCACGGTGAGCGGATTGATGCCGTGGACGCCGGCCACCAGCGACAGCAGGAGCAGGAAGCCCAGGTTCATCGCCACCGTCACCACGAAGGCGATGAGCGGGGCGACGAATGCGGCGGTCAGCACCTTCGACAGCACGGTCTGCAGGTCCGAGACCGGCAGCGACTTCCAGAACAGCACGCTGCGGTCCTTGCGGTCGTCGTACAGCGCGCCGATCAGGTAGAAGAACAGCACGAAGAACAACACGATCTGGATCACCATCCAGAAGCCGGCCAGCGAGATGTCGAGGCCGATGCCGAGCTTGCCGATGTCCTCGGCCGGGATCTTCTGCATCAGCGACTTCAGCGGCACGCCGATGTGCACGTCGCCGTTGAACTTGCCCGAGCCGATGAACTCGGCCCAGATCCAGCCCATCAACGTGACCACCAGGAAGAACCCGGCGGTCCACACCGGTGCCCACAGGAAGCCGCCGCGGTGTTCCCAGTACTCGCGCTTGAGCAACATCTTGATGTGGTTCATGCCGCGCCTCCATTCTTCATCGTCGCCACGAAGATGTCGGCGACGCTCGGCTTGTGGATCTCGCCCAGCGGCGCGAGCTGGTCGCGGGTCGGGCCATCGAAAAGGAACACGCTCTTGCCGAAGACCTGGCGCTCGTTCAGCGGCTTCAGGGCCAGGGCCTGCTCGCGCCGGTCCGGCGCCACCAGCACCTCGGTGAAGCGCTCGCCGACCACCTCCATCGGCGCCGACAGCGTGATCTTGCCGTCCTTGATGAAGACCAGGTCGGTCAGGATGCGTTCGATCTCCTCGACCTGGTGGGTGGTGACCAGGATCGTGCGCTCGTGGTCGAAGTAGTCCTCCAGCAACGACTGGTAGAACTCCTTGCGATAGATGATGTCCAGGCCCAGCGTGGGCTCGTCGAGCACCAGCAGCTTGGCGTCGATCGCCATCACCAGGGCGAGGTGCAACTGCACCACCATGCCCTTGCTGAGCTCGCGCACGCGCATGGTCGGCTTGATCTTGGTGCGGGCGAGGAAGTCCTGGCAGCGCTTGCGCGAGAAGCGCGGATGCACGCCCTCGACGAAGTCCACCGCCTCGGACACCCGCAGCCAGCGCGGCAGCACCGCCACGTCGGCGATGAAGGACACCTGCTGCATGAGTTCATGGCGCTGCTTGCGCGGGTCGAGGCCGAGCACGTCGAGCTCGCCCTCGAAGTCGGTCAGGCCCAGGATCGCCTTGAGCGCGGTGGTCTTGCCGGCGCCATTGGGGCCGATCAGGCCGACGATGCGCCCCGAGGCGATCTCGAAGTCGGCATGGTCGAGCGCGACGCTGTTGCCGTAGCGCTTGCTCAGCCCGCGTGCATGGATGACGGTGCTCATCGCTGGCCTCCGGTGGTGGCGGTGCCGGACATCAGCGCCGGCAGGTCGAGTCCCAGCCGGACCAGGCGTTCGCGCAGCGGCGGCCATTCTTCGCGCAGGAAGCGTTCGCGCTCGCTCTTGAGCAGTTGCACCCTTGCCCCCTCGGTGATGTACATCCCCAGTCCTCGTCGTTTGTCCACCAGCTGTTCTTCCACCAGTTCCTGGTAGGCCTTCGAAACCGTGATCGGGTTGAGCTGGAACTCGGCCGCGACCTGGCGCACCGAAGGCAGCGCGTCGCCGGTCTTGAGCACTTCGTCGAGGATCATCGCCACCACGCGGTCGCGCAGCTGGCGGTAGATCGGCGTGTTGTCGTTCCAGGTGATGGCCATGGGGCTCATTCCGTCGGACGCGCGGCGGTGCGGCCGAACGCGTAGTAGGGCAGGCCGAGGCTGACCCGGCGCACGCCGGTACCGACGCCCTTGGCCAGCGCCTTGCCGGCCTGGCCGACGGCAGCGTCGAGCATCACGCTGCGGTCCAAGGTGTCGGCCTCGTCAGCGATGCCGGCGACCACGACGACGCGCGGCATCACCTTGAGCCCGGGCCGGTCGCTGCCGGTCGGGCTGCGCACGGCTTCCACGCGCGTCGACGGCGCGGCGGCTGCGGTCGGGATTCGATCGACTCCGCAGCCGATCGCGAAGACGGCGAAGGCACAGAACAGGATCGAGTAGAGGTTGATTCGCATGGGTCCTCCCGCTGTGCGGGGTGATCTGTAGGGCTAGTGTTGTAGTGAACTATAACACCAAATTTGAAGCTGTCAAGGGTGCCGCCACGTCAGGCACCTCGCTGGCGCCGGGCGGGCTCCGGGACGCGCGGAAGACCCCGGATACCGCCGCGGCACAGGGCAGGGTTCACCGCATCGCGACGCCACAGGGGCAGAATGTCGGGGTCTCTCCTCGGAATCATCGACATGACGGCGCTCCGGACCCTGCTTCTCGGTCTTGCCCTCGCACCTGCCGCCGCATCGGCCTGCAGCGAGATCCTGCAGAACGCCTATCGCCCGCTCACGGGCAAGGAGAAGGTCGAGTTGTGCAGCCTCTTCGAAGGCAAGGTCCTGCTGGTGGTCAACACCGCGAGCAAATGCGGGTTCACGCCGCAGTACGAGGCACTGGAGGCGATGCAGGCGAAGTACGCCGACCAGGGATTCGCGGTGCTTGGCTTTCCGTCCAATGACTTCATGAACCAGGAACCCGGCAGCGAGCAGCAGATCCAGGAATTCTGCACGTTGACCTACGGGGTGAAATTCCCGATGTTCGAGAAGGTCCACGTCAAGGGCGACGATGCCACGCCGATCTACGTGCAGATGGCTGCGCAGGCCGGCGGCCAATTCCCGAGCTGGAACTTCTTCAAGTACGTGGTCGGCCGCGATGGCAAGGTGGTGCAGGCCTTCCCGTCGAAGGTCAAGCCCGACGCGCCTGAACTGGTGACGCTGATCGAACGGCTGATCGCGGCGCCGGCGCCCGCGCCCGCGCCCGCGCCGACGCCCGGCAGCGCGCCGTAGCCAGCAACGGCTCGATCCGCGCCGCGCCGCCACGAGGAGCAGGGCCGTCCCCATGATGCCGCTCGAAAGTCGGTCGCGGCCGCGAGCCGCGTCGATCCCGCCGGCCGCAGCGTGGGTCGGGTACCTGGGTTGCGTGCCCTTCGTGCTTGCGGCCGCTGCCCTGTGGGTGGCGGGCGCCCCGGCGCCACAACGCGAGATCGCGTTCGCGATGGCCGCCTATGGCGCGGTCATCCTCTCGTTCCTGGGCGGCGTGCGCTGGGGGCGCGAGATCGCGCGCCAGGGCCCGCTGCCGGGCCGCGGTCCGCTCCTGCTGAGCACGGCGCCGTGCCTGCTGGCATGGCTCGCGCTGCTGCTGCCGGGACCGTCGCATCCCCTGCTGGCGCTGTTGCTGGCCTTCGTCGTGGTTGGACTGCTCGACGTGCACGAAGAGGAACTGGCCTGGTATGCGCGCCTGCGCCTGGTCCTCACCGCGATCGTCGGCGCCTGCCTGGTGGCGGCGTTGCTGGCCGTGGCCCTGTAGCGCGCCTCAGCGCGCCGAGCGGACCAGGCCCAGCGCCTCGAGCTTGAGCAGCACCTGCTGCACCGCCTCCTCGGGCGAGCAGGCGCCGGCATCGATGCGCAGCTCGGGCGCTTCAGGAATCTCGTAAGGATCGCTGATGCCGGTGAACTGCGCGATCTTGCCTGCGCGAGCGAGCGCATACAGGCCCTTGCGGTCGCGCTGTTCGCAGATGCCCAGTTCGGTCGACACGTGCACTTCGACGAACATGCCCTGTTCGCCGACCATCTCGCGCACCGCGCGCCGGGCCTCGGCGTAGGGCGCGATCGGCGCGCAGATGGCGACGCCGCCGTTCTTGGTGATCTCGCTGGCGACATAGCCGATGCGCAGCACGTTGAGGTCGCGGTGCTCGCGCGAGAAGCCGAGTTCCGACGACAGGTGCTTGCGCACCACGTCGCCATCGAGCAGCGTGACCGGGCGGCCGCCCAGCTCGAGCAACGACACCAGCAGCGCGTTGGCGATGGTCGACTTGCCGGCGCCAGAGAGCCCGGTGAAGAACACCGTGAAGCCCTGGCGCTCGCGCGGCGGATGGCTGCGGCGCAGTTCCTGCGCGACCTCGGGGAAAGTGAACCAGTCGGGGATATCGAGGCCTTCCTGCAGGCGCCGCCGGAGTTCCGTGCCCGAGAGGTTCAGCACACTCTCGCCCGCGACCACTTCGCCAGCCGGCACGTACTGCGCGCGGCCCTCGACGTAGACCATCTCCTCGAACGGCACCATCTGGATGCCGAGCTCGGCCTGGTGCTGGCGCACCAGTTCCTGCGCGTCGTAGGGTCCGTAGAAGGGCTTGCCGTCGCTGCCGTTGCCGGGACCGGCGTGGTCGCGGCCGACGATGAAGTGGGTGCAGCCGAAGTTCTTGCGGATGATCGCGTGCCACAGCGCCTCGCGCGGGCCGGCCATGCGCATCGCCAGGTGCAGCAGCGACAGCGCCGTGGTGCGCTCCGGGTAGCGCGCCAGCAGCTTTTCGTAGCAGCGCACGCGGGTGTAGTGGTCGACGTCGCCGGGCTTGGTCATGCCCACCACCGGGTGCACCAGCAGGTTGGCCTCGGCCTGGCGCGCGGCACGCACGGTCAGTTCCATGTGCGCGCGGTGCATCGGGTTGCGGGTCTGGAACGCGACCACGCGGCGCCAGCCCTGGCGGGTGAAGCGTGCGCGCAGTTCGGCCGGGGTGTCGCGCAGGTGGCGGAAGTCGTAGTGCCGCGGCAGCTCGAGCCCGCGCAGCGTGCCGCCCAGGCAGGCGGGGTGGGTTGCGCGCAGGAGGTGGCGCACGCCGGGGTGGGCTTCATCGGTGGTGCCAAAGACCGCCTGCGCTTCGGCCCCGCGGTCCGGCGTCCAGGATTCGAGCTCGCCGAGCACGGCCAGTGTCACGCCTTCGGGATCGCGCAGCGCCAACCCGCCTGCGGCCACGGCCCGCGCGGCCAGCTCCGCCGGCACGTCGAGGGTGATCGGCATCGGCCACAGGGTGCCGTCGGCGAGGCGCAGCTCCTGGCAGACGCGCGCATGGTCGGCCGGCCCCATGAATCCGCACAGGGGCGAGAACGCGCCGGTCAGCAGCATTTCGAGGTCGCACAGCTGGCGCGGCGCGAGGTCCCAGGCCGGCAGGGCCGCGGCGGCGGCCAGGGCCTGCGCGCGGGCAGCGGCGGGCAGCATCGGATCGATGAGGACGCCGCCGTGCGGGGCGATCAGGGCAGTCATGGAGGCTTCGGAACGAAGGAGCGGGCGCGGATTATAGGGGCGCGGCGGGGCCCGCGCCCCTGAACCGCAACCATCCGTCACGCCGCCGTTGCGGAACCTGGCGGCCGAAACGCGGTCGATCCCCTGGTTTGCGTTGTCACCGGGTCACCGCGACAATACGCGCCCTTTCGCATCCGGTCCCGGCCCATCTGGCGCCGTGGCCCGTTTTCCCACCAGGAGTCCTCATGAATTTCTTCACCCGCAACACGCTCGCGTTCGCTACGCTCGCGGCCGTAGTGGCTGCCCCGTCGGCCAGCGCGATCGACAAGCTCACCACCGAAAAGGACAAGGTGAGCTACATGGTCGGCATGGACATGGCCCAGGGCCTGCGTCCGATCAAGGACCAGGTCGACATGGCCATCGTCATGCAGGCGCTCGAAGCCAGCCTCGCCGGCGGACAGACCCTGCTGTCGACGGAAGAGGCCCAGACCGTGCGCCAGGAGTTCATGCGCAAGCTGCAGGGCGCGCAGCAGGCCCAGCAGCAGGAAGTCGCGGGCAAGAACGCGGCCGAAGGCACCAAGTTCCTGGCCGAGAACCTCAAGAAGCCGGGCGTCAAGACCACGCCGTCGGGCCTGCAGTACCAGGTCATCAAGGAAGGCACCGGCAAGAAGCCGAGCGCCACCTCGCAGGTCAAGGTCCACTACCTCGGCACGCTGCTCGATGGCACCAAGTTCGACAGCTCCTACGACCGCGGCGAGCCGGCCAGCTTCGCGCTCAACGGCGTGATCCCGGGCTGGACCGAAGGCCTGCAGCTGATGACGGCCGGCAGCAAGTACAAGTTCTGGATCCCGGCCGCGCTGGGCTACGGCGAGCGCGGCACCCCGGGCCCGATCGGCCCGAACGC
>Ga0209254_10000425_pt1 | contig 33800 bp, 32 predicted proteins | sample FrelakmetDIP11DI_FD_187148 | JGI IMG/M metagenome (GOLD analysis project Ga0209254, IMG submission 187148) | Freshwater lake sediment microbial communities from the University of Notre Dame, USA, for methane emissions studies - DIP11 DI (SPAdes)... | ecosystem: Environmental > Aquatic >... | reverse complement strand
CCAGTTCTCGTCGCGCCGGTCGGGCAGTCCGCGCGCAGCGATCGCGTCGTGGGCGCGGCTGCGGCGCCGCACCCAGGCAGGCCCGCCTGCCGGCACGATGCGTGCCTGCGCCGCGGCGATGCGTTCGACTGGAGTGGAGACGCTCATGCGGCCGCGGTTCCCTCGCGCAGCCAGTCGTAACCGCGACGCTCCAGCTCGAGCGCAAGCTCGCGACCGCCGCTTCGGACAATCCGGCCGCGCGCCAGCACGTGCACCTGGTCGGGAATCACGTGGTCGAGCAGGCGCTGGTAGTGCGTCACCAGCACCAGGGCACGCTCGGGCGAGCGCAGTGCGTTGACGCCGTCGGCGACCACCTTCAGCGCGTCGATGTCGAGCCCCGAGTCGGTCTCGTCGAGCAGGGCGAGCGTCGGTTCGAGCATGCTCATCTGCAGGATCTCGTTGCGCTTCTTCTCGCCGCCGGAGAAGCCCTCGTTGACGCCGCGGTTCAGCAGGCTCTCGTCCATGCGCATGGCTGCGAGCTTCGCCTTGACGAGGCCGAGAAACTCGAAGGCGTCGAGCTCCGGCAGGCCCTGGTGCCTGCGCTTGGCATTCAGCGCGGCTTTCAGCAGGTAGACGTTGTTGACGCCCGGAATCTCGACCGGGTACTGGAAGGCGAGGAACAGACCTTCGCGCGCGCGTTCCTCGGGCGGCATCGCCAGCAGGTCGCGGCCGAGGTAGGTGGCGCTGCCAGATATCACCTCGAGGCCGGGCCGGCCGGCGAGTACGCCGGTCAGCGTGCTCTTGCCCGAGCCGTTCGGTCCCATGATCGCGTGCACTTCGCCCGCGCGCACGCAGAGGGACAGCCCGTCGAGGATCAGCCGCTCGCCGGCCCGGACCCGGAGATCGCGCACGTCGAGGATCATCCGCCCGTCATCGCTCATCCCACCGCTCCTTCGAGGCTCACCGCGAGCAGGTTCTGCGCCTCAACCGCGAATTCCATGGGCAGCTCGCGGAATACCTGCCGGCAGAACCCGTTCACGATCATGTTGACTGCGTCCTCGGCCGAGATGCCGCGCTGCAGGCAGTAGAAAAGCTGGTCGTCCGAGATCCGGGATGTCGTCGCCTCGTGCTCGACGACGGCCGTCGGGTTCTTGACCTCGATGTAGGGAAAAGTGTGCGCGCCGCAATCCGGCCCCATCAGCAGCGAGTCGCACTGCGTGTGGTTGCGCGCGCCGTCGGCGCCCGGCAGGACCTTGACGAGTCCGCGGTAGGCATTCTGCCCGTGACCCGCCGAGATGCCCTTGGAGATGATCGTGGAGCTGGTGTTCCTGCCCATGTGGATCATCTTGGTGCCGGTGTCGGCCTGCTGGCGGTGGTTGGCGAGCGCAACCGAGTAGAACTCGCCGACCGAACCGTCGCCGCGCAGGATGCAGCTCGGGTACTTCCAGGTGATTGCCGAGCCGGTCTCGACCTGGGTCCAGGAGATCTTCGAATTTTGGCCCCGGCAGTCGCCGCGCTTGGTGACGAAGTTGTAGATGCCGCCGATGCCGTTCTCGTCGCCCGGGTACCAGTTCTGCACTGTCGAGTACTTGATCTCGGCGCCGTCCAGCGCCACGAGCTCCACGACGGCCGCGTGCAGCTGGTTTTCGTCGCGCTGCGGCGCAGTGCAACCTTCAAGATAGGAGACGTGCGCACCGTCATCCGCGATTATCAGCGTGCGCTCGAACTGGCCGGTGTTCGCGGCGTTGATGCGGAAATACGTCGAGAGCTCCATCGGGCAGCGGACGCCCTTCGGAACGTATACGAACGAACCGTCGGTGAAGACCGCGGAATTGAGCGCGGCGTAGAAGTTGTCGCCGACCGGCACGACGGTGCCGAGGTAGCGCTCGATCAGCGCCGGATGCTTCTGGACGGCCTCGGAGAACGGGCAGAAGATCACGCCGGCTTCAGTGAGGCGCTCCTTGAACGTGGTCGCGACCGAGACGCTGTCGAACACGGCGTCGACCGCGACGCCAGCCAGGCGGGCGCGCTCGTGCAGCGGGATCCCGAGCTTGTCGTAAGTCTCGAGCAGCTTCGGGTCCACATCCGCGAGCGACTTTGGCCCGTCGCCGCGCTGTTTCGGCGCCGAGTAGTACGAAATCGACCGGAAGTCGATGGGCGGGTAGTGCACGTGAGCCCAGGTCGGGGGCGTCATCTTCAGCCACCGGCGATAGGCCTTCAGGCGCCAGTCGAGCATGAAGGCGGGCTCGCCCTTCTTGGCCGAGATCAGGCGGATGACGTCCTCGTCGAGACCGGGCGCGACCGTGTCGCTCGCGATGTCGGTCACGAAGCCGTGGCGGTACTTGCGCGCGACCAGCGACTCGAGTTCAGGCTGTTTCGCGGACATGCGGACCCCGGTCAGCCCCGGGCCTGCGCGCGGGACTGCGCGTTGGTCCCGAGCACGTCCGGTGCGCTGAACGCAGCGTCGCGGCGCCCGAGTTCCTCGAGGCTCACGTCCACGAGCGCGCGGCGGATGGCGCGGCTGATGCGCTGCCAGCCATGGCCTACGAGGCAGGTCGACTCGATTCCACAATGGCCGGCACCGCCGGCGCACTCCGTCAGCGCAACCGGGCCCTCGACCGCGTCGATGATCTGCGCGGCATTGATGGATGCCGCCGGCCGGGCGAGCTGGTAGCCGCCGTGCGCGCCACGTACGGAGAGCACGAGGCCCGCATGCTGCAGTTCCTTGAGCAGCTTGCTCACGGTTGGCAGGCCGATGTGCGTGCGTTCCGCGATCTCCGTGGCGCTCGCCAGGCTGCCTCCCGCCAGGCTCGCCAGGATCACGGTCGCGTAGTCGGTCAGGCGGCTGATGCGCAGCATGGCTGCCCTCCGGGTGCCTGGTATTAAACAGTACGATTTTAGTACTATTAACGGGCGTGCGGTAGGGGGTCAGGGCGCCCAACTGGTATCCTGCGCGCCCGGAAATCGGAGGGTCTGGATCAGATGGACATCAAGGAACTGGACACCAACGCCGCGGCGATGGTGGCGCAAGGCAAGGGCATACTCGCGGCCGACGAGTCGACGGGGACCATCAAGAAGCGCTTCGACAAGATCGGCCTGGAATCCTCTTTCGAGAGCCGCCGCGCCTACCGCGAGCTCCTGTTCACCGCACCGGACGCCGGCAAGTACATCTCGGGCGTCATCCTCTACGACGAAACCCTCCGCCAGCAGGCCGCGGACGGGAAGCCGTTCCCGCAGCTGCTCGCCGAGCACGGCATCCTGCCAGGCATCAAGGTGGACGCTGGCGCCAAGCCGCTCCCGGGCTTTCCGGGCGAGACGGTGACCGAGGGACTCGATGGACTGCGCGAGCGCCTGGCGGAGTACCGCGGGCTGGGTGCGCGCTTTGCCAAGTGGCGCGCCGTCATTGACATCGGCGCCGGTATCCCGACCCGCGCCTGCCTCGCCGCGAACGCCGAAGCGCTGGCGCGCTACGCGGCGCTTTGCCAGGAAGCGACAATCGTGCCGATCGTCGAGCCCGAGGTGCTCATGGACGGCGACCACACGATCGAGCGCTGCGAGGAAGTGACCGACGCGGCGCTCGAGGCCGTGTTCGACGCACTGTTCCTGCACCGCGTGCGCCTCGAGGGCATGGTGCTGAAGCCGAACATGGTCATCTCCGGGAAGAAGTGCGCGAAGCAGGCCGCACCCCGGCAAGTCGCCGAGGCGACCATCCGCTGCCTGCGCCGCCGCGTGCCGGGAGCAGTACCCGGCATCGCCTTTCTCTCCGGCGGCCAGAGCGAGACCGATGCGACGCTGCACCTCTCGCTGATGAACCGCCAGGGCGACCTTCCCTGGGAATTGTCCTTCAGTTACGGCCGGGCGCTGCAGCAGAGCACGCTCGACGCATGGAAAGGCAAGCCCGGCAACGTGGCCGCGGCGCAGAAGGCCTTCCTGCGGCGGGCGAGGCTCAACGGGCTCGCGCGCGACGGCAGCTACGAACCGGCGATGGAACAGGCTGCGGCCTGAACGATCGGCGAGGTCCCGGCTTGTCAGGCGAAGAAAGCCGGGGAACCGGCCCCATCGTTCGCGTGCGCGGCCTGCGCTACCGCGCGGGCGCGCGCGAGATTTTCGCCGGCGTCGACCTGGATTTTCCGCGCGGTGCGGTGACCGCAGTCATGGGCCCGAGCGGCAGCGGCAAGACCACGCTGCTGCGCCTGATCACGGGCCAGGCGCGACCGGACAGCGGCAGCGTCGAGTTCGACGGGCAGGACGTCGCCGCGCTCCCGCGCACTGCCCTGTACCGGATGCGCCAGCGCATGGGGATGCTGTTCCAGAACGGCGCGCTGCTCACGGATCTCGACGTCTACGAGAACATCGCTTTTCCACTGCGCGAGCACACGCGACTGCCGGAGCGACTGGTGCGGCATCTCGTCCTGACCAAGCTGCAGGCCGTCGGCCTGCGCGGTGCTGCGCGCCTGAAACCAGCCGAGCTCTCGGGCGGAATGGCGCGGCGCGTGGCGCTTGCGCGCGCGATCGTGATGGACCCGGATCTGCTCATCTATGACGAGCCGTTCGTCGGGCTCGACCCGATCTCGCTGGGCGTCGTACTGCGCCTGATACGCCGCCTGAACGACACGCTCGGCGTCACCAGCATCGTCGTGTCCCACGACGTGCGTGAGATCACCGCGGTCGCGGACCATTGCCACCTGCTGTCGGGCGGCCGCATCGTCGCCAGCGGGCCCCCGGCCGAGGTGGCCGCGAGCCAGCACGAGGATGTGCGCCAGTTCATGCACGGGCTTCCGGACGGCCCGGTGCCATTCCACTACCCGGCGCCCGACTATGCCGACCAGGCCCGGCAGGTACTCTGAATGGTGGCCGCAATGATCCGCGAGCTCGGCGACAGCCTGCAGGAGGCGCTGGGCGCGCTCGGCCGCTACGCGCTGTTCGGCGCGAGGCTGGTGGCCGAGACGCCGCGCGCGCTGTTGCGGTTCGGGCTGGTCGTCGAGCAGGTGCACAACGCCGGCGCCCTGTCGCTGGTGATCATCATGCTGTCCGGCTTGTTCGTCGGCATGGTGCTGGGGCTGCAGGGTTTCGACCTGCTGCAGCGCTTCGGCTCGGAAGAGTCGCTTGGTACCGCCGCCGCGCTCGGCCTGCTGAAGGAACTGGGTCCGGTCATCACCGCCCTGCTGTTCGCGGGCCGCGCGGGAACCGCGCTCGCCTCCGAGCTCGGGCTGATGCGCGCGACCGACCAGCTCGCCGCGATCGAAATGATGGCCGTGGACCCGGTGCGCCGCGTGGTGATGCCGCGTTTCCTGGGCGGCGTGATCTCGATGCCGCTGCTCGCAGCCATCTTCAGCATGATCGGACTGTTCGGGGCGCAACTCGTCGGCGTGCAGCTGATGGGCGTCGACCAGGGCCAGTTCTGGTCGCAGATGCGCGCGGCGGTGGAGCTCGACGACGTGATGGAGGGGGTGCTGAAAAGCGTCGTCTTCGGCGTCGCCTGCAGCCTGGTCGCGGTCTACGAAGGCTATCATTCCCTGCCGACCGCGGAAGGCGTGGGCCGGGCGACGACGCGCACCGTGGTGATTTCCTCGGTCAGCGTGCTGTTGCTCGACTACATGCTGACCGCCGTGATGCTCTGAGGAGTCCTGCATGCGAAAGACGCACGCCATAGAACTCGGGACCGGGCTGTTCGTACTGCTCGGATTCGCCGCGCTCTTTTTCCTGGTCACCCAGATCACCAGCCGCGAATTCGGGCTCGGGGAGGGCGGCTTCCGGCTGACCGCGATGTTCGAACAGGTAGGTGGGCTGAAGCCCGGCGCGCCGGTCTCCATGGCGGGCGTGACGATCGGTCGCGTCGAGGCGATCACCTACGATTTCAGCGAGTACCGCGCTCGCGTCGTGATCAGGGTCGAGCCCAAGTACGACAGGATCCCGGACGACAGCGACGCGAGCATCCTCACCGCGGGACTGCTCGGAGGGCAATATGTCGGGATCGGGCCGGGCGCCTCGGAAACCTTTCTCGGGGAGGGCGATCGAATAGAGTTCACGCAGTCGGCCATCGTCCTCGAGAACCTGATCAGCAAGTTCCTGTTTTCCAAGGCCGCAGAGCAGCAGCCGGCGGAAGGACCCGCCAAGGAATCGACCCCATGACGCGACGCCTCGCACTTGCCATTGCAGCGCTGCTGCTGCCCGTCACGCTCCTCGCCGTAGCGCGCGCTGCGGAGAGCATCCCCGGCCCGACACCGCAGGATCTCATCGAGAAGACGGCGCGCGGGCTCCTCGAAGCGCTGGACGCGGACCGCGAAAAAGCGAAGCAGGATCCGGCGCGCGTACGGGCACTGGTGGACGAACTCCTGCTGCCGCATTTCGATACCGATTATTCCGCGCGGCTGGTGCTCGGCAAGCACTGGCGGGCGGCCACGCCCGAGCAGCGCCGTCGCTTTGTCGACGCGTTCTACCAGTCGCTGCTCCGGAACTACGGTTCGGCGCTGGCCGAGTTCACGGCCGACCGCCTGACGGTGCTGCCATTCCGCGGCGACCTGGCGTCCGGGCAGGCGGTTGTGCGCACCGAGGTCAAGCGCAGCAATGGCGTGCGCGTGCCCGTGAACTACACGCTGCACTCGACGCCGCAGGGCTGGAAGGCCTGGGACGTCACCATCGAGGGCATTTCCTACGTCCGCAACTTCCGCAACGACGTCGGGACGGAAGTGGAGCAGGCGGGCCTCGAGTCCGTGATCAAGCGCCTCGAGACCGAGAGCATCAATGGCGCAAAACCTGCCGCCGCCTGAAAGGACCGCGCCCGGCCGGCTGGCGGCGGCGGGTCCCGGCCGGTTCGAGCTGACGGGCACGATCGGCTTCGCCGACGCCGCGCGCCTGCTGGCCGAGGGCGACGCCGCATTCGCGACCCTGGAGTCGGTCGAGGTCGATCTCGCGCGCATCACGCGTGCCGACAGCGCCGGGCTCGCGCTGCTGATCGAATGGCTGCTCGCCGCCCGCGCCGCGGGCAAGCTGCTGCGCTACAGCAACCTTCCACCAGCGGTCGTCTCGCTGGCGGGCATCAGCGACGTCGCTGAACTGCTTGCGCCCTCCACGGGGGGCTGATCCGGGGGCGGTTCCATGTCGTCCATCGCTTCCGGATCCTCGAGTCCCTCCAGGGGATCAGCGTCCGGCATGTTTCCGTCCCGTACCCGGTATTCGCGCCGCTGCAGCCAGGCGTCGCGGATGAATGCGTACGGGTCGTACGCCGACTGCCAGGTGTCGTCGAACTCGAGAAATTGCGCGCGGCGATTGACCAGCGACAGGCCGATCAGCGTCCACTCGACCGCCGGGTCCACCTGGTCGCCGACGCGCAGGTCGGTCTGCCAGTCGACGTAGATTGCGGGCGCGTCGCGCGCCGACGAGGGACCGAAGAATGGCAGCACTACGTAGGGCCCGTCAGGCACGCCCCAGCGGCCCAGCGTCTGCCCGAAGTCCTCGTCGTTCTTGGGGATGCCGAACCGCGAGGCGGGGTCGAACAGTCCGCCGATGCCGATCGTGGAGTTGAGCGCGAAACGGCCGATGTCGCTCAGCGTGTCCTTGATCTTGAGCTGCAGCAGGTTGTTGACGATCGTCGTCGGGTAGGCGAGGTTTTCGAGGAAATTGTTGATACTCGTCCGAACGCTATCCGGGACGTGATCGCGGTAGCCAACTGCGACCGGCCTCAACACCGCGTCGTCGATCGCCGTGTTGAAACGGTGCGTGCCGCGGTTCATGCGCTCGAGCGGGTCGCCCGGCGTGCCCATGTTGGTCGTGGCACAGCCAGCAAGCAGGGCGAGGAGGACCGCGCCGGAGCAGCCGCGGAAGAACAGTTTCATCGTGGTCCCTTGCGTGGCGAGCAACTGCGATTCTAGCCGGCGCTGCCGGGCTCGCGGGGCGGGCCCTGCGGCTCCGCGACCTCACGGGCGCGGCGGCCCTTCGGCATGTATTCCTGCAGTTGGAGGATGCGCGCGTCGAAGCGCTCGCGCTGGACGGCGTTGATCCCGGGCACCGCCTGCGCGAGTCGCAGCTGGTTGATCGCGAGCGCGAGGTCGCCGCTGATCACATGGTACTCGGACATGTAGTAGTACGAGTCGGCGACGTCGCCGGCGGAATTCGCGGCAATTGCCGTGAAACGGGCCTGTTCGGCCGTCGGTGGCACGTTGTTGAAGAGGTCGAGCAGCACCACGTGCGCGCGCTTGAAGTCGCCGGCGCGCATCAGCGTCTCGGCGTAGCGGACCGTCACCGGTACGTTGCGCGGGAACAGCCGCATCGCGTCCGCCAGAGTCTCGCGCGAAGCCTCGACGCGCCCGGCAGCGAGCTGGGCCTGGCCAAGCGCCGTGTGGAACAGCGTCACGTCCGGGCGCCTTTCGCGCAGCGCCTCGAGTGCCGTGATCGCCTCCTCGGGCGAGCCGGCGCGCATCAGCGCAAGCGCGCGGCCGTACTGTTCTGCGTCGGTGGAGGGGTAGTCCGCGCTCTTCGCGGCCGGGAACATGTCCAGTACCCGGGATTCTTCCGACACGGTCTCGAGCTCCAGCCGGTCGCGGACCAGCGCATAGCTCATGCTGTCGGCCGTGCGCGGCCGCTCCATCCGGTTCGCGCGGTCGCGGGTCTCCGCGATGCGCTCGACGGTCACCGGGTGCGTGCGCAGCAGGTCCGGGACATTGCGCCCCGCGCCGCCCGTGCGCTGCTGCATGGTCCAGAAGAAGTCCGGCATGCCGACCGGATCAAAGCCGGAGGCCGCGAGGATGCCGATGCCGACGCGGTCCGCCTCGGACTCGTTCGCGCGCGTGAAGTTGATCTGGCTCTGCACCGCGAGCCCCTGCGCAGCCGTGACGCCGCCGACCACGGCGTCGGTCGGGACGCCGGTTGTCGCGCCGATCAGTATCGCGGCGAGCATCGCGGCCAACGACGCTATGTTCGCCTTGCTCGCATTCTGCACCGAGCGTGCGATATGCCGCTGCGTGACGTGCGCGATCTCGTGCGCCAGCACGCCCGCCAGCTCCGCCTCGCTCTTGGTCGCGGTGAACAGGCCGGCGTTCACGCCGATGAAGCCGCCAGGCAGCGCGAAGGCGTTGATCCCCGGGTCGCGGACCGCGAAGAACGTGAAGCGGTGCGCGCCCTCGTGCGCCTGGCTCGCGAGCCGCATGCCGAGCGCCTGCAGGTACTCGTTGATCTCCGGGTCCTCGATGATCTGGCCCGACTCGCGCAGCTGCCGGACGATCATCAGGCCGATCTTGTACTCGTCGGCGAGGGAGAGCGTCGTGCTCGCCGGCGTGCCGATGTCGGGCAGCTCGCTGCCGGTGGTCTGTGCGCCGGCCGCGGGCAGGCCCACGGCTAGCTGCAGGATCAGTGCGGCTGAGACGGCACGCATCGGGCATTTCCTGGCGGGCATCCCGGTTCGACCGCTTCGCACGCACATGGTTCGCGGCCCTTCCTTCAAAGCACTTCGGAGGCAAAGTCGGCAAGCCGCGAGCGCTCGCCGCGTACCAGCGTCACGTGGCCGCCGTGCTGCCAGCCCCGGAAGCGGTTGACGACGTAGGTAAGACCCGAGGTGGTCTCGGTGAGATAGGGCGTGTCGATCTGCGCGATGTTGCCGAGGCAGACAAGCTTGGTGCCGGGGCCCGCGCGCGTGACCAGCGCCTTCATCTGCTTCGAGGTCAGGTTCTGCGCCTCGTCGAGGATCAGGTAGCGGTTCAGGAAGGTCCGGCCGCGCATGAAGTTGAGCGAGCGGATCTTGATCCGGTGGCGGAGCAGGTCCTGGGTCGCGGCGCGGCCCCAGCTTCCGCCTTCCTGGCCCTGGGTCAGCACCTCGAGGTTGTCCATCAGTGCACCCATCCAGGGTTCCATCTTTTCTTCCTCGGTGCCGGGGAGGAAGCCGATGTCCTCGCCGAGCGGGATCGTCACGCGCGTCATGATGATCTCGCTGAAGCGGTTGGTGTCGAGCGTCTGGGCCAGGCCCGCGGCCAGCGTCAACAGCGTCTTGCCGGTGCCGGCGGGTCCGAGGATCGTCACGAAGTCGATGTCAGGATCGAGCAGGAGGTTGAGCGCGAGGTTCTGCTCGCGGTTGCGTGCCGTGATTCCCCAGACCGCGTGGCGCTCGCTGCGGTAATCCTGCGTCACCTCGAGCGTTGCAACTTCGGTGTCGATCCCGCGCACGATCGCCTCGAAACCATCGCCCTTCGAGTCGTAGAGGAACTGGTTGGGGTGCCACTCGCCGACCAGCGGCCCGCGTACGCGGTAGAACGTGCGCGCCTGCTCGTGCCAGGACTCGACGTCGTTGCCGTGCTTTTCCCAGAAATCCGCCGGCAGCGAGGTGACCCCCGTGAACAGCAGGTCCGCATCCTCGATCGTGCGGTCGTTGAAGTAGTCCTCCGCGTGCACGCCGAGGATCGCGGCCTTGATGCGCAGGTTGATGTCCTTCGACACCAGCGTTACGCGTGTCCCGGGCAGCTCCATCTGCAGTGCCAGCGTGTAGCCGAGCAGCGCGTTGTCGATGCCGTGCCCGTGGCCGGGCAGGGTGTCCGGCAGGCCGGCTGACAGCCGGCGGGTCTGGAAGAACAGGCGCCCCGAGGGCGGCTTCTTGCCGTGGTTTCCCGAACGGCCTGACGGCAGCTCGAGCCCCTTGTCGATCTCCTCCTTGGTGGCGTTCGCCATCAGCTCGTCGAGGAACCGGCTCACCTGGCGTACGTTGCGCGCCGATTCGGACAGGCCCTTCTTGCCGGCGTCGAGTTCCTCGAGCACGTCCATGTGCAGGTAGATGTCGTGCTCCTCGAAGCGGAACACCGCGGCTGGATCGTGCATCAGGACGTTCGTGTCGAGCACGAACGCGCGTCGGGCGCCCTTTGCGGGTCGGTTCTTCAGCATCTGTTCAGGGCTCCCTCGCGGCCCTGGTCACCGAGCCGGAACTCTCCGCCCGTCGTCGGGATCGTGAACCTCGGCGCCTTCGCCGCCAGCGTCCCGCTCGCCATCGCCTCAGTTCTTGACCGGCTCGAGAATGGCGTCCAGGTTCATCTGGTCGCAGAAGTCCATGAACTCCTCGCGCAGTGCGCCGACGTGGATGCGGGAAGGGACGTTGACGACCATGTAGACGGAGAACATCTGCGCGCCGGTGTGCGCCGCCGCGTAACTGCGTGTCGAGAGCTCGCCGATGTCGATGCCGCGCGCCGCGAAGAAACCGGAGAGTCCGGACACGATGCCGGCCTGGTCGATGCAGACGACGTCGACCGAGTAGGGGACCATGTCCTCGCGCACCGCGCGCTGGGCCGTACGGCGCACCTGGATCGTGACACTGGAAGCTTCCGCGAGCTTGCCGAGGTCGGTCTCAATGCGCGCAATCGAATGCCAGTTTCCGGCGACCAGCATGAGAATCGCGAAATCCGAGCCGAGCGCGGTCATGCGGCTCTCGCTGATGCTGCCACCGCAATCCGCCACGACCTTCGCAAGGTCGTGCACGAGGCCGATGCGATCGTCGCCGATGGCAGAAATTGCGATGAACTGTTTCATGCGGGAAATGCGGGCGTGACCGGTAGTGTACCGGGGTCGGGCAGGCCATGATATCGCACGGCCGGCGTGTCTTGCGCTCGATCGGCGCGCGCCCGTACCATCCCGCCTCCGATTCCTGCGGCGAGGCCGGGGGGTGAGATGTTCCGCGGTAGCCTGGTCGCGCTCGTGACGCCGATGACGGAATCCGGCGAAATCGACCATGTCGCGTTCGGTCGGCTGCTCGACTGGCATGCACGCGAGGGCAGCGACGGCGTCATCGTCGGCGGCACCACCGGAGAATCGGCGACGATCACTGCCGCGGAATCGGACGGGCTCCTGCAGGTCGCCGTGCAGCGGCTCGGCGGCCGGCTGCCCGTAATCGCCGGAACCGGCGCGAGCTCGACGATGCACGCGGTGGAGCGGACCCGCGCCGCCTGCGAGCTCGGCGTCGACGCCGTCCTGGTCGTTACTCCTTATTACGTCCGGCCTCCCCAGGAGGGCCTGTACCGCCACTTCAGTGCCGTGGCAGACGCCTCAAGCGTGCCGCTGATCCTCTACAACGTGCCGTCGCGAACGGCCTGCGACCTGCTTCCGGAGACCGTGGAGCGGCTCTCGGGGCACCCCCAGGTCATCGGCATCAAGGACGCGACCGGAGACGTCGCGCGCGGCCGGGAAATCCTCGAACGCTGTGGCGACGACTTCCTGCTGCTGTCCGGCGACGACGGGAGCTGCCGCGAGATGATCGCCGCGGGTGCACAGGGCGTCATTACGGTGACCGGCAACGTCGCCCCGCGGCTGATGCACGAGATGGTCGAGGCGGCTCTCCTCGATGACCAGGACAGTGCGCGGGAACTCGACGAGCGCCTCGCAGGTCTTCACACTGCACTCTTCGTCGAGTCGAACCCCATACCCGCAAAATGGGCCCTGGGGCGGCTTGGGCTGATCGGGCCGGGCATCCGCCTGCCGCTCGTCGGTCTCGCGGAGTCGTACCATGCAACCGTGCTCGCGGCGATGCGCCGCGCCGGAGTGATTGAATGAGCAAGCGCGCAGTTCGAATGGCCTGGCTGGCGGCGGCATTGCCGCTCGGCGGCTGCGGATTGCTGCCCGACGCCAGCTCGGGATGCACCGATGCCCAGCCGTTCCAGGCGGCGCAACAGATGGAGTCGCTGCGCGTGCCAGCGGGCGCGGATCTTCCGGATACGCGCAATGCGCTCAGGATTCCCGCGATGCCAACGCCCGAACTGCCGCGCGCACCAGGCTCCTGTCTCGAACATCCCCCCGCCTTCGGGACCGGGTCCCTGGCGAGTGGGAGCGCGGTTTCGCCATCATCGACCACGGCCGGAGCAGGGTCGACTGAAGCCAGTCTTCCGCAGGACCTGGCGATGGATGATGGCAGGCCGTGGCAAGTGCGGCTTGGCGCGAATTACCAGCCCACGACGGATGTCGACTTCGACGGCGGATCCACGGTCGAATTCAACAGCAGCACCGGTTTCCTGGTCGGGCTCGGCTACGAGTTGTCGAGACACCTCGAGGTCGGCGCGAATTTCACTTACGACAATCGCGATTACGAAGCCAGTCTTGCCGGGGACGTCGCAGGCGAAAGATTCCCGGTCGAGGGCGACCTCGAAACCATGGGAGTGATGTTTGACCTCAGCTACTACTTCCTGACGGGCAGGATCAGGCCCTTCATCACGACGGGCGCCGGCTGGAACTTCGTGGACACGAATATCCCGACCGCGCCGCCGCAGGTCGGCTGCTGGTGGAATCCCTGGTACGGATACATCTGCGAGGGCTTCCAGGACACCAAGAGCGTCGACGGATTTGCTTACCAGGTGGGTGCCGGCGTCCGTTACCAGGTCAATCCAAAGTTCTCGGTGAGCGGCAGCTACAAGATGAACTGGGTGGACTTTCCGAAAGCCGACGGCACGCCGACCTTCGACGCGATCCAGCTGATCCTGAACTGGGGATTCTGAGCGAGGCTACGGCGTCGGTTGCCGCAAAGTGCCCGGCTCCAGTAGGCTGTGCCCGCATCGACGGAGAGGTGGCCGAGCGGTCGAAGGCGCTGGACTGGAATTCCAGTAATATCTAACAAGGTATTCGTGGGTTCGACGAGGCGCGCGAAGTGCGCCGAAGGACGGAGCCGCGAAGCGGCGACGGTCCCGAGCGCAGCGAGGGATGCGCGCGAAGCGCGCACAATCCCACCCTTGATACAGTCAATTCCGGGCGGGTAGTTGTCCGGTCCGGCGGCGTCCGGTAGGCTCGCCGCCCGGGGAGAGGTGGCCGAGCGGTCGAAGGCGCTGGACTGGAATTCCAGTAATATCTAACAAGGTATTCGTGGGTTCGAATCCCACCCTCTCCGCCAATCTCGGGGCGCAGGCCGGGATCGTTCGTTCGCTCAGCCGGAACTTTATTCGCTCTCGGACGATCCCGGCCTGCGCCCCGAGATTGGCGGCAAGGTGTGGGTGGACGAGCGCACCAGGGTTCGACGAGGCGCGCGCAGCGCGCACAGTCCCACCCTCTACTGCCAATGCCGAATCGGGCCCGCACTTCTAAGTTCGATGAAACCCCGGCCTCGCCCCGGGGTTTCCATTGATGCAAGCAAGATGTCCCGCCGACCTTCGGTACTTTTGACCGGCCCCAGATAATCGAACCACTTCGATTGTGAGTCTGCGACTCCTATGCGCTCATCTTCGCTGCGTGGGACTAGGAGATTCAAAGGCCACTGCGGAGGCGCGAGCGCGGGTCAGAAGCGGCCGGCAGCTGGCACGCGGTGATGATGCGGGTGGCAGGAGTGATCGCGGTGGGTGCCGGGAGCACACCCGGACGAATTAGCCTTTACACAGACCTGTGAGGGCCTTAGCGATAGCGGAAGTGCATTGCCTGCCTGTCGTTCGCCTGCAGGGGCACCTGTCAGATCTGCTGAGACGCGGCCGCAAGGCAGGCACCGTGGATGCCGGAGACAGGGGCGATTGGGCAAGCGGGTGTCGTGAGACTGGCCGTCAGCTTTGAGGCAGGCCCTGGTGCGGGCTTTCCGTTGGATGAATATTCGACGCTTTGAATAGGCCATTGTGAATCAGTAAGCTGCAGAAGCAAGTAGTGACTTCGGCGATCGCTCTGCTTTGCAAAGGGAACTCTGGTGACCCGGGCGCGATCCGCGGAGCTTCGCTCTAAGGCTGAATCGCGCCCCTCTTAGACAGCAAGCAGCGGGGCGTTTCCTGGCATCGGGGTGTTAGGAACCAGGTCAACTGCCTATTCTCGAATTCCGCAATGGCGCACGAAATCGAATACAACGACGCGATGACCACCATGCTGGAGCTGATTTGGGGCGTCGGATTCATGGCGCCCGGCGGCGAAGGCAATATCGCCAAGCTCGTCGAGGGGCTGGAGACTCGAGATCGGCGCATCCTCGACATTGGGTGCGGGATTGGTGGACCTGCATTCGTCTTGGCCTCGAAGTACGGTGCGCAGGTCGTAGGCATCGACATCGAGCCTCAGCTCATTGAACAAGCGCGACTTCGTGCAGAAAAACTGGGGATGGGTTCAAACTGCGAGTTCGTAGCGGTGGACCCAGGCCCGATGACATTCCCCGACGAATCTTTCGACGTCGTTCTCAGCACCGGCGTCATCATGCAGATCGAGAACAAGCGGGAGATCTTCGAAGAGGCCCTGCGCGTGCTCAAGCCGGGGGGGATACTCACCTGCTACGACTGGATGAAGTCCGAGGGCGAATACAGCGAAGACATGCATTATTGGTTCAAAATGGAGCGACTGACCTACTCGATGAAGACGCTTCAGGAATACGAGGCGATGCTTCGAGATGCGGGCTTCATCGACATCGATTTGACGGATTCCTCTGAATGGTATCGACAGCGGGTGCAAGAGGAGTACGAGCAGATCAGGTCTGAACTCTACCCGCGCATGGTAGAGCTCCTCGGAAAACAGGAGGCGGACCACTTCGTTGAAAACTGGCGCGCGATGAAGGTCGTTTGCGTCAAGGGCGACGTCTACCAGGGGTATTACCGCGCGCGAAAGCCCGGCCGTCCGAATCCACACCGCGTCTAGTGGCGCACGCCGCGCAAACACGCATCGATCGCTTCGAGCGCGCGGATCCGCAGTCGTATCAGCCCGAGCTGCCGCTTGGAGCACGGGAACCACCGGTGCAATCGCGTCTGCTTTGAACCCGAAAATGAGGGCGCTTCTGCCGTCGGCTGATGCGACCGGCTGCGGCTGCTACGTGCCTGGATTCAGGTCAGGCGCAGGGTAAGGGATAAAGCGGGAGGCGGCGGGTTAGCGTCTCAAAGGGCTCAGCACGAGGCCATTTGCGCAAACCGACGGGCATGCGCGCCGCCGTGGCACAGGTGGTGTGAATCTCCTATCCGCGAGGTTGCGTCTGGTCACGCCGGAAATCGGCTTCTGATTCCGTTCCCATTCAAAATCTGCATTTTTCGCGGATCGCAGCAGCGCGCTGTCTTGCCGTACTACGCGTACTGTCTCGGCAGCCAGTCTGCCCCGTCCGATGCCGCTTTGAACTGAAATCGGAATGCGCAGGCAGAATACGGCTTTCGCGCCGTAGCAGGAGTGGCCGTATGGCCCAAGTCGAAGACCCCATCACGCGTTTCAATGCCTGGCTGACAGAAGCCACGCGCAGCGAACCCGATGACCCGAATGCCATGGCGTTGGCCACGGCGGATGCCAACAGCGGTATGCCCTCGGTGCGCATGGTCCTGCTCAAGGATGTGGACGAACGCGGCTTCGTTTTCTACACCAATCTCGGCAGCCAGAAAGCGCGTGAGCTGGCCGGCAATCCGCAGGCCGCGCTGTGCTTCCACTGGAAAAGCCTGGAGCGCCAGGTGCGGGTGCAGGGCGCCGTCACGCCAGTCAGTGGTGACGAGGCGGATGCCTACTTTGCGAGCCGGGCGCGTGATTCACGTATCGGTGCCTGGGCCTCGAAACAGTCTCAGCTCATGCAGGGCCGCTTTGAGCTGGAACGACGCGTTGCCGAGTACGCGTTGCGTTTCAACATCGGCAGCGTGCCGCGTCCGCCGTTCTGGTCGGGCTTCCGCTTGTCGCCCTCACGTATCGAATTCTGGATGGCCAAACCGTTCCGTCTGCATGAGCGCATCGTGTATGCGCGCGATGTGACGGGCGGCTGGACAACCGAAACCCTGTTTCCATAAAGGCCGGCGCAACAACGCCAGCGTGCAGGTGACAGGAGTGCTCGCGGCGGGTGCCGGGATCGACGAGGCGGGCGGAGCGCGCACAAACCCACCCTCTCCGCCAAAGATTGAAGGGGTGCGTCCCCTTCAATCCCGGTCGCCAGGGTCGCGTGGGCTGCCGCCGGCCGCCAGCGACTCGTAAGCGCGCGCGAAAGCGACCAGGAACACCGCGGGCAGGCCCGCGTCGCCCGACTGCGCCGTCGCGCGGTAGAGCTCGAGGTAGCGGTTCCAAAGCCGGGCCTGCAGCTCGAACCCCGCGACGCCCTGCGAGCGGCGCCCGAGCTGTTCCTCCAGCGCCTCGGGATTCAGCTTCTCGAACACAGCTGCCAGCGCTTCCCTGAGCGCGGAAGTCATCGCCGTCTCGTGCTGCCTGGCACGCGCGAACTGCGCCCGGACTTCGTCGATCGCGCGCCCGTCGCCTGCGCCACGGCCTGCCAGCAGCTGTTCGAGTATCTGCTCGACCGCCGCGATGCGTGCGAACGCACCCGTCGCGTCGCGGTGGCGCGCGCCCGAGGAAATTCCGAATTCGCTGGCGAAATCCGCGCGCGTGCGCGCGAGTTCCGAGAAGCCCACGAGCGCCTCGCGCAGCAGCTGGCCCGCCTGCGCGAGGGCTGTGCCGCGCACCTCGGCGGGCAGCGCGAGCGGGTCGATGCCGGCGCCCTTGCAGAATGCGGCAAGCCCGGGCCACTGTTCCTGGTCCTGCGATCGCGAGGACTGCATCGCGCTGGCCGCGGCCTGCGGCGGTGGTGCCGGCGGGACGGTGCGCTGCCGCACCACCTCGGGGCGCTGCCGCGGGGGTGTTCTTGCCTCTCGCTCCTGCTCACGTTGGCGTCGCCCGGTCGAGATGAAGTTCTTCACCTCGAAGGAGGCGTCGAGGTCGGCATCGCTGACCGGTGCCTGCTCCTGCGGCGGGAAATCGTTGCCGCCGCTGATCTCGACCTCGATCTCGTACTCGCCGATGCGGAAACGGTCGCCGTTGGCAAGCTGGTGCGGGCGATCCGGGCCGAGCGCGTCGTCGGCGTCGTTCACGAAAGTGCCGTTGGTGCTCGTGTCGCGCAGCAGCCAGGTACCGCCGCGGTGCTCGATCTCGGCATGGCGGCCGGAGACGAAGCGCTCCGGGTCGCGCAGCACCCAGTCGTTGCTGGTGTGGCGGCCGATGCGCCCGCCGTTGACGCCGAAGGTCCACCTTGGGTGGTCGCCCGCGGCAGCCGCGTTGCTGCTGACGATTTTCAGCTTGAGCGCCATCGCACGTATAATAGCGCGCCCACGCCAGGGCGACCCCCACCCGGATCATGGCCGCGAGTCACATATTCAGGATCGTCTTCATCAACCAGGGCAAGGTCTACGAGATCTACGCCCGGAAGGTGAGCCATGGGGGCCTATTCGGCTTTGTCGAGGTCGAGGAACTCGTGTTCGGGGAGCGCAGCAGCGTCGTGCTCGATCCGGGCGAAGAGCGCATCAAGTCGGAGTTCGCTGGCGTCAAGCGCAGCTTTCTGCCGATGCATTCCGTCATCCGGATCGACGAGGTGCGCAAGCAGGGGGTCAGCAAGATCAGCGTGCTGGAAGGCGGCAACGTCGCCCAGTTCCCGGTCACCCTGTACCCGTCCGGCGGCGACCCGGGCGTAAAGCGCTGACCGCTTGATGTTGAGGTTCCGGGGCGCGCCAGCACTCTCCAGCTTCCGTATCGAGGGACTCCTCGCGGCACTCCGGCGAATCGAGCCCGCGGTGCGTGCCGTCGCCGTGGAGTACCTCCACCTCGTGGATGCCGCGCGTGAACTCGCGCCGGGCGAGCTAGCCGTACTGGAGCGATTGCTCGACTTCGACGCCGGCGCCATGCCGCAGCCGCCGGGCATGCCGCTACTCACGGTGCCCCGGCCTGGAACCGTTTCGCCCTGGTCGTCGAAGGCGACCGACATCGCGCACGTCTGCGGCCTCGACGCGGTGCGGCGCATCGAGCGCGGCAGGTCCTGGCGGATCGACGCGGGCGAGGCGCTGCCGCGCGAGCGCCTCGCGGCGCTTGCGTCGCCATTGTTCGACCCGATGACCGAGACGCTGATGCTCGACGCGGGCGAGGCTGGGCGCCTGTTCGAGACGCACGCGCGCGGCGCGCTGCGCCAGATCGTGCTGGGCAGCGATCCCGAAGACGCGCTTGCGCGCGTCAATGCCGAAATGGGGCTCGCGCTCTCCGCGGGAGAGATCGCCTACCTGGCGGACGTGTTCGCGCGCATCGGCCGCGACCCTACTGACGTCGAAGTGATGATGTTCGCGCAGGCGAACAGCGAGCATTGCCGGCACAAGATCTTCAACGCCGACTGGCGCATCGACGGCGAGGCGATGGCGCGGTCGCCGTTCGCAATGATCCGCAATACGAGGGACCGCAGCCCCGCAGGCGTACTGTCCGCCTACACCGACAATGCCGCCGTGATCGAGGGGCCGCGCGGCGCACGCTTCTTCGCCGCGTCCGGCGGGGGCGAGTACACGTGGCGGGACGAGCCGATCGACATCCTGCTCAAGGTCGAGACGCACAACCACCCGACGGCCATCTCGCCTTTTCCCGGAGCCGCGACCGGCTCCGGCGGCGAGATTCGTGACGAAGGGGCAACCGGCCTTGGCGCGAAGCCCAAGGCAGGCCTGGTCGGCTTCACGGTCTCGAACCTGCGCATCCCCGGTTTCGTGCAGCCCTGGGAGGTCGACCACGGGCGACCGGCGCGGATCGCGTCCGCGCTCGACATCATGCTGGAGGGCCCTATCGGCGCGGCGGCGTTCAACAACGAGTTCGGGCGCCCCGGCATCCTCGGCTATTTCAGGAGCTACGAGCTGCACGTCGCCGGCGATGCCGAGTCCCTCGTACGCGGATACCACAAGCCGATCATGATCGCCGGTGGAGTCGGCAACGTGCGGCGTGCGCACGTCGAGAAACAGCCCGTGCCCGCACGGGCGCCGATCGTGTTGCTGGGGGGTCCGGCGATGCTGATCGGACTGGGCGGAAGTGCGGCCTCCTCACAGGGGAGCGGCGCCGGCAGCGAAGCGCTTGACTTCGCCTCGGTGCAGCGCGGCAATCCCGAGATGCAGCGGCGCGCGCAGCAGGTCATCGACGCCTGCTGGGGCCTGGGAGAGCGCAACCCGGTCCTGATGATCCACGACGTCGGCGCGGGCGGGCTCTCGAATGCGGTGCCGGAAGTGCTCGCGCCTGGGGGCGGGCGCATCGAGCTTGCGCGCGTGCCGAGCGACGAGCCCGGCATGTCGCCGCTCGAAATCTGGTGCAACGAGGCGCAGGAGCGTTATGTGCTCGCGCTCGAAGCCGGCTCGCTTGACGCCTTCGTCGCACTCTGCCGGCGCGAGCGCTGCCCGTTCGCGGTGATCGGCGAGGCGGCCGACGACGGCCGGCTCGTGGTCACCGATGAGAGGGCGGGCGAGACCGTCGTCGACATGCCGATCGCCGACCTCCTGGGGCGGCCGCCGCGCATGCAACGCAACGCAGCCCGCCGCATGCGCCGCGGCGACGGCTTCGACCCGGAGATGCTTGATCCCCGCGAGGTGCTCGACCGGTTGCTGCGCCTGCCGGCGATTGCCGACAAGGGCTTCCTCATCACGATCGGCGATCGCAGCGTCGGCGGGATGATCTGCCGCGACCCGCTCGTGGGCCCCTGGCAGGTGCCGGTGTCCGACGTTGCGGTCACTTCCTCGGGCCTTGCCGGCCGGACGGGCGAGGCGATGGCGCTCGGCGAGCGGCCCGCGATCGCGCTGCTGGACGCGCCGGCCTCGGGACGCATGGCGGTGGGCGAGGCGATCACCAACATCGCCGCGGCGGACGTCCGCGCGCTCGGCGACGTGAAGCTCTCGGCGAACTGGATGGCCGCCTGCGGCGATCCCGCCGAGGACGCCGACCTCTACGACACGGTGCGCGCACTCGGTGAGGCGCTGTGCCCGGCGCTCGGCATCGCGATCCCGGTGGGGAAGGACTCGCTGTCGATGCGCACCGCCTGGCGCGAGGATGGTCGCGAGCGACAGGTCGTGGCGCCGCTTTCACTGGTCGTGACCGCCTTCGCGCCGGTCGCCGAGGCTCGGCGGACGCTGACGCCGCAGCTCGCGCTCGAGCCGGGCCCCACGGTGTTGCTGCTCGTCGACCTGGGCGCCGGGCGCGACCGCACGGGAGGTTCGTGCCTGGCGCAGGTATACGGCCGCATCGGCGACATTCCGCCGGACCTCGACGATGCCGCGAGACTCGTCGCTTTCTTCTCGGCGGTGCGCGAACTGGCCGATGCCGGCCTCGTGCTGGCATACCACGATCGATCGGACGGCGGCACCGCAATCGCGCTGCTGGAAATGGCCTTTGCCGGCCGCGCATCCATCGACGTAGACCTTGGCGCGCTCGAGCGCCCGGTCGCAGCGCTCTTCAGCGAGGAGCTGGGAGGCGTCCTTCAACTGCGTGAGGCGGACCTCGGCCGGGCGCAAGCCATCCTTGCGCGCCACGGGCTGGCGGCGCTCTCGCGCCGCATCGGCACGGTCGCGGCCGGCCGGCAGGTGCGCATCGCGGCAGGCCCCCGCCTGCTCATCGACGCGGACCGCGTCGAACTGCGCGCTGCCTGGTCGGAGACCACCTGGCGCATGCAGCGCCTGCGCGACGATCCCGCCTGCGCGGACGAGGAACGCGATGTGCGCCTCGACGAGGCCGACCCGGGCCTCAGCTGGTCGCTCGCCTTCGATGCCGACGCGGACATCGCGGCGCCGTTCATCGCGACCGGTGCGCGTCCGCGCGTCGCGGTGCTGCGCGAGCAGGGGGTCAACAGCCAGGTGGAAATGGCGGCGGCCTTCGACCGCGCCGGATTCACCGCCGTCGACGTCCACATGACCGACCTGCTGGATGCGGGTGCGGCTCTCGACGAATATCACGGCCTGGTTGCCTGCGGCGGCTTCAGCTACGGCGACGTGCTGGGGGCCGGCGAGGGCTGGGCGAAGTCGATCCTCTTCAATCCGCGTGCCCGCGGGCACTTCGAGGCCTGGTTCTCGCGAAGCGACCGCTTTACGCTCGGCGTATGCAACGGCTGCCAGATGCTCGCCGCGCTCGCCGAGTTGATCCCGGGTGCGGCGCACTGGCCGCGATTCCGCCGCAACCGATCAGAGCAGTTCGAAGGCCGTCTTTCGCTGGTGGAGATCACAGCGACCAATTCTCCGTTCTTTGCCGGCATGGCGGGCTCGAGGTTCCCGATTGCGGTCGCGCACGGGGAAGGCCGGGCTGAGTTCGCTAGCGCCGCCGACCAGGCCGCAGCGGCAGCGCTCGTGGCGCTGCGCTACGTGGACAATCGAGGCCGCATCGCCGAGCGCTACCCGGCGAACCCGAACGGCTCGCCGCAGGGCATCGCGGGGCTTGCCTCCGCGGACGGACGCGTGACGATCCTGATGCCGCATCCGGAGCGCGTGTTTCGCACCGTGCAGAATTCCTGGCATCCGGCAGCGGCCGGCGAGGACAGCGGCTGGATGCGGATGTTCCGCAACGCTCGCGCCTGGGTCGGCTAAGCTCGCGCGACCCGATGTTTCCGCGCGCGAGCTTCGCGCGCCGAATCAGCGGCTCGTCAGGCCCGGGTGCCGGGCAGCGGCGTGACGTTCGAGGAATCCTCGGCAAAGTAGCGGCGCACCATCATGGACTGCTGCAGCCGGCCACGGCGCACGTAGGCCTGGTAGAGCAGGTCCTTGAGCACCTCGAGAAGCACGCCGGCGCCGAAGCCCTCGAGCACGGGCAGGTTGCCGCGTCCCGGTTCGTCGAAGTCGAACAGCACCCTGCGCACCAACTCGTAGGAATCGTCGTCGAGCTCGGCGAGCCGGCGGATGTTCGCGAGCTCGTCAAACAGTTCGAGGCGGGCCTGAGGGCCGAGATCCGCGAAGGTCGCCTGCGCCACGCGGCGGCACATCGAGGCGAAGGCGTTGTGGCAACCCGCGGTGAAGCACGCGAAGGCTTCCTTCACTAGCGTCTCGGTTTCCTCGGGCAGGTAGGTGAAGTTGAACTTCTCCCGCGCGCGCTCCAGCTCGACGAAGCCCGGTGCGAGGTCGATGCGACTGCCGCCGTAGAGCTTGACGGTGAAGCGCAGGAAGATCGGCGCATTGCAGGACTCGCAGCGGTATACCAGCCCGACCTGCGCGGGCTTGTGCTGCTGGAGCAGGTTGAAGTCCGGGACCGATACCGGCGCGATGTGCGCGAGCACCTGGCAGTGCGGGCAGTGCAGGGCGAGCCCGCTCTCCTGGTCGTGGTGCAGGCGCCCTGACGAGTCGATGTAGACGGCCACGGGCGGGAGTCTACGCCGACTGAAGGGAGGAGGGGACAGTCCCATTTATGAATTCCCCTACGCGTGCAGCGGCTTGTAGCGCAGCCGGTGCGGCTGGTCGGCGTCATCGCCCTTGCGGCGCCGCAGGTCCTGCACGTACTCCTGGTAGTTGCCTTCGAACCAGACCACCTCGCTGTTTCCCTCGAAGGCGAGGATGTGGGTGGCGATGCGGTCGAGGAACCAGCGGTCGTGCGAGATGACGACGGCGCAGCCCGGGAAGTTCAGCAGCGCTTCCTCGAGCGCACGCAGCGTCTCGATGTCCAGGTCGTTGGTCGGCTCGTCGAGGAGCAGCACGTTCGCACCGCTCTTCAGCACTTTCGCCAGGTGCAGGCGGTTGCGCTCGCCGCCGGAGAGCTCGCCGATCCGCTGCTGCTGCTGGTTGCCGCGGAAGTTGAAGCGGCCGACGTAGCCGCGCGAGGGCGTCTCGTAGTTGCCGACCTTGATGATGTCCTGCCCGCCGGAAATTTCCTGCCAGACCGTCTTCGAGTCGTCGAGCTTGTCGCGCGACTGGTCGACGTAGGCGATCTGCACGGTCGGTCCGGTACGGACGGTGCCGGCATCCGGCTTTTCGACACCCGTCAGCATGCGGAATAGCGTGGTCTTGCCGGCCCCGTTCGGGCCGATGATCCCGATGATGCCGCCCTGGGGCAGGCGGAAGGAGAGCCCGTCGATCAGGAGATGATCGCCATAGGCCTTGCGAAGGCCCTCGACTTCGATGACGAGGTCGCCGAGGCGTGGGCCCGGCGGGATGTAGATCTCGTTGGTCTCGTTGCGCTCCTGGAACTCGACCGAGGACAGTTCCTCGAACTGGCGCAGGCGAGCCTTGCTCTTGGCCTGGCGCGCCTTCGGGTTGGCGCGCACCCATTCGAGTTCGCGCGCGAGCGTACGGCGCAGGCCCTCCTGCTGCTTCTCTTCCTGCGCGAGGCGGCGCTCCTTCTGCTCGAGCCAGGAGGAATAGTTGCCCTGCCACGGGATGCCGTGGCCGCGGTCCAGCTCGAGGATCCAGCCCGCGACGTTGTCGAGGAAATAGCGGTCGTGCGTCACGCAGATGACCGTGCTCGGGTACTGTTCGAGGTACTTCTCGAGCCAGGCCACGGATTCGGCGTCGAGGTGGTTGGTCGGCTCGTCGAGCAGCAGCATGTCCGGCTTCGAGAGCAGCAGTCGGCACAGCGCGACGCGGCGGCGTTCGCCGCCGGAGAGCTGCGACACCTTCGCATCCCAGGGCGGCAGGCGCAGCGCGTCCGCGGCGACATCGAGCTGGCGCTCGAGGTTGTGGCCGTCGACGCTCGCGAGCAATGCCTCGAGCTGGCCCTGTTCCGCGGCGAGCTTGTCGAAGTCCGCGTCCGGCTCGGTGTAGAGCGAGTAGACCTGCTCGAGCCGCGCGATCGCGTCCTTCACCGGCTGCACCGACTCCTCGACGATCGAGCGTACGTCTGCTTCCGGGTCGAGCTGCGGCTCCTGCGGCAGCAGGCCGACCTTGATCCCCGGCTGCGGGCGTGCCTCGCCTTCGATGTCCGTGTCGGTGCCGGCCATGATCCGCAGCAGCGTCGATTTGCCCGAGCCGTTCAGGCCCAGCACGCCGATCTTGGCGCCGGGAAAGAACGACAGCGAGATATCGCGCAGGATGTGGCGCTTCGGCGGGACGACCTTGCCGACGCGGTTCATCGTATAAATGTACTGGGCCATGAGAATCCGAGTTTGCGGGGGGCCGCGGATTATCTGCGAAGCGGGCCCTTGTCGCCAGCCGTGCTAGGCTCGGCGGGCCTCATCCCTGACGGCGGTATCGCGTGGCTGAATACGGCGGAACGGGTACCTGTGTCGTCGCCGGCGAGCGGATCGCCCGCTACGGATTTCCCGACGGGCACCCGTTCGGCCCGGATCGCCACGACGCATTCTGGCGCGAAGTCGTAGCGCAGGGACTCGACCGGCGGGTCCTCCTGCGCGCGCCGCGCACGGCAACTCGCGTGGAGCTTGAGCGATTCCACGACCCGGCCTATGTCGAGTTCGTGGTCGCCCGTTCGGCGAGCGGGGAGGGATTCCTGGACGGCGGCGACACTCCGGCTTTCAAGGGTGTGTTCGAGGCCGCCAGTGACGTGGTCGGTGCCTCGCTCGTCGCCCTGGATGCCGTCATGACCGGCCAGGCCCGGCGCGGATTCGTGCCGATCGCGGGCCTGCATCACGCCGGGCGTGCCCGTGCGGCCGGATTCTGCGTCTTCAACGACATCGGCGTCGTGATCGAGACGCTCAAGCGCGAACACCGCCTCACTCGCATCGCCTACGTCGACATCGACGCGCATCATGGCGATGGCGTCTTCTATGCCTACGAGGACGATCCCGGCGTCGTCATCGCGGACATCCACGAGGACGGCCGCTTCCTGTACCCGGGCACCGGGGCGGCTAGCGAGACCGGTTCCGGCGTCGCGGTGGGCACCAAGCTCAACCTGCCGCTGCCGCCGGGTGCTGGCGACGCGGAGTTCCTCGTGGCCTGGCCCGCGATCGAGGCTCACCTCGAACGCCACACGCCGGAGTTCGTCCTGTTCCAGTGCGGTGCCGACAGCCTCGCCGGCGACCCGATAACGCACCTCGGGCTCACCGAGGCGGCGCATGTCCACGCCGCTGCCCGGTTGTGCGCGCTCGCGGATCGCCACTGCGCGGGGCGAATCCTGGGATTCGGCGGCGGCGGCTACAACCGGCGCAATATCGCGCGCGCCTGGACCGGGGTGGTCGCGGCCTTCGTCGAGGCGGCCTGAAGGATGCCTTTCGGGTAGACTTCGCCCTCCGTTTTCGGCACTCACGGAAGCCCTTCCATGTTCGGATCCGGCATGAAAATCGAGTCCTTCGACCCGGTCCTCGCGGGCGCGATCGCGGCCGAGCGCCGCCGCCAGGAGGAGCACCTCGAGCTCATCGCCTCCGAGAACTACACGAGCCCGCGCGTGCTCGAGGCGCAGGGCTCAGTCCTCACCAACAAGTACGCCGAGGGATATCCCGGCAAGCGCTACTACGGCGGCTGCGAGTTCGTCGACATCGTCGAGGAACTCGCGATCGCGCGCGCGAAGCAGCTGTTCGGCGCCGCCTACGCCAACGTCCAGCCGCATTCCGGCTCGCAGGCGAACGTCGCCGTGTTTTCCGCGCTGCTCTCGCCGGGCGATACCTTCCTCGGCATGAGCCTTGATCACGGCGGGCACCTGACGCACGGCGCGAAGGTCAATTTTTCCGGCCGGCTCTACAATGCCGTCCAGTACGGGCTCGACCTGAATACGGGCGAGGTCGACTACGCGGCCGTCGAACGACTCGCCGCGGAGCACAAGCCGAAGATGATCCTCGCCGGCTTCTCCGCGTACTCGCGCGTGATCGACTGGGCGCGATTCCGCGCCATCGCCGATGCCGCGGGCGCCTATTTCTTCGTGGACATGGCGCACGTGGCCGGTCTCGTCGCCGGCGGCGTCTACCCGAACCCCGTGCCGCACGCGGACGTCGTCACCACGACGACGCACAAGACGCTGCGCGGTCCGCGCGGCGGGCTGATCCTCGCGCGCGAGAATCCGGAGCTGCACAAGAAGCTGAACTCGATGATCTTCCCGGGCACCCAGGGCGGGCCGCTGATGCACGTCATCGCCGCGAAGGCGGTGGCGCTGCTCGAGGCGTTGCTGCCGGAATTCAAGACCTATCAGCAGCAGGTCGTCGCGAACGCGCGTCAGCTTGCGAAGTCACTGCAGGACCGCGGCTACAGCATCGTCTCCGGAGGGACCGACAATCACCTGTTCCTGCTCGACCTGGTCGGCAGGGCCTACACGGGGAAGGATGCCGACGCGTCGCTTGGCCGCGCGCACATCACCGTGAACAAGAACGCGGTGCCGAACGACCCGCGGCCGCCCTTCGTGACCAGCGGCCTTCGGATCGGCACGCCGGCGATCACGACGCGCGGCTTCGGCCTCGAGGAATCGCGCCAGGTCGGCGGCCTGATCGCCGACGTGCTCGACGGGATGGGCGACGAGTCCGCCGTGCTCCGCGTACGCGAGGCCGTGCTGGAGCTCTGCGGGCGCCACCCGGTCTACGCATGAGTCGACCGGGGGTCATGCCGTGCACTGCCCGTTCTGCAATCACGACGACACCAAGGTGACGGACTCGCGCCTCGCGAGCGAGGGACACCAGATCCGCCGCCGCCGCGAGTGCCTGTCCTGCGGCGAGCGCTTCACGACCTTCGAGACCGCGGAGCTCGTCATGCCGCAGGTCGTCAAGAACGACAGTACGCGCCAGCCCTTCGACGAGGGCAAGCTGCGCAGCGGCATCATGAAGGCGCTCGAGAAGCGTCCGGTCAGCCGCGAGGCAGTGGAGGCAGCGATCGAGCGCATCGGCCACCGGCTGCGGGTGCTCGGCGAGCGCGAAGTGGCATCGCGCACGATTGGCGAGATCGTCATGGAGGAGTTACGGCACCTCGACGAGGTCGCGTACGTCCGCTACGCCTCCGTTTATCACCGGTTCCACGACGTCGATTCGTTCCGCGACCAGCTCGAGCAGCTCGACAAGCGCCGGCGCAGCGACCCGGAAGCCGGACAGATGTCGTTGCTGCCCTCGCAGGCGCGCAACACGCGCGACAAGCAATGACGGCCGCTCCCGGGCACGCGGCCGGCCACATGACGCGGGCCCTCGAGCTCGCGCGCCGGGGGCTCTGGACGACCGACCCGAACCCGCGCGTCGGCTGTGTGCTCGCGCACGGCGAACGGATCGTCGGCGAGGGCTGGCACGAGTTCGCGGGCGGGCCGCACGCCGAGGTCGTGGCGCTGGCCGCGGCCGGGGAGGCCGCGCGCGGCGCGACGGCCTGGATCACGCTCGAGCCCTGCTGCCACCACGGTCGCACCCCGCCCTGCAGCGACGCACTGATCGCCGCGGGCATCGGCCGCGTCGTCTACGCGATGCACGATCCCAATCCGCGCGTCGACGGCGGCGGCGCGGCGCGTCTCGCCGCCGCAGGAATCGCGGTCGAGGGCGGTGTACTCGAGCGCGAGTGCACTGAGCTGAACCCGGGCTTCATTTCGCGCATGACGCGGGGCAGGCCCTGGGTAACCGTCAAGCTCGCCGCCAGCCTCGATGGCGGAACGGCCCTGCCGGGCGGCGAGAGCCGGTGGATCACCGGCGAGGCTGCGCGCGAAGACGTGCAGCGCCTGCGCGCGCGCTCCTCGGCGGTGATGACGGGCAGTGGCACGGTGCTCGGGGACGATCCACGGCTCGACGTGCGCCTGCCAGGCGCTTCCCGCCAGCCGCTTCGAGTCGTACTCGATTCGCGCCTGCGCACCTCGCCGGCCGCGCGTATCCTGGCGCCGCCTGGTAAGGCACTGATCCTGTGCACGGAACTGGACGACACGCGCGCCGAGGCGCTGCGTGCCGCCGGGGCGGAGGTGGCGGTGGTCGCAGGCAGGGCGGGCAACGTCGATCTCGAGGCTGTGCTCATGTTGCTTGCTGCGCGCCAGGTCAACGAACTCCTGGTGGAATGCGGCGCCGGTCTCGCCGGCGCTCTGCTTACCGCAGGCCTGGTCGACGAGTTGTTGCTTTACGTCGCCCCGACGCTGCTCGGCCGCGGGGCGCGCCGGCTGGCAGATATCGACGCCCCGGCCTCGATGGCCGAACGGCTCGAGTTCGCGATCGTCGAGCACGAGGACGTTGGCGGCGACCTGCTGCTGCGACTGCGGCCGCGGCCGGGTCAGGGCTGATGTTTACCGGCATCGTCAGGTCTGTCGGCCGCGTAGCGGTGGTTGGCGGTGGGTCCGACGGCTCACGCCGGCTCGCGATCGACACCGGCGGGCTTGCGACCGCCAACTGGCAGCGTGGTGACAGCATCGCCGTTGCGGGCGTATGCCTGACGGTCGTCACGCTCTCGGAAGGGCGTTTCGAGGCCGAACTCTCGGGCGAGACGCTGGCGCGCACCACGCTCGGGCGCCTCGCGGCGGGCTCCGCCGTAAATCTCGAGCCGGCGCTGCGCGCCTCGGAGGCACTCGGCGGACACCTGGTGACCGGCCACGTGGACGGCGTCGCTCGCGTGCGCGACTGCCGCGAGGAGGGTGGTGTGCTGACTGCGACCATCGATGCGCCGGACGAGCTGGAGCGGTTCATCGCCGCGAAGGGCTCGGTCACGCTGGACGGCGTCAGCCTGACGGTCGGGCGGGTCACCGACGCGGCCTTCGTCATCGATCTCGTGCCACACACGCGGGCAGTGACGACGCTTGCCGCACTTGCGCCAGGCCGCGAGCTCAACCTCGAAGTGGATCTCGTTGCCCGCTATCTCGACAGACTCATCGAGTCCCGGAGGGGGGCGTGAACAGCATCGAGGAACTGCTCGCGGAACTTGCTGCCGGCCGCATGGTTGTCGTGATGGACGACGAGGAGCGCGAGAACGAAGGTGACCTCCTGATGGCGGCGGCCTGCGTCCGTCCCGAGGACATCAATTTCATGGCGCGCCACGGCCGTGGCCTCATCTGCCTGACGCTCACCGAGGAACGCTGCCGCTTGCTGCGCCTCCCGCTGATGGTTCGCGAGTCGGAGGACCGGCACGGCACCAACTTCACCGTGAGCATCGAGGCTGCGCAGGGCGTGACCACCGGCATCTCCGCGCAGGACCGTGCGCGCACGGTGCAGGCGGCCGTAGCGCCGGGCGCGCGGCCGGAGGACCTGCGCCAGCCAGGCCACGTGTTCCCGCTGATGGCGCGGCCGGGCGGGGTGCTGACCCGCGCCGGGCACACGGAGGCGGGCTGTGAGCTTGCGCGGCTCGCAGGATTCGAGCCGGCCGCGGTGATCGTCGAGATCCTCAACGAGGACGGCACGATGGCGCGCCGGCCCGAGCTGGAGCGTTTTGCCAGCCAGCACAGCCTCGCAATCGGCACGATCGCGGACCTGATCCGGTACCGGCTCGCCAAGGAGAGTTCGATCGAATGTGTGGCCGACCGCGAGGTGGAGACCGAGTCCGGCACGTTCCGCATGCGCTGGTACGAGGACCGGGTGCACGGCCGGCTGCACGTCGCGCTGGTGCGTGGCGAACCTGGCAACGTGCCACCGCTCGTGCGCGTGCACCTGCGCGACACGCCCCGCGACCTGATCGGCATCCGCGGCGAGCATGCGGGCTGGACGCTGCGCGCGGCGCTGGCCCGCGTCGCGCGCGAGCCGCACGGCATCGTCGTCGTGCTGCGGCCCGAGGAACCGTCTTCCGAGATCGTCGGCACCGGCGCGCGCGACCACGGCGGCGATACGGGCGAGGGCGGCTCGGTGCTCCGCACCTACGGCATCGGCGCGCAGATCCTGCGCGACCTCGGCGTCACGCGCATGCGCGTGCTGTCGGCGCCGCGGCAGCTGCTCGGCATCTCCGCATTCGGGCTCGAGATCGACGGCTACGAGGAGTGAGCGCGTCAGCGCCTGATATACTCGCTTCGTGAATGCGCCGCGCATCCTCGAAGGCGACCTCAAGGCCGGCAACCTGCGCATCGCGCTGGTCGCTTCGCGCTTCAACGAGTCCGTCGTCGACCGCCTGGTCACGGGCGCCGTCGATGCGCTCGCTGCGCTGGGCGCGGACCCGGGGTCGCTGGCGCTGGTCCGCGTGCCGGGCGCCTTCGACCTGCCGCCGGTGGTGCGGCACATCGCCCTGTCGCGGCGCTTCGACGCGATCGTCGCGCTCGGCGCGGTGATCCGCGGCGACACGCCGCACTTCGACTACGTCGCCGGCGAATGCGCGGCGGGCCTTGCGCGGATCGCAGCCGATACCGGCGTGCCGGTCGCCTTTGGCGTACTCACGACGGACACGGAGGAACAGGCGCTGGACCGTGCGGGCGGCGTGGAGGGGAACCGCGGCGCTGACGCCGCCCGGGCGGCGGTCGAGCTTGCCAACCTGATGCGCACGCTGGAGCGCTGACGATGCGCTCCTCCGGCCGCGACCGGGTGCAGGGGCGGGCGACGGCGCGCAAGCTTCTCGTGCAGGCGCTCTACCAGTGGCACATTGCGCGCCTGCCGGCCGCGGAACTCGCGGCGCAATATGAGTCGTCCCCGGATTTCGCGAAGGCAGACCGCGACTACTTTGTCGCGGCGCTCAATGCGATCTGCGCGGAAGACTCCGGGATCGATGAAGAACTCGCGCGCTACTCAGACATCGAGCCCTCGCGGCTCGACCCGGTCGAGCATGCAATCCTTGCCTTGGGACTCTGGGAGCTCATGGCGCGACCCGAAGTGCCTTTCCGCGTGGTGATCAACGAGGGCATCGAGCTCGCCAAGCGCTTCGGCGCGACCGACGGCCACCGCTACGTGAACGCCGTGCTCGACCGGGCCTCGCGGGCGCACCGCAGCGCGGAGCGCGGCGCGGTGGCCTAGGAATCCACTGGCGATGCCCGGCGAGTTCGAGCTGATCGAGCGGCATTTCACGGGGCGCGGCGCGCGGCGCGAGGATGTGCTGGCTGGCGTCGGTGACGACGCCGCACTCGTGGCTGCTCCGCCGGACGGCACGCTCGTGCTCGCGCTCGACACGCTGGTCGAGGGCGTGCATTTTCCGGCCGGTTTCGACGCCCGCTTCATCGGCCATCGCGCGCTCGCCGTGAACCTGTCGGATCTCGCGGCCATGGGTGCCGAGCCTGCCTGGGCGCTGCTCGGACTCACGATTCCCTCCGTGGACGAGCACTGGCTGTCCGGCTTCTCGGCAGGACTCGATGCACTCGCGCGCAGGCACGGCGTCGCCCTGGTCGGCGGGGACACGACCCGCGGGCCGCTCACGGTCACGATTTCGCTCGCCGGCACGGTGCCCGCCGGTCGTGCGCTGCAGCGGGAAGGCGCGCGCGCCGGCGACGATCTCTGGGTCAGCGGCACGCCCGGCGACGCAGCCGCAGGCCTCGCGATCCTCCAGGGACGGTTGAACGCGCAAGGAAGGGCGCGCGAGGCGCTGCTCGCGCGCTTCCAGCTGCCGCAGGCGCGGGTTGCGCTCGGTGTGGCCCTGCGCGGCCTCGCGACGGCCTGCATCGACGTTTCGGACGGACTGCTGGGCGATCTTGCCAAGCTCTGCGCCGCCAGCGGCGTCGGCGCCGACGTCGCCCGCCGCGAACTGCCCCTGTCGGCGGGACTGTGCTCGGTCGCTGCGCCCGAGGCACGGATTGCCTGGGCGCTCGGCGGCGGCGACGACTACGAGCTCCTGTTCACGGCGGACCCCGCCGAACGATCGAGGGTCGCGGCGCTCGACGCCGGGGTCGTGCTGCGCCGCATTGGCACTGTCACGGAGGCCGGGAGCGTGCTCGTCGACGGCTCCCTGCCCGGGCGAGATGCCGGTCACGGTTTCGACCACTTCGGGTGAGGACCTGAGGGCTCCGGGCGAAGCGCGAAGCGGTTCACGGTTCCGCCGGTTTTGACGAAATATCCTGACGGTCGGACCGGTGGGCAAGGCGCGCCGGAATTTCCCAAGAGGAGCCGGCCATCGCAACCGCAACCGCAACCGTGCCGACGATCATGCGACCCGCAGAAGGCGGGCCTGGCATCGGCCAACTCATCGGCAAGTACGAGGTAATCCGCGAGGTGGGGCGCGGCTCCACCGGCACCGTGTACCTGTCGCACGATCCATTCTACGGGCGCGACGTCGCGATCAAGGCCTACCGCGTGACCGCAGACGACGACCCGGCGCGCGCGAAAGTCGCGCGCAAGATGTTCCTGTCCGAGGCGCACATGGTCGGGATGCTGCAGCACCCGAACATCATGCCGATCTACGACGCGGGCGAAGAGGCCGGCTACTACTACGTCGTCACCGAGTTCATCCACGGCGCCCGCACGCTCTCGGCGTACACGCGGCCCGACAACCTGCTGCCGGTGGACGACGTCCTGACGCTGATGTTCAAGTGCGCCAAGGCGCTGCACTACGCGCACTCGCGCGGGGTGATTCACCGCGACATCAAGCCGAGCAACCTCATGCTGACGACCGACAGCGACCTGAGGCTCATTGATTTCGGCATCGCGCTGCACAACGACGCGGACTTCTCGCGCATCGAGGGCATCGCCGGCAGCCCGAGCTACATGTCGCCCGAGCAGGTGCAGTCGATCGAGCTCACCAATCACTCTGATATCTACTCGCTCGGCGCCGTCATGTACGAGCTGCTCACCGGGCACCGGCCGTTCCGGGCCGGCGCGCTGGCGAAGCTGCTGCACCAGATCGTCTACGCAACGCCGCCGCCGATGCTGTCAATCCGCGCAGACCTGCCGGCCGAGCTCGAGAACGTGGTCGCGATGGCGATGCACAAGGAACCCGGCAAGCGCTACCCGAATGGCGCGGAGTTCGCGAACGCGATCGCGCGGGTGCACGCACAGCAGCGCAAGGGTGCGGATCGCAGCGACCGCCAGGAGGACTTCAACCTCTTGCGCAGGCTCAAGTTCTTCCACGACTTCTCGTCCGGCGAGATCTGGGAGGTGCTGCGCGCCGGCACCTGGCAGGCGCATGCACAGGGCGACGAGATCGTCCGCGCGGGCGGCATCGATGACCGTTTCTACGTTATCGTGACGGGATCCTGCACGGTCGAGCGCGACAACCGAATCGTCGGCCGACTGGAGGCGGGCGACTGCTTCGGCGAGACCAGCTACCTGCGCGGCGCCAAGCGCCAGGCAGCTGTGCTGGCGGGCAATGACGTCACCATCCTGCGCGTGAGTTCGACGCTGCTCGAGCAGGCCTCTTCGGCCTGCCAGCTGCGCTTCAACAAGGTCTTTCTCAAGGCGCTCATCTCGCGCCTGCAGAACGGCGAGTCCCGCGCCGTCAGCTGAGGCCTCTGCGCCGACCTTCACGGCGGGCCGCTTGCTCGCTCCG